>ENA-UENT01000183-UENT01000183.1-marine-metagenome-genome-assembly--contig:-NODE-183-length-45972-cov-4.919981_pt1 | contig 45972 bp, 33 predicted proteins | sample MGYA00237879_ERZ529330 | MGnify/ENA primary metagenome ERZ529330 (study PRJEB26372, sample SAMN05368345) | marine metagenome | biome: cultured habitat; feature: ocean water; material: water; isolation... | reverse complement strand
GGGGGAATAGTGGCTAGCCACTATTCCCCCTCTTCTAGTTTAATTCGCAAGCTCTACATCTGGATAAAACGCTGCCCAGGCGAACCAATAGCTCATATAGCTTTCTACTGGAATAAGTTGACTTCCCACTCTAGGGCCGCTTACTGCTTCTCCAAAAACATTCCATTGATTGCCTTCACTATCGATAAAAATGGCGGTAGGATTTGTTAGCGGACCGGTGCCGACTTGGATTTCAGTACCATCGCTCAGGCGCTGCTCAAAGGCGACTAGGTAGTTGTCCTCCTGGCTGCCGAGAACTAGTAGATCTGTTCCTTCAAATTGATCGATGAGAATAGTTGCATTCGAAAAGAGCTCAAGCGCGTAAAACTTAGTTTGATCACCCACAAGGATGCCAAGGCCACGGTCCTTTTCCGGAAGCCGATCATCTTGATTACTGATAGGAAAGAGTAGCAAGTTATCGTTTGTACGGTAATCGCCGTAGGGATAACGTTGATAGTCGCGATCGAAGCCGGTATCTGTATTTAAGACGAATGCCCCTGGGTGGAGTCGCTTTAGGGTACCCCAGGTCGTTTCCACTACGGGGTAAGTGACGATTCGCTGGCCCGCTCGTTCTCCACTAACTGAGCGTAGCTGCATCTGCGACCAATTACTATCTGATTGTCGATCATAGGGAATCAGATTGGTGTTGTACAAAAGGCCAGAAACGCCAAAAGTAGTCACCTGCCCGTTGTCTAACTCCCGATCCCAAGCAATAGCGGTACCTGTGAGTGGGCAGTAGGTAAGAGCTAGTGATCGATCACCAACCTCATCATTGACAATTTCGTGCCAGTCCAGAATAGGGTGGGGGTAAGCCTTGATTTCATTACCCACTTTGACGAGAACTACCAAGTCATCATCTTCTAAAAACTGGATCTTTGAGAGGTTAGAAAAGGAGGGCTGATCAATAGAAGGAATTCCATCCTTACCTGGGCCACCATCAAATACTTCGGTTTCTGGAATGAGCCAGGTGCTAGGTTCATCATCTTGACCACAGCTGCTGATTTGGAGTAGGCTAAAAGCACCAATTAGTAGAAAGTAGTGAGCTTGTTTCATGTTGCAATATTTGAAGGATTGTTTCGAACTATGGAAGCAGGTATGAAATACCTATTTGGAATCGAGAACTTGGTGTCACTTGTGTATCTACCACTTCTGCTCGGAGCGGTAATTCCAGGCTAGTGGCAACGCTTAATTTTGGGCTGATGGGCCAGCCTAGTCCTGGGCGGAGAAAGATCCAATTACCACCGGTGCCAGGTACGGTCTCTCCATTTTGCTCATCGACATCTACATAGCGATAGCGAAGCGCCAGGCTGGGATTGAGTAGTTGTTTGCCAACTAGAAACTGATCGGACAGCCTTGTGATAAGTTGAACCTCTTGTCCAAATTGATAGGCTTGGTTGCCGAGGTATTGTTCATTGGTGCCTTTGGTAGTGTAAATGCCCGTGAGTAACCAACTGAGGCTTGGCCGAAAAGAAAAAGAGGTTTGGTATTGACTCCAGAATAAGGCATCCCAAGCTCCGCTTCCAGGTTGAAGGTCTGCGTTTAGGCGAAGGCCTTGTTGTGATCTCAGATCAGATGCACCGGTGGGTGCTTTTACGCCTAAGCCCAGGAACAAGCTATTGTTGTCTTGAGCGAGCAACTGGTACTTTACTAGAGCAACCGCATCGCCGATGCCTTGCGTAAAAGTGAAATCTTCCTGCCCGAATTGACGAATACGCCGCTCTTGACGGACGTAAGAGATAAAAACTTCCCCGGACCATCGCCTCGAGAAGGTGTAGCCTACTTGAAGTAAAAAAGAATGAGTTTGTCGCTGCCGGGAGTCATCATCTAATACCTCAGTACCGGATTTAAGCGTGCTTAAGGTGTTGAGGTCGTAGCTGGTGTTCAATTGCCAGGTACCGAGCTGTTGCGGGCTAAGCCCAATGTTATTAGAGAGGGGAACACCACCAGAGCAGCAGCTTTGTGCTACACCGTAATAACTACTGCTTATGAGCAATACAAGCAATGCCAGTCTGAACATGAAATGCACCTTTCCGGTAAAAATATTGGCCTCCCGTTCAGCATGGGTGTCCGCATTGGGACACTAGCGATTTTTCAAGTGTCCGCTGGTTGTAGTTTTGGGTTTTTACAGGTGTTCCCCTCCTAGTTTCACGTCCTGGTTCTGGTAAATCTCACGTTGTTACTGTTTAATGACTTGGACACTTTGCCCCTCAATACTCAAGAAATAAGTGCCCGCTGGAAGATGTGATGGCCATTTGGCCGACGCTGTGTTTGCTGTTTGCTGTGTTAGTGTAAGGGTAGCCAATGTCTGACCTGCGGCATTGCTCAGTTGCGCTAAGGGTGAGACATTATCTAAGCCTCGAAAGTAAAGGGTGTCCTGTATTGGATTTGGGTAAACACTCCATGTTTTTTCAGCTACTAACGCATTGGTAGAGGTGATCGGAGCTCGTAAGAGTAGTAGGTCTTTATGGTTGGTAGTCGGGATCTTTCTATCGCAAAGGTAGATGTCGGTGAGCTCGTCACCATTGAAGTCGGCCGCGAATAGCCCTAAGCCTTCACGGATGTAGTTTTCGCCTAGGATTTCATTGGTTGTTATGCTGAAATTGCCAATACCATCATTACGGTAGACCTTCTGCGGCACACCGGCAATGTTGGCGATTAAGATGTCTAGGTCGTCATCGGCATCTAAGTCCATTAGCAGTGCATCTAGTGTCAGGTCAATATCGGTTGGTAGTTGAGTGCTGGTTGCGTCGGTGAAGCTGCCCGTGCCATCATTGAGATAGAGTCGGTTCTGTGGATTACGCCCTGGCAGAAAGGCTACATTGCAGAGGAGAAGGTCTAAGTCATTATCTCCATCAACGTCCCCAGCCACAACCTTACGCGTTTCGAGACCTATCATTCCCGGAAGGCGATCGCTGGTCTCATCCGTAAAGAAGCCGTTACCATCATTTATGTAAAAACGATTTCCATTTTCATTACCTTCAAATAGATCGGCATGACCATCTCCTGTCAGGTCAACATATAGAAGATCCTGTGTCGTCCGATTGATAGAGGGGATCCGTTCTTCATCCTGAGTGAAACTTCCGGTCTGATCATTGAGCAATAGAATCGTTGGCCCGTCATTACCGAAGATCAGATCTGGCCACCCGTCACTATTCACATCCGCTGCAAGTACGGCATTGGCTTCGCTATCCACTAAGTTGTCTGGCCCTGCAGAGAAAGTGCCAGCCTCTGAACCGATATAGTATTCATGCACATTCTGCTCGCCCAGAACCACATCATCTTCACTACAGAAGACGAGGTCTAGCCACCCATCGCCATTGAAGTCGGCGATAGCAACGTCCTCGCTGTCTTGGTTTCTAGCAGGTAAAACGGAATCGGCTGCTAGTGTGAAGTTACCAGTGCCATCATTGAAAAGAATGGTGTTAGGCTGTCCTTCATTGGCGAGGACTACATCTAGATCACCGTCATTGTCAAGGTCCGCTGCACGGATGTCCATGCTCTGTTCTTTAGCACCATTGTCTGGAAGCTGATCACTGGCGTTGAGGTAGAACTGGGCACTAAGTGGAATTACAGCAAGTAGAAATAGAGGGAGCGTAATGGATCGGATCATTTTTGAGGTAAAGGACGGGAGTAAGGGGGGAGGGGAGTGGTAAAAAAGCGAAAGTTGGAGGGGTAGGTTTAGGAGCAAACCGCCTTCGGCGGGCCCACCCTTAGTAGGTCCGGTTCACCACACATCTCATCCAAACTTGTGGATAAGACACGCATCATCATCCTTTCCCAGATGGAAAAGGCCAGCATTGCGTTAATTGTATCCTCTGAATGCTCACTGACGGCGTGAGGTAATAGACTCTGATTTGACCGAACAGAATCGTCACTTATGTTCAATCCATGTAAATGTAGGAAAAGTCATGTTTAAAAACAAATTTTTTATCAAAAATAAAACAACGTACATTTTGATTAAGAATAAGCCCACTGCCCTAAATAACTCGCCAAGGCTTCGGGGTTAACCCCACTTTCTTCCTGTAGAAACCGACTCGGACTTTTGCCCACAATGGACTTGAAGTCTTTGAGGAAGTGGCTTTGATCAAAATAATCAAGCTCTGCGGCGATTTGAACGAGTGGATAACGGAAGTCTGGCGTCAGCATCTGAATAGAGGCTCGTTTGACCCGAATAATTCGTGCATAGTGCTTGGGGCTTAATCCAAGTTGCTGCTTAAATATTTGCTGGAGGTAGCGATTACTCACTCTGAGCTGACCACTCAATGCATCAAGGGCGATCGTACCTCTTGTGCGGAAGATGTTTTGTACACTAAACTGTAGTAATGGTGGGCTAGGGGTAGCATGATGGAGTGCATTAAGGAAGAAGGCATCCAGTATACGTACACACCAACTGTGGTTTTCGCAAGATCTAATTCGGCGCGACAATGCCGACCAATGGGCAGACAGTTCTAATCCTTCTAGTTCCACAATTGAGTTATTGAGCAAATACAAAGGGACCTCGAGAAGGCTATGAGCTGCCCAGGGGTGAAACTTGACAAAGAGAATCTCAGAGTTCGCAGGTATGTGCACTTGAAACTGCCCTCCAAGCTGCCCCAGCACGCCAGAAGAGTCAAATTGCTGCCAAGCATCGTCATTCTTTATCCGGTACCACAAGGCGCCTCGCCGAACAAATACAAGTTCTGGATGCCCATCCGGGACCAATTCCAGGTACTTGCCCTTGGCCCCGGTCTCTAACAGCCAATACCCATGAATACTAAAGCTAAGTTGGCTATCGGGTGAATAGCGCGTAAAGTTTGCCATAGAAGTGTTCCATTTACCCGAAGAAGATAAAGGAGATCGAAGGGGCAAAAACGATTATGAAACGGAAAACGCTTGCTCGTGCTATGGCTCGCCTACTATTTGCAGTTGCTGCCAAAGCGATGTCAGCTGGCTTGCAATTTCGGAAGGCTTACGGTGAAGGTCGTTCCTTGGCCGGGAGTAGTTTGAAAATTAATACTTCCTCCTGCCTGATCGATAATGTTTCTGCACATGGCCAGCCCTAAACCCATCCCTGATGATTTGGTCGTGAAGTTGGGTTGGAATATCCGCGCTTGTACTTCAGGGGGAATGCCAGTGCCATTGTCTTCAATTTCGATCAAATATTGATCTTCCCGCACTTGTAAGCGAAGTTCCAGTAACGGTCGCTCTACTTGATCCATCGCTTGCAGCGCATTACGAATCAAATTGTTGAGCACGCGGATAATTTGATCACGATCGGCTTCTACTCGGCAGTCATCATCGGGTAGGTGTAGCTTTACTTCTCCCTGGCTGAGTTGGTGGAGTTCAGCTACAGACTGCATTACATCCCTCAGATCAAAACGGGATAGCTGGGCTTCTGGTAAGCGTGCAAAGTGGCTAAAGGCCGTGGCAATGCGAGCTAAGCTATCTATCTGTTCGATCATGCTCTTGGCAATTCGGCCACTCCACTCGCGAGCACGTTCAGGGTCTTCTTTTTCTAATCGCAGTAGCTGCTGCAATTGCAACTTCATTGGAGTAAGCGGGTTCTTGATCTCGTGCGCAACTTGTTTGGCCATTTCGCGCCAGGCGCTTTCCCGTTCACTGATGGCCAGTCGCTGAGCACTTTCATCCAAGGCCAGAATCATCTGATTGTAATTCTGCACCAAACGACCAATCTCATCCTTGCGTGGCCAACTCAGGGGCTCATTGTCTTGTAATTGTGTATCTCCCAACTTTTGCCCAATCTGAACAATGGGCTCACTGATACTATTGGCAATGAAAATGCCCAATGCACCCGCTATGAGTAGGAGAAAAACGTATAGGCTTAGCAGTTGCTCCAGCCAGGTATTGTAAAAGTCCGTTTCTTCCCGGAAGAAGTCAATCGTGAAAACGGCTACTAGAAAGAAGGCCACTAAGATTAAGACAAAAAAGGCCAGCTGAATCCTCATTCGCAGCGTAAAGGGGCCAAAGAGCGGTAAGTACCACTGTTGATACTGATAACCCAGCAGCCAACTAAACATGCGCAGTGTCAAGCTGTAGGCGAGTCCGCTCAGGAAGATCAGAGACACAAGGGCCAACACTGGGCGAAAACCGCCATAGTTTCTTCCCACTACCACAAATCCTTGTCCATCCGCGCGGTGGAAAATCCAGTCACTCCGACCATCTGCCACCCGTTGTTTACCATCACCGGGTTCCAGGTTTACCCATTCTGCCAGTCGCGTTTCAGCGGTAACTGGTGATAAGGTATCCCACTGAAAGGACAAATGATAGCGAAAGGTAGTATCGGGTTGGCCGTAAGCAGCAATGTCTTGAGCGATCGTCTGCTGTGCTTTTTGATCAACCCGTAAACTTTGGCGATGTGCCAGGGAACCAATCAAAAACCCAAACAACAACCACCATAGCAACAACCAGGTCATACTGCTTCGTTGATTGTCTAGATAGATGTCTAGCGTCAACAATAGCACGGTAAGACTCAGGATCAAAGGAAGGAAATCGACCGTTAATAATGGCGTGAATTCAACCAACGCCATGGCAGCAGCGCTGGCCACCAGCAAGATCATTCGCTGGCTCCGTTCAGGTACTTGCTTGTTTAATAATTGGACTTGCCGCAATCCGAATAACCAGCACCCTATAACAACCGGTAAGAGCGCGACCCAATGCCCCCATGTTTGTAAGGGGAGGTCTGACAAATGCAAATAACCACGCCAGCCCTTATGCGCTGAGGTAAGGTGTTGTACGGCTACAAATATCACCAGCTGAGCCAATGAGGCAAGCAAAGCTCGTTGCCAAGCTTGGAGCGGTGTACGATCTGAATGGAGTTGATCCAGCCGTGGGAGGATGATACTGATGAGGCCATGACCAGCCCACCAATAGAGTGGAGTAGTATAATCGCCGGTCCACCAGAATAAGCCCAGACCACTCAGTAGGAGCATAGTCCAGCCTATCCAGGAACGCGAACGTCCGGTATCAGGGAGGGATGTTACGGTAGTTTCTTTCAAAATACTTCCAACGCGATCGATCGCGTCATTGGATTGTTTGCCTTTTGTACGGAAAAAATGTTTTTTTGTTATTGCAACCCAATAATACCTGTTCCAATTGAACTAAGAACTATTTTAACCAACAAACCAACAAACCAACACCCTATGCCGACTGCTGTTATCATCGAAGATTCGCCCGCTGCTGAAGAACAACTCCGTCTCCAGCTCCGTACGCATTGCCCCGAAGTAGAAATCTTGGCCGCTGCAGATACTGTGGTTCAAGGCGCGAAAACCTTACGCCAACTCCGGCCAGATCTTCTTTTTTTGGATATTGAACTCCCTGATGGTACCGGCTTTGATGTGCTGGATTTGTTAGACGGTTGGTCGGGTAGCATCATCTTTACCACTGGACTTAATGATCAGGCGATTCGGGCTTTTCGCTATGCTGCCGTGGATTATCTGCTCAAACCTATTGATGCGGAGCTACTTCAGAAAGCTGTTGCCCGGGCAGTACAACTTTTAGGGCATCAGCACAAGCAGCAAGCCGTATTGCGGGAGGTGCGCCAGCCTTCTTCTCAACCGCCACAACGTTTGGCTTTACATGCCCAGGATAAAATCCAACTGGTAGAAATCAAAGACATCTTACGCCTGGAGGCAGAAAGTAATTACACGACCTTTCATCTGAATGGACAGAAACCAATACTCGTAGGTAAAACCTTGAAGAGCTTTGTTGAAATCTTGGAGGAACACGATTTTTTGCGAGTTCACCAGTCTCATTTGGTTAATCCTGCCTATATCTCTGACTTTATCAAAACAGACGGAGGGTACCTGCAACTCAAGAATGGAGATAAAATCCCCGTGAGTGTCCGTCGCCGAAATTTGGTGATGGAGTATATCAGTGGTTTGGGTTAATGAGCTAAGTCCATGATACTGACTTGAAAATGATAGACTGAGCGCCAGCCAATTCACTGTGACTGCATATCTTTGCGGGAAATTAAACCGACTGATATGAATCGCGTTGCCCTTTCTTTTTCTCTACTCTTTTTGGCTGCCACCACCTGGGCGCAGTTGGGTACCCCATTACAACAGGTACAGGTAGATGTTGTCTATTTGGCTTCTGATTTCCTGGAAGGACGGGAAACTGGTCTGAAAGGTGAACAGCTGGCTGCTGAGTATATTGCGGCTCGTTTTGAGCAACTTGGACTTGAACCCAAGGGGGATAATGGAAGCTGGTACCATGAGTTTGATTTTACTTACAACCCTAATCCTCATGCTGAGGGCGGTGAGGCTCGAGTAGGAAAAAACGTTCTAGGTTTCCTTGATAATGGTGCTGAGAATACCATTGTTATTGGTGCACATTACGACCACCTGGGATACGGCGAATTTGGCTCTTTATATACTGGCGAACCAGCCATTCACAACGGCGCGGATGACAATGCTAGTGGTGTAGCTGCCTTGTTTTATCTAGCTGCTCGTCTGAAAGATAACGCCTCAGCGAAAAACAACAACTACCTCTTCATGGGATTTTCTGGTGAAGAGTTGGGCCTACTTGGTTCTAAGAAATGGGTTGCTGCACCAACCATCAACTTGGGTAGAGTCAACTACATGCTCAACATGGATATGGTGGGCCGCCTGAATGAAGAAAAAACCTTGGTGATTAACGGAGTCGGAACTTCTCCTGCTTTCACACCAGCGGTTGAGAGTGTAAAGGTTGGTGGCATCCAAGCTAAAACGACAGAGTCAGGCGTAGGCGCATCAGATCATACTTCTTTCTACCTCCAGAATATTCCTGTACTACACTTCTTCTCTGGTCAACATGGCGACTATCACAAGCCGATAGATGATGCGGAGACGCTCAATTATCCTGGTATCCTTTCCATTAGTGATTTCATGGTCGCTTTCATTGAAGCGCTAGATGATCAAGGTCGTTTGGAGTTTACCCAAACTAAGAATGAAAGCCAAGGTCGCAGTGCTGCTAGCTTCAAAGTAACGTTGGGTGTTATGCCTGATTACGTTTACAATGGTAAAGGTATGCGTGTAGATAGTGTCATCGAAGGTCGTCCTGGTCAAGAGGGCGGAATGCTAGGAGGTGATGTTATCTTGATGATCGGCGACTTGGAAGTTAGCGACATCTACGACTACATGGAAGGCCTGGCTAATTTCAAAAAAGGAGATACCACTACCGTAAAGGTGAAGCGTGGTGAGGAAGAAATGACCCTAGATGTGACCTTCTAAAAGAAATTAGGGTGTCGTCATTAGTTATTAATGACGAGCACCCCTCTAAACTAAGTAATGTATAAACGGGCTAGGACTGATAAAGTCTTAGCCTTTTTACTTCTTAGGAACCAGCACTTTGTTGACTTTTTCTACGATCATATTCGCAGCAATGAAGTTTTTTTCAAGGCGAATATTAGTACTGGAAGCACCGATCTTTATGGTATAGGTACCTGCTTCGACCACCCAGGCACTTTGAGCAGTATCAAATGAAGCCAGGTCTTTTGGATTCAGGTCCATTGTTAGCGTTTGCTTTTCGCCAGGCTGTAGCAAGCGAGTTTTGGCAAAACCTTTGAGCTCCATAGCTGGCTTTTCTATAGTTAGGCCAGGAGCACTCAGGTAGAGTTGAACAACTTCTTTCCCGCTAAGCTCACCGGTGTTTTTAATAGTCACCCTGACCGAAAGCGTTTGCTCAATTTGATTACTACTTAGCTCAAGGCTTTCATACTCAAAAGTGGTGTAGGAAAGGCCAAAACCGAATGGATAGGCTGTTTCAATGCCTTTGGTATTATAATGGCGATAGCCCACCATGATGTCGTCGTGGAAGGTGATCTCAGCCTCGCGGGCCATTACCATTTCGCCTACCTGTTTTATTGCTCCGCCAGGATTTTCCTCTCCGGGGAACGTCTTAGCGCTCGGTACATCGTCATAGCTCCTAACAAAAGTAGTAGGCAGTTTCCCGGAAGGGGTGATCTTGCCAGTGAGAACATCCGTGAGGGCATTCCCGGCCTCCTGGCCACCTTGCCAGGCAAGGACAATTGCGTCTGCTTGATCGCGCCAGCTGGCCGTCTCTATTACGTTGCCAATATTGAGTAGCACAACTACTTTCTTCCCTGCTTTGTGGAAGGTATCAGATACGTTTGTGATTAGTTCTTGTTCCGTCTTCGTTAAGTAGAAGTCACCTTCCGTTTGACGATCCTGGAACTCGCCGGAATTGCGTCCGATGGTTATAAGAGCCAGGTCATTAAGCTGAGCTTGAGTTGCTATTTCCGCACGGTTGATCAGCATTTCTGGAATCGGAGGTAGCAAATCGAAGAAGTAGCGTTTCTCAGGAAGCTTAGCTTTTTCCGCGCCTACAAAAGTGAGGTACTTGGCTTTTAAGTCTTCGTTAAGCGTAATTCCAGCATTTTCCAATCCTTCTACCAGCGAAACCGTGTAGGCATTATTGACATCACCACTACCTGCACCGCCAGCAATGAAATCATAAGATCCTACACCAAAGGTGGCTACTTTGAGGTTACTGCTAGCTAGTGGAAGCGTTTGCGTTTCATTTTTGAGCAACACAATCCCTTCTGCTGCTACCGCTCGAGCCAGTTTTGCGTGTCCTTCTAAGTCAGGCTGGTCGCTGTAAGCGTATTTCTGGTACACGGGAGATCGCAAGATGAGCTCCAGGATTCGCGCTACATTCCGGTCAAGCACTGCTTCGTCTAGTTCGCCACTTTTTACTGCGGCGAGGAGCGCTTGGCGCTGAGGAGGTACACCCGGCATAAGTAAATCATTACCGGCCATCATCTGCCCCGCGGGATCCTCTCCCGCAAACCAGTCGGTCATAACTAAACCTTCATACCCCCACTCATCACGCAGAATAGTTTCTAGTAGTTCTTCACTCTCAGAGGCATAGGTGCCATTGATTTTATTATAGGCACTCATGATCGTCCACGGTTGTGCTTCTTTTACGACGATCTCAAAACCACGCAGATAGATCTCCCGCAGGGCACGCTCACTCACGTGAGTATCAAGGTGCATGCGGTTGGTTTCGCTGTTGTTGGCCACGAAGTGCTTGATAGAGGTGCCAACACCTTGAGATTCTACACCTTTCACCATAGCTGCGCCCATGTATCCACTCAAGTATGGATCTTCAGCGTAATACTCGAAATTCCTACCTGCTAAGGGGTTGCGGTGGATATTCATGGCTGGCGATAGCAGGATGTCTACACCGTATTCTTTGACCTCTTTGCCGAAGGCTTCGCCTACCCGTTCTACCAATTCGGTATCCCAGCTGGATGCCAGCAAGGTGGCGATGGGGAAGGCCGTACAGTAGAACGTCTTGTCCGTACCATCGCGCTCGGGCTCGATACGCAGCCCTGCAGGCCCATCGGCTAATGTTAGGGAAGGAATGCCCAGCTCAGGTATAGGATAAGTGCTACCAGCGGCGCCAGGTACTTTTTCTTCTTGTTCAACATCAGCGATACCAGGTACGTTTTGCCCCATGCCTACCACTAGGTTTACTTTTTGTTCGAGGGATAGTTCAGAGAGCCATTTTTGTATCTGATTAGGAGTAGATTCTGTACGCATACTCATGCTGTTTGAAGGAGTGGTATTAGCATGCCATGCCGAGCGGTGAACATGCAATAATAAGATACGCTACTATTGGTTTTTAGCTTCAGATCTTAACTGCGTCGCTATGACGCAAAGCTAATCATTTTTGTTTTTTTACTGAAAAGACCCACTTTTACAACATGTATTCGCAGAAGTTCTTGTCGAGCATATCTATTGATTGCGTGATTTTTGGTTTTCATAGTAATGAGCTAAAGGTGCTCTTGCTGAAAATGAAAGAATCCGACGGTTGGATGCTTCCTGGTGGTTTTGTGGGTTTAGATCAGGACCTCAATAAGGAAGCCAGCACCGTATTGGAGTATCGTACCGGGCTGGCGGATATATTCCTACGCCAGTTTTATGTTTTTGGGAATGTGGCCCGTGCCAAAACAGATCACATTGATCATTTACTGGCTAAAGGAGCGATAGATCCAAAAGCTGCGAAATGGTTTGAACAGCGCTTTGTTTCCATTGGGTATTATGCTTTGGTGGAGTATTCAAAAGTGAAAGAGCCAAGACTAGACTATATATCGGAGGCTTGCACCTGGATGCCAATGAATGAGTTGCCTCCTTTGTTGTTGGATCACGGAGAGATACTAGATAAAGCCCACGAAACGCTGAAAAAGGAGCTGTACTCTCAACCGATCGGCCTCAATCTACTCCCCGAGGAGTTTACAATGACAGAGCTGCAGTCGCTCTACGAGACTATCCTGCAGCGCACGATTGATCGGCGTAACTTCCGGCGGAAGATGTTGAGCATGAAGGTCTTAGGAGATACCGGTAAGCGGCGTACTGGGCTGGGGCACCGTTCCCCCATACTCTATACCTTTGATCGGGCAGCCTATCAAACTGCTTTGGAGAAGGGGTTTCAGGCCTCCGCTTTCTTTTGATCTACGTCTTCTGATATTCCTTATCTCAATTCTCCCTTCTTACTCGTAGCAATGGTATGAGGCAAGATTAGAATTTTTTCTGGCTTAAATTCCAGTTTGCTCTGGTGATTTCAGCGGCCAGTTTTGTATCTCCGTTTTCAAGAGCAGCGATAATCTCTTGATGGTGATGATTGGATAGTGGCTGCAGATCTTTGTCTTCCATGAATTCTACTTCATAAAAGAAAATGCGTGTTTTAATGTCAGTAATGATCTGGCAGGCATAGTCATTTTTGGAAGGAGCGATTAACTCTTTGTGGAATTTGAAATCAGCGTTGATACGTTCCAGAGCAGACTGAGAATTGATGAAAACATCGTTGGCTTTCCGTAGGCGTTGGATGGTAGAAGAGCTATAAGTAGCCTGTGAGACCACCATGTGCTCAAGGGTTGCCAATAGCGTGTATAAGTTATGGGCTTCTTGCGCATCCAGTGGAGGGACTCTAAACCCGCTATTGGGGATGGCTTCGATGATTTTAGAGTACTGTAGTTGACTCAGCGCTTCCCTAATGGGGGTAGTGCTGACTTTCAATTCCCGCGCCAGCTCCGCCAATGACAAAGTATCATTCAGCCTAAGCTGCCCACTTTGAAGCTTTTTCAAAATGTGGGCACGAACCTGGTCGCGGAAATTGATTTTTTGGATCATTTTGCTCTCTTATATGACCATATCTTTTCTCCTCTCGAGTTTGCGGTGAAGAAACCATCAATGGCTCCATCTTCGTCATGGGTAAAAATAATAGTTCTTAGGCGTCCGTCCGTAATAAATTGGTTTTGCCCTGTGTCTATGATCTTAGCAGGAGGGAAATTGATGTTAGTGGCGTAGAGCCCGTCGTCCATGAGCGTGAAGTTGTAAACCAACCCAAGTTCATGATTGAAGTAAGTGCCAGCGTAGGACTGGAGTGCCTCAGGGTCAAACCGGAATGGTTCGATTTGGCGTTCTCTACGTTTGTTGGCATAGGTGATCGCATCCACTTCTCCGCTTTCATTTTTTAGGAAGGTGACGGTACGATAGTTGTAATTGGGGACTACAAAAGTTGTATCATCGGCAGCATACATAAGAAAGGCGGGTTCACCGTTCGCCTGGGCATATATTTTTTCGCCTTCGCGGAAAATATCTAAATACCAACCTACTCCCAGTTTGTATTTTCCAGTGTAAGTGTCGAGTAACTCGGTGTCAACGGCTTCATCCGGAAGATTGCCACTATGGTAACCTACCGTCTCCTCTTCCGTATCTTCCTCTTCTTCGATTTGTTCTTCCTCCGGTAAGAATCCATCCGCAAAATAGTAAGCTATACTGCCCGTATTAACTCTGAAGTTATGCACAAAGAATATACCAGTATTAAACTCTGGTAAAAGGAACAACTGAGAGGTATAAGAGGCCCAGCTACCCGAGTGACCAATCATTTTAGTGCCGCGGTAGTCTTCTACGTCAATACCATAGGCATAGGTGTTGTGCGATCCGTCATTTAATGGGCGGGTAGTCAACATTCGGTCTACTGTCGCTTGATGTTCTGATCCAGGCTTAAGCAGAAAATTCATCCACTTTTGCATGTCTGAACCACAAGAAAACAATGAACTTGAGCCAACTGCAGTAGTGTTGTCATAATCCCGAGAGACGTTGCCTTCGTTGTCTTGATAGTAGCCGCGGGCAATGTTGGGGATGACAAGGCCTGGCGTATCATGGAAGAAGGTTTTTTCCATGCCAAGTGGTTCAAAGACTTCTTCTTTCATCCATTCTGCATAGCTCTTACCAGAAACCTTCTCAATAATTTCAGCGAGTAAAACGTAACCAGAATTGGAATATCTGTACCGCTCTCCGGGGGTGAAGTCCAGAGAACGCTGTGCGTAAATTAAGCGGAGTAGGTAGTCGTACTGGATCCGATTGGAATAGTGATAGCCAGATTCATACAATAATGAGGTCCAGTTCTTGATCCCACTCGTATGATGCAATAAATGGGCGATAGTGATTGGGTGACCCATGTCTGGGAAATCGGGGAGATAGGTATGAATGTCATCTTCCGCCTTGAGTTTCCCGCTTGTTTCTAGCGCAGCAATCGCATAGCCCGTAAACATTTTAGCAAGAGAAGCAAGATCAAAAATAGTGCTATCCGATACGGGAACGCCGTGCTCTACACTGGCCAAGCCATAACTACGACGGGCCAAGCTCTTACCGTTTTGGACAGCCGCTACGTATGCCCCCGGCTCCGAACTATCAATAACTTGATACAGGGTGTCTGCCATTGATCCGATGTCAACAGCAGTACTTTTTTCTTGTGCGATTAATGTTGACGTGCTAAGTAGTAAAAATAAAAGTAGACGCATTGTCGTGGTGATTTGTGAGTGACAATCGTATATCGTATACGATTTTACCTTAATGACCTGGCTTTAATCAACAAGTTGCATCATCATGGATTTTTATTTTCCGGGATGGCAATTCAATCGCATTTTAATCTGTGAGCGAGCAGTGAACTACAGGATGCTGGCTGGCAGCGTAAAGGCCTCAAATAGAGATATACTGACGTTGAAGAGGTTTGAGAATTCAAACCTTCTTCAAGTACAGTATATACTGACCGAAGAGGTGCAGGCTTCGCCTAAACCACTTCGCGTCATGTATAGAGCGTTAATCATCATCCTTCTTTCGCCCAAACAAACGATCCACCTCCTCCTGGCCCGGATGTGGCTGCCGGGTAATGACCTGATGATCATGGCTCAGGCCCCGCTTAAGATGACGGAAGGATGGACTGACAGTAGAGTCTTCATAACGTGGATCACTTAGCATAGGAAGTTTAGCTAGCTTCTTGATCTCCAAGTAAGGGTAACCAAATTCGACTATGATCTTGCCGTACATGAGATAGCAACCAGCTCCCTGGAAAGGATAAGCCTTGAGCTGTTGCGGAAAATGGACACTATCGAAAAGCCTACCCTGGGCGTCAATCCAGGTTCCGTAATTCATCATGCCCTTGAGCGTAGGCACGTCTTTGATACAGATCAGATACCCCACTATGCGAATGTGCTGCCCCTCGTGTTGGAGGAAGTTCTGGACGAGCACTGGCCCGCGGAAATCTGTTTTGAGCAATTCAAAAGGAGAGTAGCTGACCATAAAGCCCAGATGTTCCAGTTCGTCGAAGGCATTTTCGATAGCCGTACTGTCTAGGCGAGGCAAGTGGAGTGGCTTGCGTTCACAATCAAAAAGCGCCATTTGTTGTTTAGGAGCGATGCGTTTACTCAGCATGCGGGCATCAATTAGTAGGTGCTGTTTGGATCTGCCAGTAAAGCGAAAAGCTTGCAAGAAGATCAATGTCTGGACCGACTCTACCCCAACGGATACGCGTTTGAGGAAATCTTCTAATGATTGATAAGGGCCGTGCTGCTCACGTTCGTTGACAATAGCCTCGGCCTCTTTACGGGCTAATCCCTTGATGTGCTGGAGCCCTAGATAGACCTGTTGTCCTTGTAGTGAGGTGGTGACGATAGAATGATTAACACAAGGTAGCTCGATGATACCGCCCGCCATGCGCGCCTCGTGTATGTAAACCTCTGTGCGGTAGAAACCACCAAAGTTATTAATGACAGCTACGCAAAACTCCAGTGGGTAGTAGACCTTGAGGTACAGACTCTGGTAGCTCTCCACGGCGTAGGATGCAGAATGAGCCTTGCAAAAGGAATAACCGGCAAAGGACTCAATCTGACAGTACACCTCTTTAACAAGCGCTAGCGGATAGCCTTTGGCTCGGCAGTTAGCAAAGAACTGCTCCTTGATAGCCCCTAGCTGCTGAGCGGATTCTTTTTTGCCCGTCATAGAGCGCCGGAGTATATCGGCATCAGCCAGGCTAAGGCCGCCAAAATGGTGAGCTATTTTGAGTACATCTTCCTGATAGACCATCACGCCATAGGTTTCACCCAACTGTTCGGCAAAGACGGGGTGTGGGTACTCAAAGCTACTAGGATCATTGTGTCGGCGGACATACTCGCGCAGCATACCCGATTGTGCAACGCCTGGGCGAATGACGGAGGAGGCAGCGACTAGGGTCTCGTAGTCTTTACAGTTGAGCCGACGCAGCAGCCCCCGCATAGCTGGGCTTTCGATATAGAAACAACCAAGCGTATTGCCAACTCTTAAGTGATCATTCACTTGCTCATCACGTTTGCATTTGTCGATATTAAAAATGTCGACGTCCACGTCTTGGTTTTCTTTCACCAGTTGTACACAGTCGTAGATGTGCCCGATACCACGTTGACTAAGGATGTCGAGTTTCTCAAAGCCAATACGCTCACCAATGTACATGTCAAATTGGGCGGTCTGGAAGCCTTTGGGGGGCATCTCCAGAGCGGTATAGTAGGTGAGGGGCTTTTCGCTGATGAGAATACCGCAAGAGTGTAGCGAACGCATATTGGGAAAGCCCTTAAGACGAACGGCATAATGATGGATCCTTTGAACAACTTGATCCTTCTGATGCTGATCAATAGGCTTGCGCGTGAGCTGGTCAATCTCGCGTTTAGATAACCCAAAAACCTTGCCCAGTTCCCGAAAGGTACTGCGGTATTTGAAGGTGCCAATGGTGCCAATGAAGGCAGTGCAGTCGGTGTCGAATCGTTTGAAGACGTAGTCCAGAATGGTATCGCGTTCTTTCCAACTCCAATCGATATCAAAATCGGGCGGACTCAGGCGGGAAGGGTTAAGAAAGCGTTCGAAATAAAGGTTAAGCTCCAGCGGGCAAACATCACTTATGCCCAAGCAGAAGCTTACAATACTATTGGCACCACTACCACGCCCCACATGGTAGAAGCCTCTGCTTTTACTGTAGCGAATGATGTCCCAAGTGATAAGGAAATAAGCGGTGAAGTGCAGGTTGTCAATGATAGCCAGCTCTTTTTCTATTCGCGCTCTGGCAGCCGGATGTTTTTTGCCGTAGCGCTGTTCCAAACCAGCATAGGCCAGGTTCTCCAGTAGGAGCTTATCACTGTAGCGACTCCCCGTGTAAGTTTGCTTGTTTTTTGGTGCTTTGAAGTCGAAGTCAAAGTTACAGTCGGCTATAAACTGCTGGTTGTTCAAAATGAGCTGCGGGTAGTTTTGGTAGATGCTTAATAGTTGATCAGGCGTGAGCAAATGCTCATCTGGGCGAGCGTAGCCAAACTGCTGCACCTTGCTAAAGAGCGTATTATTATCAATAGCGCGTAACACCAAATGGAAATGATGATCCATCTCTTGCCGAAAAGTAATGCTGGGCAAAGCAACGAAATAACGGAGCTCCCGCTTGCTGAGCCGATACAACTGATTAACCTGATGCGGACGGACACCATAAAATTCATTATCGCGTAGCCGTTGCTCTTTTCCTGGCATCCAGGGGTAAACAATGTAGGCCTGCTGAAAAGGAGGAGGCGTTTCCGGTAGGGGAAGCTTGTGGATATTATGGTGAGAAAGAAAAGTATTCAGTTCACGCAGCCCTTCAGCGTTCCGCGCATAACCAATATAGAGTAGCTGATTGCTACGGTTGACTCGAAACTCCATGCCGATAATGGCTTTGATATCGCGTTGTACACAAGCCCACAGGAAGTCGTAGATGCCTGTCGTGGTATTGATGTCTGTTAGGCCAATAGCCTCATAACCCAGATCGGCTGCCTCTTGGACCAACTCTTCCGGACGTAGCGTACCGTAGCGCAAACTGTGCCAACTCTTGCAGTTGAGTAACATGGCTCAATGCTTTGGCGATTGCTCATCAGGAGCGGGTAGGGTAGCGGCTCGCTGAATGATACCTTTACCAAACTTCTTACGCACTTCGTCTAGGGCATTATTGAGTGCGGTTTGGTGGCCTGTGTCTTCAAAAAGGTCCATCTGCACAAAACCACTCACCAAGCCAGAAAACTTTACACCAACTAGCCGAATCAGCATCCTCCGTTCGTACAGTTGGTCAAAGAGCTCGTGTACGATTCGGATGAGTTGTTGGTCGTTGGCGGTATATGCTATTCGGCGTTGTTTGGTGTGTGTGTCAAAGTTGGTGTAACGAAGCTTTACGGTCACAATAGAGGTCAGCTTGCGGGACTGTCGAAGCTCAAAGGCCAGCCCTACTGTAAGCTTGAGCAGCTGCGCACGCAGATAAGGTATATCAATAGTATCTTGACTAAAAGTGCGTTCCGCTGAGGTCGATTTTTTCTCATTGTAAGGGACAATGGGGCGATCATCAATTCCATTGGCGCGTTCCCAGATGGTGCGCCCGTTTTTGCCCAGGAGCTGTTCCATGAATGCTACAGGCATCCCCGCCAGCGTACTAATTCTGCGGATACCTGAACGTGATAGTAGACGAAAAGTCTGTTTCCCAATTTGAGGAATCTTACTTACCGATAGCGGATCCAGAAATGGCCGTACTTCTTCAGGGGCCACCTCCAGCTTAGCACGGGGTTTACCTTCATTAGTAGCCATCTTGGCCACCGTTTTATTGATAGAAAGCCCAAAACTGATGTCCAAACCAGACTCCCTATGGATCATCTCCTCCAGTTTTCTGGCCCAGAGGTAACTGGTGAAAAAGGTATCCATGCCAGTAAGGTCGATATAGAACTCATCAATCGATGCCTTCTCAAAGCAGGGCGATTGCTCGCGAATAATCGTCGTGATCAATTTGGAGTAATTAGAATACATATCCATATCACCCCGGATGACGAGCGCATCGGGGCAGCGTTGCAACGCATAGCGAATGGGCATAGCCGAACGTACACCAAAGTGGCGTGCCTCATACGAACAGGAGGCCACCACTCCACGACCAGATTTACCGCCTACAATGACGGGTTTACCCTTCAGCCGGCTATCGCGCAACAACTCGCAGGCCACAAAGAAGCAATCCAGATCCAGGTGAATAACACTCCGGTTCATTGCTCTAGCTTTAGGAAAGCAATGCGAATAGCTTCGGCGGCAGCTTCTCGGTGGCTTGTGAAATTACGAGCGTGCTGTACTAGCTGGTCAGCAGCATGCAGTTCATAATACCAGTCTTTCCGGTTCGGCAGTTCGTACTGAGTTACGGTGAGTTCAAAACCTTGCGTCTGCAGATAGGCAATGACGGCCTTCGGTTGGGTGATTTTACGAGTCCAGTGACCTATATACCGTTCTTGAAAATACAGCAGGCACGCAGCAACTGCGCATGGGGCGTCCTCACGGAGCTCCATCCAATAATGTTTGTTCATCTTTTATGGCTGATTCTTCCTCTTTTCGCGTATCCCTTCTGCTGCTGAATCGGAGGCAAGTAGCCTGTGCCTTATTGTTTATGTAGGCACAGTAGTGGTTGGATGGGCAAGATAGGCGTATTTTTAAATGTTTTAAAATATTTATTTGTTAAAATATTTGTTTATTTTATTTATTGCCGTATTATTGTAGTGCGGCATATGCCAAGCGCGTTTTCAATACTAGCTCAGGATTACGCTAAGATCAATTCAGTACTCCACTCATAAACCCCTGAGCTTTCCTCTTTTACATAGGCTGTTATTGGGCTACTTCCTAAGTGGAGTAGGAGACGGTATTTTACATGGTCTCTTACGATCCACTAGGGTGGGGGAAGTAGTATACCTAATAGCTGTTGGGTGTCTGGTTGGTCGGAGTCGAGGGTGGGAACTTTAGCCCACCCACAGGTGGGCGTGTTGAATACTTTAAACTGTTTCCGGAGTTGTATTCAATCAATCGTATTCTTTTGGGGTCTTCCCACCAGTCGGCGGGTCGCTACGTTTCGCAGCTCGCTATTCGCTCGGCTACCCGCCAGCTGGCGGGCAGTCCCACGCCAAGGGCGTGGCTGCTTCACATCGCTAGCCCGGGCTTATTACAAGATTTATCCAGGAACTCATTATCTTAATCCATCCATATTAAAAGGCTAAAGCACATTCATCGTGAAGCAGAACGAACCCAGCATGATCCCGGATAATCAGCATAAGGACATTCCAGGAAACCCGTCTACGGCTAAGAGTAGCGTGATGAAGCTTCGGGAGTCCGCTACACCAGAATCACTTCGGGTACTGACTATGGAACAGTGGAAGTTTTGGCGCGACAATGGCTATGTCGTAATCAAAAATGCAGTGCCCCGAGCACAAGCCGAACAGACAGCAACCTTCCTTTGGGAGTTTGAAGAAAAGAACCCCAACGATCCCGTCAGCTGGTATACGGCACCACGTGCTGAAATGCAGATGAAGGAGTTAGTAGGTACGGGCATGGTAGAGGTGTACAACAATCAGCACCTTTGGAATAATCGACAGATGAGGCGGGTTTATGATGCCTTCGTTGATATATGGGGCACTGAAAAATTATGGGTAACCATTGATCGAGCCAATCTCAACTTCCCCATGCAGCCAGGACATGAGTATAAGGGTTTTATTCACTGGGATTACGATCCGGAAACCAAGCCACAGAATGTACAAGGTGTGTTAGCCCTTTCCGATCAAACAGACGAAAACATGGGAGGCTTTCAGTGCATTCCCTGGTTGTTTAGAAACTATGATGAATGGAAGCTAAGCCAGCCAGATGATCGCAATCGTTTCCAACCTGATACAACAGACTTAGAAGACAAGATTGTAAAGGTACCACTGGAAGCAGGTGATCTATTGATCTTCAATAGCCTGGAGCCGCACGGAATACGCCCGAATCACTCTGATCGTAAGGTGAGAATTGCACAGTACATCTCCATGATGCCAGCGCAAGAAGACAATGATGCGCTGCGAGATTGGCGTGTTAATTCCTGGAAGCATCGTATCGCTCCAGAAGGCTATGCCTTCCCCGGTGATCCCCGCAACTGGGAACAGACGAAGTATGATACAGCAGTGCTTTCTGACTTGGGCGAAAAACTGCTGGGTTTAGCCAAATGGTAGTAGCCTAAAAATCATTGATCATAAAAGCTTCGATAATGCTGGCCATTTCCTCCTCATCTTTTAGTAGGCGGAGGTAGCTGTGCTGGCTGTCTTTATCTTGAATCCATTCATTACCTCCAGTCTCATCAGGTAGGCAATAACCACCCTCCACTTTTTCCCAGTATAGTCCTTCACCATTTCTGACGGCATACAAGATGGCCGTTTGGTCATAAGTGGAATTATCATAGATATTTCCCTTAAACTGATGGTTCAACCAAGGAGCATGCTTGCTGAAGTGAAGAAATGCTGCGTGTAGTGGTGTGTCTGACGGCAGATCATTAAAAACTTCTCCACTCTTGATATTAAGTCCTATTTCATAGCCTGAAAAAGTAATCGGTACGGGTATTTGATCTACTACCTTCTGAGTTACGCCAGGCATGTTTCCATTAAAGTTCCATTCGCTATCGCCGGAAGGAAACTGGCCACCCATAATGACGAATTCCTTTACCTTCTGCTGCACCAACTCAATGCCTGTCAAGGGAGAAATACTATCTCCTGGTGATTCTAATAAGTATAAAACATTTGCCAATGGGCCCACCGTAACAATGACGATCTCTTGATCGGAAGCCTGACTAAGCAATTGCCTATACAGCGAAGTAGTAGATGGTACATTACTCCAATGGCGCTTATGTGGGAAGTGATCGACTAAGACCTTGCTATGGTTCCAGTCTATAGGAGAGTGTTCACCTTGCCGGCTAGCAATGGGGATATCACCGTGTCCATAGTATTGGTTAACCGCATCTATTGCAGATACCGCATACTCTTCAAGGTTCCAACACATTACCGCCAGTAACTCACACTCGTCTCGATCCATGAAGTTATGCAGCATAGCTAAGGCTCCCAGATCATCAGCATCGCCGCCAAAATCCGTATCGAAGATGATTTTGACTTGACTGAAGACCAACTGGGGTAGGAAGCCGAGAACTAATACAATGGGGTAGATATAGGCTTTCATAGAATGGAACTAAGCGAGGAATGGCAGAAGATACTATTTCAAAAAGTCAAAAAAAATTGAGGGGCTGGGAACTTTCCTTTTTGCAGTCTTGTAGATAGGTTGGAAAACATAAATCATGCACAATCATACTTCATATCTATGCTCTTTTAGTTGGTTGCTTACGCAAGCGGCAAGGGCTATGGTATAGGTGATTGTGAACAACATACACCAGCGAAAGGCTCCTTGCATTGTTTGTAAGGAGCCTTTTTCATTTGCACCTCTACGCAAATAGGCAAAGCGACCTGACTTAGGATCAGATGTGTCGGGGTTCGACTCCCCGGAGGTGTACTATACGGACGTAGGCTAACTGGCAACGCCATCGGGTTTAAGCCCCGTTGATTATCGGTTCGAATCCGATCGTCCGTACTAAAGTCTATTGCGACTTTAATGGGTAGGTAGAACGTAAATGGAAGCGTGCTAGTCTGTAAAACTGGTGGCTAAGGCCCTTGGAGGTTCGATCCCTTCCCTGCCCACTTGGAAACTTAGCGTAATGTGGTGAGCGCGTCGGTTTGAAGCACCGAAGGTCGGGGTTCGACTCCCTGAGTTTCCACTCTTGTATCCGCCTATAGGCGTAGTAAGTGGTCTCCAAAACCGTGATTTGTGGGTTCGACTCCTACCGGATACGCTACTTGGTAAGTAATATCAGCTCGGCGGCTGATGCCAGACTGCTAATCTGCGCGCTCCTATTACAGGAGTTAGGTTCGATGCCTATGCTTACCGCAACAAAACTGGATAGCGGCGGCGGACTAACTCAACTAATTCAACTAACCAACTAACCAACTAACTATCAAACCAACCAACCACTAAAGAGCTAGTGTCCGAATGACTAGGAGGCCGGTTGCAACTCGGTTTATGCAGGTTTGATTCCTGCCTAGCTCTCTACACAGAAGGTAGCATCCAATGGTGGATAAGCGGTCTTGAAAACCGTGCCATGGTCACACATGGGGGTTCGATTCCTCTACCTTCTGCTCTTTAATTTTAAGGCGTGGAACATCTCGTTAGCAAGCGTCCCCCGACGCGAAATAAACACCTACCTAACTAACTCGCTCCAAAGCGTCCCCCGACGCAAAAAAAGACCCCACCCAATTAATTGAACCACCCAAGGCACCTTAGCACACCCAGGTTTGGATATATATAAGGGCGTCTAAGAACTAACCTAACTAAATTCACTAACACAACTAATTCAACCAACTAACCCCCTTCTCGCTAGCAAGCGTCCCCCGACGCGAAAGCAAAACCAACCCAACTAACCTATTCAAACCCATTCACCCCATTCACCGTCGTGTATTTGAAGCTCAGCTTCTGGTCCGGGTAAATGTACTTGAAGGCAGATTGCACGGCTAGAGTACCTTCGTGGAAGCCACAAAGAATCAACTTTAGCTTACCAGGATAGGTGTTGATATCACCTATGGCATAGATGCCAGGTACGCCAGTACTATAGTCAGCGGTATCTACTACGATCGCATTCTTTTCAATCGTAAGTCCCCAGTCGGCGATAGGACCTAGCTTTGGAGAAAGTCCAAAGAGTGGAATGAAGTGGTCAGTCGATTTAATGACCTCGCCTGTTTCTTTTTGCTTGATGACAATATCCGTCAGCTTACCATTGCCGCGAAGGCCTACTGCTTGGGCATTAGTAAGGAGATTGATTTTTCCAGCTTTGGCTAAATCGTGTACCTTTTCGACACTATCCAGGGCTCCACGGAAAGACTCTCGGCGGTGGATGAGCGTTACTTCATCTGCAATGTCAGCTAAGATGATCGTCCAATCAAGTGCAGAATCACCTCCACCCGCAACAACCACACGCTTTTTGCGATACACTTCAGGGTCGCGGATGATGTATTCTACGCCGCTATCTTCGAAGCTTGCAAGATTGTCGATAGGCGGTTTACGAGGTTCAAAGGAACCTAGGCCTGCTGCGATACAAATCACAGGAGCCTCAATTTGTGTACCACGGTTAGTTGTCAGGCGGTACATCTTATCACCTACTTTCTCAATGCTTTCGGCCCGTTCACCCAAAGTGAAGCCAGGTTTGAAAGGAGCAATTTGCTCCATTAGATTATCTACGAGTTCTCCGGCTAAAATAGAGGGGTAACCTGGAATATCGTAGATAGGCTTCTTGGGGTAAATTTCCGAGAGCTGTCCTCCTGGTTGAGGCAGTGCGTCTACCAAATGGCAACGTAATTTTAATAACCCTGCTTCAAAAACTGTAAAGAGCCCCACAGGGCCAGCTCCAATAATGAGAATATCCGTCTTAATCATTCCGCTAAATTTGCGCTGCAAAGGTAAGGCTTAGTGGCTATCATTGGTTCAGAACGCCGTAAAATTAGGGCCCTACTTAACCGAGAATGGTGATTTTAATCGCTTTTGTAGGTGAATTTGGACATGCAGGCCATTGGCATGCCGATAGTTGAGCGCTGATGAAGGCATAAAATAAAAAACGGGCCCACGCTGATGCGGGGCCCGTTCCTATGTTTTTAGGCTATTACTACAGCCTTACTTCCGTTTCACAACTTTCATTGTTCTAATATTCGTTTCACCTAAACGAAGACGTACTAGATAGACGCCTGCAGGATAGGTGGCGAAGTCTACTTGAACTCGACTCTCACCAGCGCCGACAGGAATTGTTCCTACCTGCTTGCCACTAACGGAGAAGATATCCAACTGAACATTCTCCTCATCGAAAGTCTCAAATATCTCGATCGTTAAAGCATCCTCTACCGGGTTTGGATAGAGCATTGCAATCTGCGATTCGTTGTACAATACTACCTCCTCTGTATTCGAGTAAACCGTATTGTTCCAAGTGTCCTCTACCTGTACGCGGTAGTAGTTCAATCCGCGCTTAGGTGCCTGTGCATAGTACTCGAAGTAGTGAATACCATTGCGCGTATCGGCAGGATCAGTCACAGTAGCAACTCTGCTGAAGTTCTCACCATCAGCTGAATGCTCGATGTGATATTGCAGATCGCCTGGAACATTGACGTTCATTTCCCAAGACACCATTACCTGGCCTGCTTCCGGATTCATGACATCGGTATCGATGATCAAGTTTTGGTTACAAGTCGTCGGTGAAGTGGTAATGGTGATCGTCTTATAAGCATAAGCCGAACAACCGTCAAGCGTTACGATTAACTCTACTTCGAAGATGCCCACGTTACTCCAGGTAACTGTTGCTTCCGGACCGTTTACGGTAGAAGGTGAAGCACCGCCAGTGAAGTTCCAGGTAACTTGTGAACCTGGCTCCAAGTCTTCAGCAGTGAAAGTAGTAGGCTCATTCCAGCATACTAATCCAGGACCGTTGATGGTAGCTTCAGTTTCGTCACCAACCTCAACAACGAGGAGATTTGATTCCAGGAATGGACCACACTCAACCACCCGTGCACAACGAGCAAAGTAAGTTGTCAAGAACAACGGACCAGGATCGAAGGTCGGAGAGTTCGAGTTTGGAATTGGCGTCCAGAACTGGATTGGTGTGTTCGGGAAGCCATTCGTGTACATCCACAAGTACTCAATTTCACCTTCACCACCACTAGGATCAGCCAAGCTGACGAATGGTTCAGGATCGTTACCAGGAGCACATAGGTACTGATCGAAGCCGATAGCACCAGGATAGTCAATATTGATACACTCAGGGCATAAGCCCAGGTCGAAGCTCAAGTTAACCTCATCTGGTTCCAAGTGGAAGAAGTCAGTCATTCGAGTTACTGGATCAACATCGCTGTCCAACTCGTCATTACTACCTTGGTTTGGTGTAGTGATATCATAACCTGGCACATCGCCAAAGGTAATCTTGTAGTTGCCTGGAGGCACATCGAAGAAGAAGTTACCGTTAGCATCGGTAAAGGTGGTGATCATAACGTCCGGCTCGTTGAATTCAGCCGTTCCTGTAATAGTCACTTCTACGCCGGGTACACCAGGTTCATTACCTCCCTGTACACCATCACAATTGAGATCCAGCCAAACTCGATCACCTACGGTCGCAAGACAATCATCATTAATGGTAAACTGTGTTACAACTGTTGCTTCACATTCTACAGGATCTAGCGGAATCAGGGTAGCAATTAGTTCGAAATCACCGTTACCTAATACCGCAGGATCAATTTCAGTAGAAACTACACCATTTATGGTGAAGATCATATTACCTGGAATGTTTGGATTCGCACCTAACTCGATTGGGGCGTCTGCAAGACATAGGTTCGCAGGCGGTAGTTCGTCAATATTAACAGTAGGATACTCACAAATATTGGTGATAGACAAAGTATCGAAACCATTCGTAGTCACGACGGTGTACATGATTTCATCCACAAGGCGGAAGGCAAACTCATAAACACCTGGTTCTACTTCCGGTGCGTTTTGTGGGAAAGTCACAGGTACTGGATCGTTCGGAGGATCACCATTAGGAACGAAGAACATTCCAGATCCGTCAATGATGGTCCAAGTCTCGTTAGGATAACTGCGGATCGTGAAGATCTCACTGAACTGTCCGTTGTCTTCAGTAGTAGCGTTGTTCAAACAGTCACATGGATCATTGATAACACCATTTGGTGGAACGTAGATACCACCATCAACGGTCAAGTCAATTTCCCCTGGATCGAGCACATAGTCACCGGTCATACCGTTCATGCCTGGCTCAATATCACTATCAGAGGCATCATCGCCCAAGTTGTCAGCAGTGTAATCAAAGCCATCAGGGATAACGAATTGTACAGAGTAAGTACCTGGATCAAGACCCAAGAAGTAGTACTCACCGTTTTCGTCCGTCACTGTGGTGGCGATCACCATGCCGTTTTCATCTTTCAAGTTTACAGTAACACCAGGTACTGGTGGCTCGAAGTCATCTTGTTGACCATCGTGATCGATGTCTTCCCAAACATAGTTGCCTATGCCAGATAGCGCATCCAAGGTAGCCTCACAAGTTGTCTGACATCCATTGTCATCGGTTACGGTTACTGTGTATGTACCAGGTGCTAGGCCAGTAATGCTAGCGGTATTAGCGCCATTGCTCCAGTTGTAGGTGAATGGTGCAGTACCGCCGTCAACAACAACTGTTAGAGCACCATTGTCACCAAGCGTTGATTCCGCGTCAATGGTTACGCTACACGTTGGTGCAGGGAAAGTGGTTACTGCTGCGAAAGCAGACTCTGTACATCCGTTGTCATCTGTTACGGTTACAGAATAAGTGCCAGGAGCCAGGTTAGATGCCGTTGCGGTTGTGGCGCCGTTGCTCCAGCTGTATGTAAATGGTCCAGTACCACCAGTAACATTGGCTACGAGGATTCCTTGGTTTACGTTGCTACAGGTACCACTGTTTTGGGTCACATTAACCATCAAAGTAGAAGGCTCTGTAATCGTTACGCTATTGCTAGCAGTACAGCCATTCGCATCGGTAATGGTTACAGTGTAAGTTCCACCAGAAAGACCAGTAATAGTAGCACCAGTCTGACCATTGCTCCAGGCAAAGACATAAGGTGCAGTACCACCACTAGCTGTTGCGGTAGCTGAGCCATCAGCATCACCACCACAGTCCAAGTTAGTACCACTTACATTAGCTATAAGTAGGTCTGGTTCGGTAATGATAATACCTGCAGTTGCGGTACATTCATTAGCATCGGTAATGGTTACAGTGTATGTGCCAGGCGCAAGATTGTTAATGCTAGCGGTATTGCCGCCATTACTCCAGCTGTAAGCGAATGGAGCTACACCACCATTTGTTGTGGCGGTCGCAGTCCCATCATCAAAGCCAAAGCAGGTAACATTGGTTCCTGTTACATCAGCGGTGAAACCATCAGTTTGAGTAACGGTTGCACTGGCTACTGCTTGACATCCATTAGCGTCAGTTACAGTTACAATATAAGTTCCAGCGGCAAGGCCAGAAATTGTCGCACCCATTTGACCATTGCTCCAGGCAAAAGTATATGGAGGTGTGCCGTTGTTAGCTGTAGCCGTAACAGAACCGATTGGTTGATCGGTACATTCTAGGTTGGTAACGTTGAAGTCTACCGTAATCTGTGGCAATTCGCTTACGATAATGGTACTCTCCTCGGCAGTACAGCCATTAGAGTCTGTTACTGTAAGACTGTAAGTGCCAGCAATCAAGTTTACGGCAGTTTGTGTGGTTTGGCCATCACTCCACATATAAGTATAGCTTCCCGTACCTCCAGTAACAATTGCTGTTGCCGATCCGGTAGCGGTTCCACCACAAGTGATGGTTGGAGCTGTAACGTTCACATCCAAGCCAGTTGGATCATTTAGGGTAACGCTAGCAGTCGTAGTACATAGGTTAGCATCCGTTACAGTCACTGTATAGGTGCCTGCTGATAGACCATCAATAGAGCTGGTGATAGCGCCAGTGTTCCATTCGTACTGGTATGGCATTGTACCTCCGGTAACATTCACGGAAGCATTGCCATTCATATCTGTCGGACATGCAGGAGCGTTGCCACTAGCCACAGCGTTAAGTGCGTCTGGTTGACCCACAGTTACTGAGGCTTCTACAACACAGCCGTTAGCTTCAGTGACAGTTACATCATAAGTGCCCGCCACTAGGCCGGTAATTTCATTACTAGTACTGCCGTTGCTCCACATGAAGGTGTAAGGCATAGAGCCACCGCTAGCTACTGCTAGGACACTACCATTGTTGTCGCCAAAACACAGCGCATCACGAGGAATAAGGTTAACGCCGAAGTCGCTAATTACATTGATAGTAATGCTTGCCTCCCCGGTACAACCGGCGGCATCTGTAACCGTAACAGAATACGTGCCACTTGGAAGGTTATTGATATTCTCAGTCAGTGCACCAGTGCTCCAGTTGTAGCTGTATGGTGCGGTGCCGCCCGATACGATAGTACCAGCAAAACCAGAATCTTCTGCTCCACAAACGATGGTTTCGCCGGTGATGGTAACATCAATTTCTTGTGATTGTGTAACGGTAAAGCTGGCCATAGCCGTACAGCCGTTAGCATCAGTAGCCGTAACGGTATAAGTACCCGCAGGCAGGCTTCCGATAGTAGGACCTGTATCACCTGTGCTCCAAGCGTAGGTGTAGGCAGGAGTGCCACCACTTGCTGTAGCAGTCAAAGTAGCATCTGACTCACCAAAGCAGTTGACTGGATCGGTAGCTTGAATGCTCACCGTTAGATCAGGTGGAGAAGTAACGGTAAATGAACCTTGAGCGGTACAACCATTAGCATCCGTTACTACTACTGTATATGTTCCAGGGCTAAGCGCAGAGATCGTCTGCGTAGTAGCACCCGTGTTCCAATTAAACAAGTAAGGTGCAGTACCTCCATTTGGGAAAGCCGTTGCAGAACCGGTGTTTTCGTCAGCACAAAGCGTATTTGCACCCGTTACCAGAACAGCTAAGTCATCGACAATATCAATCGTGATAGATTGTGTGCTTGAACAACCATTAGCATCCGTTACCGTTACCGAGTAAGTTCCCTCAGTTAGTCCGGCTACACTAGCAGTAGTTGCTCCAGTACTCCATGAGAAGCTGAAAGGAGCGGTCCCGCCGGTAGGAGTAGCCATAGCCGAGCCTGTATTGCCAGCGCCACAAACGGTAGTGGTACCGCTTAAAATAAAGGTGACTCCAGGTGCAGCCTGAATCGTTACATTAGCAATGTCTGAACAACCATTGGCATCCGTTACGATTACGGAATAATTCCCAGGGCCTACGCCACTAATAGATGGGGTATTAGCACCAGTGCTCCAGTTAAACATAAATGGCGCTGTACCACCACTAACATTTGCGGTGATTGTTCCATCCGTGCTTCCAGGACAAAGTACTGGAGGTGCAGTAAGGGTAACGAATACATCTGGCGGAGCTACGAGAGTCGTACTCCCAGTTTCGATACAGCCATTACCGTTGGTTACTGTCACAAAGTAAGTACCAGCACCAAGGCCAGTAATCGTTTGTGTGGTTCCGCCATTGCTCCACATAAATGTGAATGGACCAACGCCTTGATCGATCACTGCAGTTGCAGTACCATTATTAACACCACAGGTGGTAGGGTTGCTACCCACTGCTGTAATATCAAAAGCAGGTGCCGCTGGTACATTAATCGTTGTTGTTTCTTGGCAGCCAAGCGCATCCGTTACGGTAACACTGTACGGGCCAGGTGCCGCATTGGTTACTACTTGTTGGGTTACGCCATTACTCCACATATAAGTATAAGGCATTACACCACCCATTGGGCTTACGGTTGCGAAGCCGTCATTGGCACCAGGACAAGTTTCTGGTGTGCCAACACCACCTAGGGTAAGGTTAGAGGCATACTCCAGGGTAATGTTCTCCATTTGAACACAACCATTCGCATCGATGACCGTCAAAGTGTAAAGTCCAGGTCCGAGGTTGAATAGGTTAGGAGTATTCGCGCCAGTGTTCCATGATAATGTATATGGAGGGGTACCACCGTTAACGGTAGAAGTAATGCTACCGTTGGTGTCTCCGTTACATTGAGGGTTATTACCATTCAGGTTAATAACAATTGGAGGTGGCTGAGATACGGTACCCGTTGCGGTGGCGGTACAGCCATTATTGTCGGTAAGGGTTACGGTATAGGTGCCAGCAGGTACGCCATTGATTGTTTGCCCGCTTCCGCCATTACTCCAGGCAAAGGAATAGGGAGGTGTTCCTGCCGAAGGAAAAGCGGTTAATGATCCGTTACTTCCACCAGGACAAGTCACATTATTAGTGGTGACGGATACTGATGGTGGATCACCTACAACTGTGATACAATCTACTGCACCACAGAGGTTGTCGTCTGTTACCGTTACACAGTAGCTGCCGGCAGGGACATTGGTAATAGTCTGAGTCATAGCCCCAGTACTCCAGTTGTAGCCGTAAGGGCCGATGCCGCCGTCAGGGTTTGCAGTGATGTCGAATGGACTGCCACAAAGTTGGTCAGCAGTGAGTGTCACAGTAACCAGATCTGGTTGATTGACAGTTACGTTTTCAACTAGCGTGTTGTTGACAGCATCCGTTACTGTTACGGTGTAGGTGCCAGCAGTAATGCCAGAAATTGTTGCTCCAGTGTCACCGTTGCTCCACTCGTAAGTGTAATCCGGGGTGCCACCACTTGCGGTAGCGGTAACGCTTCCGTTAGGCAGCCCAAAACAGATCGGCTCAGTGATAGAGAAACTCACAGATAACTGTGCGTTGAGAGAGGTAACTACACCCAGGCATAGTGTTAGTAGCGCCCAGGTAGAGAAGATACTCCGGTTTAAGTGTTTCCAGGGTAGCTGTTTAGTCATGGTAGATTAATGATTAATTTTTAAATACTCCAACCCGTCTGGTGGACCGCACCAGCGTGTAAGTGTTATAGCATAACACCCAATTAGTGATAAACACACGGTCCTCTGGCAATACCAAAGGGCAAGTAAGTAAGGGAAAATCAACGGTGGGGAAGTGAAACAACTTTCGCTGCTTCAAGTAGCCACAAAATAACAAAAAATTTGACGACTATTTAATGGATAAGTCACAAGAATAAAAAAAAGTCGTGCTGCGTAAAGCAACACGACCTGCTAATAACAAATTATAATCCCATGATTCTTACGAGCTGATTCAAAATGCAGCTCTATATCTTTTGCGCACTAAGCTGGTCACATACGTACCATTTAGGGCGTCTATTGATCGATGATGTAGATAGTGGAGTGTGTGGAGTAGTTGCAGTGAGCAGTATTAAAACTGCTTTTTCCGTAATCTTATTGTGCTATCTATCAAAAGAACACGGAAGGTGGGGGAAAGGTTTCAAGTTGGGAAAAAATGAGTCGCATCACTCTCCCCAGGTGATACGACTCAAGACTTATAATCCCATGAACATTTGCGAATATATAGCAGTATAAAACTGCTTCTAAAATCTTATGATATTCTCGTAGTGTGTGTCAAGTTGAGAATTTGTTGTAGTAAGTCAGGTTTAATCCCTTTCACCTGACTTACTACTGACAAATTAATATCCCAAATACTTTTTCAAGTTTGCCAGCCGACTCGTTAGCCTGCTGTGCCTTTGTTTGACATTACAATGATCTTAATTAATTATAGCTAGTACAAAGACAAAAATGAAGTTTTGTGAATTTTTTTTCGATTAATATTAGGGTTAAGTATCTGATTTTATGTGTTTTAGCGTTTGTTTTTTGTGAATCGAATATTTTTAAAATTGGTTTGGTTTTCCGTGAAAAAACTCCTTTTTTTCTCTAGAATGGACTTTTAAACGCTGGATTGTTCAGGAAAGTGGTGTCTGTAAAGGTGTTCATGTAAGCAATTAACGCCTGTTTTTCCTCTTCTGTGAGGTTGAACGGGCGGATATTAACGTTCGAAAATTCAGCTCCATGCCCTCCTGAAGCATAATGTTCCAAGACTTCATCTAGGGTGGCAAAACGACCGTCATGCATATAAGGTGCGGTCAAAGCAATATTACGCAGGGTAGGTACCCGGAATTTACCATTGTCAAAAAGAACACCGGTTACCGCTCCTCGACCTTTATCGACAAATCCTTCATAACTTCCTGGATTATCCAACCCGTTATTTTCAAAAGCATTATTCGTGAAATGTACACCAGAGTGGCAGTGCGTACAGCCAGGGTGCTCAAGGGTGATCGCAGTTTCTACCTCAAATAGTTCTTCTCCGAATAGTTCTTCTTCCGTGAAACGGTCCTCGTTTAGATACACTTGATCGAACTTACTATTGCCGCTAATGAGCGTGCGTTCAAATTGCGCAATCGCTTTCACCGCCAAATCACTTGTGATTTCAGATTTACGCTCGATGCCAAATGCTGCTCGGAAGTGTTGTGGGTAATCGTTGTGCCGGCGGAGTTTGTTTTCCACATTTTCCCAGCTGTCGTTCAGTTCATCATGTGCTTCAATTGGTAGAAGGGCCTGGTCCTCCAATGTGAATGATCGGCCATCCCAGAAGAAGACACTATCTACGAATACCAGGTTGATCAATGCCATGGAGCTACGAGGGGTCTCGATCCCTTGAATACCAACACTTTTAGCTTTGCCATCCGTAAATGCTAACTCCTGCAAGTGACAACTGATACAACTCATGGTGCTGTCTGCGGAAAGAATCGGATCATAGAACAACATCCGTCCTAGGAGGATACCCTCTTCCGTCAATGGATTATCTGCCGGAAGGATGGGTTGACCCAAGTGGTTTGGGAACTCTAGTGTATATGGTGTCGGATTATATTCTCCATCGATTAGTTCATCCTCGCAGTCGTCACAAACGGGTTGGTCATCATCTTCACAGGCAAGTAGGAAAATACCACAAAGCGCAAAAAGAATAAAGAGGGCTCGATACTGCATAGTTATCATTATTTCTTAGTTGGTAGCGGGTAGAAATTGGGGTTTGTCAAGGCGGTGCTGTCAGTCAGCGTATGCAAAAATGCCAATAAATCGGCTTGGTCTTCGTCAGAGAGATGTAAAGTACGCACATTCGGATCTACATTTTCGGCGTAGGCACCACCAGAATTGTAATGCGCAAGCACTTCTTCGATTTTTCGCATGCGTCCATCATGCATGAAAGGGTCAGTGAGCATGATATTCCGGAGCGTAGGTACTCGAAATTTACCGTTGTCGTACTTGTTTTTAGTAATGCCTCCTAGGCCAGGATCTGGGAAGTCAAGTAGCGTAGCGCTGCTATCTAATCCGTTGTTGGCGAAATCTAAATTGGTGAACAGAGGGTCCATATGACAATGGTTGCACTCTGCCATGGGGACGTCCGGATAGCCTGCATCGAAGAATATCGTCCATCCTCGCTTTTCACTGGTAGTGAATTCTTCTTCTCCTCGTTCGACTCGATCGTATTTACTATCAGCACTAATGAGCGTACGCTGAAATTGAGCCAGTGCTTTGGCGGTATTCTCGATGGTGATTTCTTGATCCGGAAAAGCAGCCTGGAATCCAGCTTGGTAATTAATATTACTGCGAAGTCGTTCCTCCAACAACCCCAAATCTTCACCCATCTCCAAAGGGTCTTGTAGTGGATGTAAGGCTTGATCCTCTAAAGAAGGGCTCCGGCCATCCCAGAACATCTCCTTATAGTTAAAGCCGATATTGAGTAGACTTGGCGCTGAGCGTTTCCCCCTCCGTCGCCTGATACCGAGGCTCAATGCCATCCCATCAGTGAAAGCGAGCTCCGGGCGATGACAACTACCACAACTAATGGTACTGTCCAAAGATAGAATCGGATCAAAGAACAACTGACGCCCTAGTGCAATACCTTCTACCGTGGTGGGGTTGTCCGCAGGGATAACCATATCCACAAAGCCAGGAGGGGTAGAGATCGCGTAAGGAGTAGGAGTCTTCCTTGAGTTGCAGGACCAGAAGAACAGCAGTAGCATTGCTACTGTAGCACAGAGGCCCAGCTTAGTACGATACTGTTGCATTTCCGGTACTTTCCATGAACGAGCAGGGTGTTCTTACCGGCAAGACCTTATTTTACGGTTAAGGTATTAACCAGGTTTTCCCAGAGCCAACCGTAGATAGCAACATCATTGGTGTGGTCAACGGTATTAGACTCTACATTCAGATCTAGGTAGTTGCCATCACGCTGTAGCACCTGCTCCAGGTCCAGCTCGAAAATGAGCTGTACAGGATTATCTTTTTGGATAACAATGGGGCTTTCTACCGTCAAGTTGGAGAATAACTCATTAGCACCGATATGGTAAGTGATGTTATCATCGAAGGTGCCATCTCCATTTAGATCTGCTTTAGCTTCGATTTTTGCGAACACGTAACCACGTGCCCAGCTCCAGAAGTTTTCTGTTAGTGGGTGACCAGCTTGATAATTGCTAGGCTGTGTTCCGTTTAATTCAGGTGTTAAGCCGATGCCAAGCTGGAATTCTTCATAAGCCCCTGGCTCAAGATCGTTGTAGACAAGCTTGAAACCATCAGCTGCTGTACTTTGGTCAAAGAAGTCGGCGTAGGAAATTAATTCCACTTCACTTACTGTGGTCTCCTTATTATCTTCTGGAGCAACGAGGGTAAGGTCAGATACGTAGTAGTTGATGAGCTGAAATTTGATAGGTGTGCCATCGGGGTAAGTGTAAGTTTCATCCAGCATTACAAGTGGGCTATCCCCATACTTTGCTTTGAACACCAGTTCAAGAGTGCCACCTTCTAACTCATCATCATCGTCACATGCGCTAAAGAATACGCTAAGAGCTACAATTGGCAAAAGGTAAAATAAACGTCTCATTCCGTCCTAAATTTTGGGGGTAATTAAAATGGTTGTAACTGGATGATTTTACTATTAGTACAACAATCGAAAGCCCTCAAAGTTAACGGGATTACTCCGCCAAAAGCTCGGTAAGTAGGAAGGATTGTGTAAGGTTCTGGACAAACTGATTTTTTAGAGCAGTAGTGTCTGTAGAGCGGGCATCTATACCTTCGAACCAGCGAGAGATATCCTGTTCGATAACCAAGGTTGGATTAAAGCCATCAACAAATACTGTAGGGGCAGATAGATCCAAGGATAGTTCTCGAATGAAATCACTTCCATACAGGTTGATAGCCATGGTGTCCGTAGCCATGGTATCCGTAAAGTATTCGATTTTAGCAAAAACGTATCCAAGGTCACTACCAAAATTCATTTGCCCGGCTTGTGGTGCCAGAGGGTGGCTGGTAGATACCGAAGTGGTGATTGCTTTATTCGTAGGGTCACTGATGCCAAAGGTCGTTCTAAGTCCTAGTAAGGTGCCATCAGGGATTACTGTGCCAACTTGTACTGTCCTGCTACTACTACTTATTTCTGCTAAGGCAATGTCGTCTAGGATAGTCGTCATACTCGTATCTCCTGCTTCTGCGATACTGATATCCAGAGAGTCCTGAATGCGTAAGACTTCCCCATTGGTCAACTGTAGTCGAATATTCGACCAGTAGAATCGGATGCGATCAATGAGGAAAGGGTGGTCCTGAACGTCGAGATAAAAGGTGTCCAACCCAAAGCTGACGGTTGTATCGGCATAAGACCACACATTGTTGAAACGCAGGCTTAACTCAGGGAACGTACAGCAATCAGCGCAAGAATCATCCGCGTCTATATCAAAGTTGGAGGCACGTACATCCAGACAGCCTTCTGTGGGCTCATAGCAAGCGCTCAGTAAGAGAATTAGAAGGCTAATGCCTAAGCAGTGGTAATATTGCTTCATTGCTAGCTTTGCTGATTTTCTCGCATGATCCGCCGGGCAATTTGCTTAACCTGGCTGGAGAATTCCTTGTTCAAAATCCAGTTGTAGTAGTTCTTATCCCTCTTAAAGACGTCGGCTACCGGCTGACCGTTGTATTTGCCAAAAGCAAAAACAATGGTGCCGTTTTGGTCGTAGCGCATCTTTTGGGTGGCATCGACAAAGCGCGTATCATTGGTGAAGTCGTGCAAAGACTTAATGTCTGGTTGGATCGCATTGGGGGTCCTATTGCCATCGCCATCAATGTAGGGCTTGCCATCGTACATCGCCAATTGCCCTTGAAATACATCGATTGTGGCGCGTACATCAGCCATAGCGTCGTGCGCATTTTCCATTTCCTTCTTACAGTAGTAGCGAAGGGCAGCACTAAGCGTCCGTGGCTCCATCTTGTAGAAGATTCGTTGCACGTCAACTAGTCGCCGGCGATCGACATTGAATTCCAGGCCCGCCCGGTCGAATTCTTCCATCAACATCGGTACGTCAAAACGGTTGGAGTTATAGCCGGCCAAATCTGCGTCGCCGATAAAATCAAAAACCTCCTGAGCGATCTGGCCAAAGAGCGGTTTGCGCGCTACGTCCTTAGGAGTGATACCGTGTACACCCATCGCTTCCTCCGAAATGGGAATGCCGGGATTGACCAGATACGTGCGTTCGATTGGATCTCCTCCCTTTGCAGGGTACTTGATCATCGCCAGCTGGATGATCCGGTCTCTAATGACGTGCAGGCCAGTTGATTCTATATCGAAGAAGACGAGGTCGCGAGTTAGTTTCAAATCCATGGTAGGGGGGCGGTTTGCGGCAAAGGTAGTTAATGTAGAATAAGCAATTTATTCCGTGGCTTGTGCTGCGGGTTGTGGAAAACCACTAGTCATCTTGACCTTTAGATTTCCTTGTTCATCGCCGTAGATGAAATAGCCTTCTACCTGCGGCATGGTGTCAATCATATTAAAGGCTTGGTCCAGTCCTGCTACCATTGCAGCTGTAGCCAAACCATCGGCTGTGGCACAATCTTTTGCCATGATAGAAGCACTGAGCAAGTTGCTGCGTTCAGGATAACCGGTAAACGGATTAATAGTATGACTGAATTTTTGGCCGTTGGCCTCATAGTAGTTACGATAGTTTCCAGAGGTGGCAATAGCTGCATTATTTAAAGGTACTGCAGTTTGCATCTCAGTCGGCGAAGCGTCTTCTTTTGGTACAGCAATGCCAATGCGCCATGGCGTTTGGGCTTCATCCTTTACACCTTGAGCTCGAACTTCACCACCAATGTCTACTAAAAAATGTTCGACACCATTTTGAGTAAGGAATTCACAAAGGAGATCAACGCCATAACCTTTTGCGACGGCTGAAAAATCGATTTGCGTACCTGGAAAAGACTTGTCCAATTGGATAGCAGATGGCGACCAGATTTTAGCATCATAATCGATCTTATCTATTCCAACGAAGGCCATCAGTGAATCCACCTTCGCACTATCAACCGCTGTTACGGGCTTCTTTGGCGTGTATCCAAAACCCCAGTAATTGACCAATGGCATGATAGTGGGATTGAAATAGGACTGAGTACGCTCCGCAATATCTAGCGATAGCTCCAAGTTTGCCAGGAAGTGTGGCGCTGCCTGCATGGTCTCTGCATCTATCGCGTGCAGGTCGCCATGGTTGAACCTGGAAATAAGGGCTTCTGGAATGTAGGTAGAAACCTCCATATTGAGCGCTACCAACAACGAATCTAGCTGACTTTGTTGCACAGCGTTTTCAGCACCAACGTAAGTGACACGATAATAGGTGCCCATGGTTTCTCCTTGAATCAACTGCGGCTTGTTCGCAGTGTTCTGAGGTGAATCTGGATTGCACGAGACCAATAGGCCAACTAAGAGCAAAGGAATAAATAGATAGGTTTTCATTTTACGAGGGGGAATTTTGATTTGAAGCGAACTGCCGACTAATAACAATACAAAACAGGGTGGAGCTCGCCCGGGACAGGGGCAAATATCCGAACTTAAATAGCAACTTGTTATCCCTTTGCCTGGTCTTTTTGTTGCCTGGACAACTATTTATCACCAGACCGACAAAAAACACTTGAAGGGCCTACACCATCTGACGGTTTTTCCACCAAGTATCGATACTATAGCGGCCAGGACCGGTCAAGAATAGTACCAGGTATGCTACCGCAAACATGAGGGCTTTTTCCTGCTCCTTGAACGGATCGCCACCGTGAATGATCCATGCGGCTACCAGCATAGTAATCAAGGCTGGAATGGCAGCCCAGCGGGTAAACAGACCAATGACTAGTAGGATAGGGCAAATGACCTCCCCTAATACTGCCAATTGCAGGGAAAGAGGATTGCCTACGCCTAATGGATCAGCAAACTTAATGGGAGGGCCATCCAATAATTTTTGAAGTTTTCCCCAGCCGTGATTAATGATCATTAAACCGCCAAAAGCAAGGCGCATTAGCAGTAGGGCAATATCCAATGAACGTGAATTATTCATATGCTTCATTTTTCTCTAGTAACCAAACCTTATCGAGTAAGGTGTCGATGATGGTGAAATTCTCGTAAATGATATCCGTCAATTGGTTGTGGGGATGATCGGTGCGTAGCAAGGCAAAGCGGGGGTTGTGATCCAGGATCTGCTGAGCTTCGTGCTCTAGATCTAGTTCCAGCGCAGCTACATGATGATCATAATACAGTAGAGAAGAATGCACGTAAGGTGTGAGGCTTTCTTGCCCCAGCAGGTGGTAGGTGATGTGATGATAATTACCGGTGTAAACCAGTTCGCCAGGGGCGAGGCGTTTTTGAAGTTCTTCAGTGACGACGCGTGGGTCATCAACTTTGCCATTGTAGTAGCTATACAAGGCTATTGATAAACCTAGGACAAGGGTTGCAAGTGTTCCCCAAGCCCATCGATTCGGTATGTTTCTCAGCCAAGCTTGAGCTGTTCGGTTGCCATAAAACCAACTGCCAGCTAAAAGCGCAAGTGGTGGCATGAGTTGTATCTGATAATGCCCAAACGTTTTGCCTGGTAGGATCGTGATGATCAATACGCACATCATCCAGAAAAGTAGGAAGCCTTGCCAGATTCGATCATTTGCCTGGTGTTCTCGATACGCGAAAATAGCTAGCAAGGTAAAGGGAAAGAATCGAGCAAAGAATTCCAACGTAAATAGGAATCGACTACCCCAACTGGCCTCTACAGGATATCGGCTCGTCACATCAAAGGTGTAGAAGAGAAAGGCATCTAATTGATCGATACTAGCGTAATAAGAGTACGTTAAGGCCAATGGCACAAAAAAGGCTAGCGTAAGGGGTAAGCATTGCCAGAAAATAGCCGTCACCAAATCCTTTTTACGCCAACCTTGCCACAAGAGAAAAGCGCCAATGGCAAAAGCGTCAGCAGCAATGACATACTTGACCATGAAGCCCAATCCCAGTAGTGTTCCGGCGATCAGAAAATGGTGCCACTTCCGATCGTCTCCCCAGATCAATAAGACTGCGCCGACGGCAAATGGGACAAAGAACAGCTCTGTGTTAGGCGATAGGCCGTAGTATTTAAAGGTAGAGCTAAGGATTAGATAGCCGATACCTGCAGCCCAACCCACACGTTGATCCTGATTTCCTTTGACGCCAAGTCGGTAAATCAGGTAGGCGGTCAGACCAATGATCAGGGCAGTAAACAAGCGGAGCATGAAGATAGAACCACCTCCAAGCCAGCTCATCGCAGCATAGATTAGGAAAATGCCCAGCGGCTTCGTGTCAAAACTATCTACTAAGTACGTTTGCCCTTCCAGTAAGCCCTTGCCAATTAGGAAATAGGTAGACTCGTCGTGGTTGATTACACTTGGGAAAAAGGTACCCCAGCGGATGATCACCGCAAGCAGTAAAAAGATGGGCAATGCCCATTTCGACCAGTCTACCCTTTGCATTATTTGCTAGAATTCGGCTCGAGAATGCCTTCCTTAACAGCATCCTCTTCGATCCCATGTAATTGCACCGTTTTGCCACTCTTCTTGCGCAAGCGCATGTTGAGGAACTCCACCAACAAAGAGAAGGCAATAGCAAAATAGAGGTATCCTTTCGGTACCGTGCCTACCTCTGAGCCAGCTACTGTCATATGCGCCAAGTGTGCTCCTTCCACAATAAGCATGAAGCCAATCAAGATTAGGAAGGCTAGGCCAAGCATTTGGATCGTTGGGTTACGGTTAACGAAGTTACCCACTGGGTTGGCAAACAACATCATGATAGCTACAGAGAGCATTACGGCAGCAATCATAATTACCAGTGCTCCGGTAATACCGTTGGTCATACCAACCGCAGTAAGAATAGAGTCGAAGCTGAAGACAATATTGATGATGGTGATTTGCACAATGACCTGTGATAAGGTAGAGCCTGCTTTCTTACCATTCTCATCCGTCTGATGACCCTCCAGTTTATGGTGGATTTCGCTGGTAGATTTATAGAGTAGAAAGACACCACCAGCGATGAGGATTAGGCTTTGGCCCGTAAATCCAGCATGGACCAGTGCATTGTCAATCTTAATCCAAGGCGTATTCATCGCCACCAGGGCAGAGATACCAAACAGGAGCGCAATACGCATGATCATTGCTAAGATCAAACCAACGTTGGTTGCTTTCGGACGTTCTTCTTCCGGCAACTTGTTAGCGGCAATGGTGATGAAAATGATATTATCAATACCTAGAACAATCTCCAGAAACGTCAAGGTGAGGAAACTCATCCACACACCGGCATTGCCCAGGTCAGGCATAATAAATTCCATAGTTATGAGCAGGTTGGTATTTGAGCTGCAAGTTTACGACATTCTGCAGAGTAATGGAATAAAGGTGTATGGGTTTATTGGGGTAAGGGTAGAGGCAGGTTCCAGATGGAGGCATCCATATCGCTGTAGTGCGTAATGGAAATGACCACTTATTCCTTGCTTTTAGCACCTTTCAAAATGCTACCCACACCCAGAATCGCAAAGACCATCAGAAGTATAATTAGGTAGCTGTCAAATCCAAAGAGCCAGCTTGATGGCAGCAATTGATAGTAGAATGCCAGTAGAAGTGCCTCACCGATAATAATGGCAAGAACCGCCGCACCAGGGTGTACAATTTTCCAGTGAAGAACAGCTAGGGTGATAGGGAATAGGATTGATAAACCGCTGAAGGCCAATTTCCCCATGTCAAAGATCGTATCAAATGGATGGGCTGCAATTGCCAACCCAATGAAAGTAAAAATGACTACGATTATCCGGCCAAGTTTAACCTGTTCGGAAAGTTCGGTTTCTTGTCGGAAGGGTAGAATGAAGTCTCTGGTGACAATTGTGCTCAAGGCGAGTAGCTGCGAATCAAGTGTAGACATAAATGCCGCTAGCGCACCCGTCAGGACTAGCGCTGCAAACCATTCTGTGCTGTGCTCTACCAGCATCATAGGTAGAATCTGATCGGCAGCTTTGCCGGTTAAGTCAGGGAAGCTTAGATGCCCCAATACGCCAATAATGACGGGGAATAATGAAATTATCAATGGGATACCTCCGTACAAAAGGGCCGATTTCTTCAACTTGTCCAGGTCCTTGGCGATGTAGAAGCGCATGAAAATTTGCGGAAACATCGGGATGCAGAACAGCCAAAAGATCAAGATGCTGAACCATTTTTGTGGGGGGTACTTGTTGCCTTTGCCTGCTCGATCAAATAGGTCAGGTTCTAAGGCAAATACGGCTTCATTGGCGACGGTTAGGCCACCTAGGCTATTGGTAACAACAATTACCGCAGCGAGCATTAGGCCGATGGCCAATAAGCCTTGTTTGAGATCGGTTTTTGCTACACTTCGCATACCACCAATCCAGACATAGGCAATGGTAAACAACGTAAGAAATGTGGCACCCCAGAAGTACGGAACAGCTCCTTTGGTGATAGTCTCCAGAATATAACCTGCACCCACAATCTGTAAAGCCAGATAAGGGAACGTAAAGAGTACCATCACGAGCGCATAGAGCCAGCGTAAGGTGCCGCTTCCAGTTTGATCATAGATGAGTTCACCAGGGGTGATGTAGCCATGTTCTTTCCCGAGGCGCCAGATCTTGGTGCCCAAGAAAAAGAAGGAAAACGCCGCGAAGCCAGTGCCCAAGGCCATGACTACATAATAGGTGTAGCCAATTCTGTAACCCTCTCCGGCAAAACCAAGGAAGTAGAACGCACTGAAGTTGGTGGCCAGAATGGTAAAGAACAAGGTGATTGTTCCTAGGTTACGATTTGCCAAAAAATAACCCTCGGGTGTGTTGGCATCTTGACGAGCACCCCGAAGACTACCTAGAAATACGATTGCAATGTATCCGATAAGAATAGCGTAGACCATATTATTTCCAATGTCGATTGGCGAAAAAATAAAAGACGACTATGAAAAGAGCGTGGACAAACATAAACCAGCCTAGCCAGACCGGAAATCCACCCCAGGTAGTTTTTGTAGACCAGGAAGTGAATAGATAATCTTGTGAAAGCAGAAAGAGGGCGATAAAAATAAACGCCCATAGCCAACGACCCCGTTTACTCATATTGCTATTCATTGTGGTTCTAAGGTAAGAAGCCAATAGCAATGCTACAGCAATCCACCTGTCTAAAGCAGTTCAGATTTTGCTGTTCACTTTGATTATCCATCCTTTTCCTTCTACCTTTGCCGAACTTTTGCTTGAGGCAGCTGCTTTTGTAGACATCTTAAGCAGTTTATTTCTATATGGAAGCGTCCATCAATTGATATCTAGATACCTATGAAATTTCGCCGCTTAAATACAGAAGAACTCCAAGACCTAGAACAGGAATTTATTCAGTTTCTGGTAGCCAATACGGTGACTGGTGAGGATTGGGTTAAGCTTAAGGAAGAGGAACCTGAAAAAGCAGAGGGCTTAATCGAAGTCTTCAGTGATATCGTCTTTGAGAGGGTGGTGAAGAATATCCAGTTTTTGGAATTCCGCACTCCTGAAGATATCAAGACCTTCCAATGCCTAGAGGAAAAGATCGTCATGAATGGTCTCCGCATGGAAGGTGAAGCAGAGATCGATCTTACAACGGACTTACCGCCGGCAGAGATGTTTCAGAAGCTGCAACAGGCGGATGTGAAACTACAGATCTATACAGCAGAGAAAGGATATGTGCCTGATCGTGGAGCGGAGTTATTCCGTATGCTAGAAGGTGGAGCTAAGATTTCCCGAGAAGGACAGCTGTTTCAGGCCATCGAAGCATTTAAGGCGGGATAGGTTCTACTCCTCGCCTTCTTCCAAAAGATCCGGACGGCGATCTTTGGTGCGCTGCATGGCTTGCTCATAGCGCCACTCTTCAATCTTTGGCGTGTTACCACTCGTGAGAATCTCGGGTACTTCCCAACCGCGGAAATTTGCGGGTCTTGTATACACTGGTGGAGCAAGAAGGTCATCCTGAAACGAATCCGTTAAGGCAGACTGCTCATCTCCCAAAACACCGGGCAGCAAGCGACCGATAGAGTCAACCAGAACTGCGGCAGCCAATTCGCCACCACTCAAGACGTAGTCTCCTATGCTGATCTCACGCGTGACATAGTGTTCACGGATTCGCTCATCAATGCCTTTATAATGACCACAAATCAGTATGAGGTTTTCCTGTAGCGAAAGTTGATTGGCTATGCCTTGGCGATACCGCTCGCCATCGGGCGTCAGGAAAATGATTTCGCCGTAGGTGCGTTCTTTCTTGAGATCGTCCAGGCAATTCGCTAGTGGTTCACACATCATGACCATACCGGCGCCGCCGCCAAACTGGTAGTCGTCAATTTGCCGGTGCCGCCCCAACCCATAATCTCTCAGGTTGTGGACCACCACCTCGAGTAGGCCCTTGTCTTGCGCACGCTTCATAATAGAGTGCTCAAAAGGACTACGCAATAATTCTGGCAACACGGACACAACATCAATACGCATAAACCGCGAAATTCTATTTCCTGCAAAGCTGGGCAATATCGTTAAGCATTCAAAATCAGGGGAGGATTATAATTCGAATGACGGGAGGTGATTTGCTTTTTTGAACCATTTAAGGCATGTAAGGACATATAAGAACTAACGCAACTAAATTCACCAATCCAACTAACCCAACTAACTCAACCAACTAACCAACTAACCATCAAACCTCCCAACAAATCCTCACCAACACCCTACACTTACTCAACAGCACTGGAGCCAGGCCTTGAGGACGGCTAGTATTGTGGTAAACAAAAACACAAAACCATGCGCACCACACTATTAGCAATCATGACGTTCGCTGTATTTTCTTTGCAAGCACAAATGGAACTGTATACTGTTATCGCAAGCTCAGGCCTCTCCCTCCGGAGCGGACCAGGGGTAGAATATGAACGCCTGGCGGTTGTACCATACAACAGCAGTGTTCAAGTAAGCTACGATGCTTCCACTTTTAGTCAAGTAGACACTATTGGCGAACATGTAGGCTACTGGTTTCCATCTGAAGTGGACGGCCAGAAAGGGTATTTGTACTCGGCTTACTTGAAGTATGGTCATTTGTTCGAACCAGCGGGAGAGAATGGAGTTAATGACAATTACCGCATTGTAATTCCCGGTCTTCGAATAAGTGGCTTGAATTACGATCCAAATTTGCATTGGTATGCTTTGGTTGGCGAGACCAATACCGATCAACCGAATTTTTACCTGGAAGCTGTGGAGCCAGAACTTCAGATCAGTCCACAGACGCTAGAGAATATTGAATATACAGGCGAGTTTGCTGGCTTGGTTGGTATAGATGTAGCCAGGACTGACCGTTACGTAGCTCTTCTGATCGGTACACCTAGCCCAATAGACGATCCTTCGGAGATTTTGTCGAAGACCTATTATAATGATAGCCCTGACTACTCGACTTGGGGGCTTCCAGTGTTCCCTTATCAGGATGTTGAGCTTTTTCAGGACGAAAAAGGTGAATCCTATATTCTTTCGGGCGCTGTACATCAACCGCAATGGGAGTCCTTTAAGGGATGTAATATTCGGTACTACCAAGGAATGTCAGTGGGGCACTATCCTGGGCGTTGGGGAGGAGAGCCAGATCAAGATTTAACTGTTGAACTTGGAGTTTATGACTGGGAAATGAATGAATCTGTAACGTACTACAGCTTTCAACACCATCCGAGGCTCTTCTGGCAGGGAGATCTTAATGGTGACCAAGTGCCGGATCTGATCTACTACCAGCCAAATACCAGTGAATGCTGCGGGGGATCTGAGTCTTTTTTCCTATTGTTGTCGAATCAAAAAGGTGAAGACTGGACCTGGCAGCAAATAGCATATGATGTGTTGGAAGCATGGGGAGGTTGTTAGTGGTTAGTTCCATAAATCCTTGACACCCAAGGCTTGGTCTTTTTGCCACAAACGTCGTTGCCAAA
>ENA-UENT01000182-UENT01000182.1-marine-metagenome-genome-assembly--contig:-NODE-182-length-46205-cov-7.530538_pt1 | contig 46205 bp, 40 predicted proteins | sample MGYA00237879_ERZ529330 | MGnify/ENA primary metagenome ERZ529330 (study PRJEB26372, sample SAMN05368345) | marine metagenome | biome: cultured habitat; feature: ocean water; material: water; isolation... | reverse complement strand
GCTAAAGCTGTCTAGACAATTGGGGTAAGTCCAGTTCCTTCCCAGGTAACTACATGTAACAGATCATCATTACCTCTGTAAAATACCGTATTTCCATTTCCTACAGTGATGTCACCATCTACTTGGTTACGACCCTCTTTTGATATCGGACCATGAACATAATTACCATTTACTAAACGGAGTGATGATATCTTATCATTAGAGTTACGATAAAATATCCATTCAGCATTTCCTAACGCTAAAGCATCTGGTGCTGAAGAAATCATTTGGTTTTGAGGCAAGGAGCTGCTTACATATTTGTATCTATAGGTGTCCATTGTATCTTGAAGCCCTAGCACCCTGACGTAGTCTATTTCAAACCGACCAGTATCGACAAGATTATTTGACTGAGTTATCCCGAAAATAAAAGGTTGATTACAGGTGAATATTTTTTGCCTAGTTTCAGTTCGGATTTCCCGACCATCAAAAAACCAAGTTAAAGTTTCATTGTCATAGTCCCACATAAATGAATAGGTGTGAAAGTATTCTGTCAAGTCTCTTTCAACTGGTACTTCGACCCCACATGTTCTTCTGCCTGGGAAGGTTGAGGATTCTGGGAATATTTCAACACTAGTACTATCACCTCCTGGATAATCATGAACATTTGTTTTAATTACGGAGCCAATTTGTTCAAGTATATTCCATTCCTCAATATTGTTATATAACCAAAAATGCGCTACGAATTCATCTTTAGGTATTTTACACCTAATCTCAAATAAACCATACCTAAACCCTATCTTTTGGTCAATATGGCTGCAAACAGCTGGCGTACTAAAAATATTCCCATATTTCAAACTAAGTCCTTTATATGAGGAACTATCTCCCCCAGAGCATGGCTCGAGCGTGTCTAATCTTGTTGAAATTAAGCTTAAAATGCCATCGTTGATTTCTGCTGTTTCTGTTGAAAACTCAAAATGAGTGCCACAACGTTGGTCATCTAGAATGTAGACATAGTCTTGCGGATCTTCTATGTCATGAGTAAGCTGCTCAAAGCTTGTAAATTCGTCTTCAAATAGTGTATTCCAAGAAGCTGCATCGTCCAACTTGATTTGAGCTTTACTTGAAAAATGACAAATCAGTATCAAAAATGATAACAGTCTGAAATGAAAATAAAATCTCATAATATATGGTTTTATGAATCAATAATAAAGTCTACTTCACCCAACATTTTTTTAAGGTAAGAACATCAAAATGGGAATATGTCAATTGGTGCCATAAATTCACCCTAATCCCCATTCCGAAAACGAGAGGCCATACGGAGTAACTGCAAATAAGAACGCTGTGTATTATTCTAAAGGTGGCAGCGCCACAGTGTACAATTTGAAATCAATGAGATAATAAATCTTACCGGCTTCTAAATCAACGGCTGGCTGATTATAGATTTTGGAAAAAGGATCTTGCTCATCCCACAAAACGGGTTCCGTCCAGAGCGCATCACCGGCTTCAACCGAAAATGGAACCTGATTCACAAAAAGGTAATCCCCGTACCTTTCCAAATTTGCTACAGGGCCCAACTGAAACTTGGGTTTTGACCAGATTTGTACATCATCCACTGCGCTATAGGCAGCTATTTTTTCGTCACTAACAATAAAGGCCTTGTCCCCCTTAAGCCATGCATTATGCTCGTCCTGAGCGGCCTGCGTGTAGTCAGACCACAACAAAGCACCGGTTGAAAGGTCCCGGCAACTCATTTTGTCTTTACTGAAAATATATACCCGGTCATCACCGGCAATCACTTTGTAGGGTTTGAGGTCACTCTCACCGAACTCAACTAAAGGGTTCCGCCATATTTCTGTGCTTTCAGTGAGGCTAAAATTGATAAGCTGAATGCCCCCTTCAGGAAAGCGGTCCAATGTAACAACTGCATTGCCATAGTCTTCGGAGGTGAAAAAGTCCCACTCGATTTTCAAGTCAAAGTCCTTTTCATACTCCCTGCTCATCTGATAGGCCGTTCTTACTTCCCCGCTTTCCAGATCAACCTCCCTTAAGTTTATTGTGGCGGATGACCCGTACTGCTTAAAATACAGATTAGAGCCTGTCAGTTTATGCTCGTAATTGGTTGTTTCAATAGGAATCCGGCTTCGGATCTCTAACTCCGGAATTCCAATAATCGCCACCTCTTGCTGAGGGAGTGGCGCTCCTGCACGTCTCATAAGGATGAGTTCATCTCCTTTTATGGAAATCGTTGAGGACCGCAAATCGCCCCAGGTCAAATCATCCAGCTTGATGAGCTGTTGGTTTTCAAGGTCATACCGGTAAATATTAGAATAACCAATAGAGGCGCCTGATTCGAAAATCAACAGGTATCTGCCATTCACCAATTTAAGGGAATAGAAAGACAGCTGATCGGAATCTGTTAGCCATCCGCTTAAATCCAAGGTATCTGTAAGTTCAGGGGCCGGTAACTCTTGGGGGGTGACAACGGTTTTGTCGTTTAAACAGGAGGAAACTGTAAAAAGGAAGAACATGAATAGTAACGGAAAGATATGGCGTTTCATGAGGCTGGGGTTTTATGAGGAAGGGACCTTTGCCCCATTCCGGCAAAAAAAATACAATAGATGAAAGATGGGAAATACAGTTGTGGCGCGCACCGTTTTAATATTTCTAAATTTTATCAAACCACCTTACAAAGGTACCCTCTCCCTGCAAAATTCCAAATATTTCATTGTTTATTTACAAAAAAACATTGTGCCAAAAGGATGAAAGCACTCATAGAGATACGACCTTCTCAATCTCATATATAGAATTAATCTTACCCGCAAAAATGCAATAGAACCGGGGATTGTCGTGCAAAACAGAAATCTCCGTAGGCCGCCCATCGTCAATATAACTGGCTTTAAGTTTAGACTTGATGGTAAACATCGAGGTGAAGTACTGAAACTCCACCTTGTCAGTAAAGTAATGCCGGATTTGCCCCAGCATTTTGCGGTAATTGCTGGCCGGTTTGGCGGGACAGAAGTTGCAGATATCCGTAAAATCCGGGCGACAGTTGGTGTTCACCTGCTGACAATCGAAGGTGGGCAGGTTGTCGTAGGAGACTTTGTGGTGGGTGTAGGCCACGCTCGACAGGGACAGCAGCCCGCTTTTCCCGTAAGGCATAATGGAGCCAAAGGGACCGTCCATAATCGTCAGCCCGATATCCCGGACCTGAGGGGAATTGACGAAAGCCATTTCTGAAATCTCATGCATCAGGTCGATATCGCGCACGCCAAAAAGGCGGTTGATGGCGTTGCTGCCGGCGTAGGTCGCGTTGATCACCTGACGGGCTTTAACAGTTTCAAGCTTACCGCTTTCCAGGTCTTTTAACCCGACCTGCCATTGGTCGCCATCGGCTGCTGCATTGACCACTTCTGTGAAAAGCCGGGGCGTCACCTCCGGGCTTGCCTCGTAGAGCCGCTGCCGGTAGTATTCTGCGATGAGAATGGGGTCGAAGGTGTACTCCACGGTCTTGTACAAGGCCTCCAGCCGGTGGTAGTTGAAATACGGATGTCGCTCCACCGGCTCACAGGGAATACCGATAAAGGCGCAGAACCGTTCGAACTGCGCGGCATCCGTAAAGGAGCCGAAGCGGTCGATGGCGTAGTACTTCTCGAACTCAAAGTTGATAAAATCCTGATGGTCAGCGGTAAAGCGCGCTTTGTTGTCGTCGGACATCCGGGCCGTTGCCACGCTGCGCGGATAGTGGTACCCGCTGTGCAGCCGCGCCTGATTGACGATGGAAGCCTTTTTTAGCAATACCTTTTCCTTCTCCACGAGCAGTACCCGCTGCCCTTGTTCCCGCAGGAACAAAGCCGCATAAATACCAAAAATACCGCCGCCGACGATCAGGAAATCGTACTGCTCCATATTTAAAATTGTGCCGCTACCTGTTTGAGCCCTTCGTAAAAGTCACTGTAATCATAACGCTGCAGAGCCTCATGGAAGTTGAGCGTATGCTCCAATTGCTCCGGCCGGGAAGGGCCAATCAGTATGCCGCCTACATCCGGGCTGTGAAAGGCATAAGCCATGCCACAGTGGTTCATATTGGAGACCGCAGGGCGACCGGGCTGCTCATTGGCGGCCGCGAGTGCTTTTTGCAAGGGCCCGACGATGGGGTGCGGCTTGTCCGTATCTCCGCCCCGTGCTTTCAGGGAACTGCCCTGATGATAAGCCGCCGCATCAAGCTTGATCCCGCCGGCATTCACCCCGTAGGTAATGAATCGGGGCTGCCCGTGGAAGGGTTTGTAGCGCTCGTAATCCGATTGCAGCAGGTTGTGTTTCATTTGTATGCGGAAGTCGAAACCATAGGCTTCGTTCACCTTAGCATGCACCTCCGGATGACGGATACCGGACAGCCCCAACCGGTAGCCCAGGTCCTTTGCGCGCTGAAAAGCCTCAAACGTAGCCTCGATTTCTTCGGCAGCCTCCCGGTTATCCCAGTGGAGCATGAAGGTGTCGAGATTGTCCCCAAAGGCATAGCGGTACTCATCGAGCATGATGAGCAGGAAACTTTTGGACAAATTGCACTCCGGCGTACGCATATTATTGACACTCCCCACTTTCATCATCACCCGGAAATCATTGATACCGTGGGCGTTGATCCATTGCAGGAGGATTTGCTCTGCCAGGCGGAAGCCCTCAGGGTTTTTATTGATGGGATAGTTGGTGGCCCCATCCACCTCCCGGTAGCCCCGGTCGTAAAACTGGTCAAGGAGTTTGAAGGCGGTGGCGCGTTCGGTGGTCCACCCCCACATTGCAGTGCCTAGTATTAGTGTCGGCGCGGTGCTCATGGCCGTCGTTTTTTGAGTTCGATCATGGAGTTGATGTAGCGCTTAGCCAGAGGCAGAATTTCCACCCGGCTGCTGCTGATGTCATCGGTCCACTTGACGGGCAGTTCGTAAATCCGCTTGTTGAGCCACTCGGCCGTGGTGAGCAGCTCGGTGGAAAAGAACCAGCCATCATTTTGCGCCCCGGCTTCATGCAGCTCCGGGTACACCTCCCGCTTCAACCATTTGAATCCGCACATCCCATCCGAGAAGCCTACGCCGAGGTACGTTTTAAGCATCAGGTTAAACACCCGGCTGGCCACTTCACGCTTGAAGGGCCGGTTAACGACTTTGGATTTGGGGTGCAGGCGGGAAGCGTAGACCACATCGTAATCCTCTTCAGCAATTGCCCGGTAAGCTTCCAGGAAGTGCGGCAGGTCGGTGGCCAGGTCGAGGTCCATATACCCTACAATATCTGCTTTAGACTGCCCCCAGGAGGTCTTCAGTGCCAGCCCAACGCCGCGGCGGGGCACTTTCACGAAAGTGACTTCCGGGATACGGTTGCTGAGTTCCTGCGCGATTTCCAGGGTCCGGTCGGTAGAGCCATTGTCGGCAATGACGATCTGCCACTGCCCTTCGATGGGGAAATGGGTTTTCAGAAAGGCATGCAACTGCTCTACCTGCCGGACCAAGGTCGGCTCTTCGTTCAGCACCGGAATGGTGACGTCAAAGGTCTTCATGCGTACGGGATTGGTCATTAGCGGCGAAGATAAACAACTGCGGTTGTACAACTACCTGAATTTTGCGTTATTTGTAGTCCTCAACTCAATGATGATCATGAACAACAATTCTCACGTACAGCCCAAACCATTCTGGAAACGCCCTGAAGGCGTCACTGGCGCTGTCTTTCTGGGAGCGCTCCTCGTTGGTGGCGGCTACCTGCTCTACACGGCATTGCCGACCCTGATTGCTTTGGCACAAAATACGCTCTACCTGGCAGGCATGCTGGCTGTACTGGCTGCCATCGTTTATATGGTGCTCGACCCGCGCATGCGCAACCTCATCTGGTACATGTACCGCAGCGTGATGCGCTGGATTACCGGCATTTTCGTAGAGCTCGACCCCATCGGCATTCTCAAAAACTACGTGGAAGACCTCAAAAAGAAGGTCAAGCAGATGGAAAAGCAGATCAATATCCTGCGCGGGCAAATGCACAAATTGCGGGAGTTGATCCACAACAACAAAAAAGAGATTGAGGCCAACCTCCAACTGGCCAGCAAAGCCAAAGCCAGCAACAAGCAAACGGTGATGATCCTGAAGTCGCGCAAAGCTGGCCGGCTGAAGGACTCCAATGTCCGGCTGGAAGACCTTTATCAGAAAATGGAGGTACTGTACCGCGTGCTCACCAAGATGCACGAGAATTCGCTTATCCTCGCCGAGGACGTGAAAGACCAGGTTATGATCAAGGAGCAGGAGCGCAAAGCCATCCACGCCAGCCATGGGGCGATGAACTCCGCTATGAGCATCATGCAGGGCGACCCGGACAAGCGCGCGATGTTTGATGCTGCCATGGAAGCCATCACCGACGATGTAGCCAACAAAGTGGGAGAAATGGACCGCTTTATGGAGATGTCCTCCAACTTCATGAACTCGATCGACCTCCAGAATGGCATTTTCGAGGAAGAAGGGCTCAAAATGCTGGAAAAGTGGGAAAAAGAGAGCACTTCACTCATTTTGGGCGAAGACGAAAAGCAAAACCTGCTTTCTCAGGCCGCCAACGAAAGCGATGTGCTGGACCTGGACCAGCCCATCAAGGAGCCGGTGCGGCAGGAAGGGCGGCGCAATCAATATGATACTTTTTTTGATTAGCCTGTATTCAACCAAAAATTTATGGGTCAATTCCTTGCAGTGGGGATAGTAACAAAACTACAGTTGCACCCCATTCCTTCCGATCCAATTGATTTTAATACCCTTCAGGAGGGTCTAGAAAACCGGGGTATCGACCTGAGCATTTACAACGGGCAGCAGTATGGCGAGACTTGGGATGGTCAACTTAAGCCATCAATAGTCGAAACAGAGTTGTTAGACTTCCTTCAGGCAGTATATGCCAAACTACAACCTTTTACCAAACTGGACGACAGTAAGGAAGTTATAAATAACTTCAAGTCATACCCGCCCGAATCCTGGTTTGAAAGACTTTCTGAAGCAAGTTTTTATAATCTTCAAAATGATGCCTACGCACAGGGGAGATATTACAGCATCGACGGAAGGCGTATACAACTGAGGTTTGTTTCAGCCGCTCTTGTTATGGGAGGTAAAATCTTTATGGAAACGGATAATGGTTTGTTCGATCTTTTTGCGGCAGGGTTACAAGCTCAATTAGATTCATTCCAGCTATCGAAAGCATTAAAGGTATATATCACAGGATGAGTATTTTCATCAGACATTATGAAGTATTAGTAATTCCCGAAAATGATTCCGGGTTTAGCGTAAACCATAGATAAATACCGTGCCTTTAGGTACGGAACATCGGTAGATAATCCAGGTTTGAAGGCAGGTCCGTGCCGTAGGTACGGAATGTGTCAGTGCACCTTTTCCATCAATATTGCATTCCATCCCTAAATTCCTTACCTTGATATTAGATAATTCAAGTAATATGGCTGAGTCAGTATTAGCGGGGAAAATATCCTGCCCAGCCTTCAAACCCCGCTCCAACCCTTTATTCCTTAGCCCCTTGCAAGGCTTCTGCTTCTTTCAAAGCTGAGGCTAAATTGCGCGCTCCTGCTTTCGACAATCCCCGCTCCAACGCCCATGCTGTCCCAGCTATTTTCAACAAAAAAGCCTGTGGTTTAGCTCCGTACAATTGCTTCGACAGCGCCAGAACGGTTGCCGGTGATAACTGATGCGTTGTAAATCCAAAATTCGCATCAGCCTTAAGCGGAGTGAACTCAAAACCCATTGGCAACTCCCCCCGACAGGCGTCTACGAAGAGGACGGTACCATAATCAGCGATCAGCAGCGCATCCTCCACCTGCAGCTGATAACGATAAACCACCGTTCCCCGGAAGTCTTCGTCTGCCTCCATCGCCTGCCCAAACGCCCAACCCAGCCCATCGTCCTGCCGCGCATCATTGCCGATAGCGATCAACAAAAGTTCGTTTGCCGGATTGGATTCAAGTGGGTTCATGTGCAATTCGGGATTTAAGCGGGTCATACGCCCAGCGGATTACTGTACAGGCTACTGTTTTTTGTACGTTGCCCCATCAGCTGGCCATCATGGCTGAACAGCTCAATCCGAAGCGGCATATCCCCGATGGCATGAGTGGCACAGCTCAGACAAGGGTCGTAGGCCCGGATGGCCACCTCCACCTGGTTAAGCATGGGCGCTGTGATTTCCTTTTGGTGGCTGAGCTCCCGCCTGGCCACTTCACGTACGGCCCGGTTCATGGGCTCGTTATTATGGGTAGTGGAGACAATAAGGTTGCACCAGGTGACCTTCCCCTTTTCATCTGCCCGGTAATGATGCATCAACGTGCCCCGTGGGGCTTCCACGACGCCCACGCCTTCTTCCTGCCGCTGTCCTTCCCGAATCAGGTCATCGCTCAGGATTTCCGGATCATTCAGGAGCTGCCGGGCAACTTCGGCACAGTGTAACATTTCAATGAGGCGTGCCCAGTGATAATACAGCGTCCGGTTGACCGGGCTGTGGCCCGAAAACCCGAAGAAGTGCTGCCGTTCCTGCTCTGCCAGAGGCGTGCCAATATGGCTGCAGACATTCAGTCGGGCGAGTGGCCCCACGCGGTTCCAGCCATCGGCTCTGCCCAGGTGTTTCAGGTACGGGAACTTGAGGTAGGTCCAGGGCTCTACCGTCTCTCCGAAATACTTGCGGTAGTCCTGTGCCGGCACGTCATTCAGGGTACGCTGCCCGCTTGCGTCAATAGCCCTAAGCTGCCCATCGTAAAGCTCCAGTTCGCCCTGAGCGCCAACCAGCCCAAGATGGCCGGAGGGGTAATCCGCAAAGTTATCCAGCCAGGCCCGGTTGGTTTCGTGGTATTGCCGGAGCATCTGCAGGGTCTCCTGTGTCCACTCAATCATGGTGTCTACCGAAGGGATAGCTTTCCCATCCAGGAAAAACCGACGTTCTTCGGGCGTGAAGGTCTTGTAATTACCGCCCGGTACTGCCGCTACGCCATGTATGCGCTTTCCGGCAATAGCTTTGATAATTTCCTGCCCGAATTTCCGCATCAGTATGCCTCGCTTCGCCAGGTCTTTGTTGGCCATAACTACCCCAACAATATTGCGCTCTGCCTCAGGAGTGTCTCCCCTAAGTAGCAAGTCGGGCGAAGCCAGGTAGAAAAAGTGCAGGGCGTGCGATTGAAAGACCTGCCCATAGTGCAAAAGCCGCCTCAGCTTGATAGCTGTGGGCGACAAGTCTCCGGGCATCAGTCCATGCAATTGGTCGATGGCTTTGGCAGCGGCCAGGTGGTGGCTTACCGGGCAGATACCACAAAGGCGTTGCACAAGCACCGGCACCTCCCAGTACGGATGCCCCTGAATGAACCGCTCAAAGCCACGAAACTCGACTATATGAAAGCGGGCTTCGCTGACTTCTCCCTGTTCGTCCAGATGAATGGTCACCCTGCCGTGCCCTTCTACCCGGGTGACAGGGTCAATGGTAATCTTGGTGGTCTTTTGGTTGGGCATGATTAGTCGTATTTAAATTCCTCATGCGTCAGGGCATAGGGTTGCCCAAACAGCGCATGTTTCAATACTTTCCAAATGTGGCGGGCATCGGGCGGGCAGCCGGGGATGAAGTAGTCCATCCGTACGATTTCCTGGCAGCCGTAGACCCGGTCGAGGAGTTCCGGCAGGTCCTCATGTTTGGGGATGACGACCTTGCTATCCTCCAGCTCCGTTGTGCGCCCGTAGGCTTCGAGCAGGCATTCCTCTATGGGGATGAAGTTGCGCATGGCAGGCAGTCCGCCCCATATGGCGCACTCTCCTACACCAATGAGAATATCACAGTGCTCCCGGAAAGCTCGCAGCACCTCTACATTTTCGCTGTTACAGCAGCCGCCTTCGACGATACCTACGTCGCAGCGCCGGCTAAATTCCTTAATATCGGTCAGCGGGGATTTATTGAAATCAACGAGCTCAATAACATCCAGCAGTTCTTCGTCAATATCTAAGAGAGACATATGGCAACCGAAGCAACCGGCCAGTGAAGTAGTCGCCACTACTTTTTTGGGTGCTCCGGGCTTAGGCGTTGGTACCTCTATCGCTCCTTCTTCCTTTTCCCAGCCTTGTTCTGGTTGATCGTATTTCCGCTCTCCAACGGGCCGGGCCAGGCTTTTACCACGAACCAGAATTGCACCTACGGGGCAAAGGTGCATAGCCTGCAGAGCCTGAGCCTCGGTCAACTCGGTTTCAGCTTTGTAATCGACGGCTACTTCTGTGTCTTTGCCGCGGTTCACAAAAGAAAATACGGCTTTCCCAGCATCGGTATGTACTTCCTCCACACAGCGCCGGCACCGGATGCAACGATTGTGATCAATGACCATACGCTCCGGCCGGTAATCAATCAGCCGGTTGACGAACAGATGGGGAAAACGGGTTGCGGTCACCCCGAGCCGGTAGCCCAGCCCCTGCAAATCGCAATCGCCGCTTTTTTCGCAGGCCGGACAGAAATGATTGCCTTCGGCAAATAACATTTCCACCATACCCTTGCGCACATCCTCCAGTTCCTTTGTTTGAGTCACCACCTTCATCCCGGGCTTCACCGTAGCCGTGCAGGAAGCAGTAGGTTTTCCATTGACCAGCACCGTACACACCCGGCAAGTGCCCAACGGTGGCTGAATGTGTTCATAATAACAGAGGGATGGGATAAACACGCCTGCTCCGCGTATGGCATCCACCAGGTTTTGCCCTTCCTCAGCCTGAACCTCAATACCGTCAATTTGGATGGAAACAGCCTTTGCCATAATCAGTTGGTTTTAGTGGTTCATAAGGTTTTATTCACCGTTTCCCGGTAGTCGCTGACCGCCGCCTCCAGGTCAAAGGGTTGGGCGCCCGCCGCGGCTTCAGGAGTGAAATACTGGGAAAAGTACCCCGGGAAATGCTCCATTGCCGTAAGCAAGGCATGGGTGGCAGCCCGGCCCAGCCCGCACCGGCTGGTTTGCCGCATGATGTTGCTCCAGTTCTGTATTTCAACGTAGTCGTCCGCCCGGCCCAGCCCCTTGGCGAGTTTGTCCAGCTTACGGGTAAAAATGAAATTCCCTGCCCGGCAAGGGGTACAAACGCCGCAGGATTCTTCAGCAAAGAAGTTGGAAAAATTCCGGAGGATCTGAAGCAGATCGCGTTGGGTGTTGAATATCGTTACGGCGCCTCCGCACCGCAGATCGTCCCAGTCGAAGCACGGGTCACCGTAGTTAGGGTCAATGCATTGCCCGGAAGGCCCGCTGATTTGCACGGCCAGCGTAGATTTGGCACCAGCCCAATCCAGGACTTCTGCAAGGCGGGTCCCCCACTCTATTTCGTAAATCCCAGGGCGCTCACAATCGCCGGCAATGCTAAGCAGGCGGGTGCCTTTCATCTGAGGCGTGCCCAGGGCAGCAAATCGTTCAGCCCCAACTTCAAGTACACGGGCAGCGGCAGCGAAGGTTTCCACATTATTAACCACGGTGGGCTTTTGGCGGTAACCTCTTTCCACCGGGAAATAAGTCCGGACGCGTGGCTCGCCCCTCAAGCCTTCCAGGGAGTTCATCATGGCAGTCTCTTCGCCACAAACGTAGGCCCCGGCCCCCAACTGAATATGGATATCAAACCGGAAAGGCGTTTTAGCAGGGATCTGCGCCCCCAGCCATCCCCGGTCGTAGTACGCTGCTACCGCCGCTTCCAGTTCAGGCAAAAGCCAGCGGTATTCCGCACGCAGGTAAATCCAGCCTTCTGCCGCACCGGTAGCATAAGCGGCATGTATCATCCCTTCAATGACCAGCCCCGGCAGATACTGTAGTAGCATACGGTCCTTGAAGGTACCGGGTTCCCCTTCGTCGGCATTGCAGAGTATGTATTTCTCGTTGCCCGGCTGCTCCCGGCAAAGGCGCCATTTCTTACCTACCGGGAAGAAGGCACCACCCATGCCCCTCAGCCCGGAAGCTTCGAGGGTGGAAAGAACTTCCTCCGGGTCAAGCTGCAGCAATGCCTTTAGGGTTTCTCCGGGAACAAAAGGCCGGAGGAGCACTGCCCGGTCCGGCGGCAACTGGTACCGCAGATGCTGAGGAATTGGATTGGCGAGTTGTTCAACGGGCACGCCGCGCCGCAATTGCCAGACCAGTGCCTTTACCTTTTGGGGTGTCAGATGGGTGAAAGGCTGAAAGTTGATCAGGCAGGCAGGCTCCAGGTCACATAGCCCGATGCAGGAAGTCTCGTAAAGCCCGAAAGTACCCGTAGGGTCGGTTTGCCCAATCCGGGCGCCAGTCGCTTCCTCAAAAGCAGAAATGACAGCACCCATACCACTGTGCACAGCAGTAACGCTGTTGTTGACATAAATGGTATACTGCCCGGCAGGCTGCCGGTGAAAGAAATGATAAAAGGATACGACCCCTTCAATTTCCACTTCAGAAAGCTGATACCGCGCTGCCAGAGTCTTAATGCTCTGATCGCTAATGTGCCGCTTCTCCAACTGAATGGCCCACAGGTCGTTCAGCAACGTGCGGCGGTCCGGAAGGTCAGTTGCTGGTTTCATAGGCTAGGGTTGGGTCACTAATTAAGTTACCCCTTCCTCAAATACCATGCACTGATTTTGGTCAATGCCAGCCCATTTACTTCGTCCATCAAAAGCCCTGTATCAGAATGTCTACTCCCGCACAACCACCCTCCACCCAACCTCCCGCAAACTGTCCACCACCCGTGGCGCCGGCGCATACCCATAAGCCGTCCCCCCGAGAAAGAACATCGTCTCAATCGGATGCGGCACATTAAAGTAAATCACAGAATCAGCAGGGGACGTCTGCCGCAGGCCTTCCACTTCAATCCGTTTTGCCCACGCGGCTTCGTCTCTATCCAAAGGCTTGAGGCGTTCAAAGCTGTAACGGACCGGAAGGAGGAGCAAGCCCATTATAAAAACCTGCACCAACCGCCACCAGCGCCCAAACCGGTATTGGTAAATCTTAAAATGCTGCCAGGCCAGAGCAGTGATTAGGAAAATGGCAGGTGCCGAAATGAGAATGTAGGCGGGCATTTTGGTGGCAGCGAAGGAGAAGAATCCCAGTGGGATCGCTATCCAGACCAGTAGTGCCCACCGGCTGGCATCCGATCGCTTGCGGAGAGCAACCCATGCCCACCAAACCAAAGGCAGGTAGATGAATTCGCCAAACAGTATCCGTATGTTATTGAGGTGGAAATACCAGGGTTGATCGTGCCCTTCGAGCCCTTCAAACAGGTGGAGGTAGTTGTAGTATTGTTCCCAGCGGGCTTCTACCGGGAAAGCTTGATGAGTGTATATTTGCCAGGGTGCCGCCACGACAAATACAGCACAGGTCATCAGCAGGCCATGCCCAAGCCAGCTTTTCCAGGAATGCTGCCGGTAGTGAATCGCCCAAAGTGCCCAAACGGGTAGTACAATAAACCCGGGAAGCCACTTGGTGAGCACCGCCAGCCCGGTTAACAGGCCTGTAATCAAGGCGAAGCCTATCCGCTTCTGCTGTGCCGCCCGCAGTGCCCAGTACGCCCCGAATAGAATCAGCGCAACAAATACAGCGTCGACATGGTCAGTAGCCCGCCGCCCACCAGCCAGCTCCACCAGCATACCGTGTATCGCCCAAAGGAAAGCAGCAACAAAACCAATACGGGCATGGTAAAGGCGCTTACCCAGTCCGTACATCGCTCTTATCCCCAGGGTGGTGATCAGCACACTTGGCAGTCGAAGTGCCAGCAGGTGGGTGCCAAAAAGTTTCATGCTGCCACTCATCAGCCATAGCGCAAAAGGTTGCTTATGGAGCCAGATGTGATTGGCGGACCAGTCCTCTGGCGGATAGGGCAAAACGGGGTGGACATACAGCATGGGGCGAAAAGGGTAGCTCATCATATGCTTAGCCACCAGTGCATGGAAGCGCTCATCCCAGGGGTTGAGAAACGGGTCATTGGCGCTGAACAGGCGCAGCAAAAAGCCGCCCAGCACCAGTAGTAAGACAGCTGTTTCGTGCTTTGATTTTGTGTGTAACCGCCAGGCGCAACCGAAGCAGAAGACCGCCCCGAGCAACACGCCCCACCAAATTGGAGAATTGGTCATTCTTTATCTTGAAAGATAGCTGTGTCAAAAGATGGGCTCACCCAGGTCCTGCACGTTGCGGTAGATCGCTGAAAGTGGAATGTCAAAGCCTAAACTTGCCAGGCTGATAGATTTGTCCAGCCCGATCGCTGTTGTCATCTTCCAGTAGCCGGGCTCCTCCCGGAAAAGGACATCCACAACGGGCTTGTCCTGATCAATTAGAACGTATTCCTGAAAAGAAGGCAGGGAACAGTACTTATGGAATTTATCGCCCCGGTCGTAGCCAACGGTTGATTTTGATAATACTTCCACGATCAAAACCGGATTAACAACTGCATTCGGGTCTTCCTCCGCTGCCTGAATTTTACCACAAATCACCATGGCATCGGGGTAAACAAAGGAATGAGCATGGTCTATCCAAAGTCGGGCATCACTATTTAAGGCTGTGCAATTGGAATCTTTAAGGCTGTTGTTTAGGGCTGTAATAATGTTACCCCCCATAATGGAGTGATTGATTGAGCCCCCACTCATCGCCTGAATCCGCCCTGCTTCATACTCATGCCGCTCTTCTGCCTGGGCTTCCAGGGCCAGGTAATCCTCAATAGAATAGTATTCGGTTTGCTGCTCTGCCATAAAGTCATGCTGTTTATGCCTTTCAAAGATAGCTATATTCCGCCAGCCTTTCAACTCAGTGGCGGCATTCCGGACTGGCTTGACCAAATGCTCCCTTCCCGGAAAATATGCAACCCTCGTCTTACGTTCCTAGCACCATGAAAGCAAGATTACTCACCTTCTTTATTTGTTGTACAGCACTGAGCCTCGGCGCCCAATCTTATGATACTGCGTTTGGCATGCGCCTGGGAACCGACTGGGGGCTAACGGTCAAGCAGCGGATTTTTGATAAGAACACCCTTGAGGCTATCCTGCAAACGAGCCTGCAGCGGGAGGAAGCGCTTGTAACGCTCCTCGGTACGCAACACATGCCATTCATTACCAAACGATTGAACATATACGGGGGCGGCGGGCTGCATAAAGGCTGGGGCAGCGTGCCGACAACTACTGAGGGCAGCCCGTACGAGGATCCTTTTGGGCTAACCCTTATCGGCGGGATCGAATTGTCACTCGGCAAGCTCAACCTGACGTATGATATCAAGCCGGCAATCAATCTCATTGGCGGCGAACGTACGGTTTACACCCAAACCGGCATTTCGCTGCGCTACGTCATTCTGAAGCGCAACTGGCTGAAGAAAAAGCAACGGAAAAGACGCCGCCAAAAAGAAGGCATCAACTGGCGGTTCTGGGAAAACTAAACCGAATCTGTTATTGGGGTATGCTGTAGTCTTTGCTGAGGGCTTTTTGCAGGCGCACCTGCTGCCCGTCCAGGTTCAGGCTTACCTCCAGCCCGTCTCCCGAGCGCTGAAAAGTCCCATCCCCCATAGCGGAAGAAAAACGGAAGCCCTGATCGATTAAGTCCAAAGTGGCGGAGTCCTGAGGCGCCATACCGGTCATCAGTACATTCAGCTGATTGAGCGGGGGCAAAACGCCATCAAGAACAAAATGCTCCCCAATCAGCGTATCTTCATGCATGCCTACGAACAGGATATGAGAGCCTGTTTCCTGGCTAAGAGTATAGGTCCCCACGAGTTCTTCCCGCGTGGGCGGCAGCTGCAACTCAAACTTCCCGTTTTTGTATACGCCCAATTGGGTGTAATGGAAGCCTTCATCCTCCTGCATTTCATCCTGCCAGCCCTGATAGTAGACGATAGCCTCCCCTTCACGGATAGCATAGAGGTAATCTCCTGCGCCAGCGTACCAGCCACCAGCGGCAGCAAGGGCGGAGTCCGGAATGCCATAATCTGAAAAAGCAGCGGGCGGGATGCTGTCACAGGCGGCAATATTGGCAATCTTGACTTTTTGCTCTTCGACTAATGTGTAAACGGCACTTTTGGGAATACCTGCGCCACTTTCGCCCTTGGACTCGCAGAGCAAACGGACACTAAAGTCCTGAGCAGCTTCCTGATCGGGTGCACACCCAAAGGCCATCAGGCCAAGAGCAAAGAGGAAAGGGAGAATAATCGGTTGGCGCATGGTTTTTCCGTTTTGATAAAGATAACAGTTTTTTCTAAAAAAGTTTTTCACTAATTCCGGAACTATTTTATCTTTGCATCGCTTTGATAAAAAGGAAGTCAAAAAGTGGCGTCCAAATCCTCAAAATGGTGGTTGTAGCTCAGTTGGTTAGAGCGCTGGATTGTGGTTCCAGAGGTCGCCGGTTCAAATCCGGTCTTCCACCCCACTAAAGCCTGCCGGTTATTCCGGCGGGCTTTTTTTATGCAACCGCTCCCCGGTTGGTGATGTTTGGAATACAAAAAACCTGACATGAGCGCATCCGCAGCAATGCCCTATTTCATCAAGCCTTCCGTCAACCTCGACCGGGCGGCAAAAACGGAAGCCTACGAGCAGGCCCTGATGGCCATTCAGGCTAATCTGGAAGGGGAAACGGATACCACCCTTAAAATGGCTACCATCAACTGTCTGCTCAAAACTTATCTGCCGTATTACTATTGGGTGGGCTTTTATGTCAAAAGCGGTGAGCGCCAGTTGTCGGTAGGGCCCTATCAGGGTACTCTGGGCTGCCTGCACATCAGCTACGATAAAGGGGTTTGTGGAAGAGCGGCCCGGGAGGAGAAAACGCAAATTGTGCCCGACACCCACGCCCTGCAGCAGGGCACCGACCATATTGCCTGTGACCCCAATTCCTGCTCTGAAATCGTAGTGCCGGTTTTTGGGAAAGATGGTGCGCTGACTGCTGTTTTTGATGTAGACAGTACGCTAAAGGACTCCTTTGATGAAGTGGATCAAAAATACCTGGAACGCCTGATGAAGGGAGTGTTTTAGTACTTGGTTTTCTTTTTGTGTTTTTTGACCTCCCTGTACATTTTGCCAAATTTTTTATCTCTAGCCCTTCGTTCCAAGACAGTAGAGGAAAAATGCGCCTGCTCGTTCTCCATTTTATAGAAGTTTTCCAGCGTGGCCTCCTCAAGATCACCTGAATCCAAAGCAGCCAAAACAGCACAGCCAATCTCAGAGGTATGCGTACAGTCTGAAAACTTACAGGCGTCAGACAAGGCATAAATTTGCTCAAAGGTTTGTTCCAGCCCTCCCGAGCGGTCAGTGATGCCTACTTCCCGCATGCCGGGGTTATCGATCAGCACAGCGCCGTTGACCAGGGGGACCAGCTCCCGGTGGGTGGTTACGTGTTTACCCCGGTCGATCCCTTCACTGATAGCTCCGGTTTTCATACGCTCCACACCGCTAAGGCTATTGATCAGAGAGGATTTCCCAACACCGGAGGAGCCCAGTAAACAGTAGGTTTTTCCCCTTACAACCAGATCTTTCAGCGCATTAATCCCCTCTTGTGTTTCATTGCTGACCGCAAAAACCGGGGCATCAGCAATACGGACCCTTATTTTCCCGAGCAGATCTTCCTGCTCAGCTTTCGATATCAAATCCACCTTAGTGACCACAATGAGGGGCTGTATTTTTGCAGCGTGGCAAAGCGTCAGATATCGCTCCAACCGGTTGATGCTGAAATCTCTATTCACCGATTGGACAATAATCCCATAGTCAATATTGGTAGCGATGATTTGCCGTTCGCCAAGCTTGCCAACCGCCTGCCGCTCCAAAACGGTATGGCGGGGAAATACCGCATGAATCAGAGCTTTGCCTTCGTCGTATTCAGAAATAGCGACCCAATCACCCACTGCGGGCAGATCGTTTTTTGAAGCTGCTGCGTACCGCAAGTTGCCCAGTAATTCGGCGTCAAATTCTCCTTCTTCACTGCTTACCATATAGCGTTCACGGTGCTCTACCGTCACCCTGCCCACTAAATGCTGGCTATAGCCTTGTTCCTGCCGGTAGGCCTCAAGGGCTTCATTGTATCCAAGATCTTCCAGATTCATTGATCGTCCTGCGTTGTTGACAAAGCGATAACATCCACCTGTTCAAATAAGTGCCCCTGTAGCTGTAATTTATTTCAAGCCTAGCCTACTTTCCTGGGCGGATGGGCTTGCAGGAAATGCACCACTTCTTCCGGCTCGTCCGTAAGGCAAAGCAAATCGTAATATTCCCGGCCCCAGGCCAGCTGCCGCAGCAGTGGATAGATCAGCGTTTCAATTTCATACCGCTGCCGGCCAAGGAAAACCATAGGGCTGTAGTAATTAAAGGTACCGTAGTGGTTCTGCGTGGCATCCATGAAGATTTCCTGCGTAGTCCCTGCACTGCCGGGGGCACAAATAATACCGTACAGACTGATGGCCAGCAGGGTGTCTTCCCGAATGCTGTTCGAAAAATACTTGGCGATATGGCTGGCGAACAAATTGCTGGGCTCATGCCCGTAGAACCAGGTGGGAATGGCAAGGTTTTCTGCGCCGTCCGGATAGTCCTGAAGTACCGCCTGGGCAGCTTCGTGATAGCCGGGGTCAGTGTAGTGGGGCGCAGACTTTAAGGTGCGCAGGGCTTGTTTGAGGGCCTCTGCTCCATAAGGCGACAAGTATGCGCCAAGATTGGCGGCTTCCATGATGCCCGGCCCGCCCCCGGAAACGACAAAGTAGCCGGCTTTCGCCAAAAGCAGGGCGGTAAGGGCGGTTTTTTCAAAATACGGATCCGTGCGCAACGTGCTATGCCCGCCCATGATGCCCACGCAGCGGCGGCTGGTCATGCCTTCTTCATCAAATTGCAGCAACTGCCGCAGCCCCTCATCAATAGAGTGGTCGTGAATGCGTTGCCACAGGGCCTCATTGATGGGCGGATTGAGCTTGGAAGCCGAAAAATGCTCGTAAATGTGCAAGTCCGCCTGCTTGCCTTCCACCGGGGCGATGAGCTCCTGCCAGGTGTAAAGCGCCTTCCTAAATGGATTGTAGGGCAAAGGTTGTGCCGGTGGCGGATAGATATGGGCACCGATACGCCGTAACTGTAGCTCGGTTTCCAGGTCCATGGGGCAACCCAGGAAAGCTGTATTGCCGATGCGGCACTTGTCCCAATCCAGGCTTTGCTCCCGCAAGTCAACGCCCTGAACCGTGCAATTCGTTAAATCCGTCCGGCCTTGCAGTGCTGCCCATTCGGTGATCAGTATTTCCTGAGGATGGTCAAATTTCGTCATAGCGTTGTTGGAGTTGTTGGTGAATGGCATGTATCTGCCGGATAATGGACTGCTGCCCGTCGTTCTGAATGAGGTAATCGGCGCGCCGGACTTTCTCTTCCTCCGGCATTTGTTTGCGCATGCGGGCGCGAACGGCCTCCTCCTCTACCCCATCCCGCTGCATCACCCGCCTGAGGCGCACTTCCTCCGGAGCGCTCACCACAATCACCGCATCAAGGGCTTTGAAACTCCCACTCTCATAGAGCAGAGCAGCTTCCTTGAGCGTGTATGGCACACCGGATTGTGCCCGCTGCCAACGTTCTGCATCCGCCCCAACTGCGGGGTGGACGGCTGCGTTGAGCTGTTCCAGCAAACTGGAGTCACTGAAGGCTTTTTGAGCAATATGTGCCCGGTTCAGCGCTCCGGATACATCGTAAGCTTCGGAGCCGAACAGTGCAATGATCCTCGCTTTGAGTTGGTCATCGTTGACCATCAGCCATTTAGCACGGTCATCGGCATAGTAGACCGGGATGCCCAGGGTTTCGAAAATACGGCAGGCGGTGGTTTTTCCACTGCCGATACCTCCGGTGATCCCTATTTTCAGGGGTGGTTTTGGCAATTTGCTTTCCATAGGCGATAAAAATAAGTGCCTGAAGTTTAAAATGCCGCACAATCGGCCTATTTTTAGAATCATGGCGAGAAAAGCAACCCTCCTCTTACCGTTTCTGCTGCTTAGTTGCGTGCTCCTGGCGCAAGACCTGCACTTTTCGCAATTCCATAATGCGCCTCAGCAAATCAACCCCGCTTTGGCAGGAGCTTACCGGCCGGACCACCGCTTTGGTGCCAATTACCGGTCGCAGTGGCAATCCGTGCCGGTGGCTTACGAGACTATTGTGGCCGGCTACAGCCGAAAGGTGCGGTTGCCGAAGCTGCGGAATCATCTGTTTGGAGCGGGGGCGCATTTTTTATATGATCAGGCGGGGGACGGGCAGCTGAGTTGGGTTCAGGTGGGGCTTTCGCTGGCGTACCACTTGCAACTTTCGGAGGAACAAACGCTTTCCGCAGGCATTCAGGGCCGCTTTGGGCAACGGACCCTGCAGCCCGGTGCCTTTCAGTTTGGTGATCAGTTTACCGACAACTTCTTCGATCCCACCACGCCTTCCGCTGAGGTGCTGCCCCGCACCGCCGCTGGCTACAGCAGCCTGGGGGCAGGCGTGAACTACCGCTATGCTGATACCCGCAGCCGTACCGAAATTAATGCCGGCCTGGGCAGCGCTCACCTTAATCAGCCTTCCTTGTCCTTTTTGGAAAATGAAGCGGTCCCCCTGCCCATTTTGGTCAACCTTCATGTTACAGGTGTCGTAGAATTGGATGAAACCTGGGACCTTGCAGCCTACCTGCTCGGACAGCGGCAGGGCAGCTACCGGGAAATCGTAGGCCTGGCCGGCGGGCGCTACCACCTGAATGAGTTAACGGGCCTGCCCTTAGCCCTACAATTAAGTGGCGGCTACCGGCTCAGTGATGCCGCTATTGTCTTGCTGGAAGTCTTTTACCGGGACTGGCGGCTGGGGCTGAGCTACGATATCAACACCTCCCCTTTCCGGCAGGCCACCAACGGCAGGGGCGGGACGGAGTTATCCCTGCAATATTTTATTACCGAGGTCAAACCACCCAAAGCCTTCAAAGCCTGCCCGGTCTTTTAGCCCAACCTAATGCTTATGATTCACCGATTGCTCTTGTTTTCCATGCTGCTCCTTGCCCCGTTGCTGTTGCCTGGGCAGACCTTCAAAGCTTTTGTAAAAGCGGGTGATGAAGCCCTCGCCCGGCAAGATTATCAGGCGGCGCTGCAGCACTACAGCGGGGCACTTGAACTCCGCGCGGAGACCCCAGCCATCAGCCTGAAATTCGCACAAGTCGCGCTGCGCTTTCATGCCTATCAGCAGGCGGTTGAGCACTTTCAAAAAGTACTGGACAGCACGCAGGGCGACCGCTTACCGCAAGCTCTGCTTGGCTTGAGCGAGGTCTATCAGCGTACCGGGGATTACGATCAGGCGGTTGGCTACCTGACCGCCTTCCTTAAACGGCCGGGCCTTGCTCCGGAAGACCGCGCAAAAGCCGAACGAATACTACAGCAGTGCCGGTGGGCGCTCCGGCAAACAGCTGATACCCTGACCAAGGTTGCTCATCTGGGAAGAAGCGTGAATACCGATTACTCCGAATTTGCACCCCTGCTGCACAACGATACCTTTTACTATTCCTCTTTCCGCTACGAACGGGAAGAAGACGACTATGACCCACCGCGCCGCATCACCAAAGTGCTCTATCGCAAGGGGCAAGGCCGGGGCCGCCCGCTGCGCCGGGGCTTCAATGACGATCAGTTGCATACCGCCCATACGGCCTTTAGCTTTGATGGGAACCGGGTGTATTTCACCATTTGCGATTATGTCAATGCTTCGGAAATCCACTGTCAGCTGGGCTACCGGGAGCGGGACAGACGGGGGCGTTGGGAGCAGAAGGTAAACTTTTTGCCAAACACGGTCAATCAAAAGGGGAAGACCGCCACGCAACCGAGCCTGGGGTACGACTCCACGGCACAAACCGAAGTGCTCTTCTTTGTACAGGAAAGCGATGCCGGAGATCTTGAACTGTTCCGTGCGGATATTGATACCGCTGGTCAGGTGGGAGAACCTGTATCCTTATCAGGGCTAAACACTGCTCAGGACGACATTACCCCCTTTTTCCATACGCCTACGCAGACCCTCTACTTCAGCTCCGCCGGGCGGAATAACTTCGGTGGCTATGATGTCTTCCGGTCAAGACGTACGGCTGAAGGCTGGACGCCCCCGGTCAATCTTGGCCTGCCCGTTAATTCCAGCTACAATGATCTTTACTACAGCCTGAGTGGGGACACGACCCTGGCTTTTCTGGCCAGCAACCGGACCGGTGCCTACTACCTGGATGATGACTTTGAGGCCTGCTGCAATGACCTATACGCCGTACAATACCTTTTGCCCACACCAGATACCCCGGCACTGACAGAAGTCCCGGACATGCCTGAGCCGATGCGGCCCGGCATCCCTGAGCCAGAACCCGTCCCCAATACGCTACAGGATTTTTTGCCCCTGGCCCTCTATTTCGACAACGATGAGCCCGACAAACGCACCCGGCGCACCACTACGCAGCGCACTTACGGGGAAACTTATGAAGCCTATGCCGCCCGAAAACCAGAATACCTGGACCGCTTTGCCGATCCGCTGGAGGCTGAGTTAAGGGAAGAAGCGACCTACGCTGTAGAGGCTTTTTTTGAGGAAGAAGCAGAGAAAGGACATGTATTCCTGGGGCGGTTTTCAGAAATATTATTGCAACGCCTTGAAAGTGGGGATACCGTCGAGATTTTCATGAAAGGCTACACGAGCCCAAGGGCCAAAAAGGACTATAACCTGGCCCTCAGTAAGCGGCGCATCAGCAGTGTGCGCAATCACTTCCGGACCTATGAAGGCGGGGTTTTCCTGCCTTACCTCGAAAACGGGCAGCTGATCTTATCAGAACGCCCCTTTGGTGAAGCCACTGCTTCCAATACCGTCAGTGATGCCCTGGATGATTTACGCAACAGCATCTACCATCCGGATGCAGCCCGGGAACGGCGGGTGGAAATTGTGGAGATTAAAGATTGAAAAAGCTTATTGTGTGGCTACAACGAGGTCGAAGCGAATGTCAATTTCTTCTTCCACTTTGATCAGTCCACCCATAGCGGTAGGTGGCGTAATGCCAAAATCCCGCATACAAAGGGTCTTTCTGGATTGAATCCGGAACTTCGCTTTGCCCAGTGCCTTTACCCGTACAGGCAGAGAGATTTGCCGGGAGCGGCCCGCCAGTCTTACAGAGGCCTCAGCCGTCAAATCAGACCATCCTTCGACTGCATTTAAAGCCAGAGGCAGGTGCAATTCCTCGGGCTGAATCACAATTTCCGGATAGACATCTGCCTTCAGTGCCTCATAGAGGTCTTTATTCATAATGCGGTTGCCACAATCCAATGCGCGGACGGGAATCCGCAGGCGGGTACCTTTAAAGATATAGTGCCCGTCGCAGTGCTGCTCCAACTCATAGGTAATGGGCTCGAAGTCTTCATCGCAAACGCAGGAGAAGGGCTTGATATTGGACGTTCCGATGAGCGTCAGTTCAGATTCTTCAAGAATGTAAGCCCGCTCCCGATCGGCATATCCGGAAAGCAGGATAGTCAGCACCAACAGCAGGAAAGTAAAGCGGACAGGGTAACGCATGGCTTTGAGTTTGGATGAAAAAAGGACTCCCGGCAGGCATGGAGCGCCGGCCGGGAGCCTGTTTTTGCTAGTCTTTCGACTCTACGTTTTTCTTTTCCTTAGAAGCCAACTACTGCTTCAATCATCAGGCCGCTGAAATTGCCGTCAGAAAGCAATGAGCCTGGTGCAAAGTCAAGGTATTCCTGGTTCACATACTCCGCTTTCAGCAGGATGTTGTCGATGACGAACCAGCCACCGCCGATTTGGTAGCGGTTAATGGTTACAGAAGCGTCACTGGATACATCCGCATTAACGGTATTGTAACGGCCACCGATGTAGAAATCCTCATTCTTGCCGAAGCGGTACAGTACATCTGCAGCAACCTGCGTCATGTTGCGCTTTTCAGGTTCGAACCAGTTACGTCCGCTAGACATTTCGTAGGTTCCGAAGAACTCGAATCCACCGGCTTTGACAAATGCGTTGCCCATGAAGGCAGTCACTTCGTCCATGAAACCAGGGCTGTAACGGCCGGAGGAGAAGATGCCGCTATCGCCTGCACGAGCACCCGGAGGAGACATCACGAGGTAGTAACGGGAGCCGCCACGGTCACCACTGTAAAGGTGGTTAACAGCGGAGCTGGCAGTGTGGTAGGCAGAACCAGTTATCCGGAGGCGTACGTTATCTGCTACCTCGCTATCGTAGCCAATCTTACCAATAATAGAAGGGGCACGCTTGGAGTTTTCGTCTACTTCACTGGTGTTTGGTGCAGTAATGTTACCATTGATTTCACCACCGGTGATCCCCAACATGGCAATCCAGCCTTCTTTCTGGTAGTAAACTTCACCACCAATCTCTGTATTGAAGGCATCAACGATGTAGTTGCCTACGAATGGGTTGTACATGGCATTACCGTTGTCCGTACGGCGGAAGTGGGCGTCACCGTAGTTGATTTCCATATGACCAGCACGGATGGTGATGTTTTCCATCAGCTTGTCCGCAAAATCACTGTTGAGGAAGGACAGGTCATCGACTTGTATGAAGCCGCCTTTTACCCATGCTTCCGGGTGGTGGCGGGAAGACAGATAGGTCACCAGGTTCAGGCGAACGCCTTTGGCCAGTTCCACGTCGATGTTTAGGTTGGCTGTTGCGAGGTTGAAACCAGGCTCAAGGTTGTAAAGTTCATTGTCAAACTGACCGTCGCCGTCCACATCCATGAGGGTGTTGCTGTGGTCGAGTGCCTGGAACTGTTGAGCGAAGTTACCGCCCAGGCGGACTTTCACGCCTTCGAAATCAAGACTATCCTTTTTGAGGTATTCGAATTCATTCACACCTTCCTGATCGTAAGGGCGAAGGTTGTCAATCCTGGCTTGCTGAGCCATCAGTGAGGTCACCGCGAGCAGTGCGATGAAGCTAAATAGTGCTTTGAATAATTTCATGACGAGTAGGTTTTTTAACGTGGTTGTTTTATGTGAATCGCTAACACACGCACCGTTCAGGCAGGACCGGGCATGACTATCCCGGTCAGAAGTCCTGTTAGCAAGGGCGCTGTTTTTCGAGAAAATCCAGACGAATCTTTAAGTCTTACCGGTCCAGGCCGGCATTGCCGTTGGAAGGCTGCATTCTGACACTGTATTCAATGGTGATTTTTTCACCGGTTTTGATGGAGCCCATCAGTGCAGTGGGAGGTTCCATTCCATAGTCAGGCATGTTGATGTCGTAGCTGCCGGAGAATACTAATCCGCCATTGGCTACCGGCTTTCCGTTCGCTTTGAGGGTGACGTTTTTGGTTTGTCCGGCTACCGTAAGCTTACCGTTGGCGGTGATCAGGTAGCTTCCGTTAACCCATTTCACATCCGCAGCGCTTGCTTTAAAGGTGATATTGGGGTGCTTGTCTTTTTTGAGGGCATCCCAGGTTTTGCCGTCCATAATCCGGCCCTTGGTACTAATAATGCTTTCAACCGGGACAGTCACAGACAGGTTCCTAACATTACCTACCTTACCATCTGCCCAGTCGATATATGCTTCAGCATTTATCTTCGTGATATCCGATGTCCAATCGTGCAAAGTTGAGGTGCCAGATACGGTCATCTCAAAATCTTCCACCTCGTAGGCCTGCCCGGAAAGCGAAACCGCCACAAATAGTGCAAGTAAGTTCAATAGCAGGTATTTCATAACGTTCTGTTTTTTGTTGTTGTTGGTCCAAAGATATCCTACTTGGCAGGTGGGGATTAGTGACATTCGTCAAAAATCTGTGTGACCTTTATCACTCAAGCCCAAAACCGCCAACAATGCTTTATTGTAGTGACAGTATTTCGAGCCTTTTTACGATATTTAAGGAGGATTCTCTTTTGAATTATTTCCAAATCACCATAACAAACCTGACTTTATGAAACATCTTTTGTGGGTTTTCACCCTTTTGCTACTCTCTGACAGCCTTTTGGCACAAGCCCCATCGGGCTACCAAATGCCTCCCAAGGCTATCGCCGACCTTGCCAACGCCCCCCAGCCGCCTGCCCTGCGCATCAACAGCAGCCGGGAGTGGATGATGCTCATGGAGCGCCCCGGCTACCCATCCATTGAGGAACTGGCACAACCGGAACTGCGCCTGGCGGGCCTGCGCATGAATCCCCGGACCAACGGGAGCAGCCGGAGTTACAGCTACTCCAGCCTTACCCTGAAACATATGGACAGCGGAAGGACCTTCAGCGTTTCCGGATTACCGGACGCTGCACAAATCGAAAACCTGAGCTGGTCGCCCGATGGTAAACGGTTTGCCTTCACCATTACCACTCAGAAAGGCATTGCGCTTTGGACCGGTACAGTAGCCGACAAGTCTGCCAGCCCCTTGACTGATTCCAGGGTCAATGACGCCATGGGCGGCACGCCTTACGACTGGATTGGCAGTGATCAAATCCTGGTCAAAATGGTGCCCAAAGACCGGGGCGAACGCCCGGAGGAAATCCTGGTGCCCGCCGGGCCGGTCATTCAGGAGTCTGCCGGGCAGAAAACCACCCTCCGGACGTATCAGGACCTTTTAGAGAATCCCTACGATGAGGATCTGTTTGAATACTACACCACTTCCGAGCTGGTAATGCATGATTTGGAAAAAGGTACCTCAAAGCCTTTTGCGAAAGCAGGAATGATAGCCGGTGCCAGCCCCTCGCCCAATGACCAGTATATTATGGTGGAGACCATCCACCGGCCTTTTTCCTATCTGGTGCCTTATTATCGCTTCCCAACCACCACGGAGGTATACGACCTGGACGGAAACCTGGTGAAGCTAATCGATGAGCAGCCTTTGATCGAGCAGTTGCCTAAAGGCTTCGGGGCTGTACCGGAAGGCAAGCGCCGCATCAGCTGGCGGGACGATCAGCCGGCAACGCTTTACTGGGTGGAAGCTCAGGATGGTGGCGACCCGCAGCGGGAAGTGGACGTCCGGGACAAACTGTTTTACTGGTCAGCACCCTTTAAAGATGGTGAAGTAAAGGCGGGGCTGGACTTTGAGCTTCGCTTTAGCGGCATCGTTTGGGGCAACGCTTCCACTGCCATTGCCTATGAATACTGGTGGGCCACCCGCAATATTAAAACGAGCCTGTTTACACCGGGAAAACCGGATAGCAAAAAGGTGCTGTTTGATCGTTCCTATCAGGACCGCTACAGCGACCCCGGCAGCTTTGAAACGACCTATAATGAGTTTGGCGAACAAGTACTGCTGATGGCAGATGGCGGGCGCACCCTCTTCCTCACCGGGCAGGGCGCTTCACCGGAAGGGAACCGGCCTTTTGTCCGCACTTTTGACCTAAAGACCAGTGAAACAGAAGAGCTTTGGCGCTCTGAGGCTCCTTATTACGAATCCCCTGCTTTCATTTTGGATGCAAAAAAAGGACTGGTCGTGACCCGACGCGAATCACCGGACGATCCGCCCAACTACTATATCCGCAACTGGAAGACCGGCGACCTTGATGCCATCACGGACTTCCCGCACCCCTACCCGGCCCTGGCAGGTATCGAAAAGGAAGTGGTACAGTACCAACGCAAAGATGGGCTCGACTTGCAGGGTGATCTGTATTTGCCAAAAGGCTACAATCCGGAAACAGATGGCCCGCTGCCTGTGATCATGTGGGCCTACCCCCGGGAATTCAAAAGCAAGGGAGATGCCGGTCAGGTACAAGGCTCGCCTTACGAGTTTGTGCGCCTGTACTGGGGGTCACCTCTCTACTGGCTCACGCAAGGCTATGCGGTATTCGATCAGGTGGCCATGCCTATCGTTGGGGAAGAAGATGAGGAACCCAATGACTACTTCCGGGAGCAGCTGGTGGGCAATGCCGAAGCCGCTATAGACGTGCTGGCAGAACGGGGCGTTGCCGACCGCAACCGCATCGCTGTGGGCGGGCATTCCTACGGCGCCTTTATGACGGCTAACCTGCTGGCCCATTCTGACCTCTTCGCAGCGGGCATTGCACGCAGCGGGGCTTACAACCGGACCCTGACCCCCTTTGGCTTCCAAAGCGAGGAACGGACGTACTGGGATGCACCGGAGGTCTACTACACCATGTCGCCCTTCATGCACGCCGACAAAGTCAACGAGCCACTCCTGATGATTCATGGAGAGGCAGACAACAACAGTGGGACCTTCCCGCTGCAAAGCGAACGGATGTATCAGGCCATCAACGGCCTGGGCGGCAAAGCCCGGTTGGTTATGCTGCCGCATGAAAGCCATGGCTACCGCGCCAAAGAATCCATCATGCATATGCTGTACGAGCAGGATGCCTGGCTGGAGAAGTATGTGAAAAACCGGGAGGTGAAGCCTTAAGGTCATCGGCCAGAGATTTCAGGCTTATTGCTTCCGACCCGCAATACAGGCCCTTCTAAACTAAACCCCACTCATTTACCTTGTACGTGAGTGGGGTTTTTCGATGACCACCTGTATCAAAGCGAATCAAATCTTCGGATTGGCATTCTAACAAAATTGTTAGTTGCTACAGGCACAACCCAAACACGCTCTGCGCACTTATTATTTCCAAAACTATATGCGATTTTTTGTTTTTGCAATGGTCTTGCTCATTAGTAGTTGTGCTCAGGGCCAACAAACAACTCAGGACAACATGAAACTGATCTATGTGTACGATGCCCTCTGCGGATGGTGCTACGGCTTTTCTCCGGTCATTACTGAATTCCACCAAAACCATGTGGAGGAGCTGGATTTTGAAGTCCTCTCCGGAGGAATGATCACCGGTAGCCGGATTGGCCCTATCGGCGAGGTGGCCGGTTACATCAGTAAGGCATACAAAGATGTGGAACGCGCCACCGGCGTAACTTTTGGCCAAAGCTTTCTGGAAGATATCCTGGAGGAAGGGTCTGCCGTTTTCACGTCCATTCCGCCTGCGATAGCGCTTACGGTCTTCAAGCAGCATCAGCCCGGGCAGGCCGTTGCCTTTGCAGCCCGCCTCCAAAAAGCCATTTATTATGATGGAATCGAACCGGTTGATTATGAAGCTTACGGGGAGTTGGCTGCTGAATTTGGGCTGGAGCCCAGCTCATTTGTTGCGGAGATGAAACAAAATGAAAACCTGCAGCGCGCCCGGGAAGAATTTCAGCGTGCTTCTGGTTTCGGGGTCACGGGCTTCCCTACGGTCCTGCTTCAGCACAACGGGCAAACCACTGTACTCGCCCGGGGCTATATGCCGCTTCCCAGGTTGGAAGCAGCCTATCAGCAAGCGATGGAATAAGTGGTACAAGGCACGACTAGCAGGCATGCCCGAACGGGCATAAGATGCGGCAAAGGGGAAACTCCACTTGTCAGAAAGCCTTACTGCCGCATCGCCTCCACCGGGTCCATGCGGGAGGCCTGTATGGCAGGGATCAGCCCGGAGGCTACACCGACCAGCACGGAGACCACCACGCCCAGCACCATATTCCCAAAGGACAGGTACATGTCAAAGTCGATAATATTGGAGAGCATCGTGATGATGGCGTAAATCAGCCCGAGTCCGGCCAGCCCGCCGATAAAGCAAAGGACCACGGACTCGATCAGGAATTCCAGCAGGATGACGATGCGTTTGGCGCCCAGTGCTTTTTTGACCCCTATCAGGTTGGTGCGCTCCTTGACGGAAACGAACATGATATTGGCTACACTGACGATGCCCACCAGCATGGCAAACAGCCCAATCACAATACCCACCAGATTGAGAATGCCGAAGAAACTATCGAAGACACTGGAAATCATGGACAACTCGTTGAGCGCAAAGTCATCATCCGCCCGGGGTGGCAGGCGGTGGTGGGCTCTGAGAATGCCTCTGATTTCGTCCTTCATTTGCTGCATGCTGACGCCTTCTGCTGCTTTGGCATTTACGGAAGTGTCGAAAATCTGCCGGGCTTTCAGGTTGGCCAGCCCACGGGCGTTGTTGTAGGAAACGAGCAGGCAGTCATCAAAGTCGAGTGGATTCAGCAGGGCATCTCCTGATTTTTCAATCACGCCGATAACTTCATACTTACGCCCCATCATTTTGATGGTCCGCCCAATGGGGTCAATCTCGCCGAAGAGCTCCTCTGCCACTACTGCCCCGATAACCATTTTATTGCTGCCGTAATGGTATTCGGCCGGAGAAAAGTAACGCCCTTTTTCGAAATCAATTTGGAACATCTCTACAAACTCCAGAGAGGAACCAATCAGGACGGCATTTTCAACCGTATTGGACTTAAAGCGTACGCTTTTGAAACCAATCACCACATGGAAGGAAGCCAGGTCAACGGTTTTCGCTTTTTCGTTGATTACCTCGTAATCAGCGTGGTCCGGGTTGGGTCGTTTGATGTAATGCCACCAGGCACCGCTGACATCCGCCCAGGGCCACTTCTTCACGTACACTACATCGCTGCCCAGTTTATCGAGGCTGCCCCGGATGTTGTCTTCCAGCGAATCCACTGCCGACAGTACGCCGATAATGCAAAAGATGCCGATGGAAATGCCCAGCAGGGAGAGGAGGCTCCGCAGGCGGTTGGAATAGAGCTGTTGCCAGGCTTGGGCAATGGCTTCGTAGATGATGCGCAGTACAATCATGGTAGTGGCTTATCCTTTTATGGCAATGGCTTTTTTGTCAAAGGGGTTTAGCGCAACGCCTTCCACCTCTGCTTCGGCTTCCACGCGGAACTCAGAACCCACCGCATTGATGGCTTTGGCGGCTTTCGCTAAACCGCTGAACAACAAATTGCGCTTGCCAAAATCATCGATGCCCGAGCGGACGAGTTCAAAGGGCAGCTCAAACGGCAATTCGCGCACCTCACCGGGCAGCACTTCCAGCCGGTGGTCCAGCTGTACCTGCCCCAACTCGTATTCATCCACCAGCTTTTCCTTGCCACGCCCGCGGCTGTACCGCTCAATGAGGATGATACGGATGCGGCGGACAACCTGTGGGTTTAAGGATTGCAGGCGAACACGCCCCTGAAGCACACGGTCAGTCCCTTCCATTGTTTCAGGAAGAACCAGCTCCAGCTTAACGCCTTCAATACCCAACCATTTTTTGACTCGTCCGATCATGGTGTATTGCAAATCTGTTGTTTCGCATCAGCCAAGGTAGACTACCCCAGTCAAAGCGCCATGCTTTTTCTATCAAGGCAGGTGGAAATTATACCAATCGCGCGTGCCAGCTTTCACTCAGCGGCTTTAGCCAGCCTGCATCAAAAGCCGCCTTGGATTCAACCAGGGTATCAAAAACCAGGGTATGGTCATTGATTTGCCCTTCGGCATACCGGCGGGCAAACTCCTCCCGGCTGACGGTGTGCACGGCATCGCCATCCTGATAACTGAAGTACATGCGGTCGAATAAATCCACCCCGTATTCCGCCTGTAGCTTCTTCAGAAAGTGTACGGAGGAATCAATGGAGCAGCCACTGGCATCAGCCTGGCTTTCATCCACCATAAGGATCACAAACCGGTCGTGCAGCACATCGGCGTCCGCTTTCAGCTGCCGGTTGTGGCTCACCCATTGTCGGGCGAAGGCTCGCAGGTTCGATCTGATCTCCGGCACGGCGTCCGATGGGAATGGCTTATTGGCCTGATATACCCAGAGGCGGGTGGTATTGGAAAGGGTATCGGGAAGTGTCATTTTGCTTCAATTTTACCTCAAACATAATTAATGTGCGTCAATAATTAGGTATACAACTGAGGTGGGGCAGTTGGTTCATTTTTGTACCTTGGGAAAAAAGCATGAACGATAAAATCAAAGCACTAAGCGCTCCGGTTGGCACCACCCTTGACCGCTGGATTGACCTCAATCAGGATCAGTTCCCCTATGCTACCGGCGAGCTCTCCCGCCTGCTTCGGGATATCGGCCTTGCAGCAAAAATCCTGGGCCGGGAAATCAACCGGGCGGGCCTGGGCGACATTACCGGCATGGCGGGCTCCGAAAATGTGCAGGGTGAAGACCAGAAAATGCTGGATATCGTCGGGCACATCCGCTTTGTCCGGGCGCTGAAGATGGGCGGGCAGGTTTGTTGCATCGTTTCTGAGGAAAAGGAAGAGTTGGTACTAACCGGAAAGAATGATGCCAAATACGTCATCGCAATGGACCCATTGGATGGCTCTTCCAATATCGAGGTGAATGTCCCGATTGGGACCGTCTTTGGGATTTACCGCCGGAAAACAGAGACAGGCACGCCACCGAACGTGGCTCAAGATGCCCTGCAAAAGGGTGCAGAGCAGATTGCCGGAGGCTACGTCCTGTTCGGTTCGAGCACGATGCTGGTGTACACCACTGGCTACGGGGTCAATGGCTTCACTTATGACCATTCTCTGGGCGAATTCTACCTGTCTCATCCGAAAATGCGCTTCCCGGCCGAAGGCAATATCTACTCCATCAACGAGAGCCATTATTTCAAATACGGGGAAGCGGTGCAGCACTACCTCAACCACTGCAAGCGCGAAGGCTATACCGCCCGCTACATTGGCTCTCTGGTAGCCGATTTCCACCGCAGCCTGATCAAGGGCGGCATCTACCTCTACCCTGCTACGCCCGGTGTGTACCCGGAAGGCAAGCTTCGGCTGCTGTACGAATGCAACCCGCTCGCATTTATTGCCGAACAGGCCGGCGGGCTCGCCTTTGGCAATGGGCAGCGTATCATGGAGATTGCTCCGGTGGATATGCATCAGCGCGTGCCATTGGTCATTGGCTCTGAGCGGATGGTAAAGGAAGCAATGCGGTTTCTAAAGTGAGGTTGTGTTAGATGATTTTTCTTATTTTAGGGGAAATATTCGTGCCTCAGTTCATTGTGCTGTTTAGCGAATGGAACTCTATCCTTTCATGAATTTGTTATCGTACAGATTAAAGTATTTAAGCTAAAAAAAATGCCTCATGACTATAGATCTAAGAGACAAAAAGTACCGGTTGATTGAGTACATCATGGCTATCGAGGACAAACAGACACTGGATAAAGTCGAGAATGCAATAAATAAGGCGTCAGATCAGAACTTCAAAAAACAGAATGAACTTGAATCTGCTGTACGTTCAATACGCACTCAAGTTACTTTAGCAGATATTGATCAGGAACAGCCATACGAGCCTTTGAATTATGCGGCCTTTAAACAGTTGGCAGATCAAATTGGTATTGAAGGTGATATTGACGAGTTGTTAGCAGACATTGCCGATTAATGTTGCCTCTATGAAGTACCTGTTAGACACAAACATCGTCTTATTATACCTTAGAGGAGACAAGCGAACTGAATTAATCGAATCAGACTACCAAATATTCGATTCATCGAATGAATTATATATTTCTGTAGTAACAATCGCTGAGTTACGCTCCTTTATGATTCGGAGAAATTATGGCGCTCCAAAGATTAAAGCTCTTCAGACCCTGCTGGAACAATTCAGAATAATAGATATAAACATTGAATCCATTCTTAATAGGTACGCTGAAATAGATGCTTTCAGCCAAGGAGCACTCCCAGACAAAAAAGGTAGTTTTTCTGCCCGGAATATGGGCAAAAATGATCTTTTCATTGCGGCCACAAGCAGTGTATTTGACTTACCTCTGGTTACTACAGATAAGGATTTCCGTCATCTAGCAGCCTGATTATATAGATTATCAGTTTATTGACCAAGACTACTACAGAAAACAACTATAGCCTTAACAATTCCAGGCTTAATAAGTCAAATCTAGCGTGGGTAATGAGTGAGTGCCTTCCCACACTACCCCTCCATATTATTCAAAATCAACTCCGCCAAATCATAGACCATCACCTCTTCCTGCTTGTCCTTGGCTTTGATGCCATCGCCCATCATTGTCAGGCAGAAGGGGCAGTTGGCGGCTACGACTTTAGCGCCGGTTTCCAGGGCTTCCTCGGCACGCTCGATGTTGATGCGCTTATTGCCGGGCTCGTCTTCCTTCCACATTTGGGCACCGCCGGCCCCACAGCATAGGCCGTTGGACTTGCAGCGCTTCATTTCCACCAGGTCGGCATCGAGGGTTTGCAGCACTTCGCGCGGGGCTTCGTACACGCCGTTCACGCGGCCCAAATAGCAGGAATCGTGGTAGGTGATGCGCTTGCCTTTGAACTCACCGCCTTCTTTCATTTTGATGCGGCCTTCATTGATGAGCTCCTGCAGCAATTGCGTGTGGTGTACCACCTCGTAGTTGCCGCCCAAAGCCGGGTACTCATTTTTGATGGTATTGAAACAGTGGGGGCAGGCCGTCACCATTTTCTTCACGTTGTACATATTGAGCACCTCAATATTTTGCAGGGCCTGCATCTGAAAGAGGAACTCATTGCCGGCGCGGCGGGCGGGGTCACCGGTACAGCTTTCTTCGTTGCCCAGAATGGCGAAGTCAACGCCAACGGCATTCAGGATTTTGCAAAAGGCCACGGTGACTTTCTGCGCGCGGCTGTCAAAGCTGCCGGCACAGCCTACCCAAAACAAAATTTCCGGCTCCCGGCCTTCTGCGGCCATTTCTGCCATCGTTGGTATACGGAGATTACTCATATCTTATTTGCTTTTCTTTCTTGCTGAATTACCCTTCTTTCATAGCTTCCTTCGCCCACTTGTCGCGGTCGTCGGGGATAGCCCAGGCAGAACCACTGTTTTCCAAGCTGTTGAACATCGGCAGCCAATCCTGCGGGCCCTGCGAGAGGGTCAGGATTTCGTAGCGCCGCATCTTCAGAATGGGCTCGAGCGGATTGATTAGGACCGGACAGGCCTCTACACAAGCATTGCAGGTCGTGCAGGCATGCAGTTCTTCCGGTGTGGTATAATCGAACAGCGTCTTGCCGTCGTCATAGTTATCTTTGCTGAGCGGCTGACTCTTGTCTTTGGCAAACTCATCGGAGCCTGTATCCAGATTGCGGCCAATTTCCTCTGCCCGGTCGCGGATGTCCATCATTACCTTGCGCGGAGACAGCTTTTTGCCGGTGATGTTGGCCGGGCAAACCGCCGTGCAGCGCCCACATTCCGTACAGCTGTAGGCATCCATGACGTTTTTCCAGCTCAATCCAAATACATCACTCGCACCAAACTCAGGCAGCTCTTCGCTCATGTCCGCCTCATCAAAAGCAGCCTCCGGGTCCATCATGCTGCGGACCTCTTTGGTGATTTCATCCATATTGTCCATCTCGCCGCGGGGCTTCAGGCGGGCGTAGTAGGTATTGGGGAAAGCCAGCAGAATGTGCAGGTGCTTGGAGTATGGCAGGTAGTTGAGGAAGGTCAGCACCATCGCAAAGTGAAGCCACCACCCTACCCTTTCCAGAATAATCAGCGTGCCTTCGCTCATGCCGCCGAACAAGGCCGGGCCGAGCCAGCTGCTTACGGCCAGCGTACCAGTGTCTTTGAAGTGCTCCGGGTCCATTTGCTGCAGCACCACATCCGTGCCATTCATGGTAAAAATGCCAATGAGCAGGATGATCTCAAAGATAAGGATGAGGTTACCATCCAGGCTCGGCCAGCCCTTCATTTCGGGCTTTTTGAAGCGGGGCAGCTTCAGCAGGTTGCGGCGGGCCAAGAAGATAAAGGTGGCGAAGAAGGTCAGCAGGGAGAGTACTTCAATAAAGCTGATGACAAAGGTGTAGAACCCGCCCAATTTGTCCGCAAAAAAGCGGTGCTCGCCGATGATGCCGTCAATGAAGATTTCGATCAGCTCAACCTGAGTGATGACAAATGCGGCGTAAATAATGAAGTGCAGAACCGCCGGAATCCAGCGCTTGAACATCTTCCGCTGCCCGAACGCCACCAGCAGTACATTGCGCCAGCGCTCTCCTGTATCACCGGTTACCACTTCGTCCTGCCCCAGCAGGATATTGCGCCGGACTTTACCAAAAGCTTTTACAGCAACACCTATGGCTACTGCGCTAATCAGAATGAAGGCAATTTGTTGTACCATATACTTATTATCTTTGCTCAGCGAATTTTCGCTAAAATAAGGTATCCCTGCGGAAATATAAGCCATATTTCCGGTTCTTTACTAAAAAGTGAGACGCAGTCGGGCAGATTGCGGCGTATTTCACTAATTTTGAGGGACGCATAGCGCAATAAAATGCCGACCACAATGAAGATACTCAACCACAGTCAGATTCAACAGAAAATCAAGCGGCTGGCCATAGAAATACTGGAAGACAATTACGAAGAACCGGAACTCATTCTGGCGGGCATCAATAATAATGGTATGGAGTTCGCGCAGATGTTGATGCAGGCATTGCTCGACATTACCGATCAGCACATCACGCTCACGCGCATCCGGCTCAATCCTGCTGCTCCGCTTAAAGAGGGTATCAACCTGGAAATGCCCGCCTCAGAACTGGAGGGCAAAACCATCATTATTGTGGATGATGTAGCCAATACCGGGCGCACCATTTTTTACGCTACGCAGCCACTCATGAGCGTACTCCCCAAAAAGGTGGAGGTCGCCGTCCTGATAGACCGGACGCACAAGACGTTCCCGATAAGGGTGGACTATGTGGGCCTTTCTCTGGCTACCACGCTTATGGAGGATATTGACGTTCAAATCCGTGATGTGACCGAGCAATCGGTATTTCTCAACTAGTGCTTTTTGCAGCTAACGCAGCCTGTAGTTCAGGCATTTTCGCTTTCATTGCCGCGTAGCCGATATCATGAATTTCCTGGTATCTGTTCAGGTGCAAAATGGTGTACTTCCGAATGCCCTCGGGTTCGATGAGCAGGTCGCATAAATCAATACTATGTTGGGTATTGGCTAAAATGGATAAATCGAAGCAACGCTGGGCGATACCGAATACATTTTTTACTTCGTTATTCTCAGCAATCAGCGTTGGCATAACATTCACCCCGATCACAAAACCGGCCTGTTCGCGGATAGCTGCCACCGGCATATTTTCAAGCAGCCCTCCGTCTACATACTGCTGCCCATCAATTTCCACTGGCTGAAAGATGAGCGGGATGGCAGAGGAAGCGGCAACCACATCGAAAAGCGGCCCACTGTTCCGGATTTCACACGCACCGGTATTCAGATTGGCAATGGCAATATAGCAAGGCAGTTTGAGCGCCTCAAAGCTATCCTCGGCAATGGTTTCCTTTAGGCGCTCTTGCAGGTAGGTATGCTTGGTAAGACCTGCATAGGGCAGCCCCACTTTAAAAAACTTGAACAAGCTGGCCTGCTTGACCAGTGCCAGTATTTCAACCGGCGATTTGCCGGATGCGTACAGCGCGGCTACGATAGCTCCGGCACTGGTACCGGATAGCACATCCGGTTTGATGCCATAGTCTTCTAAAGCCTGAAGCACACCGATATGCGCAATACCGCGTGCGCCTCCTCCGGAAAGGGCGATTCCCAGTTGATATGGTTTTTCCATGTTGGAAGATTAACAAGGCGGGCCTGTTGCCAGGGCCCGCCTTGCAGGTTGTTTTTGATCTTTATTTAACCATCAGTGGCTCTGTCCAGATATGCTGTCCATTGCGGAACACAACATTGTAGAGACCCGCTGGCAGTTGGCTGAGGTTGAGCGTATGCGCACCATAAAGGTTGCGCAGTTGCTGAACGGGCTGCCCCAAAGCATTGAAGAGGGTAACCTGTTCAACATCTACTGTGGTTTCTACCACTACCGTACCTTTTGCAGGGTTCGGGAAGACCTTCACCTGCTGCCCAAGCTCCTGATCCACCGTATTATCGATAAACTGCACATCCTCCAGATAGCGGGGAATGATCTGATAACCCTCATCAAACGGGCTGTCGGAGTCAAACTGACCACCGATGCCGGTAATGGAAAGCGGAGAATTACCAGGGGAAAGGGAACCTGCCAGGGTCGTGTTATTGTCAATACGTACGGTAAAAGTATTCACCCCATCTGTCACTTCCACATTAAAGGAGGCACCGGAATCATCCCATAACGACGGTTCTACAAGGGTCACACCAAATAAATTGACTAGACTGGATTCAGTCGACTCATTAAGTGCAGTGACTAATTCCGGATCCACCAGACTGTTACCTGTGCTCACCACCTCCAGCTCTTCCAATGCAATTTGCGTTAAGCCATTAAACTGCTCAATCATACCCCGGACCACCAACTCATCGCCCTCGGTTACCGTATAGCCAAAGTCCTCGCTGGCACTGAAGACGCCAATGCCTTCGCCGGTTGCATCTATGAGGGTGAATTGCAGGCCACTGCCGCGCAGATTGACACCGTATACGATGCCCTGCAATTCACAGGCAACGCCCAGGGAATCGGCCACGCCATCATTATCTACAGTAGTCACAGTGCCTATGCTGTAGGGTGGGAAGTCTGATCCACCACTGCCTGAGTCATAAGGGTCAATATCTGCCATATAGCGGGGCAGCAGCTGATAGCCTTCATCAAACGGTGAACTGCTGTCAAACTGCCCTCCAATACCCGTCACATTGAAAGTGCCGGTTGGAGCGGGCAAATCGAAGAGGTCCACATCGTTATCAATACGCACAGTAATGGTGTTGGTGCCATCGGTGACGTCTACGTTGAAGCCGGAGAAGCCGTCTCCCCATGCAGCGGGATCAACCAGTGTGACGTTTTCAATCGTGACGAGCTGAGACTCGGTTGCTTCGCCAAGTGCGGTGATAATATCAGGAGTTTGCAGGGCATTATCAGCTGAAATGAAAGTGACGTTCTCCACTTCAACTTGTATCAGGCCATTGAACTGATCAACCGCACCTTCCACAAGCACCTGATCACCTTCAGTGACAGTATAGCCAAAGTTTTGGTTGCCGCTAAATACGCCGATGCCATCTCCAGCCTCGTCAATGATAGTGAACTGCAGGCCCTCCGGACGGAGGTTTACCCCATGCACCACACCACGCAGGGCGCAGGTCACACCAAGAGAATCTGCTGCGCCATCTGCATCAGTGGTGGTCACCGTACCAATTGGGTACTCCGGATAATCCACGGGGCAAAGCACATTCACGGTTACCGTTGCGGAGGAACAGCCATCCGCATCACAAATTTCATAATCGAAAGTCGCCTCGCCACAGAAACCGGCATCCGGAGCGTAGTCCACCTGATTGTCTGCATTGAGCACAGCTGTACCATTGGTATTTGCACCGGTCGTCAGTTCCACGGAAGTCAGTGGGTTGGGGGTTTGGTCATTGGCCAGGATATCAATGGTGATCCCGGTTTCAAAATCGGTAGTCACGACATCATTATTGGCGGAAATCATAGCTGTGCCACTTGGGCTGTAGGTACCAGCCGGTACGGGAACAGCCGCACCGGCATTAGTCGCCTCATCGTCCAGCGCATTCGGGCCGCTAAAGGACCAGTTACCGAGCACAAAAGTACTGCCATCCGGCCCGGTACCATCAACCCGGTAGGCCCATCCATCCTGGTATTCCCATGCAGTACCAGTGCCATCCACATTGATCTCACCGAAGACGTCGATGACGTTGCCTTCGAAGAAAAGCTCTATCGCATCGTCACCGTTGATACTTACGGCAGCACCACTTTCATCCGTAAAATCCGGGGCGAAGCCAAAAAATTCCTGGAAGGCCATACCGTCCCCACTTGTGAGATAAAGGTATTGCCCTTCGGAAGCGCTAACGGCCGGGAAGGTGTATTCTTCCCCATCTGTACCACCACCGTTGGTGGCAGAACCTACACCGTAGGCACTCAGGTCGGCAATATCTGCAGTGGCGTAGACCTCAATGCCTTTAGGCAGGCCACCGGGCAGCGGGCCGTCGTATACTGCGGTCAGAATAAGCGCAGAGTTGCCAGCAGGTGCGTTTTCCACGGTGACGGTGCCCACCATGCCCAGCCCCGCATGCGGGTCACACTGATAGGTGTAAGTCCCGGGGATAGTAAATACATATTGGTAAGTCCAGGCGCTGGAGCTGGCATTACCGTTGCTAAAGCTTTCCGGATTGTCCGGATAGACCGATTGGTCGCCGTTTACATTATGGAAGCCGTTGAGGTTAGTCCAGGTAACGGTATCCCCTACGCTGATGGTCAGGTTTTCGGGGCTGTAAAAGTTGCTTTGCACATCGACGGCAAAGTTCTGTTGAGCCTGCACACAAAACGAAAGTGCAGTGATCAGCAGGAGAAGTGTCATCATTCTTTTCATAAAACGGAATTTTAGTTTTGACTGAGTGCAGCACAAAAATAGGGCAAATGGAAGCAAATGGCTGAATGCCAGCCTAAATCTTTGTGTTAAGTATTTGACTGAGGAAATGAGCGCCGGTTTTTGGGCTGTCCAAAAACACGAAGCGCCTGCCAGGCAGTGCCGGCAGACGCTTCGTCATAAGTGTTTCGTAAACTAAGCGCAGATAGCAAGAAGTAGCTTAGGCACTTCTGTTGCAACTGCACAAAAACGGAACGTCATCAACGCTTAGAAAATCACTTTCGCACCTATCTGCAGGCGCCAGGTGTTGCCAAGAACGTTGGTTGTTGTGCGGTAAGTTTCAGTTGGAAACTCAGATGTACCTCCAATTGTGTTCAAACGGTATACCGGCTCGCCAGCATCGTTCACACCGCGGTAGTTGAGGAGGTTACGCTGCCATGGCACTTCAGGCACACCCCACTCACTCTTAAACATGTTTCCAATATTGATAAAGTCAAAAGAAAGCTGCAGCTTAGGCATGTCCTCTTTTCCAAAGAAGTTCACATCCTGAAGAATACGCAAGTCAAAGCGGTTCACCCAAGGCAAGAGTGCGCCGTTTCGCTCAGCTACTTCACCGCGAATTTCGCTCAGGTAAGGATCCTGGTCGATGTAAGCGTCAAGCAATGCCTGCTGACGAGACTCAGAGATGGTCTCACCGTCAAGTTCGAAGGCTTCAAAATTCAGCTCACTTGCAGAATTAGGAACGTAAATCAAGCGATCAGAAGCATCACCGAAGTTACCGGAGTAGGTGTAGGAGAATCGGCCAAAGTCGCCGCCTTCGTAGAATACGCTAAGTGTTGTTCCTCCCTTCTGATAGCCGAGGTTACCAATTACACGGTTAGGCTGATCGAATCCAGCGAAACCAAGCTCCGGGTTGTTACGGTTTTCCTGAACAGTAGCTGTCCACAGAGAAACGGCCTGAGAACCACCAGCTGCATCAAGATCACGTGCACGTGAACGCGTGTAAGCAGCCATGGCAAAGAAGCCATTGTCAAATTGCTTGGAAAGCTGAACAGTCGCCGCGAAGTAGTCTGCCTTCTCGCTTGCGTTGGTCAGGTAGAAAACGTTGCGGAAGTCTTCGTCATTGCTGTAACCACTCAAACCTGGCTGATCTGTCCAGTAGCCACGCTGATCAGGACCATTGAAGGTCTCGTCAGCATCACGCAGTACGGCATTGTAAGCAACAGGCGTGTGCACGTCACGGTTGTACATGAACTCCAAAGTCAGATCAATACCACCGGGCAGTTTCTGGTCAAGACCAATGTTTGATCTCCAAACCTGTGGCAGGCGGAAGTCTGTGTCTGTCAGGTTCAGCTCATTGGAAAGCGTCTGACCTGGATTTTCAGGATTGTAAGCGGTTACGTCAGGGTTAAAGACGATACCCTCATCGATTACTTCCTGACCTTCGAAGCCAAGGCCACCCCGAACTACACCGGAGCCGTTAACCTGGTTGGAAAGCCATACGAAAGGAATACGGCCGGAGAACAGACCTGTACCACCACGGATAACCGTACTGCGGTCACCATTCACATCATAGTTGAAACCTACACGTGGAGAGAACAGTGGGTTGACATCAGGGAATACGCTTACGTCAGGCATAAAGGTATCGCCATCATTGTCCGTGAATGTTTTGTTCTCTGCAGCGAGCAGTTCGTTCTGAGGCAGATCGATTGGGTAGAACGGCAGGTCTACGCGCAAACCACCAGTAAGCTTGAAGTTTTCATTGACCTGATATTCGTCCTGAATGTATACACCAATCTGACCGAACCGGGTCTCATCAGTAGGAGGCGTGGTAGAGCCGTCAAGTGCGTAGCTTTTTGCGAAAGCGTCAGGGAATACAGACTGATCCTGATTGATGACCGCATCAACAAAGTTCTGATAACCGATAAAACGGTAGAAGCCGTTGAATACCGGGTTAAAGGCATTGTCGAAGGTCATGTACTCGAAGTTGACACCGGCAGTAACCGTGTGGCGATCGAGGAAGAAAGTAGTATTATTGGTAACGTTGAGCACGTTATTTTCAAGCAGGTTACCCACGCTGAACAGCTCGTTACCCATACTCATGTAGTAAAGGAGGTTGCCAGATGCATCTGGCTCCAGGACTTCGATGAAGGGGAAGGCCTGATCACCAGGAATACCACGGCGAGGGTCAGCAATCTGAGTGTAACCTACGTTCAACTGATTGGACACTTTGTTACCGAAGAGAGAGTTGAGTTCCGCTACATATGAGCGCACATTGCGGTCATTAGTGTAGTTGTTGTTACGGAAGTTGATGTTCTCCACGCCCTGACGGGTAGTGTTCCGGTAGCGGGTCTGAATGAAACGAATCGAGTTGTTGTTGGTAGGCACATCGCTGAAAGAAGAGTAATCATTGAAGCGGAAGCTCGCTTTGTGATTCTCGCTGATGTTATAGTCAAGGCGAACATTGATACGCTGCTGTTCAGAAGCAAAACCATAGCCATCGGGAGCACCAACGTCATAGCCATAGAGGCTCTGAATCTGGTCACGTACGAAGTTGGCTTCCTCAATTGGCACGCGTGAGATTACCAGACCATCTGGCTCTTCACCTGGCCGTGCAGCACTCTTGATGAAAGGAGGAGGAGAGGTTTCCACTTCTCTTTCGTAAGCAGCAAAGAAGAACAGTTTGTTCTTGATGATTGGCCCACCCAGTGTAGCACCGTAAATCTCGTTGCGGGAGTCAGGAATGTCTATCGCCAAATCGCCAACTCTGTTACCCTGCATCTGATCGTTGCGGATGAGGTAGTAGGCAGAACCACTAAACTTGTTGGTACCAGACTTGGTCACTGCGTTGACAGAAGCACCGGTAAAGCCAGAATAACGCACGTCGTAAGGTGCCAGGTTTACACTAACCGCTTCGATGGCATCCAGAGAAATTGGATTGCCGCCTGCAAACTGTGCAGAGCCAAGACCAAAGTTGTTGTTATAGATGTTACCATCTATGGTGTAGTTGTTAAAACGGGAGTTGGTACCCGCAAAAGACGTTCCGTTAGACTGTGGCGTCAAACGCGTAAAGTCATTGATGCTACGGCTGATGGTTGGCAGTGCAGTGATCTTTTCTGAAGAAATGTTCACGGCAGAGCCTGTTTTGCCATCAGTAAAGCGGCTGTCGCGATCCGCTAAGACGAGTACCTCGTCAATAGCAACTGCGCCATCGCTCAGTTCAAAGTCAATGATGGAAGAGTTGCCCAGCGTAAGGAAAATCCCTTCCTGCTTTTGGCTTTCGTACCCAACATAGGTGACTTCAATTTCGTACGGGCCGCCAACACGCATACCCTGGATCGTATAGTAACCAGAGGCGTTTGTAAAAGTCCCGTAAGTTGAACCGGAAGGCGTGTGTACGGCACGGATGGTAGCACCAACTAGTTCTGTGCCATCGGTATCAACGACACGACCGCTGATACTACTAGTCGTGATCTGAGCATTAACTGCCAGGCTTAGCAGCAAAAATGCACACAAACTAAGGAGTTTGGTCCTCATAAGAGTTGAAATTTAAAGTTCGGAGTGTAAAAAATAGTGAGTTCTGAAATTTAAATCATTACAGGGCATTTCCTATAATTTACGCAAAGGTAAATACGGTATGTTAAGTTAATGTAAATAAGGTTTTATTTTGTGTATAAAAATCTCCTGCCCCGGCACAACACACTTCCCGGTCAAAACCTTATACTTTCGTTTGGGGGGCTATGCCAAAACGTTTCTAAGAAAAGACAGGCACTCCAAATTTTATCCCGAAACCTAATACGTATACGATTCGTTTTTTTTCTATAGGATTTAGAAACAAATACCTTATTATCCTCGTTATTAGCCTAACAAATGCACAAAAACCTAACCCAAACTCATGAGAACACTTTTAATCTGTGTGGGCTTACTACTGCTCGCACCTGCCCTCGGGGGGCAAAAAATGTCGAACCCTTCGTTCGACGCTCTGGCTGCTGTCTACGAGCAGCGTATTCCTTCCACTCCAGTTTCTTCAGTCAATAGTCCGGCAAGCAGGCCACTGATTAGCGCGCACCGAGGAGGGCGCTTTATTGCCGGCTACCCGGAAAATGCATTGGAGACGTTCCAGTTCATTACCAAACAAGCACCGGTTATTGTGGAGTGTGATGTGAATATGTCCGTCGACAGTATACTCTTCCTGCTCCACGATAATACCCTGAACCGGACAACTACGGGCTACGGGCCGGCACAGGAAACGCTTTGGTCAGAAATTCACGATCTTTTCCTAAAGGATGACTATGGCACCGTTACCCGTTACCACCCGCCCAGCCTGGAGGAGGTCTTGCACTGGGCAGGCAGAGGATATCAAGTTACACTTGATGTGAAACGGGGCGTACCTGTAGAAATGGTAGTGAAAACGGTGCGGAATATGGGGGCGATTGATTACGCCTCTGTCATCACCTATAATTATGAAGATGCACTTAGGGCTTATCTTGAAGACCCGCGGATCAAAATCTCCGTCAGCATTCGCAATGAGGAAGAACTCAAACGCTACATAGATGGACCGTTTAACCTTAAAAATCTTATGGCTTTTACCGGCCTCACAGAGCGGTCCGCCTCATTTTACCGGCAGCTTAAAGACGCTGGTATCACGGTGATTATCGGAACGATCGGCAACCTCGACCAAAGCGCGACTGCAAAGGGCGACCGCGTTTACCACCAACTCTACAAAGCAGGTGCTGATATTTTAGCTACAGACCGCCCGCTGGCCGTTCATAAGGCGTTTTTGGATTAATAATTTTGAAGCCACAAAGTATGCAGAGGTAGCTCAATACTTCAAAACGCTATACTTTGTGGCTTCAAAATTATCTGCTCAGAGAAAATTAACCAATTCTACCTCAAAGTAAAGGACCGCGTATTCGGGTATGCCCGGTGCGATGGCTCGTCCCCTGTTGCCATCATTAATACCATAGGCTAAATTAGAGGGCACAAAAAACTTAATTTTCCCTCCCCTCTTGATGAGCGGGATTGCAAAGCGCCAACCATCAATCGTTCTTGACAAGTTTAACAAAACAGCATCCTCTTCCTCAGTTTCATCAAATACCGTTCCATCCAGTAACGTGCCCTTATAACGTACCAGTATCTGCGAGCTTGCAGTTGGAGATGAAGCCCCCTCTCCTTCTTCTTCTATAATATAGTAAACGCCAGACTCATGCCGTACAGCATCTTCCATGAGGTTATTGGCCTGCAGGTAATCAACAATAATAATTTCATCTTCATCTTTACGGTCTTCCTCCGGCTCTAATCCAAACTGCTGCCGCTCGCAGCCTAAACCTAAAAGTACCGTACCGGTCAGCAACAGAAAGAAAAGCTTTTTCATAGCTTGTATATTTGAGTTATTCGAGATTTGCAATGTTTCCAAACGCAAAAAAAGGAAAAAAACACGAACTCTGCGCCTGGATAAGCTAAAAACAACGTCCGCAACGTTACCTTAACCACTAAGGTAATAACGCCTTTGTGTTCATTTTCGCGCCTTCATATACGGTAAGTTCTTATATTACGCCAAACAGACGCAACCATGAATGACAATTTCTGTGTATTCCTCGATGCAGGGCACGGTGGTGTTTCACCTTCAGGGCAATACACCACAGCACCCAGTAAGCAGTTTCAGCATCAGCAGGGCCAGTTTCATAATGGCTCCTGGTTTTATGAAGGGGTTTGGAACCGGACTTTGGTTGCCCGGGTCATTCAGAAACTCGACATCCTGGGCATTCGTTACCTGCCTGTTTACCATGAATATGTAGATTTCCCCCTGCAGTACCGCGTTGATCAGGCCAACTGGTATTTCCGCAATTACCGGCGGGGCATTTTCCTGTCTACCCATGCCAATGCATCCGGGGTTGGGGCACGCGGATATGAAATTTACACCTCCCCCGGCATCACCGCTTCTGACCGTATTGCCGATGCGCACTGGGGGCACGTACGCGACCTGCTGGGCGACCGCATTACGATGCGCACAGACCGGTCTGATGGCGACTACGACAAGGAAGCCCGGTTCTACGTTCTTACCCGCACGGTGATGCCTGCAGTACTGATTGAGCACCTGTTTTTTGACAATTTCCAGGATGCCCAACTCCTCATGGACCCCGAAATTGTGGACCGCTTTGCCGAAGCACAGGTACGGACTATCATCGAATGCGAATCAAGAGCAAACTAAAACGTAGAAGC
>ENA-UENT01000181-UENT01000181.1-marine-metagenome-genome-assembly--contig:-NODE-181-length-46250-cov-5.409070_pt1 | contig 46250 bp, 30 predicted proteins | sample MGYA00237879_ERZ529330 | MGnify/ENA primary metagenome ERZ529330 (study PRJEB26372, sample SAMN05368345) | marine metagenome | biome: cultured habitat; feature: ocean water; material: water; isolation... | reverse complement strand
CTGAATCAAAAGAGGGAAATTAATTTTTGACGATTACTAAATGTGAAGAATGACTGCGCGCAAGTAAAAGACCGGTCGTGTTTCTGGTAGGTCGCTTCCGGGATCGGAGCGTATGTTGGTTAGCTAGATGTCGATTCGGTGCTTTTTGGTGTACGACGTCCGGTGAGATTTCGATAAATTAGCAATGCAAAACCACCGATAATGAAACACTTTGTACGCGCACTACTATTCCTATCTACTTTTATTCTACTACAAAATCAGGTCTTAGCTCAATGTGATCCGGGCCTAGCTTTGGTACGGGTTGAGTTACAAGCAGACGAAAATTTCTTGGTAGACAATACACGCTGGGAGCTACTCGACGGCTCTGGGCAGGTAGTTATGGCTACCAATGTGGACACTAGCTTTTGTGTGCCAGCTGATGACTGTTACACTTTTACTATTTACGATGATTTTGGTAATGGTCTGGCAGGTGATGAGCCAGGCTTCTATTCCTTGTGGTATGCAGATGAATTGGTAGCTGCAGCCATTGACTTTGGCCACAGTCAGCGAGCATTTCTTGGAGATGGTTGCGTGCCCGGCAGCACTTGCTTTTCGGCTATAGAAGTCGAGGCAGGACAAGTTCATACCGTTAGTGGTGGAGAAGGATGGTATGCCTTCACGCCCACTGAGCAGGCCGTTTATGAAATCAATACCTGCGGCTTTGGCAATAGTTGTAATACCGCAATCTGGGTGTATGACCGCTGTTTAGATCTCAGTGGTACCGATAGCCAGGAGGAGACCATCTTTTACAATGATGATGGTTGTGATGGTGATCAGGCTCGCGTGACGGGTGTATTGTTCCCCAACCAAACTTATTATATCCGCGTAGGAGATACTGGCGATAATTGTGCAGCTACAGAGTTTCAATGGCGACTGCAATCAAACGGGCCCATTAGCGGCTGTACCGATGCACTTGCCTGTAATTTTGACCCACTAGCTACCGTCGATGATGGTACCTGTGTCTATACGCCTCATCCTAACTGTCCACTTGGGCCAGATTTAGTGGTTACTCCGGGGCGCCTTAGATCCAGCATTCGAGCGGCTGAGGTGACGGGTTCGGAATGCTATGTGAATGAAGGATGCCTACAAGGTTATGGTATCCGCCAGGTCGTACGTTTTACAACTTACATCGCCAATATTGGAACCGAAGACTATGTTATTGGCTCACCAGACCCCGACAGCGGGCAATTTGAGTTTGATGAATGTCATGGCCACTGGCACCAGGAAGGCTATGCGGAATACCGCTTGTATCGGGCTGATGGCACGGCCCTTCCGGTAGGCTTCAAGAATGGATTCTGTGTTCTTGACTTGGACTGTAGTGCAGGCGGTTCACCTTCTTATGGTTGTAGCTATATGGGGATTTCTGCCGGTTGTGCAGACATTTATAGTTCGAGCCTCGCCTGCCAGTGGATAGATGTGACGGATCTACCCGATGGAAACTACACATTAGTAGTAGTTGTGAACTGGGATCGAGACCCTGATCTTTTTGGCCGTGAAGAGGTCAGCTACGAAAACAATTGGGATCAAGTATGTTTTGAGCTCACCCGTAATGCTTCCGGCAACCATGATATTACCGTAATTGATGACTGCCCGGTCTATGTAGATTGTGCCGGGATTGAACAAGGTGGTGCACAGCCTGATTGTTTGGGTGAGTGTGGAGGAAATAATAAGCACGGCGACCTAAATGGAAACGGCTTCTATGACTATGGTGATATTTCCATGTACCTGAACGGTATTTTGGATAATTCCCTACCAGTATTTGCGTGTACGGAAATAACCGGCGATGAGCAGATCACCATCGAGGACCCCGTCTGGGTAAATGATTGTATTCTGTTGGAGAATAATGCCGATGGGCACACTTCTCATGCACACTCTTGCCAACTGCCAACGATTGGAATCTATAATCCAGAGCAGACGGCAGCTTTTAATCTGCTGAATCATAACGAAGAGGAACAATACGTAACAGTCGGCTTGCGCAATGCGCAGGTAGAGATCATTGCTACCCATTTTCAGCTGAGTGGCCTTGTCGTTTCCGATGTGGAATTGGTAACACCTGGCGACAACTTTGACGCTCGCGTGTTCTTCCGCCCGGATGGCCAGGTATTACTATTTTCTTACGGATTCGATACACCTACGCGATCCAATATTTTCCAGCCTTTGGTGCGGGTATATTACTCTGAAATGAGTGGTGAGAATATTTGCCTGGAAACCGTGCACAGTACCGTTAATCTGGAACTGGAACAAGTATTGAGTACGATCATGAATCCTGATTGTACCGATGAAATAATACCATGTAATAATGGTAATGCCACAGACAGCGACGACGACGGTGTCTGTGATGGGGACGATATTTGCCCAGGAGGCGATGACAACATTGATATCGATGATGACGGTATCCCTGATGAATGTGATGATTGTGTTGGGGATCAAGATTCAGATGGCGACGGTGTCTGTGATCTGGAGGACGTTTGTAATGGTGCCGATGATGCGCTCTTCTGTCAGGAAGTTCAGCTTACCATCTTGGTGGATAATTATCCGCAAGAGACCTCGGTGGAGATAACCGACCTTGCTGGGAACGTGGTTTGGCAAGAGAACAGTTTTACTTCTTCGGATATTGGAAACGTTAGAACGTTTACCACCTGCTTGCCTGGTGGAGCCTATGAGTTTACGATTCACGATAGCTTCGGCGATGGTATTTGCTGTGGTTATGGTGAAGGATATTATGAATTTGCCTTTGTTGAAGACGATGTAATGATAGTATCAGGAGGAGAGTTTCTTTCAGTAGAAAGTACCGACTTCAATGTTGTTGTATCCGTACCTGATGCTGATGGTGATGGTGTTTGCGACCCCGCTGATATTTGCCCTGGGTTTGATGATGCGCTGGATGCTGACGGCGATGGAATGCCAGATGCCTGTGATGATTGCCCGAACAGCACTACCGGTGATAGTGATGGCGATGGTGTTTGTGATGACATTGATACTTGCCCAGGCAGCGATGATAATGTAGATAGCGATGGCGATGGTGAGCCGGATGGCTGTGATACCTGCCCGGATAGCTCTACTGGCGATAGCGATGGTGATGGCGTCTGCGATGACCTAGATATCTGCCCTGGCGAAGATGATACAATAGATAGCGACAGTGATGGTACACCAGATGGCTGTGACGATTGTCCAAACAGTGCTACTGGCGATAGCGATGGCGACGGCGTGTGTGATGACGCTGATATCTGCCCTGGTGAAGATGATACAATAGATTCGGACGTAGATGGTACCCCAGACGCCTGCGACCTTTGCCCAGGTTCTGATGACAACCAGGATATGGATGGCGATGGCCTACCAGATGGTTGTGATGATACCATTGATGGTCAGGATGAAACCGGAGCTGGTGATCCTATCGTAATTGGTGACCTATATCCTAATCCGACGACGGGCTTGCTCCGCATGACCTTCTCTGAGGAGGCAAAAGGCATCATCTCTATTTATGATGTGTATGGTCGTGAAGTCCAACGCCATGACCTGAGGAGTAATAAGTTCTTTGATTTAGATGCCTCGCAATTGACCGATGGCACATATCTGGTTGTATTGCACCAAGCGGAAGGCTATGTGACTAGCCGGAGGTTTGTAAAAATCTCACGCTAATGAAAAATGGCTCATCCCGGTGTTTTTACTGGGATGAGCCATTTCTATCTAAGCTTACAGAGGTATTTACTGTAGTAATTGCTTGATCCGAGCATATTCGCCACGGTTAGTGGCTGTTCCTCGACAACCCAACTCATCTGCTTTTTGATCAATAGCTTCTACCCGATTACCCGGATTAGGGTGGGTAGAGAGGAATTGTGGTGGACGGTCGCCGGAAGAATTTTCCATTTTGCGGAAAAAGCCTGCTGCTCCAGCCGCATTGTAGTTCGTGCCGCACATATAGATGACGGAGTATTCATCAGCCTGAGTCTCGTGCTCGCGGCTAAAGTTTAGACTCGCTAACCCTAGCGCAATTTGCTCAACGGTGCCAGGGGAAGTATTCCCTGTGATAACGCCTAACATGATTTGCAGACCGTAGGCCTTAGTCATTTGCTGAGTACTATGACGTTGCGCGGCGTGGGCAATTTCGTGCCCCATTACACCAGCTAGTTGGTCTTCAGAATCAAGAAACTTGATCAGACCCGTATATACGTATATATAACCACCTGGAGTGGCAAAGGCGTTGAGGGTCTCATCGTCGTCGATAATCTTCACCTCCCAAGCAAATTCGTTGCGGTAGGCTACTTTACCCGAATTCAAGAGGGTAGTGGTCATGTTACGTATATAGCGATATACCTCCTCATTACCTTGCTCTGGAAGAATTGGAAACTCAGAAGGGTTATTGTTGATCTCCTGGCTCACTTGGCGACCGAGCTCAATATCTTGCTCCACGGAGAATAGGTTCAAGCCTCCGGAAGAACCGCAACCAACAGCAAAGAGAGATAAAGCCAGCGTGCCAACGAGCACAAAACTTAGAATACGCATAGGATGTCGATAGTTTGAGTGTAGGGAGCCAAACGTTCGGGCTCCAGAAAAATGGATAGTTATGTAACGTTCCTACAACCAAAAACTGAGATGTAAGGCTGTTAAAAAAAAGATAACGAAAGGGAAAAGCAGGGCGCTGCCGTTAAACAATAGTTAAACCAACAGGCAAATCTTAGCCACCATGGGTATCTTTTTCGTTGTTTAAGCGTCCATAAGGCGAAGATAAATCTTAATTTTGGCCTTGAATTCAAAGCTATTAAATTCATTTCCCGTTATGATGTATCGTAAGACACTATCTCTATTTTTCGCAGCTTTCTTCCTGTTTAGCCTTTCTGCTAATGCGCAGAAGATCGCTTTTGTGGATGTACAAGAGATTCTTGAAAATATTGCAGAATATAAGGAAGCACAGACTGAATTGGACCGTTTGGCCAACCAATGGCGCCAAGAAATTGCCCAAGAATACGATGTTATTAAGGGTATGTACAACCGATACCAGGCTGAGCAAGTCCTTCTAAGTGAGGATGCCCGTAAACAACGGGAAGATGAGATCATGAATAAGGAAAAGCAGGTACGTGATATGCAGCGTGATAAGTTTGGTCCGGAGGGGGCACTATTCCAGCGTAGGCAGGAATTGGTTCAGCCTATTCAGGAACGGGTCTATGCTGCTATTGAAAGTTACGCCGGCGAGCGCGGTTACGACTTTATTTTTGACCGCTCCAGCGACTCCGGTATGATCTTTACTAATCCGCAGTACAACAAAACGGAGGATATCCTCCGACGTTTATAATCACTTTTTCGGTGGCGGAAAAAAACGTATTTTTGGCCGCTCATTCGAAATGGTATTAACCAACATTTGAGAGTTTACACAAAATCGCTAGAAAGATGAAGAATGTAATGAAAATAAGCGCTTTGGCCTTAGCACTTTTCGCTTTTGCCTTCACTGCGCAAGCACAGCAACAATTTGCCTACGTTGATGCACAAGCCATTCTGGCTGAGTTGCCAGCGGTAAAGCAAGCAGACGCTAACCTAGAAGCACTTCAGGCACAGCTAGAGAAACGATTGACTGCCAGCATCGAGCAATTTCAAAAAGATGTAGCAGAATTTCAGCAGAAAGTTGAGCGTGGTGAATTGGCACCTGTTCAACAGCAAGAAGAACAAGCTAAATTGGAACAGCGCCAGCAGGAACTTGCAGCCGAAGAGCAAGGGATGGTGCAACAGATCCAAGAAAAGCGTACAGAACTATTACAGCCTATCTATGATGGCTTGAACGAAGCGATCAAGGCAGTAGCTGAAGAGCAAGGCTTCACCTTTATCTTCGACAAGCAAGTACTGCTGTTCGGTGAAGATTCAATGGACGTAAGTGAGGCAGTAAAGGCAAAGATTAGTCTCTAAGCCTTGATGACCGGAAATAACAGTCCGATTGGAGTTTTTGACTCCGGCATTGGCGGCCTCTCGGTCGCCAATGCTATTTATAGCCTACTCCCTAAGGAGAGTATCCGCTATTTTGCCGATACGGGCCGTGTTCCTTACGGGCCACGTTCCAAAGAGGAGATCATTAACTTTTCACAGGAGATAACCCAGTTTCTCCTTGATCAAGGTTGCAAGATGATTGTAGTCGCCTGTAATACGGCTACAGCTGCAGCTTTGCCACAACTCAGGGCTGATTGGCCGAAAATACCCTTTGTGGGCATGGAACCAGCTGTGAAGCCCGCCGCCCAAGCCACCCGCTCTGGTAAGGTGGGAGTGATGGCCACCTTGTCTACAATCCAGAGTGAACGCTACGAGCAACTCATGCACCGTTTCGCTGCGGATGTGGAAATTCTTGAGAACCCATGTGTCGGCTTAGTTCCCTTGATTGAAGCCGGTAAGCTGCGGCATCCGGAGACGACTCAACTATTAGACCGTATTGTCTCTCCGATGTTAGCCGATGAGGTGGACACCCTGGTGTTGGGATGCACGCACTATCCATTTATCCTACCTGTACTTCGCCAACTGGTCGGAGACAGCTGTCAGATTATTGACCCGGCGCCAGCAGTGGCTCGCCAGGTAGCCCGCAGGCTTGAGCAGCATCAGTTGAGTGCTGGTGAAAACGCAGAACCAGATTTTGCCTTTTATGCCTCTGGTGCTCATGCTGAACTGACAAACTTCACAACTATACTTTTTCAAATCTTAGAGTCCCCGCTGGGGATTGATGAAAATCGTTGATCTAAGCTGATAAAAATCAGGTGCTTAGCGCCGACATAGGCTGAACTTAGTGATGAGATCGAAATATTGATCTTCATTTAAACCCAGCCGCTATGTTTACCAACTTATCATTCTCCGGATCTGAAATCTTTTTGGGCCTCGCTTTGATAGCATTAGCCATTGTAGGCATCATTGCTTTTGGGCGATATCGTCTGGCCCGCCTTTCTGAGGAAAATCTTAAGGCCAAGCACGCTAATGACGGACCGTCAGCAGTAAGTAGCCGTAATAAGTATCCAGAGGTAGATATACTCCACAATACTGGGGTATTCTGGAAATTTGGTCTGGTTACCGTTTTAGCAGTTGCCGTTATGGCTTTCAACTGGACCCTTGTCGAAGAGCGGGTCGAGATACCTGTAGGTGCGCTGGAAATGGAATTTGATGTTGAGATGGAGGCTCCTCCACAAACAACAACGCCACCTCCGCCTCCGCCACCTCCACCTCCTGTGATCGAAGAGGTACCCTCTGACGCTGTCTTGCTGGACGAAGACGTTACCTTCTCTGACCAGTCTGCTAGCGCCGACTTAGCGGTAACGGAAGCGCCGATTGCAGCCCCAGAGAATTCTGCTCCTGCACCTCCACCTCCACCTCCACCACCACCTCCTGCTTTAGAGGTGAAAGAGATCTTTAAAGTAGTTGAAGATATGCCTCGCTTCCCTGGTTGTGAAGACTTGACAACTACCGATGAGAAGAAGGCTTGTTCACAGAAAATGATGCTGGAGTATATCTACAAGAATATCAAGTACCCAGCGATTGCTCGCGATAACAACATCTCTGGTACCGTAGTTATCCGCTTCGTTGTCACGGAGACAGGGACTATCGAAGGCGCAGAAATCGTAAGAGATATCGGAGGCGATTGTGGGAAAGAAGCACTGCGCATCGTAAATATGATGAACGATCTGCCGGAGCGCTGGACCCCTGGTAAGCAGCGCGGACGCAAGGTGCCGGTTTACTTCAACTTACCAGTTAAGTTTGTCCTTAAGGTTGATCCTTGATGCTAAACGACAGGCTTCAATAAAACGAACGGCAAAATGATTGCCAGCTGAGTACTCAGCAAAAAGCAGTGGCTCGAAAGAATTTCGAGCCACTGCTCATTTATATTCAGTTGGTAGTAAGCAGTACTTGTTACAGCTCCATAAGGACTGAGAATTACAAAAGCAATCCACCCAACTAATTCAACTAACCCAACTAACCAGTTTGAACCACCCAAGACACCGAAGGTCACCCAAGTATTTTGAACCATATCCTACCTAGGCAAACTTCAGCAGCGGACTAATTCAACTAACTCAACTAACCCAACTAATTTAACCTTCCAACCATCTACTCCACCTTCCTATACTTCTCCGAACAAGGCTCAATACAGGGATAGAATACTTCCAGTTCATTATTCTTCAGCTCCATCCGCAAGGGCATACTTTGCGCACAACCTTCGGTTTGAATAGTCATGTCTTCTGTCGAGTAGGTACCTTCCTGAACTTCCGCTGGGCCAGTAGCCATATTGCACAATGAGCCATCAGAGACGACTGTTCCATCACCAGCAAAGGTCAGGTGTTTGTCCTCTGTAGCATCTTGGTAGCTACCCGTTCCATTTCCAATATCGAAGTAAACGGCGGTCATTTTCCATTGCCCCACCAGTTCATGTTGAGTTTTCGGAGTACAACTGCTAATCCAAGCCAGGGTGCCAAATAATGCGAGAAGCCTGATCATACGTCAAGGTTTTGATGTTCCCCTAAGGTAGCTAGAATCAATATTAAGCAGAAATACACTTGACTAATCTAAAACACGCTCCCAAGCGTCCCCCGACGCAGGAGAACAGAAATCCACAACCCTGACCTAACTCATGCTCCCGAGCGTCCCCCGACGCGGGAGAATATCAAACCACCCAAGACACCGAAGGTCACCCAAGTACTGTGAACCATACCCTATCCTACGCAAGCTTCATCGACGAACTAATTCAACAAACCCAACTAATCTAACTAACTCAACTAACCGCTATCGAGCGTCCCCCGACGCAAGAACCTACCGCCCCCGAGCGTCCCCCGACGCAAGTGAAGGAACAACCAATGCCGAAGTCCCAAGCACCGCCATATTCCGAGTGTTTTGCACAAAGAGGACCACTGCCAGATCAGAATTTCCTTGTAGATCCGCGGGTAGATCAACACTGTAACTACCCTTCGTATCTGTTTGCTCAATAGAAATCAGCTCGCGGACCACATTGGTATGGCTCAAATGGCGGCCACGGTTTTCCCCCCGTGGCACTTCATTTTCAACTTCAGTAGAAACTAAGGCCAGTTGTAGGGTTGCTTGATCGCGAGTTTCTGAGAGGTTGTAATCGATTCTTATGGTGTTTTCTTGCTTGGACCATGTAGCGGCTGCTTCGATCTCTACGGGAAGCAAGTTGGCTTCGGCAATAGCGGCCCGAACCTCTCGTTGGCGGGAGCCAATGTGCCCACTCTGGCCATTAATCACCAATTGTGGGGTGTAGACACCTCGGTCGTTGATATGACGTGCGTAAATGCGCTGACGATCAGAAAACGCAGCTTGACTGTAAGGGTCGCGCCAACCCAACCGATTCCAATAATCAACATGATAAGATAGGGCTATCACCTCAGCTTCCCCTTTTTCAGTCTCTTCTGCTAAGGCTTGTAAAACAGCATCTGCTGGTGGGCAACTCGAGCATCCTTGTGAGGTGAATAGCTCTACCAAGACAGGTTTTGGACCAGGATGATTCATTGTTACGGGCTTTGGCGAAACCTGAGCTTCAGCCTTTTCTGAGAAGCCGCACGCTATGACGGAAAGAGCGGATAAAGCAAGGAAAGCAAAGACGAATCGGGACTGCACTAACATAACTTTAAGACTTTGATGTCGTAAAAAAACGCTTTTGGTACTTGTGCTGTTAAGCAAACACCTGTACATTTGACGACATAATGAGGCGATTGAAGTAAGCGCGAGCATTGTCACTCATCATCAGATTCTTTTTCTGGTGCTTATTTCAGCCCGATAATAATATGAATCAACAGGCCCAAAATACTGCGTTTTTTGTGAGCCGCCGCCGCCGTGAGCGTCGTCGCCCCTAGGGGCGTATTGTTGTCATATTATCCCATCTGGTGGGCTTTGTATAGTCCGCTTTTCCACTAAGCATTAATTCCTACGGAAAACTAGAGCTTGTTTTGGGTACACCTGAGGTACTCAATTATTCACTATTTAATTCATCTATACAATGGATATTACCATTCGCGTAGCCCGGCCGGAGGACACGCAGTATGCTGAGGCAATCTGTGACCTCATCAAGGAGTCGGCTAAAGCCCGTGGTACCGGAATTGCCGAACGTCAACCGGAGTACGTTCGCACGAAGATCGAAAACGGAAATGCTGTTCTAGCCCTACGCGGCGAGGAGCTAGCTGGCTTTTGCTATATCGAGGTGTGGAGCCACAATCGTTATGTGGCCAATTCAGGTTTAATCGTTGCTCCAGCATTCCGACGGTTGGGTTTGGCTCGTCAGATTAAGTCGCACATCTTTCAACTGTCTCGCCGGAAGTTTCCAGAGGCCCATGTCTTTGGTATAACTACGAGCCTGGCAGTAATGCGCATTAATTCAAGTTTGGGCTACAAGCCTGTTACCTTCTCTGAGCTAACACAGGATGAAGCCTTCTGGAACGGCTGCCGTTCCTGCCCCAACTTCGATATTCTGGAACGCAACGAGCGCAAATTGTGCCTCTGCACTGCTATGTTAGCAGAAACTAGTGAGGATACGACTATGGCTACAGACCTCACTGATCTTATCATTTCAACCCCACAACTGTAGCGTCCCATTTAGCTGGACGCCCACAAAACGAAAACAATCATGACAAATAAAAAAGTCGTTTTAGCCTATAGCGGAGGTCTGGATACCTCTTATTGTATTAAATATCTGAGTAAGGAACATGGCTATGAGGTCCATGCTTTGACCGTAGATACTGGCGGGTTCTCTGCTGCCGAACTGCAAGACATGGAGGAACGCGCCCAGCAACTAGGTGCCGCCTCTTACAAAGCCATTGATGTAACTAAGGCCCTATACGAAGAGTGCCTGCGTTATCTAGTGTTTGGCAATTCGTTGCGTTATCAAACCTACCCGTTATCAGTGAGTGCAGAGCGTATGTTTCAGGCCCTGGAAGTGGCCAAGTACGCCAAGCTAATCGGCGCTGACGCTATCGCACATGGTAGCACTGGAGCTGGTAACGATCAAGTGCGTTTTGATTTGACCTTTCAGCTTTTGGCCCCTGGCTTGGAAATTATTACGCCCATTCGTGATCAGCAGCTCTCCCGTGAGGCAGAGGTTGCTTACCTGGCTGAGCACGGCATCAGTTGGCCAGAGAAGAAAGGTAAGTACAGCATCAATCAAGGCTTATGGGGAACCTCCGTCGGCGGACAGGAAACACTCACTTCCTACCAAAATCTTCCAGAAGAGGCCTGGCCAGTGCCCGTCACTGCCACAGAACCACAGACGGTACGTTTGCAATTTGAGAACGGCGAGTTTGTCGGTTTTGATGGTCAAACCTTTGATCATCCTGTAGCTGCTATTCAGGCACTTGAAGCACTAGCTGCTCCTTTCGGCGTAGGCCGTGATATTCACGTGGGAGATACCATCATTGGCATCAAAGGCCGGGTTGGTTTTGCCGCTGCAGCTCCGGTATTAATCCTGAAAGGGCACCACTTATTGGAAAAGCACACCTTAGGCAAATGGCAATTGTACTGGAAAGAGCAAATGGGCAACTGGTACGGCATGATGGTGCATGAGGGGCAGTTCTTAGATCCTGTGATGCGTGATATTGAAGCATTTCTGGCAAGTACACAAGACCGAGTGAGTGGTGAGGTGCTCGTCACACTGCATCCTCATCGTTTTGTCCTGGATGGCATTCAGTCGCCGAATGACTTGTTGGGAGCAGGCTTTGGGCAGTATGGCGAAATGAATAACGGTTGGTCCGGGCAGGATGTGAAAGGCTTTACGAAGGTGCTATCGCTTGCGGGCCAGATTCATGCTTCTGTTAGCCAGGAAAAAACCACTTCCTAACCCAAGAACTATAGCAAATGGAAAATCAGACTTATAAAGTAGGCATCATTGGTGGTGCCGGATATACGGCCGGGGAGTTGATCCGCATTTTGCGTTGGCACCCAGCAGTGGAGATCAGTTTTATTCACAGCCAAAGCCAGGCTGGTAAGTTCGTAAGCAGTATCCACCACGATTTGGCAGGAGAGCTGATGACTTGCTTTACCGATGAGGTAGATCTCAGTGTAGATGTACTCTTCCTTTGTAGCGGGCATGGAAAATCAAAAGGCTGGCTGGCCGAGCACGCTGTACCTAAGGATACTTTAGTAGTAGACTTGAGTGCTGACTTTCGCTTGGATGAAGCTTTCGTCTATGGCCTTCCGGAATTAAACCGCAGGGCTATTCAGCAATCACGCCGAATTGCCAATCCAGGTTGTTTTGCTACAGCTATTCAACTGGGTTTATTGCCGTTGGCGGCCCAGCAAGCGCTTCCTGAGGAGGTACATGTACATGCGATTACCGGCTCAACTGGTGCAGGGCAGCAGCCTCGTGATACGACCCACTTTAGCTGGCGCAATAATAACCTCTCTATCTACAAGGCTTTTAACCATCAGCATTTGGCGGAGATTGGAAGAAGCCTGCAACAACTGCAGCCAAATACCGATCCCGATATAGCATTTCTGCCTCTTCGCGGTGATTTTGCGCGCGGCATCTTTGCTAGTTTATATCTGAAGACAGCGCTTTCAGAAGCGGAGCTACAAAGTATGTATCACTACTACTATCAGGAGCATGTCTTTACCCATGCGGTGCCGGATAACCCACACTTGAAGCAGGTGGTAAACACCAACAAGTGTCTGGTACAGGTGACAAAACATGGGGATCGAGCATTGATCGTAAGTGTTATTGATAACCTTCTGAAAGGTGCTTCAGGCCAGGCCGTGCAGAATATGAATCTAGCGCTGGGCCTACCGGAAACAGCAGGCTTACAGCTGAAAGCGATGGTTTTTTGATTTAAGTGTCGACGCGATGAATCGCGCCGTTGAGAGAATTTAATTTTTCGACTATGCATCTTTTTCCAGTATATCCACTTTTTGAGCTCGAGCCTGTTCGGGGCGAGGGTTGTTATGTCTATGATAAGGACGATCGTTCCTATCTTGATTTTTACGGCGGGCATGCCGTTATTTCCATTGGCCATAGCCATCCGCATTACGTTAAGCGGTTGCAGGAGCAAATAGCCCGCTTAGGGTTTTACTCCAACTCTGTGCAAAATCCGCTGCAGGAAGAATTGGCTCACAAGCTTGGTCAACTTTCTGGATGCCCGGATTATCAACTGTTTCTCTGCAACAGTGGGGCAGAGGCGAATGAGAACGCCCTCAAAGTAGCCAGCTTCGCTACGGGCAAGCAACGCATTGTAGCCTTTAAAGGCGCGTTTCATGGACGAACATCCGCAGCCGTAAACATTACCGATAACGATCGGATTAAGGCGCCGATCAATAGTACTTTTCCGGTAGACTTCTTGCCATTGAATGATTTGGCCGCTGTGGAACAATCCTTGCAGCAAGGCGATGTAGCGGCCGTGATTGTAGAAGGCATACAGGGCATTGCCGGTATTTATGTGCCAGAGGCTTCGTTTCTAGAAGGAGTAGCCCAGTTGTGCAAGCAATATGATGCCTGTCTGATTCTGGATGAAATCCAGTCTGGTTTTGGGCGTAGCGGACGTTTCTTTGCTTTCCAATATGCAAATATTGAACCGGACCTCATTACGATGGCCAAAGGCATGGGCAATGGCTTCCCCGTCGGTGGCGTATTGTTGCATCCTCGCTTTGAGGCTACTTACGGTTTGCTAGGTACCACCTTTGGAGGCAACCACCTGGCTTGCGCTGCTACCTTGGCTGTTTTGGAGGTGTTGGAGCAAGAGAACTTGGTGGAACACGCTGCTCAACTCGGGGAATACTTACTGACTCAACTAAAGACTTTACCTGGCATACAAGAAGTACGTGGTAAAGGCCTTATGCTCGGTTTGCAGTTGACGCAAGAAGCAGCACCCCTGCGTAAGCGCTTACTGTTTGAACATGGTGTGTTTACGGGCTCTGCAGCCCAAAAACAGACGGTGCGCCTTTTGCCACCCTTGAATATCGAACGGGTGGAAGCAGAGATGGTAGTGGCTAAGTTACAGGAGGTACTATCTGTTCCAGCAGTATAACTGACAGATGCTGCGCTAATGGCTAGGTTCTGCGGGGAATGTTTTTTCTTTGTTGTACTATTTTTCAATGATATAGGACAGCAACGTATGAAGACCTATCTACTCCCTTTACTCCTAACGCTATTAGTGCTTCCACTCTGGGGGCAATTCGAGGAACCTTACGGGCATCCAGAGGATGAGAATCTCCCGGAATGGGCCCGCATGATGTATGAAGATGCCACTGATTTAGAGGCCATCTTGGCGGCCTTCAATGCTTATTATGAAACACATGATTTTGTCAAGAATGGCCATACCCAATACCTCAAGCGACTGTTTCGCGAGCGGGAGACCTATGCTTTTCAATTTACTAACCCTGAATTGACAGCGGAGGAACGCTTAGCTCAAATCGCAGCTGAGCGTCAATATCTGAATAGCTATCAGCAACAGCAGCAAAGCCGTGATGCCAATTGGGTCAGCATTGGTCCTTATGATTGGGACCACGATGCAGCTGGGCGGAGCTATGCACCCGGGGCAGCACATGTTTACACCATCGAGCAAAGCTTGTCAGACCCTAATGTGTTATTTGCAGGTACCGCTACTGCTGGCCTTTGGCGCAGTACGGATCGAGGCGCAAGTTGGACGAACGTTACCAAGGATCGCATGGTCAATCAGGTCTATGCCGTTGAAATTAGTCCTACCAATCCTAATCGGATTTATGCCTCCATGGAGCGTAGTATTTATGCCTCAACGGATGGTGGTGAAACCTGGTCTCCTACTGGCGACGCTAGCTTTCAGCAACAAGAACTAGCCACCCGCGATATCAAGACGGTGCCAGATAATGCTACAACCATTTGGGCGGCCACTGACGGTGGCTTGTATCAATCAGTGGATGATGGTGCCAACTGGACCCAAGCGCTGAATGGTAATTTTCAGGAGATCGAATTTCATCCTAACAATAGCACCATCATGTACGTGGTTCGCCGCAATGATGATCGTACAGAATTCTTCCGTTCTACTGATGGTGGTGACTCTTTCGAACTGCAAACCGCTGGCTGGCCAGTACCGCCAAACGGAGCCGAAAATGGCCGAGCCGAGATAGCCGTAACACCAGCTGCCCCCAATAAAGTCTATGCCTTGCTCACTGGCCAGGTGAATGGTGGTAGTGGTTTGTATGGGGTTTACGTAAGTGAAGATGAGGGCGTAAATTGGACCTTTATGTGCTGTGGCAACCAGCCCGGTGGCCCAGCGAGCCTGGATAATATCAATATGATGGCCTGGGCGGATGATGGCACCGATGATGGTGGCCAGTACTACTACGATCTAGCATTGGCTGTTTCGCCAGTAGATGCGGATCTGGTATTTGTAGCGGGCGTTAATCTGTGGGTATCACAGGATGGTGGCAGCACATTTTCCTGCCCTGCTAAGTGGAGTCATTCCTACAAGCCTAACTATGTACACGCAGATATTCACGATGTAAATTTCTACGAGAATGGGGACCTCTGGGTCGCTAACGATGGTGGAATCTTCCGTTCGGTAGACAACGGGGCTAACTTCCAGCGGTCCATGCTCGGGATTACGGGCTCAGATTTTTGGGGCTTTGGTTTGGGTTTCAACAATGATGAGTTGATGATTGGTGGTGCTTACCACAACGGAACCCTCGTCAAAAACGGCGATGTCTACATCAATGAATGGGCATGTATTGACGGTGGAGATGGCGTCGGCGGTGCGGTAAACCCAATCCGAGAGAACCAAGCATACAGCAATTACAATATCAAAACCATGCCCAATGATCGGACCATTGCACCGATCACTAGGGGCTACTCACTAGAGCCTTCCTGGACCTATGTTACAGGGCGATTCAGTCAGATTGAATTTGCCAGTGATAACTATAATGTCCACTTCTTCGGCTTTGAGAATGGTCTGTATAAAACCGAAGATGATAACCGTAGTACGTCTCTAATCTATGACTTTGGCGAGGAAGTAGGAGATGTAGAGGTTTCCTGGACGGACCCCAACGTCATGTACGTGGCTACCTTCCCTGGATACTGGTCGGCTAAGAAGCTGTACCGGACCACTGATGGCGGGTTGAACTGGACAGAGATTACCCCTCCAGTTTCTTCCAATGTAGATACCCCATACGATGTGGAAGTCAGTTATAATGACGCTAACACCATTTGGGCCGCTCGTATTGGACGTGGCACCAACGCCATGGAGAAAGTATTCCGCTCGGATGATGGTGGCGATAGCTGGACGGATATCAGTAACTCACTTCTAAATAGTGAGGTACTTACTAATATTATCGCCCAGCGTGGTACGGATAATCAGTTGTACGTAGGTACTACCCGCTCCGTTTATCACAGTACCAATGGATATGCGAACTGGGAGCTTTTTGCCGATGGCTTACCCGCTAGTTCGCGTTCTCGCCAATTGGCGATTAGCTACCGTAATGGAACCTTGTTCAATGCCACTAACCGGAGTGTTTGGCGTGCGGATTTAGCACAGCCAAGTGCTATTTCTCCACAGATCTCCGTAGATAAATACTATTCTGGCTGTTCTAGAGATACCTTCCGTTTTGCTGACCATTCTACCGCTCCAATGGATGCCACATTTGAGTGGTCGTTCCCTGGAGCAAGTTGGGTAGATAACACTAATGCTCGTAACCCGCTCGTACTTTACAGCGAAGCAGGTACTTATGATGTGACTCTGAGCGTGAACGGAGAGGTGCAAACACTTGAAGGATTTGTAGCGGTAGGTGGTGATTGTGCTGCCCAGCCATTTGCGGATCAGGCGCTTTCCTGTGCTGACCCCGATGGCCATTTCATTTCTTCAGGTGAATTGAATTACAACGCTAGCTCCATGACCTTGATGGCCTGGATACGCCCGGATGGCATTCAGAATGACTACACTGGTATTGTCATAACCGATGGCCCTGCTGCTGGAATGAACCTACGAATCAATAACGAATTGGGCTATCACTGGCCAGGTGGAAGCACCCACTGGGCTTGGAGTAGTGGACTAACAGTGCCACCGAACGAATGGTCCTTTGTGGTAATGGTCATCACACCGGAGCGTATTAGCATGTACTTGAACGACCTCGAAGTAACTCGGGCATACGATACACCAATTGACCCTACATATTGGAGCAACTTCCGGATCGGTAGTTATCAAGGCTGGGGTGGTCGAAACTTCCGTGGAGAAATGGATGAAGTCTTGATTTGGAATCGCGCCCTGAGCCGCGATGAAATCCGAGATTGGCGTCACCTGACCAAATATCGTCAGGCTACTCCTGGAGATGAATTGAATGATCCGAGTCTATTGGCTTATTACCAATTCAATGAGTTTAGCGGAGCTGTCTATGACCGTGCTAATAATAACCACGGTATTCTCCGAGGACCGGCCACTAGAGTAACCTCCACTGCACCTGTTGGTGACGGCAGCAGTAGCCGTTATTTAGTAACTAGTGCTGGTGAATACGAATTCGCTGATGAGGATATGACGATCACCTTTGCCGAAGGTGCGGTATTGCCGCAATCAGAAGTAGTCGTCACAAAACTTAATAATGCGCCCAACAGCGTGCCAGAGGATGTACTTCCTACACCACAATATTGGATTGTAAATAACTACGGCAACTCGTCGATCTCTCCACTAGAGAGTATGGTGTTCTCAGGCCTTTCTGAAGTGGAAGAAGGTAATGCCACTGCACCGGAGCAATTCGTAGTGTATCAACGTTCGGCCAATTCCGATGATACGGATTGGAGCGACTATGTGGCTCAGGCAGATGATGCCTCTGCCGACGATAACAGCCTCACCTTCGGGCTCACGGAGGATATAGATCAACTAGGACAGTTTGTACTTAGTGCTGATGAGAGCTTGATCACCAGCACGGATACGCCTGAAGCAGCAGATTCCTGGGCAAGGGTATACCCTAACCCATTGAATGCTGGCGAAGGCCTCCGTATTGAACATCAGCTACCGGGAGAAGCTACCTTCGAATTATTCACCGAAGATGGCCGTCTCCTTCGTCGAACGCAGTTCACTGGTTCCGTATACCTGCGACTGCCTGAACTGCCTTCGGGCGTTTATCCATACCGATTGGTGAGCGGTGACAATGTAACTACTGGCCGCCTGGTGCGGTCTTAGAGCTTATTGGGGATTTGCTTTTGAAGCCGAAACGGATCAGTTTTTGGTTCTCAAGAAGTCATTTTTGCGGTGCATAGCAGCGCTACGGACCAAAAAATGGCAAAATGAGGTTCAAAAATGCTCGGTTGCAGGCCAAAGGGTAAGTCCCCAACAAGTTCTTAGCTCATTTGCCCCTCGTCAGCGAAGCTGTAATAGCCTTTTTCGCTAATGATGAGGTGGTCCAAAAGCGGTAGATCCAAATGCTGTCCAGCCTGGTGTAGTTTGCGAGTGAGTTCGCGATCAGCCTGGCTGGGCTGCAAATTGGTGCTCGGGTGGTTGTGCGCAAGAATGATGGATGACGCTTGCAGCTCCAAGGCGCGACCAAATACCATTTTTGCATCTACTACCGTACCTGCCCGCCCTCCAGAGCTGATGCATACCTTCTGAACAAGATAGTTGGCCCGGTTGAGGCACAGCATCCAACACTCCTCATGTTGAAGCTCGGCTAAGTGTGGAGCAAGGCATTGATAGGCTTCCGAACTACTTCGTAATTGTGGCCGATCCGGTAAGGGAGTAAGTTGGCGCCTCCGTCCGATTTCCATCGCAGCAAGAATGCTTACCGCCTTTGCTTCTCCCAATCCATGAAAGGCTTGTAGTTCGCTACGACTCAACTTACCCAGCTTCTGGAGATTGTTATCTGCTTGTTGTAGAACGCGCCGGGCCAAGGATACCGCACTTTCCCGGTTACTACCTGAACCTAGCAGTATAGCTAGGAGTTCCGCATCGCTTAATTGATGTGCACCCCGCAGAATAAGCTTCTCGCGCGGACGATCTTCTTCAGCCCAGGCTGTAATGGCTATTTGTGATTCCGGATAAGTTGGTTGTTTAGAGAGAACAGACATAATCATGTTTTTGTGGTTCAAAAAGAGCGTACTCCGTACAGTATACATAAGCCCAACCCCCTCCGCGAACGAAGTGAGCCTATACCTATCGAAGTGTTTAGTCTGTTGTGATGACCGGGGTGAGAGTGGAAGAATACCCTGGCCGTTTCCATAAAGTTACGAAATTTGTGGTGGCTTAGGTTATCTTCGCCCTTTACTTATGGCAGCATTTGGATTTCAACGCGGCGAACGGCTCAAGAGCAGGAAAGAGATTGAGCGTTTATTCAAACCAGGGAGTCAGGCTTGTACGCAGTACCCTTTAAGATTGGTATGGCGGCCTATGGAGAATCGTAGAAGCGCCTATCCTGTACAGATGACGGTGAGTGTGTCGAAGAAACGCTTCAAACATGCTGTAGATCGCAACCGAGTAAAAAGACTAATACGGGAGGCCTACCGGCTCAATAAACCAGCATTATATGAGCAATTTCCGGAGGAGGCTGACCAGCTTGCCTGGATGATCATTTTCATCGGCAAAGAACTCCCAGAGTATAAGCGTGTTGATAAAGCGATGAAGAAGTTGTTGCGGAAATTTTTCCGACAGTACCAACCTGCATCAACCAACGATTGAGCCTGATTCGCCCTCTATATAGTTGAATTGAGATTTGGGCCAACCACTTGATGGAATACTGTTTTGGTCCCAGGTTTTGGTAGAAGGGATAAGAACCTAAACTTTCTTTCTACCCTATACCTTCTACTTTATACCTTATATCATCAAACCCGTACTTATGCGACTCTTCTACCTGCTGCTTGTTCTTTTTTTAGCCAATACCATCTCGGCCCAGCGGGTCTTGCTGATCGAAAAGCTGAATAGTGCCCAGACTACCAAGCTCTACACGGGTAGTTATATCCAGTACCGGGTAGTAGGGGATGACAGCTGGTACAGCGATAAAATTTATGACCTCCGAGATGATATCCAGGCGATTGTCTTTCCGGACCGCTATGTTCCGGTGGCAGATATTGAGATGATGCGCCAGCGCAAACCTGCAGCCCGTGCTTTTGGGTTGATGCTAGTTACCTTCGGCTTGTCGTGGTCGGGCTTTGCAGCGATTGGTACGGCGACTGATGGTGACCCCAACACCAACTACCGATGGAGTGACGCGGCCGTTACCGGAATATCGGTGGGTACAGGGATGTTACTGCCCGCTCTGTTCGGCACAAAACGTATGCGTTTCGGCGAAGGCCGAAGACTCCGGTTGCGTATTCTGGATATCAGTTTTTAAAGCTGAGCTGAAGTTCGATTCCTTGGCTATCTTTACGCCAGATCAAACGAACAGCTGATGACCCTTCGGGATTTCTTTGAGGCAGCCTCTGCGCAGCCCATCTACATTGTCTTCTACTTTGTAATGATTGTGGTGGTGGCCTTGCTTACCGGCTGGCTAGCGAAAGGAGAAGGGGAAGATAGCCCCTGGAAATATCTGTACTCTGCACTATTGTACTTGGTATGTGTGCCGGGTATCTTGGCCATCGGCCTGGGTATCTACCTGTTCTTGTTTGAACGTCGCAGCATTTTTGATATGAATATGTTGCTGGAGGTAGTGCCAGTAATCAGCATGATTGCTACCATTCTGATTATTCGTAAAAACGTCAATGTCGATAAAATCCCGGGCTTTGATAAGCTGTCGGGCTTAGTCATGATGATATCTGCTGCCTTGGCCATTATGTGGTTTGTAGATCGGGTACGCATTGTCATCTTTAGTGCTATGCCGATTCAGTACCTCCTCATGATTTTTGTAGGATTGCTATTGTTGATTCGCATTGGCTGGTCTCGCCTGATAAAGTCGTAGGTTATATGAGCAAACAAGCTGAAAAGAAAAATGCGGCCTTGAAGGCTGTTGAATATGTGAAATCTGGTATGACACTAGGTTTAGGTACAGGTAGTACTGCCTATTTTGCCATCGAAGCCATCGGTGAGCAATGGCAGGCAGGAACCCTTACAGATATTCGAGCTATCCCAACCTCAGAGGCTACCGCTCGTCAGGCCGAGGGATACGGGATCCCGCTTCTTAAATTGGCTGATGTAGATCGTATTGATCTGACTATCGATGGGGCGGATGAGTTTGATCCTCAACTTCGACTGATTAAAGGTGGGGGAGGAGCGCTATTTCGCGAAAAACTCGTAGCTTTCGCATCGGATACCATGTTGGTTATTTCTGATGGATCAAAGGAAGTAGCGCAACTTGGAGCTTTCCCATTGCCGTTAGAGGTGTTACCTAAAGCAGTGCGTTTGGTTCAGCGCGTGCTCAATGAAAAAGGCTACTATGCACCTCAATTGCGAATGACGGCAGATAACGAGCCATTCTTAACTGACAATCAAAACTATATTTTGGACTGTGCCCTGGGGCAAATTCCAAATCCAGATGAATTAGATCTGGAGCTACACCTTATTCCCGGTATCGTGGAAACTGGTCTATTCCTTGGACTAGCGACCAAAGTGATTATGGGTAAGGGGGATGAGGTAGTAGAGATAGGATAAGATTGTAACCTATTTTGAATATACCACCTATCAATGGAGCGCACAAGGAAGCTTGTGGCGCAAACTCGCTATTGGGGGCTACTATTATTGTGGCTTCTATTGAGTGTTGCTACGAGCGCACAAAATGATAGTATTCAGCAACAGCTGAGTTTTACTGGAGATTTTCGTTTTAGAATTGAGCATGACTGGAATTCGCGGAACGCAGAAGGCAGTTTGCGCACTGATCGAAGTCGACTTCGATACCGTTTTCGATTGGGAATGAATTTTGTCTTGGACGAACATTCCGCATTTGGCGGACGCCTAAGAACTGGAAATATCAATGACCAACAAGGGCCCCATCTTACCCTTGGTGGCGGTAATGGTGAGTTTGGCCTGGACCAAATTGGCCTCGAGAAAATCTACTATCAATACCAGGGAAAGAACCTAGTCGGCTGGATTGGGAAGAACTCCATTAACCTAAGGAAGGAACACGAGCTCTTCTGGAATGACAACGTTTTTCCGGAAGGAATGGCGCTGCGTTATCAGGTTCCATACGGTGAGGAGAAGGCGATCAATAGTCTGGAATTCAATTTGGCGCACTTCATTATTCGCTCGAATAACCAAACTTTTGATAAGGATGCTTATCTACAGATGCTCCAGCTGCACAGCAAACACATGAGGGGCAAGTTGGAGCTTTTTCCGGCGCTATTCCGCTTTCGGAATATTGATAATCTGCCGGATCGTCAAGGCCGATTTCAGCTAGACTACAGTATCCTTCATTTGGCAGGCAAGGTGAACTTGCTGGCCAAGCCGCAGCTTAGTATTGCGGCGGAGTACTACGCCAATTTTGAAGACTATCGCCAAAATGATTCTATCCCGCAGCAGCTCCAGTCAGAGACGAATGGATGGGTAATTACCGCAAAGCTAGGCCAGTTAAAGCGCCAGGGCGATTGGCAGCTGAACCTCTACTATGCACATTTAGCCAAGTATTCCATTGTTGACTATTTTGCTCAAAATGATTGGGCACGTTGGGACTATTCCAATGTAGGTGCATTCGGATCACGCTTGTCCAATTTCAAAGGGGTGGAGATTCGAATCGGCTACGCGCTTAAAGAGAAGTTCAACCTTGTACTTAGGACCTATTTCGTAGAACAGTTGGTACCAGAAGGAACATTCCTGGAAAACGGTAGCCGAATCAGACTTGACATGAATATTGGGTTTTAGGCGGCATACCATTGCCAAACTTCTACTACAGTCATATACAGTGGCATGCCAAGGGTAATATTGAATGGGAAGGTGATGGCCAGGGCCATCGGTAAATACAAACTGGGGTTCGCATCCGGTGCTGCTATTCGCATCGCAGCTGGTACGGCAATGTAAGAGGCACTGGCCGCGAGAATAGACAATAGGAATCGATCTCCTGTACTATCCATAAACAAGCCGCTTAGGATTGCCACTGCACAGCCATTGAAAGTAGGTACTAGAATGGCAAATACGAATGGGAAGCCCCCCTTGTCTAGTAAGGCCGTGATTTTACGCCCGGCGGTGATGCCCATATCGAGTAAGAACACAGCTAGGAAACCTTTGAAGATATCCGTGGTGAAGGGCTCGATACCTTGAGCTTGTTCTTCTGATTCTAGGTAGCCAATCACTAGGCTACCTAGAATCAGAAGAACACTGCCGTTGGTGAGGGAATGTCGTACCAAGGTGCCCAATTGTAGTTTTTCGTTTCGCTGAGGCCGGAAGAGAGCCATTAATAGCACTCCGATGATAATCGACGGGGCCTCCATCAGTGCCATCACTGCAACCATGTGCCCTCCAAATGAGATTTGCTCCATCTCGAGGAAAGAAATGGCCGTTACGAATGTCACCGCACTAACAGAACCATAGGAGGCGGCGATCGCACCGGCATTCGATACGTTGAACTTGCGGCGCAGGATAAAAAAAGTGTAGAGCGGTACCGTTAAGGCGAGTAGTATTCCAGCAAAGAGGGCCCAAAAAATCTCCGGGGCAAAATCACTGTGTGAGAGCTCTTGCCCCCCTTTGAAACCGATGGAGAAGAGCAGGTACAAAGAGATGAACTTGGCGGAACTTGGCGGAATCTCTAAGTCACTCTTCAGTCGAACGGCGAGGATCCCGAAAATGAAGAATAAGAGTGCAGGATTGGTAAGATTGTCGATCAGAAAATGTAAGTCCATATAGTAGTAGTTTGCCGGGCAGGCATAGCTTGCCCACAGCTAAGCAAACAGGCTTAGCAGCAAGGAAATGAATTCGTCTAAGTTTAGATTAAGGTTGGCCGCCTATTGAGCACTTGCTCGGAAAAACAGCAAGCAGCTGATAATAAAACAAGCGGGTAGGATCTGTGCTTGGAACATACGGCCCGTACTATTGTCAAGGCTAATCCAAGTAGCACAGATCAAAACAAATAGCAGGGCTGGAAGTAATTTGTGGAACGAAACAATATTTGATTTGCGCTCCGTGGTGTTGGGTGGAGTGGTTGTCTCCTTAGCGAGCAGTTTTTGACTGCTACGGAAATCAGTCTTGTTAATCATTTGGTCGCTTTATTTGGCTGGCGCAAAGGTGTGACCAATTTTTCATAAACTTTTATATAAGTTTTTCATAAACTTTTATATAAGTTTTTAATAAAATGCATAAGCGATTCTTATGGCTAAGAAGGGCTCATTCGCTCCATAAGTGGTGTGCGATAGGCCTTGCCAATAGCCAACCAATCTTTGCCAATTTTGACCCGATTGCCTTCTAGTGCTTCCAGGTGGCGAAAGTTGATCAGGTGCGATTTGTGGATTTGAAGAAAGTCCTTGGCGGGGAGCCGTTGGAGGAATTGTCCGAGCGTTTGTAAGCTCAGTAGCGTCTCTTCTGGAAGGTGAATTTTGATATAGTTGCCGTAAGCTGAAACGTAGCGAATATCTTCCAGCATGACCTTGATCATTTGCCGCTCGACTTTTACGAAAAGGTGCTCAATGCTGGGAGGTGCTGCAGGAGCGGTGGTCACAACAGTAGGTGCAGGCTGCTGGTTGCCTTCTACTTTTTGCACAGCCTGTAAGAAGCGCTCCAGGGAAAAGGGTTTAAGAAGGTAATCGGTAACGGAAAGTTCAAAGCCCTCCAACGCATATTCCCGGTAGGCAGTAGTAAGAATGACTTTTGGCCGTTTTGTGAGGCTACGCAATAGGCTCAAACCACTTAGCTTCGGCATGTTGATATCCAAGAAAAGTAGGTCAACTTCCTCTTTGCGCAACACATCCATGACCTCAAATGCATCTTTGCAGGTGCCAACCAGCTCCAGGTGTGGAATTTGCTCGATATACCCGACCACGATTTGGCGGGCGATAGGCTCATCATCAGCAACGAGGCAACGGATGCTCATACGATTAAGAGGTTGTTAGTGGGTCAAGTTGTAATTCTAAAAATATACGAAAACTGGTGTCTTCATTTTGGATTCCCAGCTGGTAACGTTTGGGGTAAAGCAAATCGAGGCGTTTGCGCACGTTGGCGAGGCCAATGCCGCTAGTATTCTGCTGGCGTGGGCTTTCCTTTATTTGATCATCCTTGCTATTGTAGCAGCTGAATTGTAGTACCGTTTCTCGAATACTCAGCTTGATCTTTATTTGCGGTAGCTGATCTCCCGATGCTCCAAAATGCTTGAAGGCATTCTCTAGAAACACAATGAGCAGCATGGGAGCGATGCGCTGCTGATCGATTTCTCCTTCTATGTCGAGATCGATGAGTGTTCGCTCTTCCAGGCGCAGCTTTTCCAGGGTAATGTAGTTCTGGATATACTGTACTTCGTTGCTGAGGGGCACCCACTGCGATTGGGTGTCATACAAGCCGTAGCGGAGCAGGTCCGAGAGCTTTAGCATGAGGTCAGGGAGCTTATCAGATTTCGTGACAGCTAGCCCGTAGAGGTTGTTGAGTGTGTTAAAGAGGAAGTGAGGATTGAGTTGTCCTTTTAATAGTTGTAGCTCCGCCTCTTGGCTTTTATTAGTGGCAATGATGCTATCCCTGGCTATGCGTATTGCGATTCCACTAATCGTCGAAATAGCGAGGGTGCCAAATATGTTTGTGGTCCCACCAATATGGAAATCAGTAGTGTTGAGGGGTTCACCACCGGTGGCATAAATGAAGATATTGGTAATGCTCACCAGAATGAGCGGACCAGCAACAGAAAATACGCTCAAGTTCCACAAATAGCAGAACGTACCCCAGAAATAATACCGTTTGCGCCACAGCGGCAGTATCAGGTAGTTTGTAATATAGATCGGTACGGCAATAAGGATACATAGGCCCAGTATTACACCGTAGACTTCAGCGGCCGTGGTTTCTTCATCTAACTGTACAGTAAGCTTAATGAGGGTGAACAACAGGACCCAAACCAGGATGTTTTGCCACATCCTGCTTTGCAAAAACTTATTACGCCAGCCTGCTAATCTTTGTCTCCAGCCTGCCATGAAACTGTAATTTCTTATTTAGTAAGGCAGAAAAATTAGCTTGCCGACTTTGATTTTCAAATGCTGAGCCAAACGGTTCATTTTAAGTGGGATCAGTAATTGAAAATCGACAGAAAAGTGGGTAAGTAATTTTTCAAGTGGTACTTAATGTTGCGACTAATGTACAGTCTACGCTCCATTTGTGCCGTGTCGACTGATAAAAATGACTAGATGGCTGATGAACGACTCTGAATAAATGATCACCGTCCAAAAAGTGGTTTAAAGGGCCAATTTGATCATTCGTCTGCTTTTGGCCTTAGCTCGCCCCATTCTAGGGCGGATTCGCGGATTTTATTTTGTGAAAGACTTTAGTTTAGAGAGCTTTGAAACAGCACGAAAATGTAGAGTGATTTTATTTTTCAAAATAGTTGACTAAACGTTTCACTTTAAGTGTGTTAACTATTTTGAAAAACTTAGAAAAAATCGCCCCTCATTTTCTGCGCAATAACTAAGTAAGCAAAACGATTATTAACAATCCTTATTCATAGTATGGAACTCGTAATCAAAGACCTCTCCAAAACCTACGCAAACGGCGTAAAGGCACTTGATGAAGTAAGCCTCACTATTCCAAAAGGTATGTATGGCCTTTTAGGACCAAACGGTGCAGGTAAATCAACCTTAATGCGTACGATTGCTACTTTACAAGAACCTGATGCCGGAAGTATCATGCTGAACGATCTTGATGTGCTGAAACAAAAGCACGAATTGCGCAAGGTGTTAGGCTACCTTCCCCAGGAATTTGGTGTCTACCCACGTGTAAGTGCTCAAGATCTTCTGAACCATATGGCCGTCCTTAAAGGCGTAACCAATGGTGGCGAGCGCAAAGAGTTGGTCAATGCGCTGCTCGAACGCGTAAACTTATACGAGCAAAGAAAGAAGGCTGTAAGTAGTTTCTCCGGAGGTATGCGTCAGCGTTTCGGTATTGCTCAGGCGCTGATTGGCAACCCACAGCTCATTATTGTGGATGAACCGACTGCAGGCCTGGACCCCGGCGAGCGTAACCGTTTCTACAACTTGCTGGCAGAAATTGGTGAAAATGTAATCGTTATCCTTTCTACCCACATTGTAGATGACGTAAAAGAGCTGTGCTCTAATATGGCCATTATCCACCATGGTAAAGTACTGTACAATGGTACGCCGCAAGCAGCAATGGCCAACTTAGAAGGTAAGATTTGGGAAAAGCAGATCACGAAAGCAGAATGGGAACGCTATGATCGCGAGTTCCAACTCATTTCTACCAAGCTAGTGGCGGGACAACCGCTTATTCACGTAAGCAGTGAAACAGATCCGGGCGATGGCTTTGCCAGTGTCAGTGCTGATCTGGAAGATGTTTTCTTTTCACAAGTCATGCACTAAAACCCGGCCATCATGTTTAAAGAGTTTTTTCAATTTGAACTACGCACCCGGCTTCGACAGCCAATGGTGTACATCTTTATCATTGTCAACTTCTTGCTCATTTATGGGGCATCGGTTTCTGATAGCATCCAGGTGGGCCAGGACTTAGGCAATGTTAATGTCAATTCACCCTTCGCGATCATGTTTTACCCGGCCATGATGACCTTCATCGGCTTACTCATGGTCACGGCATTTATGAATACTTCCGCCCTGCGGGACTACAGCGTCAAGTACGATCAGATCCTCTTCTCTACTCCGCTGAGCAAGTGGGGCTATCTCGGTGGGCGCTTCTTTGGCGCTACTGTAGCAGCTACGATCCCGGCACTGGGTATTTATCTCGCCATTTTTCTAGCGAGCTTAAGCAGCTGGTGGGTCGATGCCGATCAGGTAGGACCGTTCTATTTGGGGGCCTATGTCAATAGTTTCTTGCTCTTGGTACTACCCAATACGCTCTTTATTGGAGCGATTATTTTTGCGCTAGCGGCACTGTTTCGTTCAAGCGTAATTTCCTTCCTGGGAGCTATCGTTCTTCTGGTTGGCTATGGCGTAACGGGGAGCTTAATGTCAGACTTGGATAATGAAATGCTAGTCAAGCTAGCGGACCCACTGGCTATCAATACGCTGACGCTGGAAACCAAGTACTGGACAATGGATGATAAGAATACCCTGTGGTTAGGATTCAGTGGAGCCTTGCTCCTCAACCGCTTGATCTGGATTGGGGTATCTCTGCTGATCTTTGCTCTCACGTATTGGCGATTTTCCTTCACGCGTCGCAAAGAACGTAAGAAGGGCAAGACGAGTACTACGGAAGCTTCGCCGCGCTTTGCTATCGGTAAAGCGATCGCCCTACCTAAAGTAACCGTCAATGACGGAATCGGTACGGCTGTCAGTCAACTGTGGCATCAGACGAAGGTGGAATTCATGGGTATTGCCAAGAGTACGGCCTTCATCGTGATTTTGATTGCTGGTGGCCTGAACATGGGCTTTGGAATACAATTCGTCGACCAGTGGTTTGGTACTGGTAACCACCCCGTCACTTACCTGATGGTAGACGCCATTAGAGGTACCTTGTACTTGTTTCTTTTCGGTATCATCATGTACTATAGTGGTGTTATCGTCTGGAAAGAGCGCGATGCCAAGATGGACGAGTTCTATGATGCCTCTCCATTTCCTAATTGGGTGCCGATGGTAGCGAAGTTTGTGGCCCTTCTGGGAATGGTAGCTACTATTTTGGTGCTAGGTATGTTCATTGGCGTTGCAACTCAAGCGGCTAAAGGATACACAAACTTCGAATGGGGAGTATACCTGCGTGAATTCTTGGTATACGACCTAAGCGGCTTTGCCTTGTACATCATGTTGGCCTTGCTTGTTCAAGCTTTGGTCAACAACAAATACTTGGGTTACCTAGTCTTTTTGGTTGTTGTGGCGGCCAATGCCTTCATTTGGTCTCCTCTAGATGTCAGTTCAAATCTAGCGATCCTGGGAGGAACACCATCTTACACCTACTCAGATATGAATGCCTGGGGACCATTTGAAAATGGCCTACACTGGTTCATTTTGTACTGGCTGGCCTTTACCGCTTTGTTAGGGGTAGCTACTGCCTTGTATTGGGTGCGTGGTAAGGCCAATACTTTTGCACAACGACGTGGTATTGCCCGCTTGCGTATCGATCGCCCTACGGTGGTTTTGAGCGCTGGGGTAGGAGCAGCCTGGCTACTCATTGGTGGCTTCTTATATTATCAGACGAAGGTCGTAAATACGATTACACCTGGTGATGTGCTGGATGAACGCCGCGCTAAGTATGAGCAGGACTACAAGCAGTATCAAGGTACCCCTCAGCCACGGATTGTATCTGTTGACTACGAGATTGAAATCTTCCCAGCGGAAAGAGACTTCCTGACCAAGGCCAGCATGTGGGTCGTCAATAAGCACAATGTAGCTTTAGACAGTATTCACCTCAGTTTACCTTCCGATTTCAAGGCGACAACGAGCATTCCTGGGAGTGAGTTAGTGTGGAACGATACTACCTTGCGTTACCAGATTTATTCGCTGTCTACGCCTTTAGCACCAGGCGATAGCCTGCAGATTGAAGTGGAATCCAACTACGTAAGTACTGGTATTGAGAATGAGGTATCTAACTTACGAGTAGTCCCTAATGGTACTTTCGTTAGCAATGGAGATTTTATGCCTACGTTCGGTTATGATGCCGGGCGTGAACTCAGCAGCCGCGATGATCGTCGCGACCAAGAGTTGCCGAAGCGTCCGCGCATGCCAGAACTGACGCATGATTGTAGCAAAACTTGCTCCAATACCTATATCTCTAGTGATTCGGATTGGGTAGATGTACGTTCCGTGATCAGTACTAGTGCCGATCAGGTGGCGATAGCACCAGGCTCACTGCTCCGAGAGTGGGAAGAAGATGGTCGTCGCTACTATGAATATGCACTGGACCACAAATCGCTGAATTTCTACAGCTTTATCTCAGCAGCTTATGAGATTGAACGGGACACCTGGCAAGGACCTTCCGGTGAAGAGGTAGATGTAGAGATTTACTACCACCCAGGCCACGAGTACAACATTGATAAGATGGTGAAGTCGGTGAAGCACTCCTTGAGTTACTGCTCGGCTAACTTCGGTCCATATCCGCATACCCAAGCGCGCATTATCGAGTTTCCACGTTACGCCAGCTTTGCTCAGGCGTTCCCTGGCACAATGCCTTATTCTGAGAGTATCGGTTTTATGGCAGACCTACGCGAAGAGGATGCTATCGATGGCGTCTACTATGTAGTTGCGCACGAGATGGCGCACCAGTGGTGGGCACACCAGGTGATTGGTGCATTGGCGCAAGGGGCTACAATGATGTCGGAATCTTTTGCTCAGTATAGCGCTTTAATGGTCATGGAAGAAGCTTACGGAAAAGACAAGATGAAGCAGTTCTTGAAGTACGAAATGGATCGCTATTTACGCGGCCGTAGTGGCGAGCGTGAAGGTGAGCAGCCTTTGTTGTACAATGAGAATCAGCCTTATATCCACTATCGTAAAGGAAGTGTGGTTATGTATGCTCTTCGAGAGTACATTGGAGAGGATAGCTTAAATGCAGCACTTAAAAACTATGTAGATGCGGTAGCATATCAGGAGGCACCTTATACGACCTCGCTGGAATGTATCGAGTTTATCAAGGCGGCAACGCCAGATAGCCTTCTGTATCTCGTAGAAGATATGTTTGAAACCATCACCCTATACAGCAACCGAACAACGGAGGCGTCTTATAAAGAGCTACCGGATGGTCGTTATGAGGTGAACGTGACGGTGGAAGTGAATAAGTTCCGAGCGGACTCCGTTGGTCATGAAACTCCATTAGAATTTAATGACTGGATCGAAGTCGGTGTTTTGGCAGAAGCCGAAGAAGGCAAGCAGAACAATCGATTGTTGACGGTAGAAAAGCACCGGATCAATGGCCCTACTGCCAGCTTCACTATGATTGTAGATGAAGAGCCGTTGGAGGCTGGTATTGACCCTAATTATCTACTGATCGATCGCTTCCCGGATGACAACGTCAAAAAGCTAAACCGAATAGAAGAATAAATCTATCGCTGAGAGCTGACTAAAGTATAAAGGTGAGTAATCAAGAAAGCCAGGTGCCCATTACGGGGGCCTGGCTTCTTTTTTCTTAGCGTAAAGGATGTAGAATGTTTTGCTTCTATTCACCTACGATAGGGATGGGTAACCGAAGTCGTTCCCATTCCATCACTATGGCGTTGCGGCCGAGTGTGAACTCCAAGGTTTCGGTTGTGTCTTCTTGCATGAAGGCTTGAGTTTGTACTCGAAGAACGTCTTTGTCGGCATTATACTCATAAGCTCCCCACTGATCAGCTTCTGCATTAAAGATCACCTCCCAGCCTTCAGCAGAGGGTACCGTGAACAAACCATAGGTGCCGGCTGGTAGCTCAGAACCACCAATGGTAATGGCTTGGTCAAAGGTTACTTTGGTGGCTTCGTTGGCACCAGTGCGCCATACTTCGCCGTAAGGCACCAGAGAGTTCCAGATGGCACGCCCTTTTACGGAAGGACTGCCATAATTAACTACAATGTTGACCCCGTTTAGCTCCCCTTTCATTTCCTTGCGTGGGCTGGCTAGCTCGGCTTCAACTACGGTGGTAGTGAATTCCGGTAGAGGCTCGGTTGAAGCTAGGAATTGTTGTCTGTCAGCACTCTCCTCATTAGTTTCTTCAGCAGCAGGTGTACAGGCGGCAATGAGTAGTAAGAGAACAAAAGACCAGGCAAAAATCGGATGATGCATATTGGTGTTGTTATTTGTGGGCAAATGTACGCTTAAGATGCTAACAAGCCCACGACAATAGTGGTTGAAACGAATAGTGCTTGATAAAAACAAAAGACTTTCTCTTCAAACTGATCGGAGTGATAATTTATTCTTGTAAGCGCTTAAACATCCACCTTGCCTCTTTGCGAACATCCTCACTTTCGTCATTTAGGCGTCTTTCAATGACCGGTTTTGCTATCTCCTGATCGCGATGATATAGATGCTGTATAACACGCATGCGAACCTTGCTGTCTGGGTGTTCTTCCAAATTGAGAACAAGAGGAAGACTGAGCGAATCCTGAAATTGAGACATTGCTCGAAATGCGAAACCTCGAATATTCTGCATGAGACTTTCTTCTAGAATAGGTGTGCGGGCGGGGACTAAGGGCTGATCGTTCTTTGGATCAAATATCTTGGCTATGGCTTGGAACGCCACGGTGTTTGATGTGTACTTTGAAAGTCCCTTGATGCCATTAACGATACGTTGATATTGCCCTGAATTTTCGACCAGCATACGTAAATAAGGAATGGCTCGCTCAGATGGATTCCTGACTAAGGCTTCCTGCTCGTATCTGGAAGCTATTCCTGTGGTAGTAATGGTCGACCATAAGTCGGCGAGGTGCTGTTCTAAGCGCAGCGAATCAAATGGAATAACAACAATTGATTGGCTACAATTCAACACTTTTCCAGGCCCTCTAATAATCTTATCAATTACGGCCTTCTTACGAATCTCAAAACGATAAGTGCCCGGCGAGTTGATCGCTACCCAGTCTTCTAACCACAAAACGTACTCCAAGCTGTCTGTGCTTCCGATTTCCTGCAAACCGACATACTTACTGTAAGAGACAATCTGAGATTCGATCGCAACACGGTGTTCAAGTAGGTTCCCCTGCTCATCGAAGCAATCTACCTCAAAAGTCTCGTCTCTACCAATGTCGTTCCAATAGGTGCCTATGGGGTCGTAGTATACGTCGATAGGCCGCTTTCCCTGGTTCCGTACATAGTATTTTACGGGAAGGGGTTGACCAATCATTATGGTGTCAGTAGGGAGATCAATAGTGCAGTAAAGTTGATCGAGTTGAGCGATGAGAAAACTGGTGGACAGTAATTGCACTAAGGTTGTTATGGCAATTGTCTTCATAACACTAAAAGAGATTGAGCTGCATATTTAACTAAGGGACTGAACATCTATGGTTTAACATAAAAAAAATATAACGAGAAGGGGTCGTAAATTCATGTGATCCGCGCGCTTTTTAGTACATTTACGCTGCGTGTAAACGCTAAAAACCCTTACAAATCTGGGCGGTCACCGCCAATAACTCTCCTTTACATTCCGATGCTTGCAAGCGCGGGTGCATTGCTGCACTTGTGTAAGTATATCCTTAGTAACGACCTACCGTAACAAGACGATTACGATTCTCTTGAATTGTATACTGGATTAGTGCATTTCCAGTGACTTAGACTAATAAGTTCGTCCTATGTTCGGTAAAACCATTGAACACTATGTATCGGATGACTACTCGTACCCTTAGTCTTCTTACTCTTTCTGTTTTTCTTCCGTATTTATTAAGCGCGCAAATGATTTGGCCTGGCGATATCAACAACAATGGTATCGTAAATGGTGTAGACTTCCTCTATTGGGGAGTAGCGAATCGATCTGCGGGCCCCGATCGACCAGATGGGGATACTACTTGGGAAGAACAAGCTATGGGCAACCCCTGGGCAGAGCAATTTCCAGAAAGCACCAATTATGCTTACGGTGATGCTAACGGTAATGGCCGAATCGATGCCAATGATGCCGATGTGCTAAGTCAAAATTTTGGTTTGGTTCACGGAACTCTTGATCCCGATGCCTTTCAAGGGCCAGCTCCCGGAAGTCTGTTTGATAGGCCAGAGATGAACTTCATTCCCAGTGATGAAGCAGTGGCATCTGATCAATCAGTACAGGTGATTATGTCCTTAGGAGAGGAAAGTCGCTTTTCCGAATTTTATGGACTGACCTTTAAGTTAAATTATCACCCTGGTATCCTGCAAGCTGAAGACGGTTTATTAGCTAGTCTTTATTCCGATTCTTTTTTCAATCCTGAAAATGCTAACGTAGCTGCTTTTGTCCAGAACAATAGTGCTGCGGGTTCTGCAACTATAACCTTGGTTCGTACCAATCAAGAGGATGTTGCTGGCGGAGGTAAATTGGCTCGATTCATTCTGAATTTCGCTGACCTAACTGTGCCTAACACTCCAAGTCAGCTCAACTTTACGATTAGCGATGTCATGGCTATCGATAGTGAGATGAATAGTGTGCTTATCGCTTCTTCCACTTTTGGTTTCACTGCTCTGGGTGCTTCTACTGGTGGATGTCCAAATACCATAAGCCCAGTTTGTGGCAGCGACGGTGTAACCTATCTGAATTCTTGCTATGCCGAGGCAGCTGGTGTTTATGATTATACGCCGGGTACTTGCTTTGATGATAGCTGTATCGATCCTACAGAGATTGACCCTAATGCAAACTGCCCAGCTGTCTATGAGCCGGTTTGTGGCTGTAATGACGTGACCTATCCTAACCAATGTGCAGCTGATGCAGCTGGTGTACAGAGCACCGTTCCTGGTCCCTGTGCTGATAACGACTGTTATGATCCACAGTACGTGGTAACCAGCGCAGGTACTTCTGTTGATACAGGTACGGGTGTGATTACAGTTGACTGCCCAACTGCCTACGATCCTGTATGTGGCTGTAATGGTGTTACCTACGCCAATGCTTGTATGGCCGAGGCTGCTGGTATTACGCTATATACTCCGGGTACATGTGAGAGTTCTTGTATCGATCCTTTTGAAATCGATCCTGATGCTGTTTGCCCATTGAACTACGATCCTGTATGTGGTTGTAATGGCGTAACCTACCCGAATGCCTGCCGCGCGGATGCAGCGGGGGTAACCAGTTATACCAGTGGCCCATGTAGTGGCACTTCAGCTTGGTGTGAAGAAGCTATTCCGATCCAATGTGGCGACTTCTTGCCGTATGAGACAACGGTAGGAGCAGGCAATAACATCTTGCAATATCCTGGTTGTACAAATACCACCTTCCTTGGTCCAGATCGAGTGTATGTTATTGAGAAGCAAACGGTGGGTGATTTACAAATAGGTCTGGAGATTTTAACTCCAGGAATGGACTTAGATCTATTCTTATTAGCTGATAACTGTAGCCAACTAACCTGTTTGGCTAAGAGTACGACTAGTAACAACAACACTAATAATGAAGGTATCGTCCTTGAAGATGCCCCTATCGGCACTTATTATATTGTTGTAGACGGACAATATGCACAATCTGAAGGAGCATTCCGACTGGAAGTAAGCTGTGGTTATCTCTACTGTGGGGATGCCGTCCAGTTACAATGTGGCGAAGTTTATTGGGGTACCAACTTATACGGTAATGATGATGTGTCTCTATATGGCTGTGACGGGAACGTCCTTAATGTGGAGAACAATGGCCCCGAAATAGTACACACTTTCACTACTACGGAGGATGGACCAGTAACCATCTCTATGGGCGGCCTGGAAGCGAACTTGGAACTTTTCCTCCTTCGTTCTTGTGATCGTGGTGATTGTATTGAGTACAGTCAGAACTCTGGTACAACAAATGAGTATATCAACGAGTATTTACCTGCGGGTACTTACTACGTAGTAGTTGACGGTTTCAATGGCGCTGTAAGCGGCTATGATTTATTAGTTGAATGTACGAGCGAATGCGATTTTGAGTTGGCTGACCTATCCGCAACTTCAAGTAGTTGTGGGCAGAGTACAGGTTCCATCCATATCGCTTCAAGTGGCGGTACGCCTAACTATTTGGTGACCTATAGCGGACCGATCAGTGGAAGCTTTACCACTAGTAGTAACTCATGTACGATCTACTATTTGCCTCCGGGTACATACACCATCACCAAGACCGATTCTCAGGGCTGTACGATTACAGGAACCGTGACGATCTTAGGTGGAGGTAACCTCTCGGCTACACTCACGCCTAATGATGCGATATGCATGACCGAAGGTTCCATCGATGTATCGATCCACAACGGTCAAGCACCATATCAGATATATGTAAATGGTCCTACTTCTGGTAATTTGACTGCGAATACAGACAATTTTAACCTAGGTAGTCTTGATCCAGGTGATTATACCATTCACATTACCGACGCTAATGGTTGTTCCATTTCACAGCAGGTGACGATCAACCACAGTAGTGGAAACTTCACCTGGACGTACACTGTAACTCCTGCAGACTGCGGCGGATATGGTGCGATCCATGTGCAAACTTATAATGGTGATCCTCCTTACAACATTCTTGTGAGTGGCCCAGTAAGTGGTGGAGCAACTGCGTATGCAAGCAGTTTCAATATTATTAATCTACCAGGTGGTACCTATCAGGTTACTATCGAAGATGATAATTGGTGTCAGATAACCCGTACTATCGTTATACCGGATGGTAATTTGGATGTAAGCGCTACGCCTTATCCTGGTGTGTGCGGAGAAAATGGCAGTATTGGGGTGTCTGTCGGAAACGGAAGTGCACCTTATTTGATTAGTTGGTCTGGCCCACAAAGTGGATCCGTCAGTACTAGCAGCTCTAACTATACTATTCCAAACTTACCAGCTGGCTACTACACCATTACGGTAGAAGATGACAATGGCTGTACTGACTATGAAACGGTAACCCTCACTACTGGTGAAGGTGGCGGATTGAGTATTAATGTCATTCCATTACCTGGGGGCTGTAGCCAAAATGGAGCACTTTGGATAGACATTTACAGTGGTAGTCCAGATTACACGATTACCTGGACAGGCCCTGAAAGTGGTACCCTGACTACTAGCGATGATGGATTGGATATTGGCAATCTACCGTGCGGTACCTATTACGTAGTAATTACGGATAGCAATGGTTGTAGTGGTAGTCAGACCGTTGAAATTGGAGGCTGCGATGAGATTGATGTAGACCTCACACCAGAGAATGGTATATGCGGCCAACCAGGTTCTGTGTTAGTGACCATTAACGGTGGATCACCGACCTACGTGGTATCCTGGACTGGTCCTCAAAGTGGCCAGACTTCGACAGCAACGAATGTGTTGAACATTCCAAACCTGCCAGCAGGAACCTACTCCGTACAAGTAACCGATGCCAATGGCTGTACAGATTACGCCGTAACGCAAGTGATCACTGCAGAGTCTAACTTGCAAATCACCACAAGCGTTTCTGAAGCGGTATGTGGTGCCGGTGGAACGATTGGAGTGAACCTAAGCGGCGGTGTCGGGCCGTACCAAATCAGCTGGACGGGACCTGAATCTGGAAGTATCACAACACCGAATCCTTCGACCACCATTGGTGATTTGACGGCTGGTGTTTATACTATTTACGCAGTAGATGCAAACGGTTGTTCAGCAACTGCTAGTGAAGAAATCCTCAACCTTGGCACTGATTTGGAGATCAGCCTGGTGGGCAATAATGGTATATGTACTGACTTCGGTAACATTGGTATCTACATCGCTAATGGCACGGCTCCATACCTCGTTTCTTGGAGCGGACCACTTAATGGCAGCGCTAGTACCAGTAGCAATGTGTATCAATTAGACAATACGCCAGCAGGTACCTATACAGTAGTAGTGACTGATGCGAATGGCTGTAGCACTTCTGGAACGGTTACCGTAAGTGTTGAGAATAACCTGATTGCTACCGTTTCCCCGATTGATGGGCTTTGTGGCAGCACGGGCACTATTATTGTGAATATTGCCGAAGGAAGTCCGAATTATACCATCAGTTGGACGGGGCCACAATCAGGCAGTGTTACGATAGTCGGTAATCAGTATGCTATTACTAGTTTGCCATCAGGTGCTTATACCGTTGTAATTACGGACAGCAACGGTTGTACGCGTACACTGACCACAGTGGTGAATAACAGCAATGGTGGTTTAGAGATAACAACGGCATTGATCTACAATATCTGTGGTCAGTACAACACAATCTGGGTGGATATTGTAGGTGGTACTCCTCCATACACAGTGACGTGGGTGGGTACAGAAACTGGCTCCGGTAGTACCAATACACAAGGATTTGAGATCATGGACCTACCTCCAGGTACCTACAAGGTAACGGTGGTTGATGTGAATGGCTGTATGGATATGGAGCAGGATATTATCATTTATCCTAGTCCAATAGATCTGTTTGACGCCACACCAATAAGTGGAATTTGTGGAGAAGATGGAAGTATCCAAATCAATATTGATGGTGGTACGGAACCATATGTTTTGAACTGGAACGGACCAGTGAGTGGTACTCAGACCTACGCTAACGGTGGTACCTATGTACTGGATGATCTGCCAGGTGGAACTTACGTTCTGACGCTTACAGATTCTAACGGTTGTACAGAGACAGAGACGGTGGTAGTGGATACCGGAAGTACGGTAGAGATCATTACTGCATTGATCTACAATGAGTGCGGCCAGTACAATACGATTTGGGTAGACATTGTGGGTGGTACACCACCTTATGTCATCACTTGGGTGGGGCCAGAGAATGGTTCTGCGACTACGACTACTCAAGGCTATGAAATAGAAGATCTGCCACCAGGTACTTATAAAGTGACCGTAGTAGATGCGAATGGCTGTATGGATATGGAACAGGATATTATTATCTATCCTTCACCAGTGGACATCTTCACTGCTACGCCTAACCCAGGTATCTGTGGTGATGATGGAAGCATTACGGTAGATATATTCGGCGGTACTGGACCTTATGTGCTCAACTGGACTGGTCCGACGAGTGGTTCACAGACGTACGCCACAAGTGGAACGTACCTATTAGACAACCTACCAGCTGGCACTTATACCCTGACTTTGACTGATGCCAACGGCTGTACAGAAATTGAAACAGTGACGGTGACGGTAAGTGGCAGTACTGTAGAAATAACTACGGCTCTGATCTATAATGAGTGTGGCCAATACAACACGATCTGGGTAGATATTATTGGTGGAACACCACCATATATCATCACTTGGACAGGAGGTGAGAATGGTTCGGCTACGACTACTACGCAGGGTTACGAGATTGAAGACCTACCGCCAGGTACTTACAAAGTGACTGTCATCGACGTGAATGGCTGTATGGATATGGAACAGGATATCATTATTTATCCTGCACCTATTAACCTATTTACAGCAACGCCGATCAATGCTACCTGCGCTGGCCCTGGAAGTATTGTTGTTAATGTCCTGGAAGGAACAGCTCCTTACAGTTTGACTTGGACCGGCCCACAAAATGGTAACACCAGTTTTGCTGGGGACACCTATACAATTACCAACCTACCTGCAGGCACCTACACGCTAACGCTTACAGATGTGAATGGCTGTGCAGAAGTAGAGGTTGTTACAGTCACAGAGGCAGAAGATGAGGTAGATCTGACGGCTACGGGCAACGTGGGTGATTGTATTTCTGATGGTTCTATCACTACACAGACCATCGGAGGTGATGGCTCTTACACCCTAGTATGGACGGGCCCTGAAAGTGGATCGACTACAATAATTGGCAATGCGCCTTATCAGATTCCTGACCTAATGCCAGGAACCTACACCATTACTGTAGATGATGGTAATGGCTGTGATGATATGGAGACCGTTGTCTTGCCAGATCCAGAGAGTGGCTTTGTGATTGGTGTCATTCCTTACCCTGGTTTCTGTGGTGATTTGGGTCAAATTGTCGTGAATATCGGCGGTGGAGATGCACCATATTTGGTAAGCTGGACTGGTCCGCAGTCGGGTAGCCTTACAACCAATAGTAGCAGCGTAACGATCCCAGATCTTGTGTCTGGAACTTATACCGTTACGGTAAGCAGTGGAGACTGTTCTGATACCGGTTCTACATCCTTGATGAATCAAGGCAACTCTTTGACGATTTCTGCGGATCCACAGGATGGAAACTGCCTTAACCCTGCAAGCTTTGTCTTGACCTTCGGTGGAGGTACTGGCCCGTACCTGTTAAGCTGGAATGGCCCAGTAAATGGCTCGGTGCAGGTTAATGGAAATAGCTATGTACTGAATGATGTGCCAACTGGGTTCTACAACTTTACCCTTACTGACGCTAATAACTGTAGCATAGCCACTATTGGTTCGGTTGGCAACAGCAGTATTGACATGGACTTGGTGGGTACTAATGGAATATGTGGTGACAATGCATCTATTACTGTTACAATCACAGGTGGTACGGCGCCATACAACATTAGCTGGTACGGCGAGGTAGAAGGATTTGTGACGACCAACAGTTCGGTCTATACTATAGAGCCTCTTCCTGGAAGTCCTTATATCATTACGGTAGTGGATGCCAATGGATGTACAGCCACCGACAACATTACGTTAGAAAGTGGCCCTACTGATTTTGAGGTGGTGCATAGTGTAAGCAATAATGGTTGTGGAGCACTGAATAACATCTGGATGGACTTCTTCAATGGAGTTGGTCCGTACACCGTTCAGTGGATTGGTCCAACCTCAGGTACTGTTACTACCAATAACCCTTACTACGACATTGAGAATGCAGCATCGGGCGTATACATCATCATTGTTACGGACGGCAACAACTGTGTGGATGTACAGTGGGTAGAGGTGATCAATATCCAGAATACGCTTCAGGTCAATTTTGTACCGTATGATGGATCTTGCGGTGGACCAGCAAGCATCGGTGTATACATCGATGGAGGAACACCTTGGTATACCATTGCCTGGAACCTAGGCAGTACACCTGAAGGTGAGGTCGATATCAACTCGAACCACTACACTATTGATGATTTGGAAGCCGGCACGTACTATGTGCGTGTAACGGATGCTGATGGCTGTCAGCAAACAGCGAATGTGACGGTGGCCACTCCGGATAATGTTCTGCAAGTAGATCCAACTGTGGTCGGGCCTGGTTGTAGCACCTTGGGGTCGATCGGATTACTCTTTGGCGAAGGCCAAGCACCTTTTGATATTACTTGGTCAGGAACAGCTTCTGGCTCTGCTACTTCAAATAACACGAGTTATGTCATCGGTGGACTAAACGGTGGTAACTACAGTGTGAACGTTACGGATGCGAATGGTTGTTCGAATACTTTGTATCTAATTGTTCCAGGATCTACTCCTGGCAACTTAGTAGCAGGTTTCACCTACACCATTGACGGACCTACCGTAACCTTTGAAAACCAGTCAAGCAATGGTTGGTACAACTGGCAGTTTGGTGACGGTGCCTCTTCTGGAGTTACTAACCCCGTTTATAACTATCTGCTGCCTGGTACGTACGAAGTATGTCTGACGGTGAGCGGAACCTGCGGTTCGGAAACGCACTGTGAGTTTATCACAATCACTGGGCAGAGTAATCAGGCTATCCTCGATATTGGTGAGACGGAAGGTGGTCCTAACGCCACGGTGCTAGTACCAGTGACTATTAACAATGTAGATGACTTAATATCTCTAGCGGGTACTATTGAGGTAATGAATGAGGAAGTTGCTATTATCACAGGTGTGACCAATGCAGCTATTGCACCACAGTACAATGTTTCGAACAATACCTTTAGCTACTACAACAATAGTGGTGATGGTATTGATATTGGTGGTGAAGTAACCTTGTTCTATCTGAATGTCCTACTCCTTGGCGATGCGGGCGAGAGCACTATTCTGAAGTTTATCCAGACGCCATTACCTGTGGAAGTGGGAGCAATTGTGGATGGTATTCCAGGAACAGTACCGTACAGCCTATCGATGGGCTCTGCTAGTATTGTTAATATGGCAGCGCTTAATGGCCAGCTCTCTACTTACTGGAGTGAAGGTATCATGGACGCAGCAGTAACGATTTCAGGACCTGGATATGAGGAGACGATGATGACGAACGAAAGCGGTGTCTACAACTTGCCTGACTTGAACCCAGGTATGGAATACACTGTGAGTGCTGAAAAGAATGCGGATGCGACTAATGGATTGTCTACCTATGCATTATTCATTGGTCAGCGCTTCTTGTTGGGTATGAACCCACCACAGATTACTTCACCATATCAGGTTATCGCCGGTGATGCTAACTGTAATGACGCATTTACCACGCTAGACTTGTTCTTGATTCAGCGCTTGATCATCGGAGCTCAGACAGAGTTTGACAATTGTCCTTCTTGGGTCTTTGTAACGGAAGGTCAGGATATGCCAGGCGATTTTGATGCCTACAATGTCTTCCCGTACGAGTCGACTAATACGATGATGCTAATGGAGGCAGAGACTGCCAACTTTGTGGGTGTGAAAGTAGGAGACATCCTAGGGCAAGCGAATCCAAGCAACTTTGGTGGCGAGGATGAAGGCCGGAATTTGGATCCACTACCGTTCGTAGCAGAAAACCCAGCTGTACAAGCTGGAGAAGAAGTGACCTTATACTTCCGTAGCGATGCCTTCCAGGATATGGTGAGCTACCAGTTCGGTGTGGAGTTCGCAACGGGCCAGTTGGAGTTCGTTGAATTCTTACCGGCAGAGGAAGAACCATTCCAGACCGTTGTTGCGGGTGATTCGGATGCTGCCAATGGTAAGCTACGCCTCAGTTGGTTCAGCTTGGATGGTAACGGCCACAGTGCGTCATCCGCTACACCATTATTTGGCTTGAAGTTCCGTGCGTTGAGTAACATCACAGATTGGAACGGTCTGGTGCGAGTTGATCCGAATGGCATGCTGCCAGAGGCATACAATAGCACCGATGATGCCTTTGAGCCAGAGCTGCAGTTTGGAGGAACAGTAACCAGCACGATCGATCAGACCGCTAAGGCCTTCCGATTGGATCAGAACAACCCGAATCCATTTGGTGGTAGAACAACGATTGATTTCTACTTGCCAGAAGCGGGTCTAACGATCTTCACAATTCGTGATGCTTACGGAAAACTGATCTGGCAGCAGCAGAAGGATTATGGTGCTGGTGAACAGCGCCTACGCCTAGACGAACTGACACTACCGGCAGGTGTATACTATTATACACTACAAGCCGGTAAACAGACAGCGACCCGCTCGATGGTAGTGGTGCGGCCATAACGAAAGTAACTGAAAGATAAGACGAGGCTCTTTTGCGAAATAAAGTGAAAGGGCCTCGTTTTAGTTAGAGAGGAGAACTAATATGATTGATTTTGTGGCTGGGAGGAAGTAAGGGGGCATACCGCCTTCGGCGGGCCCACCCTCGCCAAGACCGGGACATGACCATCACCGCCCAAGCGGATACTGGCATGGGATTCACACCCTCAGTAAGAACCATTTCCTACTAAGGCCATCATAATCCTATGTTGAGTAGAAAAACTGGGAAATGTGTCTCTGATGATTCCGCTGCGGAGCGCCCAAGCTAGCGAAGGAATAAAGCCTCTGAATATTAGCTTTTCTGTTTACTCAAAAACCAATATCGTCTTTTTTGTTTTTAAATTCAAGATTTTGCTACTATAATTTAGAAAATGCTTTCGGTATTTTTGTGTTATCGAATTGTTGATCATCCCAAAACTATGAAACTACACTTGCTGAAAGCAGGAGTTAACACCCGTCATTGGCGGTCTCTTTTCTTCCTCCTGTTCTTCCCCTTCCTTCTGAGTGCCCAGAGCCTGCAGCTTAGTCTGCCCTCCCTTACTGTACCAGATGGTACAACCGTTACAATGCCAGTCACTGTTGCGGGTTTTGATAGTATTGTAAGCTTGCAGGTATCCATTAACTGGAATACTGCCGTAGCCACTTATGTGGATTTTGAATTGGATGCATTACCTCTATTAGCGATTGGCGATTTTCAAGCAGATCAAGGAGAATTGCGCCTTAGTTGGTTTGATAATACCGGTAATGGTCGCACTCTTCCAGATGGTACTGTTATCGCCAACCTTCGGTTTACTGCCATGGGAGAAGCGGGTGAATTTACTGATGTAGACTTTACAGGGATGCCGCTTGAAATCCAGGTGTTTCGTGCTACCGGGGTGCCCAATATCTTTGACCCGGTCGACTTCGATCCGAACCAGGGTCGGATCGCTATTGAAGCGCCGCTCGGATTCAATATCTCCAGCAATGATGTGAGTTGCTTCGGCGAAGCTGACGGGAATGCCCTTGTTAGCCTGGACGTGAATCCTGATGAATATACATTGACTTGGACTGGTCCAGATGGGTTTATGGCTACCGGCCTCATGCTGAGTAACCTGAGCGGTGGACTGTATCAACTCACTATTACCGATAATGATGGTGCTGTCGTCTTCACCTATGACCTAACCATTGGCGAAGCTACCAGCGCCTTAGCACTAGAAACCTTATTGATTACCGATGCTGAATGTGAGGCCCCAACAGGTTCGTTGATCAGTGAAGCAACTGGAGGAACGCCGCCTTATCAATACCTATTAAATGGCTTTAGTAATGAAACGGGCGACTACCAGGGCCTGGCGACTGGCAATTATCAATTACAAGTTATTGATGCAGCAGATTGCTCTATCACTATTGATACGATGGTTACGGCACCTGATGCGCCCGTGATCGACCTTCCAAGTACACTAGATCTTTGTGAGGATACGCTGACCATAAGTGCTGGTGCTGAGGGTACGTATGAATGGTCTACTGGAGCTACAACGGAAAGTATAGTCGTCAATACCGCAGGTACGTATGGTCTCACTGTTACGAATGCATCGAATTGCAGTGCTACTGCCAGTGTAGAGGTCATACCTGGCGTTGTACCAATTGCTTCATTAGACAATGACTTTCTAGAAACTTGCCCAGGAGATAGTCTTCAGCTTTCAGTAAGCGGTGGAGATAGCTATACCTGGCTAATGGGGCAGGGGACATTGACTACTACTGATATTTCAAACCCGATGGCTTTCCCTGATACGACTACGCAGTATCAAGTAGAAGTGGCCAATAGCTGTGGTGCGGACACCTTGGATTTTTCACTCTTGGTTTATGAAACTCTAGCTTCTGCAGGGCCGGATACATGTATCGCACCTGGAGATGCTGCTCAGCTTATGGCCATCGGCGGAATATTCTATGACTGGGCAGATAGTCCTTTCCCTGTTAGTGATCCGGGGATAGGAAACCCAATGGTTAGCCCGGAAGACAGTACTACCTATACCGTTACCATCACAGATATTAATGGTTGTGTGACGATTGATGAGGTAACGGTCCTCGTCGCCAATGATCCCGTCACGAGTATCATTCCCTATAACTTGATCACGCCCAATGACGACGGCTTCAATGATGCCTTGGAGTTTGGGGAAATCAGCAAATTCGGTGCTAACTCGCTGAAGGTGTATAATCGTTGGGGGGATCTGATCTATCAGAAACTCAACTATCAATCGGATGAAGACCGTTTCACCGGCCTTTTCAATGGGAAACGATTACCCGCCGGCAACTATTTCTATGTTCTCGCCTTTCGCCAAGGTGAGATTCGACAAACCCTAACCCTTGTTTGGGAATAGGCCCGGCCCTATTCTTACAAAGTTGAAATTATGAACTCAATTGATATTAGGTTGCTTGCACTTCGTTCCTTGATATGGATGATTGGTATGTTTACCTGTCTCACCCTCGTGCAAGCACAGCAGTTACCTGCACGGAGCCCTTTTGTCCCAAATAACTTCCTGTGGAACCCAGCTATGACTGCGGTAGAGCATTTTTGGGAGCTTGGTGTGACACATCAGCAAGAATGGGTGGGCTTTGAAGATGCTCCGCAGACCACCACCATTTATGGTCAGTACCCCTTTCAAAAGCAAAACTTTAGTATGGGCGGTTTCTTGTCGCTAGATGAGATCGCACCGGTTCGTAATAATACTCTGGGTATTACCTATGCTTACAAATTAGGCTTTGGTCCGCGCCGTGGTAGACGCCGGGGAGGTCCACGTCGAGAAGCACAGCTGTCGCTAGGACTGATGGTAGCTATGCAGCAGGTGTTTATTGATGGTGGTGACTATTTGGTTAGGGATGTAGGAGACCCATTGCAGCCAGTGGGTGAGTTAAATGAGTTTGCTCCAAATGTAGGCCTAGGGGTATTCTTTGCTTCGCGCCCCACAGGCCCGCAAGACCAAAGCTTCTTCTACGCTGGTGCTGGTACTAATCAAATCCTTCCACAGGATATCACGTTCAGAGAAACCTTACCGACGGGTAATTTACAACGAGCATTTCATGGCAATGCCACCATCGGTTACCGCTCCTATGGTAACGCACTGATTATTGAGCCTTCCCTCTGGCTGAATGTAGCCGGAGAGAATATTGCTAATAGCCAATTCAACTTGCACATCGAAAATCCTAAGGCATTTTGGGGAGGCTTGAGTTATAGTCTCAATCAAACGTTGGCTGTACAGTTGGGATATCTGCTACCTGGAGGATTTACCGAAGACGATACGATTCGGATGGGACTGCTTGGCTCCTTCAATATGGGTGGTTTCGGAGCCTCACGTGGCCTCGGTTATGGTTTCTACCTAGCCTACCGCACCGGAGCATAAACTCAGGTCAAACACTAACCGTTCCCGAGCGTCCCCTGACGCGAAGAAGATG
>ENA-UENT01000180-UENT01000180.1-marine-metagenome-genome-assembly--contig:-NODE-180-length-46470-cov-5.045976_pt1 | contig 46470 bp, 47 predicted proteins | sample MGYA00237879_ERZ529330 | MGnify/ENA primary metagenome ERZ529330 (study PRJEB26372, sample SAMN05368345) | marine metagenome | biome: cultured habitat; feature: ocean water; material: water; isolation... | reverse complement strand
ACCAACATCGCTGAGATTGAAGGGATTGCTGGAGGAGGCCGCAAAAGCAGGATCTAACGATGTACCAGTGTTCTGGAAATAAATCGTGTTGCCGTCATTGTTGCCAACGAAGGCATCAAGAACACCGTCGCCATCAAGATCAGAAAACTCAGGTGCTGCTAAAAAGCCAACATCGCTGAGACCAAAGGGATTGCTTGTAGAAGCTGCAGCATAATCAGGAGCGAGGGATGTGCCGGTATTTTGAAGATATTTGGTCTTGCCATCGTAGGTGCCGATGAAGGCATCAAGATCACCGTCGGCATCGATATCAGCGAACTCAGGTGATTCTCTTCTTCCAACATCGCCAAGACCAAAGGGATTGCTGGAGGAGGTCGAGAAGCTGGGGGTACGGGTGTAGGAGCTATCAATCAGCCGTGCGGTGAGCGCACCGGGTGTGCTGCTGAAATTGGTAACGGGCAGGAAACGAATGAGAGTGGAGCTAGTGAGATAAAGCGCGTTTAAATCGGAAAGACCAGAGGTAGGAATCGCCGTCCAGCTGTTGCCGGAATCGCTGGAGTATTGCCAAGCGCCTTGGCTGGAAGAATCAGCGGCATTGGCTGTGATGGCAACGGCTTTGAGGGTGTCGCCATCGCTATCAGAGAAGGAGGAGTCAAAGAGATTGGCAACGCTGTCGCCAGCTGGATCACTGCTGTCTTCTGCAACGGGAGCAAGGGTTGGGCTACCGCTGGCGATGGGCGCAGCTGCTTCAACGGCAATGGGTTGACCGTCAATCAGAAGGGTGTGATGGTCGTTTTGGCTTCTTTCAACTGTGGAAATGTCCACCCCACGGATGAGGGCCGAAAAGATTGCGCCCTCATCTCCTGGTGAATCCTGGCCGGCATTGAGGCGTTGATCGATGGCATGGCCGATCTCCTCCAGCAACACCGCTTGCAGCTCAGCCTCTGAGGCTGTGCTCAGCCAGGCGGCGTTGAGATAAATGCGCTCTGATCCATTGGGATCGGAAGCTGTATGAGCAGCACTGAGACCGTTGAGCTGGTCTGCTTGCAGCACGCTGAATGGGATTTCTAGTCCAGGGCCGAGCAGCTGAGATCTCAGTTCCTCGGCGCCAGCTCTTGAGGCTTCCGCGCCAAAGATCTTGATAAGAACAGCGTAGTAACGGTAAGAATCACCAGCCCATTGCTGTAGAAAAACCCTAGATTCACTGAACGCCTTATGCAGTTCAGAAGGAGTCACGAGCTGCTCGAATCTTCATTACAACCTAGTTGTCCCCGGCTTCAGTAATAGTGTTATCCCTTTAATCAACGCTCCTGGGGGCTTGAGGACATGACCAATGCGTCGTTTTTGTAGCGATCAGCACAGGTTCTAGACGGTGTTGAACAATGCCGTGGTGGCACGGATGCCAAAGGCGAACTTTTGAGCAAACGCTTGAGATAGCGATCCAATTCATCCCCTGAACAAGCACCATCTCCGGCAGCGGAACCGTCAGATCAAGGACCATCTGGATCTGGTTCGCCCCATTGCGCGCCATTACGCCCGTCAAACGGGCTTCGACCAAGATGATCTGTTCCAGGTGGGCTATCTCGGCCTGATCAAGGCTTACAACCGCTATGAGGCGCAGCGGGGGGCACCCTTTCCAAGCTTCGCCAAGCCGCACATCCGGGGAGCAATTCTTCACTTCCTCCGCGACAGATCAGGTTTGATCCGACTCCCGAGGGCCGTCGAAGAACGAGCCATGAAGATGGTACGCAACCCGGAAAGATCTCCTCTCAGCGCAGCCGATGCCATGGCGGTTGACCACTACCGCAGTAAACAGCACTGGGTGGAATTCAATGACGATCTCCTTGATGACCGACCGGAGGGAATCGATCTGGTCGAACGCTCAGAGGCCTGGAGCAGGGTGAACAAACTCTTTCGCACCCTTGAGAAAGACGACCAATGTGCCCTGCAGATGGTGGTCATCGATGGGATGAGTTTGCGGCAAACAGCGCAACGGCTCTACGTTTCGGCGATGACGGTTCAAAGGCGCGTCAAGCGCGGCCTGAACACCCTTGCGAACAAGCTGAAAGCTGCTCAGCCGGACGCCTGAGCGTCGCGATCCATCTGTTCTTGGAGCGTTTGGATGGCGGCATTGAGGGCCGACAATTGCCGTTCAGCACCATCACGCCAGAACCGCAGCATCGACATCTTCCGTTCCTGATGTTGGCGACGCAGGGTCGTGTGATCGGTGCTGGGGCTGCAGCAGAAAGGAGGAAGCATGTCAGCGTCGACTCTCATTGCATGCTGACCGATTTTTAAGCGTGGTGTGACACACCAATTACTTGGCTGTCTCAGAAGGTGGAACTACGGTGTGAATTGAGAGCATCCACTTCGTGGTGTCGACGTCGTTCCGCACACCACGACAGCAAGCCGCATGAGTCTCAGGCGAATCCCGACATTGGTCTTTGCCTGCGTCTCGCTTGCGGGTTTTGAGTGCGTACCTCAGCGCAGCGCTGAGGCCTACGTCGCCCTGATGGCAGGCCAAAAGGCACGACCTCTCAACGGCACCTTCAACAACGTTCCGGTTCTTCATTCCAATCAACCGGAAATTGTCACCGGGCCCGGAATCCTGGTGAACACGGCTGCAGGAACGGCCATCGCTGCCGAGTCGAACCAGCCGCTCCGCAACGCTGCCCACACCTTCAACGGTGAGTTCGGCGTTCATATGCACCACAAGTATTACCCCCAAGACCAAGCCAAGTTGGGGGGGCGTCGATCAAGGGGCTTGATGACCCTTGCTCTGATCGCGACGAATCCCGGGTCAAGCCCGATCACACTGAAGTTCGATCGAGGCTCCGTCAAAAACAGTTTTGAGGCGCCCTATCACCCGAATCGCTTGATGGGGGTCAAACCCCTCGGGAAGCGTCCTTGGAACACAGGACCTGGCGATGCCACCGCCGTTCAACTGCTGCGCGGTGAACTGGACCGGAAATTACCCGAACAGGTCGTGATCCCGGCAGGAGGGCAGAGGGTTGTGGTGCGCACGGTGCTCCCTGCCCGTGGCATTGCCAACGGGCTGCTGAGGGGCCGCAGCAATGGTCCTTTCACGATGGCTGTCGTTGCCACCGAGCAATCAGCACAGGATGCCGATCTGTTCGCAGTGCTGCAGTCGGGGCGACTGGCACCGGGAAGGATTTATCTCAACCGAATTCGCGAGATCCAGCTGGGTCGTGTTTTCTCCCGGGTGGCCGGCGTTGCCCTGGGCGATGCCTACAAGGCTGAGATCAGCCATGACCTCAACCAGGGTCCACTCCACGTGCCCCTGACCAGCACGAAGCGGCATCACTTCGGCACCAGCGATGTTCAGGTCAATCCGTTGACCACACGGATGGTTGATTCCGCTCTGAACAACGTCGGCACCTATGGGGTTCGCTACGACGTGACCCTCAATGTTGCTGGTGCAGGGCCCCATCAACTGGTGCTCAGTCATCCAGTTGTGTCTGGCAAGAAGACGTTCACAGCCTTCCGTGGATCGCTGCAGATTCGTCAGGACCGAACACTTCAAGAGGTTCACGTGGGCATGCGCTCAGGGGAGAGCCTGGCCCTGGCTGATCTCAACCTGGTCCCTGGAACGCGCAAGGCGGTGAAGGTGAGCTTGGTTTACCCGGCTGATGCCACCCCAGGCCATCTCCTCAGTGTGGTTCCCGTTCAGCAGCTGGCCGTGCTTCATCGCCGCAAGCAACAACAGCGGGACGCCCAGGTCAAGATCGCGGACAGTAAATCCCGCATGGTGGGGCCGAAGACCGCTCCTCCTTCTCCTGAAGCCAAGCCTGTTGTTGTGAACCCTGCAGCTTCGAGGTCAGCATCTGTGAGGCCGGCTCCTGTGATTCCTGCTGTGGTGCCTGTCGCCCGACCCGTTTACGGCGATGTGATTCGATCTCAGCAGCAGTGGTTGCTCCAGCTTCAGGGTCGATAACCTGCCCAAAGGTGGATTGAACTTTTGAGCGGCGAGGACTCAAAACGTCAACGCATCTCTGTGGAGATGTCAGAGCCCATGGTCGCGTTGATTGACCAGCTCAAGGGTGAATACGGAGCCCGTTCCCGGGGCCGGGTGCTCGAAATGCTCCTCCAGGATCTGCTCGACCCTGGGGATGCAGCATCGGATCCTGAGGTCGATCCTCTCAAGGACGATGCTGAACCAGCTGTCGCCACTGGGCCCGATGAGGTCACCAGTCTCGTTCTGATCTCAACGGGGAACCAACAGCAAGGGGGTAAAGACGCTCCAACCTCGGCCTCTGGGCTTCCTTCGGGAGGTGGCTCCTCAGGCATCGACCTGCCGGGGTTCGTCAGCAAGCGCACCAGTCAGCTGAAAGCGACGCTTCGCTCTCCGCAGCAACGCGATTCCCCTCAGAACGACCCCCTTGTCTCAACGGTGGACCTCACCGATCTAAGAGAGGCCAGTGCTGCCGCAGAAGAACACTGGAGGTCCCTCTACGGCCAACCACCGGGCCCAACAGTGATTGAAGCAGCCATGACCTGGCTGGCCCGAGACGTCTGGTCCAGCACCGATGCCAGTGATGGGCGTCCATTCACCTGGTCGGCTGCGAATGCAGCCGTTGAGACGCTCTGTGCCAGCTGGGAGTCAAGCGACCCATCGCTTGGTCGGGTGATGGTCGTGGCTGGCGCTCTTGAGGACCCCTTTGCCACGTCTTCTTTGGCGGAACGGATGCCGACCCTGATCCGCCGCTTTGTGAACCGTTTCCGCCGCAGCAGACAGGTCACCTCCTTCGAAACCCTTGAGTCGACCATGACGGTGCATGGGGCTCTCAAGCTGTTGGGTTTATCAACCCAGGCAGGAACTTCGGTCACTCTCAGCTCCATACGGGAGGCTTACAAGCAACGGGCGCTTGAAGAACATCCTGATGCGGGTGGTTCCACCGATGCAATGCGCCGACTCAATGAGGCCTATCGGCTGCTGCGTGAGCTGTACAGAAACCGTTGACCGCTTGTCTCTGCTGAGACGCAAGACGAGTCCAAGTGCATGTCTTGGTTGAGACGACTGCGTTGTCAATCATGGCCAGCTCCGTGGCTTCGAACAATCAACCAAGCACTGAGGGCCAACATGGCCACGGAGCCACACAGCGCCAATAGATCAGTGGCGTTGTTCACCTCGAAGCCGATGGTCTTTTTGAACGCCGCAACAATCAGGCCCACAACAATCACGTTGGACAGATTGTTCTTCAGGCTTTGGAGGCTGTTCACCGAGAGAATGTTGGTGTGCTGCTCTTCGCCACCCTCCAGGCGTGGATCAAGGTCTGAAATCACCAGCTCGTAGATGCCATAGCCAAAGATCAGCAGGGCGATGCCGATCACGAAGTAATCAACCCCTCCCACCATCTGGGCGATGGTTTTGGCCGCAACGCTCTTGGCCGTGAAGGGCAGGCGCATGATCACAAGGAAAGCGTTGAAGACCTCAATCGCTCCAATGACGAAGCAGCCAACGCTTCCGAGCAGGCTCAGCACCACCGGAACGATGCTGATCAGCCGGAATTTCCAGATCAGCCGTTCAAACCGACGTTCAATCCATCGCGCCGCCATGGTCCAATCCGATTATCCGTTCGCAGTCTGCTCAACAGAATCTCAGGTCTTGGATGCGACACGTTTCAGGACTCAATAAAAGTCTTATCTGCAACGAGCGCTAAATCTCAAGATTCAAAAAATGGTGGTTTTTATTTGCCGCGCGCCCGAGATTGTCGCAGTGCCCTTCCTTCTACAAAAGCCATTGTCTTGATAGCTTTACCTGTAGTCCACGGCCAGTCCAGAGGTGGCCTGTGACCGGCAAAACCATTTGAAAGCATGGGTTTTCAGGCTTGCGTACCTGCTGTAGACACAGGTACGCAATAAGAGCCTCACCTTTTTGAGCCTCGCAACCTCGAATCCAGACCAGTTTCCGGCTGTTCATTCGGGAATCGCTTCACGACTCCAATCACAGGCCTCTCGTTCATCTTGAGGCCAGAGGCGCGAGCCAAGTCGCTCAATCTGGACTTGATATGAGTCTCGATCAATGTCTCATCCGCGACGAAGTGACATCTCGAGGCTTCGCCGGTCGGCTGCCCAAGAATCTCGACCTATGGACCAGGCAGAGGCCTGACGCTCTCAGTCAGGCGACCGAATCAGCAAGAGCAGGCCAGCACAGCTTCAACGGATGGCTGGCAGGAAAACAGAAAACTAATCTCTACCCCATTGATCTCACTCAAGACGCATTTCAGGTCCAGAAAGCGGTCTCAATCAAGACAAATTGACAATAAAAACCGGGCTCGAGGGCCCGGCTCTTTTGAAAACGTTCAACGTTGAATCAGGTGGACGTCTGCATGCCCTGAATCAAGAAGTCGAAATAAGGAGACGTGAGCTTGACCTGCTGTTCCGACAACAACGACAGGGACGCTTCCTTCATGCACTTCATGGCTTCAACCATTCCGGGCATCGGAACACCGAGGCTGTTGTACATCTCGCGAGCACCCACCAGACCGATCTCCTGGATCATTTCGGTGCTGCCGGCCAGAACTCCGTAGGTGATCAAACGGAGGTACCAGCTGTAGTCGCGAAGGCACTGGGCCCGCTGGCGCTGACCGTAGGCATTGCCGCCAGGGGCGACGTACTCAGGTTTGCGACCAAAGAGTTGCTTGGCGGATTCGTCGACGATCTTCTTTTCGTTCTCGGTCAGAACCTTGACCACAGAAACGCGCATGGCGCCTTGGTCGAGGAAATCCACCATGGTGCGGAGTTCTCCGCTGGTGGGATACCGCAGATCGTCATCGGCCTGGAGGATGAGATCCCGGACAACGCTCATGGAACTGGGCAGGCTTCGTGGAGTTTAGTGGTCTCGACCCGTTCACCTGACCCATCACCGCCCTGGTGTTACGCCATTGCAATGGCAGGGAATCGAGAGCATGACCAAAGTCGACAGCCCGAACAGCAGTGAACCGCGGCCCGGGCTCACAATCGAGCTCGAGGCTGTTGACCTAGATCGCGACGGCAAGGGTCTGGCCCGTTGGAACAACTGGGTGATCGTCGTTCCTGATCTCTTGCCGGGGGAGCGCGCCACGGTCCAGCTGCAGCAACGCCAGAAGGCGCGCTGGTTGAGCCGTCGGGTGGATCAGATCACGTTCTCCGCAGATCGGCGCCGACCTCCCTGCATCCTTGCCGATGACTGCGGTGGTTGCACCCTCCAACGCCTGGATGACCCCGCCCAAACCCGTTGGAAAGCCCAGCAGATTCAACAGACCATGCAGCGCATCGGGGGAATTGACGTTGCCCCTGAGCCCACGCTTGTTGATGCGGAACGCTGCTTCGGTTACCGCAACAGGGCCTTGATCCCGCTGAAGCGAGACCAGAACGGACGCTTGAAGGCCGGCTACTTCCGACCGAAGACCCACAAGATCGTCAACCTGAATCACTGCCCGGTGCTCGATCCACGCCTGGACGCGTTGGTGGAACCTCTCAAGCAGGACCTGGATGCAGGGGGGTGGCCGGCCGACCATGACCTGCTTCAAGCCCAGGGGCTGCGCCACCTCGGGCTTCGTCTGGCCAGTGCCACCGGAGACGTGTTGATCACGCTGATCAGCAGCCATGCTCAGCTTCGAGGCCTTGAGGCCCTCGCACAGAGCTGGGTGGAGCGTTGGCCCGCGGTGAAAGGGGTCTGCCTCAACCTTCAACCCAAGGCCAACAACCTTGTGCTCGGTCGCACCACCCATTGCCTCGCCGGTGTTCCCACCATTGAGGAACAGTTCTGCGGAATCAAGCTCGCCCTCAGCAGCACCACCTTTGTTCAGGTGAATACGCCGCAGGCGGAACGGATCGTTCAGCGCCTAACAGACTGGCTTTTGACTCAGTGCGCCGGCGCACGGGTGGTCGACGCCTATTGCGGCGTCGGAACCATTGCCCTGCCCCTGGCCAAGGCCGGTTTTGATGTTCAAGGTCTGGAACTCAACCTCGACTCGGTGGAGCAGGCCCGGCTGAATGCCATGCACAACGGCCTTTCCTCCCGCTGTGCCTTTGATGCCGGCGATGTTGCCGACCTTCTCGCTGCTCAGCTGGACGACTGTCAGGCGCTGGTGTTGGATCCCCCGCGCAGGGGGCTCGATCGACGCGTGGTGGACAGCATCCTTGAGCGGCCACCTGCCGTGCTGGCTTACCTCAGCTGTGACCCTGCCACGCAAGCTCGGGATCTCAAAGCACTGCTCGCCCCATCAGGCCCCTACGAGCTGGAGATGCTCCAGCCCGTGGACTTCTTCCCCCAGACAACACACCTCGAATCGTTGGCGCTGCTGAAACGGGTCAGCTCCTGAGCTCAGCCTGAAACTGCTTGCTCAAAGCGGCACGCACCTTGTCGTGAACAGGCTGAATTTTGTCGTCGGTGAGGGTTTCGTTCTTGCCGCGGTAGCGCAGACGGAAGGCCTGGCTCACTTTGTTGTCGCCCAGCTGTTCGCCCTCAAAGCGATCCACAAGTTCCACCTGCTCCAGAAGGGGTTTGCCCGCCTTGCGGATGGCTTGGATCAGATCAGCAGCTGCACTGGATCGGTCGACGATGACGGCAAGATCCCGCTCGCTGAACGGCACGGTTGGGTAGGGCTTGAAGGCCGGCGTCCAACGGTTGCTGCGGGTTGCAGCATCCACCAGTCGTGTCAGATCCAGTTCAAACAGGTATGTGGCTTCTGGGAGATCCAGCTCCTCAGCCATGGCTGGGTGAAGCTGACCGAAACAACCCAAGGGGCGTCCCTCCAACACCAGGGTGGCGGCACGACCCGGATGCAGTCGTGCGTCGTCGGTGAGGCGACGGTCAGACAGCTCCAGCTGCAAGGCCTCCATCACCCGGGTGAGAACGCCACGGGCCTGGAAATAGTCGGGCGCCTGCGGCTTGCCGCTGGTGGCCCAGGTGGAGAGGCGTCGATCTCCGCAGATCACGCCACCAAGAATGGCGGTCTGGCTGACGGCTTCCGGTGAACCGCTGTAGGTGTTGCCGATCTCGAAAACAGAGCAACCGCGCTGTGATGCCTTCAGATTGCGAACACAGATCTGCAGGTGCTCTTCCCAGAGGTTCGTGCGCAGATGGCTTGTGTCGGCCAACAACGGATTGCTGATGGCGATGCGCTGTTCCTGCTCCGAAGCCGGGACGAGAGACAGAGTGGTGACCTCCTGCAACCCTGTGGAACAGAACAGCTGCCGCAGGCGCCGTTCCGCCTGCTGGCGCGGGGTGAGGACACCGGGCTCCAGCGGATCCGGCAGGTGAGTCTCAAACCGATCGAAGCCCACAAGACGAGCCACCTCCTCGATCAGATCAACTTCACGCTGAAGGTCTTGCCGTCTTGAGGGCGGTGCAATCACCTGCCATCCCTGCTCATGGGCTGAGAGCTGGCAACCGAGGGCTGTCAGGCAGTTTTCGATGCTGGTGTCATCGAGATCCTCCGGGCCATCGGCAGCATCAAGGGGGCCAAGCAGTTGATGGAGGGCACTGCGCCTCAACAGCACCGGTTCCGCTTCTGCAGGACCGTTACCGCCCACCCAACGGCCGCTCTCAGAGCAGGAAAACTCCTGACTCAACAAGGCCGAGGCACGGGCCGAACAGGGCAGGGTCATTTCCACAGGCAACCCTTTTTCGAAACGGCTGCTGGCATCCGTGCGCAGCCCCAGGGCCCGGGCCGACTGACGAACCCGCGGCGGAGCAAACAGAGCGGATTCAAGCCAGATGTTCCGGGTACCGGCAGTCACCCCACTCTCGAGACTCCCCATCACACCAGCAACGGCGACAGGCCGGTCATGGCAGGTGACGACCTGCACACGGCTGTCGAGGTTTCGCTTCTGATCATCCAGACCCACGAAGATTTCCCCATCGCGAGCGGAACGGACGGCAAAACTCTTGGCGTCTACCGGTTGCCCGGTCAGTCGTTCCAGCGCATCGGCATCAAAGGCGTGGAGGGGCTGCCCCTGCTCCAGCATCACCAGATTGGTGACGTCAACCACCGCATTGACGCTGTTCACGCCACCACGCTCAAGGCGCTGCCGCAACCAGGTGGGTGAGGGCTTGGAGCCGTCCACACCCTCGATCCTGGTGATCGAGTAGAAGCAGCCATCCAGTTCTGCGTTCAGCGCAGTGGTGCTGGGATCCAGATCCAGCTCTGGCAGGCTCAAACTGCCACTGGTCAGGGCTGCCACCTCGCGTGCAATACCCACCATCGAGAGGCCGTCGGGGCGATTGGCGGTGATGGCCAGCTCCAGAACGGTGTCGTCGAGACCCAGCAGGGGCGCCACGGGCGTCCCGTTGCCCGGCAGCGACTCCCCAAGCTCATCCAGGATGGCGATGCCGTCGGACTGCTCCGTCAGGCCCAGCTCCGTCAGGGAGCAGATCATTCCGTTGCTGGCCACACCCCGCAATTCACCGGCTTTGATCGTCAAGCCAACGGCGGGGAGGGTGGCACCGACCATGGCCACCGGAACATGGATCCCGGCACGCACATTGCTGGCACCACATACGATCTGGATGGGGTCCTGAGCTCCCACATCCACCGTGCAGACGCTGAGCTTGTCGGCATTGGGGTGTTTCTCCCGTTCCAGCACATGGCCAACCACCACGCCCTGGGCCCGGGCGCTGAGGTCATCAACGTCGTCCACCTCAAAGCCCGCCATCGAGAGGCGCTCGGAGAGATCGTCCACGGACTCATTCACCTGGACCAGCTGCTTCAGCCAGGAGATGGATACCCGCATCGGATCTAAGCCAGACAGCGCGCGATCTTAGGAAGTCCCCTCTGGGGGAGCTGCTCTGAACCTGTCGGGTCAGGGGGTAAGCTTGATGTTTGTCAATTCGCTTCGCACCTGCGGCGCAACGTCCTTTATGGCCAAGAACAAGGGCGTCCGGATCGTGATCACTCTCGAGTGCACCGAATGCCGGTCCAATCCCGCCAAGCGTTCACCCGGCGTGTCTCGCTACACGACGGAAAAGAACCGCCGGAACACCACCGAACGGCTGGAGATCAAAAAGTTCTGTCCCCACTGCAACAAGTCCACGCTCCATAAGGAGATCAAGTGACCTTGCAGGTCCGTCTTTCCTCCATCCGTTCCTGAGTCATGTCCAGCTCCTTCTTCAAGAAGCGTCTTTCTCCGATCAAGCCCGGTGATCCCATCGATTACAAGGATGTGGATCTTCTCAAGAAGTTCATCACCGAACGCGGCAAGATTCTTCCCCGTCGCCTCACCGGCCTCACCGCCAAGCAGCAGCGCGATCTCACCAACGCCGTCAAGCGTGCCCGCATCGTTGCCCTTCTGCCGTTTGTGAACCCCGAAGGTTGATCCTCGGGCGTTGAACAATTCAATCCAACCCGGAGACACCGTCGCGGTTGTTCTCAAGGGTTCTCCTCTCTTCGGCCGTCTTCTGTCCATCAAGGGCAGCAAGGCGGTTCTTTCTTTTGGTGGTCAACGTCGTGACCAGGGCCTGCCCCTGCGCGATCTGATTGCCATCGATCCCGAGCATCTGTTCGATGGCAGTGAACTACCTGCCCCTGAGCAGGTGCAGGACAGCGCTCCATCAGCGCGGGCCGTTGTGGAGGCCTGGCAGCTGTTGGAAACGGATCAACCGGGGGGATTGGCTCGGCTGAGCCTCTGCGAGCTGGGCGAGTTGGTATTGACCCCGCTCAACCTCGCTGGTCTGGCAGCGCTGTGGGCCTGGCTGAATGGAAACCAACAGTTGTTCCGCTGGCGTCGTGACCGTTTGATCCAGCCACTCTCCCGCGAAGAGAGGGCCAGCCTGCGGCGCCAACGCCGAGCTGAGCGGCAGGCGCATCAGCATGAACAACGACAGCTCGCGTTGCTTCGGGCTGAGCGAGCCCTCAGCGACGATGAACGCCTGGAGCTGGACCCGGTTTGGGACGAGCGCTTCAGCCACTGGATTCAGTTGCTGAAAGACAATCCCGCTGCGGTGGGTTCCGACCTGGATCTCCAGCAGTGGTCGGCAGCGTTGTCGATTGGATCAGATGCCGCCGATCTTCGGCAGTGGTTGATCGTGCGTGGGTTGCTCGATCCCAATGAGCCCATTGGCCTGAGGGGCAGCGTCTGGTCCCGCTGTTTTCCCTCTGATCTGGTGGAGGAAGCGAATCGTCTTGTTGCTCTTTCGAATGAAGAGCGACCTGGGGATGAGCAACGCATCGACCTCACTCACCTGGCCACCTACAGCCTGGACGATGCGGGCACTCGAGAAATTGATGACGCGCTCTCGCTGGAGCGTCGTGATGGCGTCGATTGGATCTGGATCCACATCGCTGATCCCAGCCGTCTGATCGACATTGACTCCCCCCTTGATCAGGAAGCCAGACGTCGAGCCACCAGTTTGTATCTGGCGGAGGGTGTAATGCCCATGCTGCCTCTGGAGCTGGCGGCCGGTCCCCTCAGTCTTCGGGCTGGACAGCGCTGTGCAGCCCTCAGTGTGGCCGTTCGCCTCGATGAGGATGGTGCTGTGGCGGAGCAACGGGTTGCGCGCAGCTGGATCCGACCCCGCTATGGCCTCACCTACACCGATGGTGATGAGCTGATCGAGTTGGCACCCCCAGGGGATGAAGCCCTCTCGGATCTCTCAGGACTCCTGATGTTGCGCATGCGCTGGCGCCGTTCCAAAGGAGCCGTGATGTTTGACCGGCCTGAAGGACGCTTCCGCCGCAGCGATGGAGCCTTGGCGCTGCAGGTGATTGACCTTTCACCCTCCCGCCTGATGGTGAGTGAAGCGATGCTGCTGATGGGAGCTGTTGTGGCCGGCTTTGGTCAAGAGCACAGCCTGCCGTTGCCCTTCCGCAGTCAGCCTGCGGCGGAGCTGCCCTCCAGCGATGAACTCGATCGAATCCCCGAGGGACCAGCCCGTGATGCGGCGATCAAGCGCTGCTTGAGCCGAGGCGTGCAGGGCACGCGAGCCATGCCCCATTTCAGCCTCGGGCTTGAGGCCTATGTGCAGGCAACCTCACCGATCCGACGCTACGCCGATCTCGTCGCCCACCGGCAGATCATTGCCCAGCTCTCGGCGCTTGCACCGATGGATGAAGAGCGTCTGCGGGAAGTGATCGATGACCTCGATGATCCATTGCGCCAATCCATTCAGATCAGCCGTGAGGATCAGCGCCACTGGCAGCAGGTGTGGTTCGCCGAGCATCAGAACACCGTTTGGTCGGCCGTGTTCCTGCGCTGGCTGCGCCCGCAGGATCGCTTGGCCCTGGTTCATGTGAGCGAGCTGGCTATGGATCTGGTCGGTTGTGTGTCTGCAGCAGACCCTGCTCCTGGTGATGCTCTTGAACTCAGGGTGGGGCGTGCTGACCCGGTACGCGGTGAGCTGCAGCTTCAGTTGGCTTGATCCAGGACCCCGGTGATCCGCACCCAGGGTCCCCAGGGATTCTCAATGCCGCGGAGGTTCAGGGTTCGGCCCGAATGATCCTCGTCGGATAGCCAGCGATGGATTGCCGGTTCCAGGGTGATCAGAGGCCAGATCCTTTCAGCGGTTTCCAATTGGTAGCCCTCATGGAGGTTGCCGGTAAGCACGCCACTGAGACCAACCTCATGGGGCTGACTGGGCGCCTGGTTCACGCCAGGGGGAAGCAGCATGCTGACCCGTGGCCCTGAAAGGCGACCCATGGCGTCCAGGTGCTCAGCCTGAGCCAAGCCCTGCTCCTGTGCCTTGACCCAGTGCGGATGCCAGAGCGGCCAGTCCCAGATCGGGAGGACTGCTGCAGGGGCCTGCGGCTCATGGATCAGGGCTGACTGGATGGCCTCAACCTGCAGATCAGCAAGGTCACAGCCCTGGCGAACGGCCATGGCCGCCGCCAGACCCGCCACCTGGCCCAGATTGAGGATCAAAGGCTGCAGGCGCGTGGCCCCATTGGCCATGTGGCTGACGCTGAAGCCTTTCTCGGCCATCACAAGGTTGGAGATTGAGTCTGTGATCAGGGCATCGAAGGGGATGCAGAAGGGCGTACCGCTCCAACGTCCTCCCCAACGAACACTTTTCGGGGCGAGGGGCCAGTCGTCGCCGGGGTAGTGATGGTCATTGGCATAGGTGCCCACAGCGATGCTGGTGCAGCGTCCCTGGGCATCAATGGGGAGCGGTCCCCGCATGGCTTGTGTGGAGATCGGCAAGAGGTCGCGTTCCGTGACCGTTGTGCGACCCATCAGTCGCCGACTTTCTCGCCAGTACGGCATCAACGCCAGGCTGGGATCGGCTCCCGGGAAGGCGTTGCCGGCAGAGATCCAACCACCGCTGCATTCCTCCAGGGCCGCCAGGAAATCCTTGCTGTGCCGTTGCATCTCCTGGGCCAGCCCCGCCCGAACCTCGCCATCAGCACTGAGGGCTCGATCGAGGCCGTTGTGCCAGTCGTTGCCCTCCAGGGGCCAATTCAGCATGACCAGGCCGCTGGGCAGACGGCCATAGGTGATGGTTTTCTCGAGGCCGAAGCTGGCGGTGCTCCGATCGAACGGAATCCGCAGGATCGCTGCGGCATGGCGCGGAGCGAGTTCCCCATGCAATTGGCCCATCACCACCCAGGTGGGTGACTGAATCGGTTGCTCTTGAAAGAATGCGTCGCTCTCAAGCCGGGACTGCTCGGGGGCGCTGGGTTCATCCCAGATCTCCTTCGCTTCCCACCCCCAGCGGAAGGGGGCGGACGACAGGGCAAGCAGATCACCCAGATCGCTGCCATCCACAAACACGTCGGCGGAAAAGCTTTCGACGCCATTGGCGCTGTGGATCTCCACAGACTGGAGGCGACCCTGCTTGCCGTGAACCTGTTCCAGCCTGCAGTGGGGACGCCAGTCCAGCCTGGGCTCAGCCGCCACCCAGCGTTGCAGGATCCGTTCGGCTGTTTGCGGCCTGTATCCGAAACAACTCACCCAGTTGTGGTCGAGCCCGCTCGGCTCCTCCAACTCCAACTGCCGCAGAAAGGCGCCCCAGATCCCGGTTTGCCAACAGGTGAGTTCATGGCCATCCGGGGCACAGACTCCTGCTGAACTCACCATGCCCCCCAGCCAGGGGCCAGGGGTGAGCAGTGTCGTTTCTGCTCCTGATCTTGCGCTCTGCAGCGCAGCAGCAACGCCGCCGCAGCCACCACCCCAGACCACCACGTCGCGGTGCGTCATGAGGAGGGCTGTTTCGCGTGGAGCGAGATGGGCATGCTCGTTAGAGTCTGTCGTCGCTGCGGTGCAGCGGAGTTCGAACTTTTCTGATGCCTTACACCCTTACGACTCCGCTCTATTACGTCAACGATCGTCCCCATCTGGGCAGCACTTACACGACCCTGGCCTGTGATGCCTTGGCTCGCTTTGAGCGGCTGCAGCTGGAGAAGGTGACCTTCGTGACCGGTGTTGATGAGCACGGCCAGAAGATTCAGCGCACGGCAGAACGTCAGCAGCTGAGCCCCCAGGACCACTGCGACAAGGTCAGCAGCCGGTACCGCGATCTTTGGAAGCAGTGGGGGATTTCTGACGATCGCTTTGTGCGCACCACCAACCCGCGCCACCTGGAATTGGTGGAACAGTTCTACGAACGGGTCAAGGCATCCGGCGACATCGTTATCGGCAAGCAGACCGGCTGGTATTGCGTCGATTGCGAGGAATACAAGGATGATCCGGCCGAAGCGGAGTCGCCCTCCTGTTCGATCCACCGCAAGCCTCTCGAGTGGCGCGATGAGGAGAACCTGTTCTTTCGGCTCTCCCGCTATCAATCCGCCATTGAGGAGTTGGTGGCGCGCGATGACTTCATCGCCCCTGCCAGCCGACGACAGGAAGTGCGCAACTTCGTCGCTCAAGGTCTGCGCGACTTCTCCATTTCGCGGGTGAATGTGTCCTGGGGACTTCCGGTCCCCGACCATCCAGGCCACACCTTCTACGTCTGGTTTGATGCCCTGCTGGGTTATCTCACAGCGCTGCTTGATGATGGAGAAGCGGTATCGCTCGATCGGCTCGCCTCCTGCGGTTGGCCCGCCTCCGTGCACGTGATCGGCAAGGACATCCTTCGCTTCCATGCTGTGTTCTGGCCTGCCATGTGCATGTCTGCAGGACTGCCGGTGCCGCAAAAGGTGTTCGGCCATGGCTTCCTCACCCGTGAGGGCCAGAAGATGGGCAAATCCCTCGGCAATGTGCTGGACCCCGAACTGTTGCTGGAGCGATGCGGCAGTGATGCCGTTCGTTGGTACCTCCTGCGCGACATCCAATTCGGAGACGACGGCGATTTCCAACAGCAACGCTTTGTTGATCTGGTCAACAACGATCTGGCCAACACCATCGGCAACCTGCTGAATCGCACCTCGTCGATGGCGCGCAAATGGTTCAATGACGGCGTTCCTCCGGCAGGAGCAGCCTCAAGTGCTGACCATCCCCTGGCCCTCAAGGCTGCGGAAACCGTCAGCACGGTGATGGAGGCGATGCCGCAGCTCGCGTTCAAGACCGCGTCCGAGTCGATCCTTCAGTTGGCCATTGCCGCGAACGGTCATCTCAATGACACGGCTCCCTGGAGTCGCATGAAGGAGCCCGGTCAAGAGCAGAGCGTGGCCGAGGATTTGTTTGCTGTGCTGGAAACCACCCGCATCGTTGGACTCCTGCTTGCCCCGCTCTTGCCCGACCTCAGCGAGCGGATCCTGTCTCAACTTGGGGAAAGCCTGGATCAAGACAACTGGTCGAAACAGCTGAATTGGGGCAGGCTGTGCAGCGGTTCCGTGCTGCCGAAGCCAACACCGGTGATGCAGCGGTTGGAACTGGATGAACCGCTCTGAACAAAGCATGCTGGGTCGCTGGTCACGTTGTGGTCTGGCAGCAGCCCTTGTGGCGAGTGCATGGCTCACCGGTTGCACAACGCGGCGACCGATTGCGCTTGAACCCACGCCGTCCTTTGTCTTCCGGTCGCTGGATTTGAGCCAGCGGGCCGACGATGGCAACCGTGGCTGGGATCTCACCAGCCCCGAGGCGCGTTACGACCTGAGCAGTCGAACCATCCGTGCACGACGACCCGAGGGCGTTCTCTATCGGAATAATCAACCGCATTACAGGATCACCGCCGATCTCGCCACGGTGTTGCGGGATGGTGAGCTCGTCGTTCTTGAAGGATCGGTCCAGCTGCGGCAGTTGAACCAACGGGGGCTGACGATTGAGGGAGACAATCTGATTTGGACGCCATCGCAGTCGCGAATGGTGATCAATCAACGGCCCAAGGCCAACGATGGCAAGGCGCAAATCCGCTCACGCGAGCTGGTGTTCCAGCAGGACACCGAGGTGCTGCAGTTCAAGGGCCCAACCCAGCTGAACCGTGTTGATGGCACCAATGCTGCTTCCACAGTGGTGCGGGGTGGACGTGGAACCTGGAATCTGAAGAGTGGTTTGTTTCAGGCGCCTGGTCCGGTGCAGGCCATCCGCAGCGATGGCCGCACGCTCAGTGCTTCAGGACTGGATGGCAACACCCGTCAGGGTTACCTCGACCTACAACAACCGGTCACGCTGGTGCTGGAAAGCGACCGCGGTCGGATCACTGCCGGCCGGACGCGTTGGCTGTTTTCGGCGGAGCAACTTCAATCCGATCAACCCATTCAGGCTGAGTTGAAAAACAGCAAGGTGCAGGGCAGGGGGTTCAAGCTTGATCAGCGCACTGGCACCGTGATCATTTCCAATTCGTGTCGCGTTGAGCAGACGTTGGAAACATTGACGGCCCAACGCTGCGCTTGGAACTGGCGGAGTGAACGGGTTGTCGCTGATGGCGATGTGGTCCTTCGCCGGACCAAACCGGAGCAGATCACGCGGGCTTCGCGCATGGAGGCCAATATTTCGGATGATGGTGCGATCCGCTTCGGCCAAGCCGGAGCGAGGGTCGAATCGACGATCAAGCTGAGTCCGGCGGCACAGGAGAAGCCTCGCCGGCCGCAAGTGTCGTTCTGAGCCGTTGGGTCCAGCCCTCAATCCATTGCTCATCGGAGCGGGTGAAACAACGGGGCGACCACCCCCCCACGATCACGGCCCCTTCCTTCCCCATCGGGCAAACAACGATGGCGGGAAGTGACGGCAGCATCGCGTCGAATTCCGCTCGGCCCGGAAAGAGCGTTGTGTTGACCAAGGAAATGGTTTGCTCACGCTCCATGGCCCGTTGGGTGATCGCTCCTGGCTCGAAAGCCTCCTGACTGATCAGGCCCCGACGCAGCACGACCTGATGGCGCCAGAACACGAGCACGGATGCAGCTGGCGTTGCCGTCAACAGCATGTGGCTGCCCCAGGCCAGCTCCTGTTGTTGGTTTTCGCTGAACTGATCCGCCATCAAAAGTCCCTGTTCCCCCTGCAACGGAACTTTCTCTGCTGTCTTGGGGTTCGCCCGTGTCCACAGCACAGCCACCAGCATCAGGCCCACCGCTGCCATCCCCGCCAGAACTTCGGCCCGTTGAAAGTCCGGTGTCACGGTCTGCGCTACCCCTGCATTGGTCACGGTCAGACCCAGCACCAGAAGCGCACAGATCAGAACAGCTCGGGCGGGACCTGGCATCAACAAAGGGTGCTGTCAGAACGCAATCATCCTGCTCAAATACGTACATGTGCGTCTCTGCCATGACGACTCCCGAGGCTTTTGCTGCTGTTGCCCTTGCCGCTGTTGCCTGTGATGGAAGGCTGGGGCGGGATGAGGCCCATGCCCTGCGCCGTCAGCTGGAGAACCGATCGCTGTACAGCGACATCTCTGAAGCGTCCATGGGTGAATTGTTTGACCGCCTGCTGTTGTTGTTGCGGGAGCAGGGCGTTCAGGGCTTGATCACGTCCGCCTTGCCTCAGCTCAATCGAATTCAGCAGCAGTCCGCCCTGGCTGTGGCAGCGCATCTGGTGCATGCCGACCGCAAGATCACAGCGGAGGAAACCGATCTCCTCGACCAGCTCACCCGTCAGATGACTCTGCCCGACAACGAAGCCCGCATGGTTGTTGAGGCAATTGCAGCTTTGAACCGCGACATACTGGACAGCTAGCGGCAGACTGAGGCAGTCATGACGCTTGAAGGGATGCCCCGTTCCGCCCGACGCCTGTTGGCCAGCCTGCTCAGTTTCGGGGTCTGTCTTCTCCTCTGGGCCCCAGCCAGTCTGGCGATCTCACCTGCTGCCCTGGGTGAAAGCCTGCCGGATGCGTTGGTGATCGACGATGCCGACGTGTTCAGCCGCGCCAGCCGTGGTGAATTGGAAGCGAAATTACGCAGCTTTGAAGATCAACGGGTCGATGCCCGCCTGATCACGCTGCGGCGTTTGGATTACGGCATCACCTTGAACAGCTTCGGTGAGGAACTCCTCGAGACGTGGAGCTCACCCAGCGGCAATCCCTTGCTGCTGATGTTGATCGAAGCCTCGAACAAGCGTTCCGCTGTGGTGGCCAATCAGGAGCTTGAGGCACAGCTTCCTCCCAGCCTGCTGAAGAGCACCGCCCGTACAACGATGACTGTGCCCCTGAGGGAGGGCGATCGTTATCGCCAGGCATCCGTTGATGGACTCACCCGACTTTCAACCGTTCTCTCGGGTGGCGAGGATCCCGGCCCTCCGAAGGAGATCGAACGGGTCACCCTGCCCACCAACATTCCCACCAAGGCGGAAACGGCTGAAAGCGATGCCACCAAGTGGGTGATCATCCTGTTGGTGCTTGGAACCATCATTCCGATGGCCACCTGGTGGGTGTTCTCGCGCTGATGACCCGACTGCGATGAGCCGCCGTAACTGGATCAACCTGTTCAGCAACAGCCAAGCGATCGAGCTCTCCAGTGATCTTGAGCGTGGCTACGAGGCGGCTCTGCTCATCCAAAGCCTGGAGTTGGAGTACTACGGCGACCGGCAGATTCGTCCGGAGCTGAAGCTCTCCGTGCCGCGCTCTGTTCAGGCCACGATTCTTCGCCGCTTTAAAACCGCGCTGGCCATCTGCCGCAATTCAGCAGCAACTCTCTCGAAACAACGGGGTCAACTGGATTCCCAGGAGTTGCGTCAACTTCAACTGATTGAATCCGTCGTGAGCCGCTATGGATCCCGGCGATCAGGCAGTGCACCGTCGATCAGCCGCTCACCGGATGCCCTCCCTCGTTCGCTTCTGGGTGTCTTCGACAGCATTCGCCTTCAGTTGGATCCCTCGACGGAAGACAGCGTCGTGGCGGGGTATCGACGCCGGCGGGACAGCACGCTGATTTCACTGAGGGTTCTGCTTCTGCTCGTTCTGGTTCCCCTTCTTGTTCAGCAGATTGCTGGCACCTATCTGATCTCGCCTGCGGTGAATCAGTTTTCCCCCGAACTCCCTTTCCTGAGCTACCCCAAGCCTCAGCTGGAAGAGAAGGCGGCTGAAAAACTTCGGCTTTACAAGCAAGAACTGGAATTCGATGCCTTCCTCAAGGGCGCGCAGCCCCTTGATGATGGTGCGCTGCGCGACAAGCTCACCGAAAAGGCGACTGAGCTCAAGCACGATGCCGATGAGGAAAGTCTCAAGGCGATCAAGAATGTGTTTGCGGATCTGGCGGGCCTGATCGCTTTCGCCGTGGTGTGTTTTCTGAGCCGCGATGAACTGCGTGTTCTGCGTGGATTTGTTGATGAGGCGGTTTACGGGCTGAGTGATTCCGCCAAGGCCTTCGCCATCATCCTGTTCACCGACATTTTCGTGGGTTATCACAGCCCGGAAGGTTGGTCGGTCTTGCTGGAAGGGATAGCCGAGCATTTCGGCCTTCCCTCCAGCCAAAGTTTCGTCAACCTCTTCATCGCGACATTCCCGGTGGTGTTGGCGACGATCTTCAAGTATTGGATTTTCAGATACCTCAACCGTGTGTCTCCGTCTTCCGTCGCGACGCTGAAGGGAATGAATGGCAGTGGTTGACCTCTCTTCCTCAGTGGAGCCCCCCGTTGCCGGCCAGACCAGCCGGCTGATCCTGGTGAGTGGGCCAACCCGCAGTGGCAAGAGCCGCTGGGCTGAGCACCTGTTGAAACACCACCCTGTTGTCACCTACATCGCCACGGCGGCCGCCAGGCCGGATGACCGTGATTGGCAAAAGCGTTTGGAGGCCCACCGGCAGCGGCGGCCCGACCATTGGAGCGTTTCTGAATGTGGGGCAGAGCTGGTGAGCGTGATCAATGGCCTGGCTCCCGGGCAATCTGTTCTGATTGATGCCCTCGGTGGCTTTGTTGCCCACCACCTGGACCTCACTGCCCAGGAGTGGGATCAGCTCTGTGAGCAGCTGATTGCCTCGATCAGGGCATCGCACTGCACGTTTGTTCTGGTGATCGAAGAGACAGGCTGGGGCGTCGTTCCCCCAACACGAATCGGAGGCTTGTTCCGTGATCGTCTCGGAACCCTCGCGCAGGCACTTGACCCCTTTGCTGACGCTGCCTGGCTCGTTCTCCAGGGTCGTGCACTTGATCTTCATGCCCTTGGCCAGGTGGTGCCATGACTGAGATCGCCCCCCTGCGGATTGCCCTGTTCGAACCTCAGATCCCTCCGAACACCGGCAACATCGCCCGCACCTCGGCGGCCTTCAGGGTGCCGTTGACCCTGATTGAACCCCTCGGCTTCAAGGTGGACGATCGGAGCGTTCGTCGTGCCGGACTTGATTACTGGCCCCACGTTCAGCTTTCCATCGCTTCGAACTTTGCCGAGTTCCAAGCTGAGCTTCGTCCTGAGCAGAGGTTGATCGGCTGCAGTCGTCGTGGTGGTTCATCGCTCTCCTCGTTCACGTTTCAACGTGGAGATGTTCTGCTGTTTGGCCGGGAAGACACGGGGCTACCGGAACCGGTTCGCGAAGCCTGCGACAGCATCCTCACGATCCCCATGCCTGGAGCTGCTGATGACGCAGGCCAGGGAGGTGTTCGCAGCCTCAATCTTTCCGTGGCCTGCGCCCTGGTGACCTACGTGGCTGGACAGCAGTTGCGGTTGTGGTGATCCCACCACTGCTCCAAACCCCCTTGCGCGGGGATGTTCGGCTCGTTACCTTCAACGCGTCTCAGTGGTTTCATGCGCGCAACGCTTGCTCTGGCAGCTGCTGTAACCCCTGTTCTGTCCCTGGGTCTGTGGAGTTCTCTGCCCGGGATTGCCGATAACGCCACTTTTGATCTTGCCGAGCTGCCCCCTCTGCCAGCTCTCTCCCCGAACAATCCCGTTGCTGTTGTCAGCAAAGTCGAATCCAGCACTCAGATCTGGTTCAAAGTTGTTCGTGCCACGTCCCTGCGGCGTTTCGCTGAGCTGTTGAAGCTCGATCGTGAGGAGCTGGCCTCGTTGAACAACCTGCCAAGCTCCCACGTTTTTGAAAAAGAGAGTTGGCTTTCCCTGCCGGTCTCCGCACGGGGTGTTGCCGTGACGTTGTCGTCACTCAACCGCTCCAGTGAACGTCAGACGCTTCCGGTTTCTGCCCAACCAACGATTCATACCCTCGCGAAAATCCAGAAAGGCGATTCGCTGGCTTCGTTCCTTCAGCGCCACGGTGTTACTCAAGAACAGCTCAAGGCCTGGAATCCTGGCCTTGAACTGAGTGCTTTGACAGTTGGCCGGGAACTGCAGGTCGCCCAGGCTGGCTCGAGGCAGTCCCTTCTTGCTGTTCGTCCGCTGCGGAGTGGAGGTGCTGCTTGGCCTGCTCAAACTCGCCTGCCATTAGCCGATCAGCCCAACAGGCTCAAACCACCAATCGTGGGTTACCAATGGCCGACCAAGGGTGTTTTCACATCCGGTTATGGATGGCGCTGGGGACGCATGCACAAAGGCATTGATATCGCCAACAACACTGGAACGCCCATTGTTGCCGCTCGCGATGGGATCGTCACTTACTCCGGCTGGAGCGGTGCCTACGGCTATCTGGTCGAAGTCGCCCACAGCGACGGTGAATCGACGCGGTACGCCCATAACAGCCGCCTTCTGGTCAAAAAAGGGCAGATGGTGCCCCGGGGTGCTCGCATTTCACTGATGGGAAGCACCGGACGAAGCACCGGACCTCACCTTCACTTTGAAATCCGTCGGGCCGGTGGCGCTGCTCTCAATCCCCTGGTCAAACTACCGGCACGCAAGGCCTGAATCAGACATGCCCGAACTCAACGAGAGTTCGAACGAGCTGATCAACAGCATGAATCAATGAATGTCAGAGGGGAGACTTGAACTCCCGACCTCAGGGTTATGAATCCTGTGCTCTAACCAGCTGAGCTACTCTGACGCAGGCCCTTCAGGCCAGTACCCATCATACATCTCAGGGGTTCAGCCTCAGCGCATGTCGATGGCATTAAGGCGATCGCGGAAGGATTTCGGTTGATCGTCCTTGGTGAGTGGGGGTGCCGTCTCGACAACCGGTGTTGGAGCTGGAGCTGGGGCCGGCTCGATGCTCCGCGTTGCCGTTGAACGTCGGGTTGCGCCGCGATTCCCGACCAGAGTCTTCAGCTGGCCAGTGCGCTGGTCTCGATCCAGGGGTTTCTTGCGCAGATCTCCCTTCAGCTGGTTCAGCAGACGGAAATGTCCGGTGGAACTGAACTTGCGCAGGAGCGCAGGATCCCAGCTCGTGAGTTGGTCAGTCATCACCTGAGTTTATGGCGACGGATGGCTAGGGTCGTGATAGGTTCAAACCTGATACTGGAAGTCGAATCGACTACGTGTTAAGTCGTTCGCGGCCTTCAGCTCACTCATTCACCTCCCGAACATGACCGACACCGGTTGCTTGCGTGTGGGCCAGCAGGCCCCTGATTTCACAGCCACCGCTGTGGTGGACCAGGAGTTCAAGGAAGTCACCCTGTCCCAGTACCGGGGCAAGTACGTGGTGCTGTTCTTCTATCCACTGGATTTCACCTTCGTTTGTCCTACTGAGATCACGGCCTTCAGCGACCGCTACGCCGATTTCTCCAGCAAGAACACCGAGGTTCTCGGCGTTTCCGTGGACAGCCAGTTCAGCCACCTGGCCTGGATCCAGACCCCTCGCAATCAGGGTGGCCTGGGCGATATCAACTATCCCCTCGTTGCCGACCTGAAGAAGGAGATCTCCACGGCCTACAACGTTCTCGACGAGGCTGAGGGTGTTGCCCTGCGTGGTCTGTTCATCATCGACCCCGACGGTGTGATCATGCACGCCACCATCAACAACCTGCCTGTGGGACGGAATGTTGATGAAACCCTGCGCGTTCTGCAGGCCTTCCAGTACGTGCAGTCCAACCCCGACGAGGTTTGCCCTGCCAACTGGACTCCTGGCGAAAAGACCATGAAGCCTGACCCCAAGGGTTCCAAGGAGTACTTCTCCGCCATCGGCTGATCGTTCGATCATCCCGATCCGTCACTTCGTTTTGCCCTGCCCGTCAAACGGGTGGGGCTTTTTTCATGAGTTGATCCAAAGCAAGATTGAGGTCGCGGTCCATGGCAACCAATCGGCCGTCACTCACAACAATCCTGGCCAGAGAAGGCAGCCCCACCTTCTTGGTGCGCAGATACACCGGTTCCACATAGAGAAGTCCGGAGCCCACGGGAAGCACAAGCAGGTTCCCCTGCAGAAGTTCCAGATCCTCCTGATCCCATAGACCAAACTGCTCGCTCACATCTGGATCCTGATGAATCAGAGCCTGAACCTGTTCAGGACCGGGAATGTATTTGTCTTTGGGAAAGTCGATCAGTTTCAGTTCACCGTAGTGATCGCCATCGTTCCGAGCCACCAACCACGCCGTGAGATTTGGCCTTGATAAGGGGGTCAGGGGTTGGAGCAGCAGAAATTCAGAGTTGTCGTTGCTTTGAAGCTGAGCCGTGATGTGATACGGAGCAACATCAACTTTGCGGCCGCCGTAGATCTCGCTTGGCACCTGCCAAACATCATCACTGTTGTAGAAAATTCTGGGATTCGAAACGTGGTACCGCTTCAATTGGTTGACCTGGGCATTGAAGAAGTCCTCAGGAACTCTGCGGTGATCAAGAAAAGCCTTTGGCATTGCCTCCATCGGCTCCATCAAGCCTGGAAAAGCGTGAGCCCAGGCCATCACAATTGGATCCTCAGGCTCCGAGATGAAAAACCGAATGCTGCCGTTATAAGCATCAACGATGGCCTTCACTGAGTTTCTTAAATACCGATCCGGATCATCTGCTGAGACCGCTGCGCTGTAGGGAAGAGTTGAACTGTGGGTATAACCCTCGACAACCCAATACTGATGTTGCCTGCGTTGTTCTGAAGTTGCCGTGGTGGTGTTGGAGCTGTCTTGCTCAGGGTTTGGAATGGAGATCAGGTAGGGCTCACCACGAAAATCAATGAATGGAGCGATGGCCTCAACCCGACTGCGCACATCACGCCGGATCAAAAGTTTGGAATCAGCATTGATCGTTGTGGTGATCAGCAATCGAGGGTCACGCAGATAAACAGCTGCTGCGAATCGCTGAAGCCAGGATCCAATCGGTACTCCGCCAGCACCCTGATAGTGCGTCATCACATTGATGTCGCCTTCGGGGTAGTCGAATTCTTCAATCTGCGTTGGAGCGATGGCATAGGGCGAAGGAAGCATCCCGTAATAGATCGCCGCATCACCAACGGGGATGGCCTCCTGCACCTCCGAACGTTCAATCCCCAGTTCTGGATTTCCCTCAATGACTGTTTCTGGGCCAAGACCTTTAATGAAATACGAGGGAAGGCCATCACTGCTTCTGTCATTCACCGGACTGACGGTGAATCCATAGCCATGGGTGAAGATGAAGTGACGGTTCTGCCAGGTTTTGGATTGACGCGGTAACGCGGATTGATCCAATTCGCGGGCCGAGAGGATCACTTGCTGCGACGAATCGCTGTTTTCATTCAGCGGGTAGCGATCAACAGCAGCATTGGAAAAGCGGTAGTACACCCTCAGTTGCTGCAGTTGCCGGTTGGCTTCCAGCAGAGGGCTGCTGTCCCAGAGACGCACATTTTCGAGCGTGCTAACACCTTGCTCGCGATCAGCGGTGCTGAACCTTGTCGGGTCGACGACCTGACTCTTGATCTGATCCAACTGGAAGCCCCATTGCGTGGCCTCAATGGCATTGTTCAGATAGCGCTCTTGCAGTGCAAATTCCCTTGGCCGCACCACCAGCCAGCGCGTTAACGGAGTTGCCACCGTTTCCAACACCACAAGAGACACCAAGACCAGTGCAAGGCCCTGACGGAGGCGTCGCCGGCACGGGACAAGAAGTGCAAATGCGATCAGCACCAGCAGCAGTGTGGCGAAGCCGCGCAACGGAAGGGTCATGTGGTCCTGGAGCCAGCCCGCCCCTGCCACAAGGCCGTGTTGGGTCCACAGCAGCTGATGCCTCGATAACCACACCTGCCCCGCCACTCCGACCAGCAGAAGCGCCGAAAGCAACCTGAACAGTTGGATCTGTCGCGCAGAGAAGGCTGGACTGGCCCAGTCAGAAATCGATTTTGAGCTCGCCAGCACCCGCCAGAGCTCAAAGGCGAGGGTGAACGCGGCAGCCAAGAGCAGCATGTCCAGGGCCAGATGCAATCCTGCAAAACGCCCCAAGCCGAAGCTCAGATCCGCTCCCAGCAAGGGGTCTCTCGTGGATTCATCGGGAATCCATAGCGCCAGCGACCAGATGCCCCACGCCCGGCTGACGACAGCCACCAGCGAACCCGCCATGATCCGTGCCAGCCAAAGCCTCAACCGCGGCCAGGCCATCGCAAGCCCTATCGCCCCTGCCTGAACGAGTCCTGCAGCTGAGCTGATGCGGTGCTGGAGCCCCGCAACTGGCTGCCATTCCCCAAGCTGAAACGGATCGTGGATGGCCAACGCCAACAGATCCAGCGTGACAAAGGCACTGATCAGCACAGCACCACCACTGATCAACAGCGTGAATCCAAAGGACCATCCGGTCAGGCTCATCGCCTTGGATGAACTCGAGCTGTGTTGCCTGAATTGCCTTGACCAGGCCTGGGCTGCCAACAGCGGCAGCATCGCCACACCCGCGAAGAGAAGCTGCAGAAGCCAGCGCTTGAGGAGAACGTCGCTCCAGGCAAACTGATCGAACCAGAACCACTCGATCTGCATCCGGGCTGCAACAACAACCAGCGGCAGCAGAAGGAGGAGGCGTCTCATGGGAGGCCAGCGATGTCTCTGAATCGATCACCGTTGATCGTTTCCTCGGCAATCAAAACGTCCACCAGTTGATCCATCAACTCACGGCGGGGCTCCAGCAGTGCGATGGCCTGCGCCAGAGCACTCTTGGCGAGCTGGCGGATTTGAGCGTCAATGGCCTGGCCAGTGGATTCGGCGTATCCCGGCCGTTGGTTGAACCAATCGCGCCCCAGAAAAACCTCCGTACCCGGACCCTCGAGGGCCATCGGTCCGAGGCTGGAAAAGCCAAAGCGCGTCACCATCTCCCGTGCGAGTTGCGCCACCATCTGGAGATCTCCACTGGCTCCCTGGGTGATCTCGAGCGACCCGAAAACCACTTGCTCAGCTGCTCGTCCCCCCAGGGCCACCACCAGATCAGCGAGGCAGGAGGAGCGGGTGATCAACCCGGAATCAAGCACCTCCTCGTCAGGCATGAAGCGGGTGTAACCACCGGCCCCTCCCCGGGGAAGAATCGTGACCTTGTCCACCGAGTTGGCCGCTGGAAGAAGACTGGCCACCAGGGCATGACCCACCTCGTGGTAGGCGATGAGCCGTTTTTTTGCGCTGTCCTGCAAGGGACGGTTGCTCAGCCCCATGGTGATCCGCTCCAAGGCCCCCTCCAGCTGGAACTGACCGATACGGAGCATGTTCTGGCGGGCCGTGAGGATGGCCGCTTCGTTGAGAAGATTGGCGAGGTCAGCCCCGGAAAAACCCGGCGTGCGGCTCGCCCAATCCGATAGCGAGACCGCGTCGTCGAGGGGGCGAGTTCTCGCATGAACGGCGAGAATGGCCTCGCGACCTCGGCGATCGGGAAGGCCCACATCAATGCGCCGGTCGAAGCGTCCTGGACGCAACAGTGCGGCGTCGAGCACGTCGGCACGGTTTGTGGCCGCCAGCAGAATCACACCGGAGTTCTCCTCAAAGCCGTCCATCTCCGTCAGGAGTTGGTTGAGGGTCTGCTCCCGTTCATCGTTGCCGCCACCGATACCAGCACCCCGCTGGCGACCCACAGCGTCGATTTCGTCAATGAAAACGATGCAGGGGGACTTTTCCTTGGCTTGGCGGAACAGATCGCGAACCCTGCTCGCACCAACACCAACGAACAGCTCAACAAACTCAGAGGCCGCGATGGAGAAGAACGGCACGCCCGCCTCGCCTGCAATCGCCTTGGCAAGAAGCGTTTTCCCGGTTCCAGGGGGGCCAACCAGCAACACTCCCCGCGGAATCTTGGCGCCCAGGCGGATGAAGGCCTCGGGCTGCTTGAGAAAGGTGACCACCTCCTCAAGTTCCAGCCGCGCATCGTTGATGCCGGCAACATCCTCAAAACGAAGCTGAAGGTCTTCCTGGGGTTTCAACCGAGGTTGACTACGCCCAAACCCAAGAGCTCTGTTCGCCATTTGAGCTGAACGCTTCAACAGAAACGACAAGCCGACCACCACCAGCAGAACCAACATCAGGGTTCCCGCCAGTTCGCGTCCTGCTTGTTCGCGGCGGATGTCAACAACCGTCAGGGGCGTGCCGGAGCTTTCAGCGGCCCGAAGAATTTGGTTGTCGTTGGCGAAAACAGGAACCGTGACCCGTCGGCCATCGTTGTATTGGACTCTTACCTCCCGACGACCGGGCACAAGATCCAACTGTTTGATCTCTTTCGCATCGATATCTCTCAGCAGGGTGGAGTAACTCACCGTGTCCTGCTTCGTCCAAAAACCCTGAATCGAAGAAGGTTGAGCCTTCTGAGGGGCCGCGGAACCACTGGAATCGCCCGAACCTGGTGCCACGTCTTCATTGCGCTGCACGGAGCCTAGCGATTTGACGCAAGGGGGTTCCAAACGAGACAATCTCGGTTTGGAAATTCACCAGGCGCAATGGCCGTCCCGAAGAAGAAAACATCCAAGGCCAAGCGCAACCAGCGCAGCGCCACCTGGAAGGCCAAGGCAGCCTTTGCCGCCCAGCGCGCCATGTCCATCGGCAAGTCTGTGCTGAGTGGCCGCGCCCAGGGTTTTGTTTATCCGGTGAGTGAGTCCGAAGACGGCGAATCCTGAGTCGAACTCGGGAGGTGGATCCGCCGCAGAGTTCGATCCGGATCCACCTCCACAACAACATCCGCTCGCATGGTGTGAAAACTGCTCGATGGCAGCGAGCAGAGAATCATGCGGATAAAACGATCCAAGTCGGCATTCGACAGCGACGCACCGCGTTCCGCTTCAAGAGTGGCTTCCTGTTGGCGCTTCCATCGCCAAGGCGCGTTGAAGTCGGTTGCTCGCAGTTGCCAGAGTTGATCGAAACACCTCCAGGTGGGTTCGTAGTGGGCGAGCACGGGTTGCAGCTTCAGGCGCCACTCCAACTCCTGCGCCGTTAGGGGGCTCTCGAGATGGGGCTCATCCGCAGTTGCGTCGTCATTTGGGCTGCAGCCCACAAACCAACCCTCAAAAATCAGCAAGTCGGCATCGCAACGGCGCCAACCGCTTCGATCTCCTCGGCCATGGCGTTTGGCTTTGTCGAAGCAAGGCATCAGAACCTTCTCACCCTGTCGCCATGTCTGAAGACACTCCTGCAGGAGCTCCAAGTCATGGCTGCCAGGAAGCGCACGAGGCACACCCCAGGGGTTGCCCTGCATCGCCGCATCAAGCCGTCCGGCCTCGAAATAAAAGTCATCGAGAGAAACCACCTGGATCGAGAGGTGAAGTGCCCGTGCGGCAGCTTCAATCCACTGCCCCAGGGTGGTTTTCCCGCAACCTGGCAAAGCACTGAATCCGAGCAGTCGGCGTTGACCCTGCCATTGCTGGCCCAGGTTCAGAAGCGGCAGACCAACAGACCAGAGCCAATCCGGTGTCGCCTGAGGATGCCAGTGATCGATGGCGACCCGATGCCACCCAGAGTTGCGCTGCAGTGCAGACCAACTCGGAAGGTCGCCCAACTCGAGGTGCTGCAGCAACCGCTGCTGATCCTTGCTGGGGATGAGGCGTTGGCCTTCAGGATCCAACTTTGAACGCCTCCAGAACAACGGCGTAAACGAATCCAAGCCGGAGGTTGTCCAGCCAGGGAAGACGACGGCGCCCAAGAACCATCAATTCACAGGCGATGAGGGCATAGAACGCTGTGTACGTCCTGAGTTCAACAGCATCCAGGATGTAGACAGGAAGGTTGCTGCCAATGAAAAATCCGAGCAGCAGCAGCAGCAACGAAGCGCTGCGGCGCCACCAGGGGCCAGACCAGGACCGCCGGATCCCAGCGCCCCACGCGTTCTGAAGCCCCGCCAGACGTGTGCGCTGGATTGAGCTCATCGATCCGGCACCGACAGAAGGAACTCCAGATACTTCAGCGTTACTGCCCCCTCCTGGCAAGAGGCACCGGAAAGCACGGTTGCTGGCTGTCCAGGGTCCCCCAGGTGATTCAACACCGCAGCAGCCTCGCCTCCGGACTCACGCAGAGCATCGGCATCCCAGGGGGAAGGGGTCAGCAGACAACGCAGACCTGCGGCTCTTGCCGCCGAAAGACCTGCCGCAGAATCTTCGATGGCGAGGCTGGCAGCACTGTTGGCCCCACTGCGTTCGAGAGCGAGTCGGTAGCCGTCCGGTGCTGGCTTTCCCGAAGCAACGTCATCCGATGTCACCACCCCATCGAAGCTGGGAATTTGCTTCTGGATCTGTTCCAGCAGAGCCATCACCGACGCTGAACCGCTGGAGGTGACGATCCACTGCTGCACGCCGGCCCTGTTCAACTCATGCAAAAGCCTCTTCACTCCGGGACGGAGATGCACATGCCCTTGGCGGACCCGTTCCAGGTAATGGACGCGTTTGCGATCACGCACCTGCTCCAGTTGGTTCTGGCTGAGATGCACCCCACATGTTTCAGCGTGGAGGTTCACCCTGCGCAGCCCGCCAGGAATCGCCAGCAGCCTGTTGTAGAGCGATTCATCCCAAACAAAGGGGAGATCCAGTTCCTTGAAGGCCATGTTGAAGGCCGGTCGATGACCATCCATTTCCGTGTCGGCCAAGGTGCCATCCACATCCCAGAAGACCGCTGAAAGCCTGTTCACCTTGAGGAGCAGCAACGGCACAATGCTGGGACATCACCGCCTGTTGCGTTTCCTTGCCGGCTGTTCCGCTGCATTGGTCCTGGTCCCTTCCAGCCGTGGTGGAACCATCGCCATTGCAAGGGCTTGATTTGCCGCTGCCGCTGCGCTGTGTGCTGCGGCGCAGGGGATTCAGCTCCACATCCGAGGCCGAGAGCTTTCTCTCCCCTGGTGATCTACCGCCCACACGTGATCATTTCCCCGATCTCGAGCAGGCCTGTACGCGCTTGGTAACGGCCTGCCGATCCCGTGAACGCGTCGCCATCTGTGGTGATTACGACGCCGATGGGATGACCAGCACAGCCTTGCTGTTGCGGGCGTTGGCCCCGTTGGGTGCTGAGCCGGAACCCGCCATCCCCTCGCGGATGGAGGAGGGATATGGCCTCAATCCCGCCATGGTGCAGCGGCTCTACGACGATGGCGTGCGATTGCTGGTCACCGTTGATAACGGTGTTGCCGCGAGGGAAGCCCTCGAACTGGCCGCAAGTTTGTCGATGCAGGTGATCGTGACCGATCACCACACGATCCCGGCGCAACGGCCGCCGATGACTGCGCTCATTCATCCGGCCACCACCCCGGAGGGCTCGCCTTACCGCGGACTCGCCGGTGTGGGGCTGGCCTATGTGCTGGCCCATGCCGTTGCCGATGTTCTGAACAAACAAGAAGCCATCCGCGTGGCCCGGGATCTGTTTTGCATCGGCACGGTGGCCGATATGGCTCCTCTGGTGGGGGCCAACCGCAGTTGGTTGCTGGAGGGGCTGAACCATTTGCATCGCTCCGAGTGCAAGGGCGTGCAAGCGCTTCAGCGCCTGGCGGGTCTCGGGGAACGTCCGCTGACGGCAGAAGACATCGGGTTTCAGCTTGCACCGCGCATCAATGCAGTGGGGCGCCTTGGGGAACCGAGGCTTGTGGTGGATCTGCTCACGGCTGAAGATCCCGATTCAGCCATGGCCCTCGCACGCCGTTGTGATGATTACAACCGCCAGCGACGGGATCTCTGCGACGCGATTGAAGCGGAGGCCGTGGCGCTGGTGGAAGCGGAGTCCAGTGACGCTCTCCCCTCATTCCTGCTGTTGGCGCAAAGCCACTGGCACCACGGGGTGATTGGCATTGTTGCTGCGCGGCTGATGGAGCGCTATCACCGCCCCACCGCTCTTTTGGCCGGTGATGGAGATGGAAGTCTGCGGGCTTCGGTACGGGGACCCATCGGTTTCGCGGTGGATCGTGCCCTCTCCAAGTGCAGTGATCTACTCACCCGCTTTGGAGGCCACCCCGCTGCCGGGGGATTCACCGTTAAAGCGGAGTTCGTGCATGCTCTGCATGAGCGCCTCTGCGCCGAAGCCGATGGCTGGTTGATGACCCAGGCCCAGGGGCGTCCCGTGCAACCTGACGCTCTGCTGCAGTTGAAGGACGTGAACTGGGATCTGTGGCGCCACCTGCAATCCCTGGCCCCCTTCGGCATCGGTCATCCCAAACCGCTGTTCTGGTCACGGGGGGTGAGCGTTGAGGATCGGCTCGACCTCAAAGGAGGACACCTGGCCCTGACGCTGCGCCAGGGTGAAAATGAGCGTCGCGCCATCGCCTGGCGATGGGATCCAGCGGCGCCTGTTCCCGCATGCTGTGACGTGGCTTACAGCATTTCGATCAACCGTTGGCAGGGTGAACAGCGTCTGCAGCTTGAGCTCAAGGCCATCCGTGCCCATACGGAGTTGGTGTTGATCGACCGCGGCACACGGCAGTACATCGCCCAGTTGACGGAAACTTCAGGTCTGAAGCTCACCAATGGCGAGGGTGAGACGCTTCAGGCGAGCATTCAACAAGAACAATCCCTCACCAGCGACAACGATCTGGCAAGGGATCAGCGGGTGATTCAGTTGATCGAGGAAGCCTGCCTAGGATTGGGGCTACGTCCTTGAAACAAGGCGATCAGAGTGCGCCGCGGCGGTAGAAGAGGATGAAGATGACAGCGGGACCGGCAATGGTGATCATCGCCAGGGCGGCAAAGTTGGCGATCAGGTGAATGTCAAAGCCCATGGCGATGCAGCGCTGTCCAAAATCGTTACGCCTCCCAGGCTACGGGGCTCTGTCCCAAGTGCGACGGATTGGTTCTGATCTCTGTGATGGCTTGTCACAGCTTCAATCATGAGCCGAGAGACGCCGCAATGGTCCTGCATCAAACACTGTGGAGCCTGTTGCCGACTCACTCCGGAGGAACGGGCTGATGCCCTGGCGGCCTTGAACGAAGAGCAACAACGCACCTATCTGGCCATGGTTGGCCCTGACGGCTGGTGCATCCACTACGACACGGGCAGTCAGCGCTGCACGATTTATGAGGAGCGACCTGATTTCTGTCGTGTCAGTGGTCTGGGCCGTCTTTTTGACGTTCCCGATGATCAGTTCGATGCCTTCGCCATCACCTGTTGCCAACAACAGATCCGCAGCACCTATGGCGGCCGCAGTGGCGTGATGCGTAGGTTCAAGCGCGCTCAGACCGCGGGAGGTTCTGTTGACGAGTGAGCAAACAAGCCCTGAGTCGCGCAGCTTTGCTGCCGTGCTGTTCAGCACCTTCACCACAGTGTTTGTGGCTGAACTGGGCGACAAAACCCAGTTGGCAACGCTGTTGCTCTCGGCCCAGTCCGGCTCTCCTGTTCTGGTGTTCATCGGTGCCGCGCTGGCGTTGATTTCATCCAGCCTTGTGGGCGTTCTCGTCGGTCAATGGTTGGCCAAAACCCTTCCGCCTGAGCGTCTTGAACTGATGGCTGGGGTGCTGATGGTGGCGCTCGGCATCTGGCTCGGTCTTCAGGCCGCCAGCTCCCTTTGGCTCAATGCAGCGAGCTGACGATGGATTTTCCCCTTCTGATCTCCACGTTCTTGACCGTGTTCCTGGCCGAACTCGGTGACAAGACCCAACTCGCCACCGTTGCCATCAGTGGCACGTCCAATCGCCCCCTGGCCGTGTTTCTCGGCTCATCATCGGCGTTGGTTCTGGCCAGTTTGCTGGGGGCCTTCGCCGGTGGTTCCGTTGCCACCGTGATTCCCAGCGATCTGCTTCAACTGCTGGCTTCCGTTGGTTTCCTCGTGATCGGTGGCCGCTTGCTGGTTCCTCTCGTCCGTGATGGTGAAGCCAACTCGGACGGGGATCAAACTTCTGAGTCCTAAAGTGATCTTTGAAGGGCTGACTCTGCACGGCCTGCTGAAGAGCGTCGACCACCCCTTCCCTCTCTCCCGGCCCTGATGGTCGGTTTCTGCGCACGCCACGATGAAATTTACGGTTGCCGATCTGCTGGATCAGCTCTCAACGGAGCACTCCTCTGAGCCCGACCAACTGGCCAAGATCCTCAAGCTCAGCAACAAGACAGATAAAGCGGCGCTTGAGCTTGCCGTTTCATCACTGATGAAAATCGGTGTGATCGAAAAGACCAGTGAGGGTGGTCTCACACGGCCCCAGGAGAGTGATCTGATTGATGCTCGCCTGCGTTGCAGCAGCAAAGGCTTCTGCTTCGCCATTCGCGATGACGGCGGCGAGGACATCTACATCCGTGACCATCAGCTGAACCACGCCTGGAATGGCGATCGTGTGCTGGTGCGGGTGACGCGGGAGGGCGGACGCCGCCGCTCTCCTGAAGGAGGTGTGCAATGCATCCTGGAACGGGCCACGCAATCTCTCCTGGCTCAGGTGGAGCAGCAGAGCGACCAGCTGCTCGCCACCCCCTTGGACGACAGAGTGCTTGCCGGCATTGAGCTGCCAGCAGAGGATTCCAAGCATCTGCCCGGTGATGAGGTCTCCAGCGTTGTCGAGGTGCGCATCGATCGCTACCCCGTGGCTCAGCATCCTGCGGCCGGCCATGTCGTGCGATCTCTCCCGCTCAATGGCGGACCAGCAGCCGACCGGGACCTGCTGCTGACCAAGGCTGGTCTTCAGGACCGTCCAGTGGCACCCAGAAGCTCAGGCAAAACCCCTGCGTCCAAGGGCCGGGTCGATCTCACCGCACAACCGTCGCTGCTGCTCAAAGGATGGAGTCAGGACGATGCACCGGGGTTGCCTGCCGTGCACGTTGAAGCGAGGGACGGCGGTTGTCGCCTCTGGGTCCACGCGCCCAGCGTGGGCGAGCGGATCGGTCTGGGCAACAGCCTCGATGCCTGCCTGCGGGACCGCGGTGAAGCCCTTTGCCTCGGTGAAGTCTGGCAACCTCTTCTAACTCCGGCCCTCCACAAGGCCACCAGCTTCTCGGCCGGATCCGAGGCTGATGCCATCAGCGTTCGGCTCGACGTCTCTGCCAACGGTGTGGTGAGCGACTGGGAGTTCATGCTCAGCTCGGTGCGCCCCGTCGCCGAGGTGAGCGCCGATCAGTTGATCGCCCTGGCGGAACGCAAACCCAAGGCGCGCAGCGTCCCGACCGCTCTCAAGCCGATCAAAGACCAGCTCGGTCAGTTGGAGACCCTCCGCTTCTGCAGCACGCTGTTGTTGGAGCAGGAGCGTGCCAACGGGGTTGTGCAACTCGATCTCTGCCCTCCGCAGCTGGAATCCCTTGGTGACCTGTGCAGCGCAGATCCCTCCGGGTTACGGCATCGCTGGGTTGATGCGTTCAACCCGGTCGACCCCCATGCGTTCCTTCAGCCTCTGTTGAGGGCCGCCGACCGTGCATGGACAGCACAACGTCTCGAGCTCCAATTGCCGGGCATCACCATCGAGGCGGATGAACCCGATGGCAGCGTGCTCACCGATGTGGCGAAAACAGCCATTGCCCTGGATCTTCCCCTTGAACTGGATGACGACGGCTGTCCATCAGCTTCGGAACTGATTCAGGTGTTCAAAGACAGCACGCAACGCCGGGTGCTGGAACAACAGCTCAGTCACGCCCTCCCACCTCTCAACCTTGTGGCATCCACAGAGGTCCCCCCTGCGGCAGCGGATTCCGATGGGGACGAGGTTGCTGCGTCAAGCCAGAACACCTCACTGACCCCATGGACGTGTGCCACCCAGCACTACGCCCACCTGGTGAACCAACAGGTGATCGTTGCGCTGCTGACCGATGCCAAGGATCGTCCAACCGTGCGTCACAAGACGCGTCTGAAGCTTGGCCTCAAGGGTGCCGGTGCTGATCTCACATGGCCCCTGTTCACCGCATCCCAGGACGAGAAGTTGAACGGCTTGGTGAATGAGCGCACCGTTCAGCGGCTCAACACGCGCCGGCGTCAGGTGTTGGAACTGGAAAAGGATCTGCTGTCGATGATCCAGGCCCGTTCAGCCCAACCCTTGATCGGCGAACAGGTGGAAGGGCGCATCAGTGGTGTGCAGAGCTATGGCTTTTTCGTGGAAGTTGGTGAAAGTCGCGTTGAAGGGCTGGTGCATGTGAGCTCCCTCAACGATGACTGGTACGAATACAGATCACGCCAGAATCGTTTGGTCGGGCGCAAGAACCGTCAGACCTATCAACTCGGCGACGCCGTACAGGTGCGCGTGATCAATGTGGATGTTCTGCGCAACCAGATCGACCTTGAGGTCATCAGCCAGGGTTCCAATGGCTCCACGGAACCTGAATCCTCAGCTCCTGAATCCTCGGAGCCGCTGCCCGTTGCCCTCAGCGAGCGCTGAGTGATGCATCCCTACGTTCTGGCAGTCACCGGTGCTTCCGCTCAACCCCTGGCCGAGCGTGCCCTACAGCTGCTGCTGCAGCGCGGGCGCTCGGTGCATCTCGTGCTCAGCCATGGTGCCCATGAGGTGTTTCGTGCGGAACAGGGCCTGACGATCCCTGTTGATCCGCTGAAACAACGTGCGTTCTGGCGAGAGAGGCTGTCGGTAGAGAGTGGCGAGCTCACCTGTCATCGCTGGAATGATCAGGCCGCCTGCATTGCCAGTGGCAGCTACAGAACCCGGGCGATGGTCATCGTTCCCTGCAGCATGGGAACCGTCGGGCGGATCCATGCCGGTATCGCCGCAGATCTGATCGAACGTTGTGCAGATGTGCATCTCAAGGAGCGTCGGCCCCTGGTGATTGCTCCCCGGGAGATGCCTTTCAACCTGATTCACCTCCGCAACCTCACCGGCCTCGCTGAAGCTGGAGCCACCATTGCCGCTCCCATTCCAGCCTGGTATACCCGGCCCGATTCCTTGGAGGAGATGGTGGACTTTCTGGTGGTGCGCCTGTTCGACGGCCTGGAGGAGGACCTTGCACCCCTGAAGCGCTGGCAGGGCCCCCTGGAATGAGCATGTTTCAGCGGCTGCTGCTGATTCCCTGCCTGGCGCCACTGATGGCGTTGCTGGTTCTTTCGGCCACGAATGTCGGAGACAAGACCCGGATCCGTCTGCTGGTTTGGACAACACCTCCGCTCCCCGTTGGGGCGTGGACAGCACTGGCTGGCGTTGGTGGTGCGGCCGGAGCCGCTGTCGCAGCGGTTTTGGTCTCCCCAGTGGAGCGTCCTCTGAGTCGCCAGAGGCGTTCCCCTGTTCAACCGGAGTTTGAGGAGAGGGGTTACACCGCCTACGAACCGACACCCAGATCCAGCACAAACCCAGGCCCAGAACGAGATGTGAGAGAACCAGCTCCAACCGTGTCTGTGGCCTACCGCGTGATTCAACGCCCTTCGTCAGTCCCCCCGCCGTCAGACGCTTCATCAGGCGCTTCAGCCGTGGGCTCTCCTTCTCAGGATCTCAGTGATTGGGGAGATGATCCGGAGGCGAACTGGTAAGCAGCGCACCAAGCTGCCTACAGTTGCGCCAGCAATGCTGGATCGGTGAGCGAAACCCCAGTCGAGAAGCAGTCTTCAGGTCAAGAGGCCCCTGCCAAAGCGGCGCCGAAAGCGAAGCCGCCCAAGCCGGAGGACAAGCCCTTCCCTGAATTCATCGACACACTGTTTTTGCCGGCCGTCGCCAAACAGTTGGCCGAACATGACATCACCGCTGATCGGCTCGAGCGCGTGGATGGGCAGCGTCCCGTTGTCGGTGGTGAATGTCCAATGGTGGTTGGTGAGCTTCCAGGGGGGCGCCGCTTCTGGGTCTGCTTCTCCAAGGCCGACATCAACAGTGCCAAAGTGATTGCCCTGGCTGATGCCGGCAGCGAGCCAACGCTGCTGGAGAGCTTTCTGATCGATGAGAAGCGGATGTCTTTGGCCCTTCTCGTTTCCCGTCTCTTGCAACGGCTCAACGGCCAAAAGTGGCTGGGAGGTAACTAACCGCCCGCATTGGCCTCGGGGGTTGGGCTGACACGCCTACATTGGCAGGATCGTGAACCGCAACTGATGGTCCCTCCCACCGCCGTGGCCGAAGGCAGCGCTGTAGCCATCAAGGATCCTGTCAAGGACACAATCCTGACCCCTCGCTTCTACACCACCGATTTCGAAGCGATGGCGGCAATGGACCTTCAGCCCAATGAGGCTGAACTTGAAGCCATCTGTGAAGAGTTCAGGAAGGATTACAACCGCCACCACTTCGTTCGTAACGAGGAGTTTGAGGGTGCTGCGGACAAGCTGGATCCTGAAACCCGCAAGGTGTTCATCGAATTCCTTGAGCAGAGCTGCACATCGGAATTTTCAGGATTCCTGCTCTACAAGGAACTGAGCCGCCGCATTAAGGCGAAGAACCCTCTTCTGGCCGAGTGCTTTGCTCACATGGCTCGGGATGAAGCTCGCCACGCCGGCTTCCTCAACAAGTCGATGAGTGATTTCGGCATGCAGCTGGATCTCGGCTTCCTGACCGCGAACAAGGACTACACGTTCTTCAAGCCGAAATTCATCTTCTACGCCACCTACCTGTCTGAAAAGATCGGCTACTGGCGTTACATCGCCATTTACCGCCACCTCGAAAAGAACCCCGACAGCAAGATCTTCCCGATCTTCAACTTCTTTGAGAACTGGTGTCAGGACGAAAACCGACATGGTGATTTCTTTGATGCCCTGATGAAGGCCCAACCGGACACGGTTCGTGGCCCCATCGCCAAACTCTGGTGCCGCTTCTTCCTGCTGGCGGTGTTTGCCACCATGTACGTGCGCGACGTGGCCAGGAAGGAGTTCTACGAGGCTCTCGGATTGGATGCTCGCACCTACGACAAGATGGTGATCGAGAAGACCAACGAAACGTCTGCGCGCGTTTTCCCCGTTGTTCTTGATGTGAACAACGACAAGTTCTGGACACGCCTCGAACGGCTGGTGGCCAACAACGCCGCATTGGAAAAGGCTGATGCCAGCGATGCCATCGCTCCTCTGAAAGTGCTTCGCAAGCTGCCCTTCTGGATCGGAAACGGTGCCGAGATGGCCAAGCTGTTCCTGATGCCAGCGATCGACAGCGATCGTTTCCAGCCAGCTGTGCGCTGAGGGGACTCCCCCGGCCCAATCGAGGAGATTTCTTGACCAACGCCTTTTCGAATCAGTGGCAAGGACTCTTGGAGTCGTTGCTGCACCGTGGCAGCTCCGCAGGAGCCGACCTGGTGGAGGTGTTTCTTGAGCGCACCGACCACATCGGTTTGCTTGCCGAACAGGATCGGATCACCAGTGTGAATCCGTCGTTCGCCCGTGGAGCTGGCCTCAGGGTGTTCCGTGATGGCCGTGATGGCTTCGTCAGCACCAACGATCTCAGCGAAGCCGGCCTCCAGCGCGCCCTCGATCAGGCCCTCGCCATGCTCGGTCTCGAGGCGCAACAGCTCACGTCCCCTTCAGCTTTTGAAGGGTTGAAGCAGCTGACCGACCACGGCTTGAACAAAGCCGACTGGCTGGAACGCTGCCCCTCCCTGGATCAGGCCAGCCAGTGCCTGCTCAAAGGCACAGACCATCTCAATCGTCTTGGTCAGCACCTGCAGGTGCGCCGTGGCAGTTACGCCCGCGACTGGCAAGAAGTGCTGGTGGCTGCATCCGATGGCACTTTTGCCCGCGACATCCGCCTGCATCAGTCGACCGGTCTCTCCGTTCTTGCCTCCGACGGCGATCACCGATCCAGCATTGGCCGCCGCTATGGCAGTTCCGATCGTCCAGACGATCTTCAGGACTGGGATTCCGAAGCCAGTGCAGCTGAAGTGTGCAACAGCGCTGGAACGATGTTGCGTGCCGACTACGTGGATGCCGGACAGATGCCGGCTGTTCTCGCCAACCGGTTCGGTGGCGTGATTTTCCACGAGGCCTGCGGCCACTTGCTCGAAACAACCCAGATTGAACGGGGCACCACGCCCTTCGCAGACCGGGTTGGTGAACTGATCGCTCACCCTGCAGTCACCGCCATCGATGAAGGGCTGAGTGGTGGATCCTTCGGTTCCATCTCGATGGATGACGAGGGAATGGAACCTGAGCGCACCGTGCTGATCAAAGACGGGGTGCTCCAACGCTTCATCAGTGACCGAGCCGGTGAACTGCGCACGGGCCACAAACGCACCGGAAGCGGCCGGCGTCAGAGCCATGCCTTTGCAGCTGCGAGCCGGATGCGAAACACCTTCATCGACGCCGGTCCGCATACCCCTGAGCAGTTGATTGAATCCGTCGATCAAGGCCTGTACTGCAAGGCCATGGGTGGAGGAAGCGTCGGCCCGACAGGTCAGTTCAATTTCTCCGTTGAAGAGGGGTATCTGATTGAGAACGGCAAACTCACCAAACCGGTGAAAGGGGCGACGTTGATCGGTGATGCCAAGGAGGTGATGCCACGCATTTCCATGTGCGCCAACGATCTGGAACTGGCTGCCGGGTTCTGCGGATCCGTGAGTGGAAGTGTGTTCGTCACCGTGGGCCAACCCCACATCAAAGTTGATTCGATCACGGTGGGGGGCCGTTGATGATGAGCAGCAACAACAGCCTGAACGCCACGGATCTCAGGGATCGCCTTCAGACCCTCGCCTCGCGTGAAGGCATTCGTCGTTGGGATCTTGGTGCCGCCTGCAGTGACGATTGCTCCGTTCAGGTGGATCGTGGTGAAGCCAAACAACTCAAGGCTTCGCAGCGGAGCTCCATCACCGTCCGGGTTTGGAACAGCGATGGCCTGGTAGGCATCACCAGCACCACCGACCTCTCCGATAGCGGCTTGGAACAAGCCCTGGTGGGAGCCCATACGGCCAGCCGTTTTGGCAATCCCGAGGACATCCCTGAGTTCTCCCCCCTGGCCACAGCTCCACTCCCCGAGCTCGATCGCCCGCTTCAACCACGCCAAGGAATCCTCCCCCTGCTGGACACCCTTCGGGATGCGGAAGCCGATCTGTTGGGTCGTCACCCCGCGATCCAGACCGTCCCCTACAACGGACTGGCGGAATCCCTGTCCCAGAGCCTCTATCTCAACAGTGAGGGAGCACTGCGCCAGATGGAGCGCACCCAAGCCAGCCTGTATCTCTACGCGAGGGCGGAAGAAACAGGTCGTAAGCCCCGCAGTGGAGGAGCTGTTCGTTTGGGTCTTGGCAGCAGCGAACTGGATGTTCAAGGCTGCATCAGCGAGGCTGTTGATCGCACCGTCAGCCATCTGGATTATCGACCGATCGAAACCGGGAGCTACCGGGTTTGCTTCACCCCCGAGGCCTTTCTCTCACTGCTTGGTGCCTTCAGCAGCATGTTCAATGCGCGTTCGGTGCTCGATGGGGTGAGCCTGAGCCAGCGGGATTCGATTGGATCCGATGTGGCGGTTCCCTTCTTCAACCTCCACGATGACGGCCTCCACCCCGGACACATCAGTGCGGCAGCCTTTGATGGCGAGGGAACACCAACCCGACGTCTCTCCTTGATTGAGGGCGGAACCCTGCGGAATTTCCTTCACTCGGAAGCCACGGCCCGAGCCTTCGGTGTTCAACCCACCGGCCACGCCGGCCTCGGTGCCAAGGTTTCGGTTGGTCCAGACTGGTTCGTGGTTGGTTCCAACCCGCAGGTGAGCAGCGGTAACAGCCTCAACCACCGCACCGAGTCAGGCCCCTTCGTGCTGATTGAGGATCTGTCAGCGCTTCACGCCGGTGTGAAAGCCACCCAGGGATCCTTCTCCTTGCCCTTCGATGGATGGTTGGTGAACAACGGCGAACGGGTCTCCGTTGAAGCAGCAACGGTTGCCGGTGACATCCGCTCTGTTCTCAACGGCATTGCTCATCTGGAAGCTGATTCTGAAATCACCCACCGAGGCGTTTCCCCTCATGTTTGGGTGGATGGACTCTCCATCACCGGCGAAGCCTGACGTTGAAGATTCTGTTCTGGGGGACACCGGTCTATGCGGTGCCAACCCTTAATGCACTGCATGATGCGGGCCACACCATCGTTGGGGTCGTCACGCAGCCGGATCGTCGGCGGGGTCGAGGCAAACAGCTGGTTGCATCACCGGTAAAGGCGAGGGCGGAAGAACTCGGTCTTCCTGTGTTCACCCCTGAACGGATCCGACGGGATGACGATTGCAAAGCCAAGCTCGCTGCACTCGGTGCTGATGCTTCTGTGGTCGTGGCCTTCGGACAGATCCTTCCCAAGGATGTGTTGGAGCAGCCTCCCCTGGGCTGCTGGAACGGCCACGGATCACTACTACCGCGTTGGCGCGGTGCTGGTCCCATCCAGTGGTCCCTGCTCGAAGGGGATCAGGAAACGGGTGTGGGGATCATGGCCATGGAAGAAGGGCTCGATTCTGGTCCGGTTCTGCTCGAGCAACGCACCCCGATCCAGCTGCTGGAACCTTCTATCGCCTTGGCCGAACGGCTCAGTGCTCTCACTGCAGAGCTGATGGTTCAGGCGATGCCACTGATTGAAGCGGCGGGACCGGGTCCAGAAGACGAGAGATTGGCAAGGCTCAACGTGCGGGTTCAGGCCGAGGGGTCGACCTATGCCCGCATGCTGGAGAAGCAGGATTTCCAATTGGATTGGTCTGCCCCTGCTCTCAGCATTCATCGCAAGGTGATGGGGCTTCATCCCGGAGCGTTCACTCAGTGGCAGGGCAAACGCCTGAAGGTGTTGCGCACGGAGCCGTTGATCGAGCGCCTGCAGAATCAACTCAGTCCTGAGGGACGCAACCTCGTGGGCCAATGGCCCACCGGAGAGCATCCTCCGGGGACGATCCTGGCGGTGATCGAGGATCTGGGCTTGGTGGTGAGCAGTTCAGGCTGTCCTCTTCTGATCCGGGAGGCACAGCTGGAAGGCAAGGCGCGCAGCACAGCACCCGTTCTGTTGCAGCAACTCAAGGCCACTGTGGGAGATCGCTTCGGCGACGGTTGATTCAGGATTCCGTATACAACGAACGCGCTTGAGCCCAGACGCGATCAAGATCCTGTTCAGAGAGTTGTAGAGCTTCCGGGAACATCGCCGCGAGCCATTGTTGCCGTTTTGCCAGCGTGTCGACCTCAAAAAATGTTTGCTGGGACGCGAGCACCCTGAATTTGAGAAATTCAAGCAAGCGTGCGCGCAAACGAGTCGTGTCCACAAGTTTGATCCGTCTGCGTTGATCGCGGAGAGAAATGGTGCAGCCTGGTTCCACCCCACTTAATTGCGGTGCAAGCAACTCCAATGTTGTTGGGGGCTGCCAATGCCGTTCCTTGGTCTCGGGGTGGGGGTAGTAAACCCAGCCGTTCACAACATCAGCTTCGCTCGCTTTGATCTCCACACGCCAGAACGAGAATGTTTCAGGGGGGTGGAGTTCGGTCCAATGCAGCTTCTCAAACAGGTGATCTGGATTCGCGAGAGACACCTCGAGCGGTGCAAAATTAATATTCAGCGTGCCGAAATAGCAGCCCGACAAGTCAAGCCCTAAGGCCTTGAACACAGGGGATTGCATTCGAATCGTGCCATCCGGATACGGTGAATCGTTGCTTGTTCCGGAGGCGACGCCATGGCCAGCACAGAGTCGCCCGGTGAGCCAGTCCGTTTTCATCAATCAGCGAAGTTCACGGTGGCTGCAGTTCTCACAGGGGCCTTCCGGCCACACAGCACAGCGGAGCAAAGGACTACGGGCATTGAAACGGCAATTGGGATCACCGATCACCCAGCCATGTCTCCAGGGTGTTGCATCGGCGGGACGCGTCTGGGGGTTCACCAACAGGGCCACTGAGGCCATCACATAGCGACCGTTGCGAAGGGCGTAACGGTGACGACGTTGCATCACGAGGAAGGATTGCTGTTCCACAACAAGCCATCGCCCTGGTTGTGGCGGATCCTCAAGATCAACGCGATGGAGCAAACGGTCTCCACTGATATGGCGAAGTTCAACAAGCATGGCCTTCGTCCTGATCGAGTTCCTTGCTGCGGATCGACATTCCCCAGGCAAACAGCAACAGCACCACCACCAAGGTGAGCCAATCGGGTTGATTGAGGCTGGGCACGACAACATGAACAATCAAGCGCAGCGCCACGAAAGCAACGGCGAGAAACCCAGCCGTTTCAAGCCGTGGATACAGATCAAGCCAGCGGATGAACAGGGCGGATGTAAAACGCAGTGCCACGATGCCGATGAAGGCACCTGTGCTGATCAACACAATCTGATCACTGATGGCCACGGCTGCGGCGACGCTATCGATGGAGAAGGCCAGATCTGTGAAAGCCAGCAGTAAAACCGTGTTCAGAAACGGGCGAGACAGACCGTTGGATTCATGTCCTTCGCTGGACTCGGCATCATCGCCTGATCGGTTGTTGAAGTGATCAACCACCAGCCAAACCAGATAGGCCGCAGCGAGGAGTTGCACCCAGGCGTTTTGCAACACCCACTGGGCCACAACGATCAAGGCGATCCGCAAGACCAGTGCAATGCCAATGCCCAGGTTGAGGGCAAGGCCTTCCCGCTCCGGTTGGCGGCTGCTGCGGGCGATGGCCGCGAGGGCCACGGCATTGTCAGCCGAAAGGATCAGCTCCAGCAGTACCAGAACAGGCAGCAGGGCCAAAACCTCACCCCATTGATCGGCACCTTCGAAGAAATCCGACAGTGAGGGAAGCGAAGTGATGTCCATCGCGGCAGCCTAGAAAGTGCAAGCGCTGTTCCATTGCGATGCAGATCCGGGCCGAGCTGTGTCACGTCGACACCCTGAGATGCATCGTGCGGGTCGAGGCCTGGCTCGACGGTTCTCTGCAGGGCAGCGCCCTCGGTGAAGCCGCCACTGCTGAAGAGGCTGAGGAGAGAGCGTTGCGACGCCTGAGCTCCAGGCTGGGGTCCACTGAGGCGCCACAACAGCCCCTGAATTCAGCTCGCCCTGAAGCCCCCCGGGTGGATGAGCCAAATCCGAAGCAGGTGCCCGTGGAGCGGCCGAGAAAAATTGAGCAGACCCAGCCCTCGTCTGCTCCACCCACCCCTGCCAGCCATCAGGTCCCAGCTACCCCTGCTGACAACGCCCCCTCTGAAACACCAACGGATCCTGACGACTGGAGTGATGAGCTGACCGCCATCGATATGGAAATCAGACGCATTGGTTGGTCTCGAGAGCAGGAGCAGGAGTATTTGACCCGGGCCTTTGGGCTCGGCAGCCGCCACAAGCTCACGCGCTATGCCGATCTGGTGGCCTATCTGCGTCAGTTGAAGTTGATCCAAGCCAACGACGACGCGTCCACCGCACCAGCACCCATCCGTCGTGGTGAGCTGCTTCAACAAGGAGATGCAATGTTGAAGCAGCTGGGCTGGAGCTCCGATCAAGCAAGGACCTTTCTCCAACAACAACTTGGGGCGACCAGTCGTCAACAACTCAGTGATGAACAGCTTCTGCAGTTCAACATGCTGCTGGAGGAGCAGACGCTCAGCCAGGCCAAATAAGTACGAACACTCAGGAATGGTCGGAGCTAGTGGCCTACAGCGGGTTTGCGGCAGGGACTGATACGGCGTCCATGCCGATTGCAGCAGGGTGAATCGTCTACACACTCTGCGCAGCCCGGTCGTTCCCTCCGCTTCTTTCCTGAAGGGGGGAATGGCCCCTATGGGGCAGTAATGAGATCAGAGCTCTGTCGTGAAGGGTTGTTCAGCTGATAACTCAACTGCGGAAGTTGAACTCCAGCTTCGTTTTGGGCTTTTGGTACTTGATCACATTCATCACCTGAAGACCAGTATTTTCAGACTTCCTCTCCTCGGCAAGCGCTTTGAGGATCATGGAGCCCGAGGCCTGCCAGTCTTGATCTACTTCGATAAATTGCTTGGCTCGTGAGTAGTACTCCGCAGCTTTAGCCAAATAATCAGATTTCTGGCTTGATGTCTTTGAAGATATTGCCGTTGTGATGGATTTCAATTTGTCTGAGTTAATTGTACAGCATGCTTTCCATTGCACATCAACCATTTGAGACCTGCAATCCCGTAAACGCGCTTTAGACCATGGAGATTGCACACACCGTGAGGAATCGATTGACCAGCTGAGGCGGATGCTCCTAGCTGTTCAGTCTCAGCAGGTTGGTCAGCTGACAAGAAGGTGTGAGGCCGCTACCGGTTGAGGTGTCACCGCCCAACCGAA
>ENA-UENT01000179-UENT01000179.1-marine-metagenome-genome-assembly--contig:-NODE-179-length-46568-cov-7.673944_pt1 | contig 46568 bp, 37 predicted proteins | sample MGYA00237879_ERZ529330 | MGnify/ENA primary metagenome ERZ529330 (study PRJEB26372, sample SAMN05368345) | marine metagenome | biome: cultured habitat; feature: ocean water; material: water; isolation... | reverse complement strand
ATAAAGCGGGTGAAATATTTCACCCGCTTTATTTTGCCCCATTGTTCATCACTTAAAACCGGACCATCACCCCTGCCATAGCATTAATCCCGAAAATCGGGTAGCGGAACCAACGCTCCCGGCGGTTGTTGGCGAGGTTGTTGATTTGAATAAACCCACCAAACTTTTCTGAAAAGAAGAAGTCTGCGCCAAGGCTAAGGTCAAACAAGCCATTGAGGTTGTCTGCCTCCATGGTCTCCGGGTTCAGATAAGGCACGCCGTTTTCCAGGAAAAAGTCCCCTTTAACAGTCAACCGGTCCTCCATCGTAGTGTAGCGAAGCCCGGCATTGACAGAAAGGGCCGGCAGATGCCAGGGTTTCTGATCATCCTCAAGCGTGTAGATGTTTTGGCTGAAAGCCGCAATCGCCTTGAAGCCCTCAAAAATTGGAGCCGTTACGGAGCCTTTGATCGTGACGATACTTCCATCCTGGTACAGGACATCAAACCTTGGCTGATCATCGAAAGGATCGAGCAGCCGGAAAGTGGCCAGGTCATCAACGGCCTGATAGCCAACCTGAAAATCATAATCTATACCCTCTACATTGCCCCGGGCACCACCGTAATAACTGTAATACAACGTGTTGCGAATGCGAAGGGGCGAGCCCACAAATGGGTTGTAAGTAGCCAGGCTACGGTAATTGTTCTTCTGCAAAGTACCATCAGCGCCCACGTAGGCGTTCACGATGCCCTCCAGAATGACGGCTGTGGCCTCAATATCCGGGAAGAAGGTGAAGTTATCGTCATTGGAGGCCAGGTTAAAGCCAAGCTTCACGCGAAAGCGGTCGGCATGGTAGGTGTAGTTCGGCCGCAGGAAGAAGTTGTTCAGGCTTTGGTCGCCTTCCAAATCATCGTAGCTCGTGAAGTCGGTCTGTATTTCCACCGAAAGCGGGTGGGTATCGTCAAACCACTTGGTGCCCCGGAAAACCAGATCGAAGCCATTCTCCCGGGAAGGGGAATAGCTGTCGTTCATCAGGTAGGTTTTGAAGCCTGCGTAGTAGTTGAAGTCTGCCTCAGTGCGGGCACTATTATAAATGCTGGCTTGCCCATCAAAAATAGAGAAGCGTTGCCGCACCTCTTCCGGGTCGAAGGTAATCACCTGGTCCAGGACTTCTGCCACTTCATTATAGCCATAGTAATGCACGGTGTTGGAGGTGTATTCAAGGTGGGCATTGACGGCAAAGCCCTGATCGAAGTGGTAGGTCCCGTCTACCCCACCGTTGCTGTTGCTGAAGCGCTGATTTTCGACATTTTGCCCGTTGTTGGCAGAATGGTGGTTGGCAAAGAGGTCAATACTTAGATTGTCGTTATTGTTAATGTTGTAATACCCCTGCCCGAATAAAGCTGCCGGGAAACCACCGCCTGCTTTGATGTAGCCGTCGTAGCCTTCCTCTTCCTTCTCCCGACGCATGGCCAGCGGGCGGATTTTGGGCGGCAGGTACTCGACGGGCAGTGTGCCGGAAAACACATCATACTCCAGCCGGCGGGCGGAGGTGTCCAGGGGTGGCAATTCCGGGTCTACCCGAAACCGCTCCGCATCGCCCAGGCGGGCATCGAAGCTTTTAATGATATCAATTTCGCCGGAAGGCAGGTCGTCCGGGTCTTGTGCCAGAGCAGGTTGGGCAAAGGCAACTCCAATCAGCACGAACAATATAAACTTGCAGTATTTCATCGGGCTATGCGCTATTTTTGGTCTAAGTAATAAGGTTTAGTGCCCTGCCTTCAGTCTGACAGGGCATTAAGGATGTTGTTACTGGCCACCATCTGTGTCCATGAAGCCATCATCTTCCGGGCTGGTATTCAGGCGGCTCGACTGATTGATGAGGCTGTTGATGGTTTGGAGTTTCTCTCTGGCCTCGCTAACCAGCTTTTGGTCGCCGTCATAATTTTCCAGCAACGCTTCCAGTGCGGCCCGGGCATTGTAAAGATCTCCTTTTTCCCGGAGGATATCCGAAAGCAGGATCACGCTTTTCGCTACCCAAAACGGATAGCCCGAACTCTCCTTGTTGGCGTTGATGCAAATTTCCTGTGCCCGCTCCAAATCCCGGCGCAGGTAGAAAATATAAGCTTTTAAGTAGCGGGCTTCCGCTGTTTGTTCATTATCGCTCAGGCGGATGACTTCGTTGAAAGCCGTAAGGGCATTCTCATAATCCTGACGGTCGTAGGCCATTTTGCCGAGGTAGAAATTCGCAGTGGCGATCTGAAGCTGTGAGGCATTAGGGTTGGTGGCTACTTTGCGGGCCAGAGAATAGACCGCATCGTTTTTGCCCACCCGATAGGCTGAGCGCAGGGCGCCTAACTGAGCTTCAAACCGCTGCTCCGGAGACTGAGCCACTTCCTCCAGTTCGGTATAGAGATCATAAGCCATAAGGAAGTCTTTATCGTGGTTATAAGCAATCAGCGCTGCCTTTTCCAATGCCTTCAAAAAATACGGGCTTGGCCCTTTGTCCACTACGGTCGCGTAGTCTTCCAGGGCATTGGAGTACTGCCGCAGTACCGCGTAGGACTCTGCCCGGTGGTAGGTAGCCGGAAGGATGTACAAGCCACGGGGGAACTTCCGAAGGTAATCCGTATAGGACTGTATCGCGCGCTCGTAGTTCGCATTCTCATACTGAGCCTCCGCTGCCCGGAAGTTGATGGAGTCCCGGACCTCATTCTCCACATTGCCCTGCACTGTTTCCAGGAAGGCAAAGTAGGCATCAGGCTGCCCCAGATCGTCTACATAAATCTCTTCCAGGGCGGCCATAGCCAGGTTTGACTCGCTGGCATCCGGGTTGGTGGAGAAAACCTGCTTGTAGTAGTTGATGGCTCCATCGAGGTTGCCTTGGTTGTAACTGATAAGGCCGAGGCGGATCAGGGCTTTGGTCACCAGTTCAGACTTGCCCTGATAGCGCCGGAGCAGCTCCTTGAGCGGCGCCGCTGCCTTGCTAAGCTGACCAATTTCCTGATAGGTTGTGCCCAGGGCCAGAAGGGCATCGTCGGCATACTGAGACTCCGGATAGTCACGCTCAATGCGCTCCAATGCCAGGATTTTACTGCTCGTACGCCCCAGCAGCCCTTCGATAATGGCTTTTTGGTAAAGCGCGTACACAAATCCGGTGTATTGTTTATTGACCGCGCGGTCGTAGTAGTCCACCGCACGCAGGTACTGATTACGCTTAAAGAGGCAGTCGCCCGCCCGGAGTGTGGCGTCGCCCAGCACCTGATTGCGTACTTTCTCGTTGCGGATAAAGGAACGGTTGCGGTCTATGCCGTTCACTGCTTCTTCGAAGAAGCCAAGGGCAGCGGTGTATTCCTCCTGTTTGAGGTAGTTGTAGCCCTGTGTATAATTGGCGGTGAAGATAGAGGCCTCATCAGGCATATTGCTGAGGGTCTTGGCCAGTGTCAGGTATTGGTTGAGCAACCGGATACTTGCGTTGTAGGCTTCTTCCCGGTGAGCGATATCGCCCAGCCAGTAGATGGCCAGGGCGCGGGTACGGGCATCAATGGAAACATCCAGCGACTTTTCGAAGTATTGCTTGGCGGCATTGATTTCGCCGTTTTGCAGCAACTGCAAGCCCCGGTAGTACGATACCTTTTGGTAAGTCTCCTGTAGCTGCGGTGTCCGGTTGGGCAGGGATTCAATGATGTCCATCGCCTGTTGGTAATCGCGGTAGCTGAGAAAGATTTCGCTCATCAGCTCTTGTGCCTCAATGTAATGCGGGGAGGAAGGGCGCAGCTCTTTGAGAGCGTTGATGGCTTCGCGCGGGTCTTTGAGCTCGTAGCTGAGCTTGGCGTAGTTCCAAAGCGCATCCTCCTGAATATCCTCATCATACGGCATGCGCTTGGCGTTACCGAAAGCGGTACGGGCATACTGCCGCTGATTGACGCGCAGGTAGGAATCGCCGAGAATGAACATCGCGTTCTGCCCGATTTCTGAGTCTACGGTAACCAAATCCTTGAGGTACTGAATGGCTTTCTGATAATCGCCTACCTGATAATAGGTGTAGCCGATCTGATAGAGTTCTTCTTCCCGCAACCGGCTGTTGCGCTCAGCGTAGTACTGTAGGTAAGGCAGGGCTTTCTGGTACTGCCCTTTTTCGAAATAGGATTGCCCGATGAGCTGCTTGATTTCCGTTTCCTTGAGTACGCCCTGCTGCTTGACCCGGGGCTCCGCATAAGCGATCAGCTCGTCGAAGCGGCGCTCTGCAAAGTAAATCTGAACCAGATAGTAAGGTACGTGAGGCTTGTATTTGCGGGAACGCTCTACGATGCGGAATTGCGAAATCGCTGCATCATAGCTGCCTTCAAAGAAATAGCACAGCCCGAGGTAATAGTTGGTTGGATAGTAGTAATCGTTCTCCAGGTCCTTGATGCTGCGGAAGTTGGCCTTGGCCTGCGTGAATTTCTTCTCCACAAACAGCGCATAGCCCAGCTTAAACTTTACTTCGGCTTTTTGCTCCCGGCTCATGCCGGTGGTCGGCACTTTGGAAAAGAAGTCGATGGCTTTTTCATATTGCCGGGCATTGTAGTAGTAATCAGCTACTTCTATCAGCGCCTGATTGGCAATGGTATTGGGGGCATACTTGCGTACGAATTCGAGAATGAGCTTTTCGCCATCGGGCGCTTGCATACGCACGGCGGTACGGGCGATATTCAGTTCTGCTTTCGTCCTGAGGAGCTCTGCCTTCGGCTCATTTACCGGCAGTAATAAGCGATGGGCTTTTTCAAAATGGTGCCGGGCCTTCCCGTAAATGCCCTGCCCGAACATCAGCTCACCAGTCTTGTAAGCTTCATTCGCTTCGGTAAAAACGGCAGTTTGCTGGGCCAAAACAGGCCAGCCCAACAGGAGGAACATAAAAATTGGGGCGATTCTTTGTAGCATGCTTAAGCGTTTTGTCATCGTTTTGCGTCTGCGGCTGGAGCAGTTGTGTGAATCACGAATTTATAAAAAAATAATCCGTACGCCAGCTTTTTGAACTTCGCACCCACAAATAACGCCACGTGGGTGGAAAAAATTACGCAGAACTGCGGGCAGATGAGGACCGGGTGAAGTCATGTTGATCACAAAAAAAGCCAGGAACCACTGCTCCCGGGCAGCTATTCCTGGCTCAGCCTTACTTCCATGCTTGTTTTAAGCCTGGAAGCTGAGGATGGTCTCTTCTATGATATCACAGCACTCACTAAGCTGTTCTTCGGTCATAATCAAAGGTGGCGCAAAGCGGATTTTATTGCCATGCGTGGGCTTGGCCAAAAGGCCATTTTCTGCCAGCTTCAGGCAGATGTTCCAGCCCGTTTTGCTGTCTTCTTCGTCATTGATGACGATGGCGTTCAGCAGCCCTTTGCCACGGACCAGCGTGACCAGGTCCGTTTTTTCCACCAGGTTCTTTTGCATGCGGTCGCGGAAGATTTGACCAAGGTGTTCTGCTCTTTCGGACAGCTTCTCATCTCGGACCACTTCCAGTGCAGCCATACCCACTGCACAAGCTACCGGGTTGCCGCCAAAGGTGGAGCCATGTTCACCGGGCTTGATGGTTAGCATCACCTCATCGCTGGTCAGTACGGCTGATACCGGGAATACACCGCCGGAAAGGGCTTTGCCCAGAATGAGGATATCCGGTTTGAAGCCTTCGTGCTCGCAGGCAATTAGTTTTCCGGTACGGGCGATGCCGGTTTGCACTTCATCGGCTATGAATAGCACATTACGGGAACGGCAGAGGTCGTATGCTTTGCGCAGGTACCCTTCATCGGGCACCACCACGCCGGCTTCGCCCTGAATTGGCTCAACCATGAAGCCCGCCACGTTGTCATCCTGCAGGGCTTCCTCCAGCGCAGGAAGGTCATTGTATGGGATGATTTCGTATCCCGGCATATACGGCCCAAAGCCAGTGGTGCTGCTGGGATCCGTGGAGGAGGAAATCGCTCCCAGGGTACGGCCCCAGAAGTTGCCGGTGACGAAGATGATCTTAGCCTGATTGGCAGGCACGCCTTTGACTTCGTAGGCCCACTTTCGGCACAGCTTAACGGCTGTTTCGCCTCCTTCCACGCCTGTATTCATGGGCAGTACGCGGTCGTAGCCGAAGAACTCGGTGATAAACTTTTCATAAGGCCCCAGCATGTCATTGTGGAAGGCCCGGGAAGTCAGAGTGAGTTGTTCCGCCTGCTTTTTCAGCGCTTCTACGATATGTGGGTGGCAATGCCCCTGATTGACAGCGGAATAGGCTGCAAGGAAGTCGTAGTATTTTTTACCTTCGACGTCCCAGAGGTAAGCTCCTTCCCCGCGGGTGAGCACTACAGGCAGTGGGTGGTAATTGTGCGCGCCGTAGCGGTCTTCCAAAGCGATGTAGTCCTTCGAGGAGCGTAGCGTTTCCTGTTGTACCATGGGTAAAAATTTCTTGTTAGGAAGTTATAATTTGGTCTGACTGCGCAATGATAGCACCTTTTTCGCGCATTTCCGAAAGGGCTTTATCCGAATCGCCTTCATTGAGATTGACGCCCCGGCAGCCGTCTTCCACGAGGTAGGTTTTGAAGCCCAGCCCGAGCGCGTCAAGTACGGTGAATTTCACGCAAACATCAAGGGCTAAGCCGAGAATGTAGACTTCTTCCACGTCTTTTTCCTTCAGGTAGTCGCCCAGCCCGGTGGCTTTGCGGTGCCCGTTGTCGAAAAAACCGCTGTAGCTGTCAATTTCGGTATCCGTGCCTTTGACGAAAACTTTTTCAAAAGCGTCCGCATTCAGGCCCGGCGCAAACTCTGCACCAAAGCTGCCCTGTACACAATGGATCGGCCAGAGGATTTGCTGCAGCCCGTTCAGGTCGATGACGTCACCCGGGTAGCGCCAGGGGTGCATAGCGGCAAAGCTCTTATGGTTGGCAGGGTGCCAGTCTTGAGTGGCGACCACCAGGTCGAAGTGTTCCATCAGCTTGTTGGCGACCGGTATAACCTGATCGCCTTCCCTGACCTCCAGGGAGCCGCCGGGGCAGAAATCGTTTTGTATATCAACACAGATTAGTGCTCTCATCGCGTATAGATTTTTTAATACGAAATCAGTTGCAAAGTATCCAGCTCTGCGCTTATTCGGAGAATGCGCTCAAGCCGCTCTTTGTTTACCGCAGTCCCCCGCCGATTAGCCCAATCGACCATAAAAACCGGTGGCAGGCTGACGGTAGCCGAATCATTGACGGTCCGGGCTTCCGGGGCAAACTGAATGGACTCGATATCGGCACCAAAGGATTCCCGCGCTACCCGCAGGCTTTTGGCAATAAGGGTGGAATCGCTCTGCCGGCGGGCCAGGGCGCGTTTGAGGGCTTCCGTCTCCTCTACTGCGGAATTGGCTGTACGGCGTTCGGTTTCCAGCATTTTCACCACCTCCTGCCGCTGTGCCTGCAGAGAGGTCTTGATGTCTTCCAGGCTCATTTCAGCCTGCATTGGAAAAAGGCGCACCGGCGTATTCAGGTCGTACTTCTCGTGCAGGAGCTCCTGATAATACAATACAGAGTCTTCGGAAATGCGGCGCCCCAGCAACTGCAGGATCAGCTTATTGGTATCCCGGTCAATGGAGGTCAACTCATAATTGATGCAAGCTTGTGGAAAGTAGGTATCTACGAAGGCCTTTACCTCCGCTTTGTCTTGCTGCATCTCGTAGAGATTGTACAAAATGATCCCACTTGGCAGGGAGACGAGCAGGCTGAAGAAGGCGGTAATCATTCGGTTGCGGCGCGCCTCCCGGGCATCCACATAAGATTTGAGGGGGAAACGCAGCAGCCGGATGATGATGTAGGTGGTCAGCGCTATGAAAAAGGAGTTGAGGAAAAACAGGTAAAATGACCCGCCGATGATCCCAAATGCCCGGTTGATTTCAGCGCTAAACGCCTGTGGCTCCATGCTCCCTTTCCGTATCCAGAGCTCAAAGACCTCAGCCACGCCAAAACCGGTAACACAAAGCGGCGGCATCAAAGCCGTAGCGATGGCAACGCCCGGTATGGCATTTGTTTTATCCTTTCTGGAGGAGGAAATGATACCGGCAAAACCGCCGAATATGGCCACCAGGCCGTCCAGGAATGTGGGGGAAGTCCTGCCCTGTATCTCCGGGGTGATGTGCCCAAAAGGGCTGACGAAGAAATAAAAAGTACTCACAAACAGGGCAATCAGAATAGCGATCCCAAAGTGCCGCATGGAGGTGAACATAGAGTCTTTATCATTGATGGCTACGCCTAACCCTATGCCCAGAATAGGGGACATCAGGGGCGACACCAACATCGCGCCGATAATTACGGCCGGCGAGTTCAGGTCAAGCCCGAGAGAGGCAATCATTATAGAGCAGCCGAGGAGCCAGGCATTAGCCCCCTGCATGCGCTTGTTGTTGCGGATCGCAATGATGGTGCCTTCGCGGTCGAGCCCGGTCTCCAGGTCAAGCAGGGTGTGGAACCATTCGCGTGTGGCCTGCCAGAGGTCAGACAGGGCCTCGCCGATCGTTCTGGAAGACGAATTGGGTGATGGGGTCGTTGCCATAGTGTAGATATATTAGCTTAACAAGCCATCCTTCATTTCCAGACGCCGGTCGCTCATCTGCGCCAGTTCTTCATTGTGGGTGACAATCACAAAGGTCTGCCGGAAATCATCCCGGAGCTGAAACAGCAACTGATGCAGTTCCTGAGAAGAAGAAGAATCGAGATTACCGGAAGGCTCATCTGCAAAAACAATGCCCGGTTGGTTCATCAGCGCGCGCGCCACAGCCACCCGCTGCTGTTCCCCACCGGAAAGCTGCCCCGGCTTGTGCTGCAGGCGGTCGCTGAGCCCCAGGTAGTCCAGGAGCTCGCCTGCGCGTTTGCGGGCCTCGCCTTCCGGCTTTTTGGCGATCAGGGCCGGCATGAGGACATTTTCCACCGCACTGAACTCCGGCAACAGGTGATGGAACTGGAAAACGAAACCAATATTCAGGTTGCGGAAAGCCGCCAGTTTTTTGGTGCCCATGTTCTCTACTGCCGTATCATTGATCAGCAGCTCACCACTGTCCGGGCGGTCGAGGGTGCCCAAAATATGGAGCAGGGTGCTCTTTCCGGCACCAGACTTCCCGACGATGGAAACAAACTCCCCTTTCCCAATCGAGAGGTCTACCCCTTTAAGTACCTGGAGTTGCCCGTATGCTTTTTTAATGCCTGATGCCTGAATCACAAGCCGTGGATTTTGTGAGCGGTAAAAATAGAAAAAAGTAGGAGGTTTCCGCCAGGTCCGGCGTATTCCTGCCTGGCTTTTTATGAAAAACCGAGATCTCTAAATAATCAGTCCTTCGTGTGTTAAATCTTTTTCTGAAGCGCAGAAAAAACAGGTGCCAATCGTTTTGATTTAAGAAAGGGTTTTAATCCGCCCTCATCTTTCAAAAAACGACTTTTATGAAGTTGCACGACTACTTTCCACAGCGCGATCTTCCATTTAAGCTTATCGGCCGAAAGGCAACAAACGCTACTGGTCAACTTGCTAAAATACCTGTTGAGCCTCTCTTTTTTGCAATCCTTTTGCTCTTTTCCCCGGGGGTCCTGCCTCAGCTTTCCGCCCAGCAATCTTCAAGCCTGGAGCTTCACCTGATGGTTGGACAGAGTGATGCTGTTTGGATTGAACGAGATTATTCAATGCCTATACTCGAAAGCGGGGATATAAGCTCGGGTGCATCGCCAACCTTCGAATTTCAACTGCGGCATGCCATGCCTCTTTCCGGAAACTGGCGCTGGGTCAATGGCCTTGCCTTTGGCGTTGACTCCTACAAGATCAACCTCTTTTTAGATAAGGATTTTAACCGCTTTGGGCCTGGGTATTCTGAAAATTACATTGATGCAAGCATCTTTCACTTTGCCTTGCTCACTGCCATACGGTATGACCAGTCATTCAATGAAAAGAATGGCTTTTGGGTGCAGTTGGGGCTTCAGGCGAGTTATTTCGTGAGAAGTTATGTGGGGCTGGGTGTCGGAGTCCTTTCCAATGGTGGCCCAAACGAACAACTTTTCGATGCTGAATGGACCATCAATGACGCTAACGATATCGCCTTCGCCCCCGAAATACAGCTCGCTTACCGCCGCACCCTTGGGCAAAGCCGGTGGAGGCTATTCCTGGGCACCAGTGTTGTTGTTTCCAGGTTTGAATCTGCACAGGGAACCTTTCAAATCTTTGGAGACAACGAGGTACGGTCTGGAACACTGCAAAAAAGGTGGCTGAAAGCAGGGCTGAACTTTGGAGCGCAGTATGCGCTTTCCAGGCCTTGATTATGAATTTATTTTACGGTTTCTTTTGACGTCCTACACTGAGATGGTCTGTTGGGCAGATGCTAAGGCTAAGTTTTGGAATGCCCACCGCAGTAAGCAATACTGTTGTCGATTTTTTTTATCACCCTGTCTGTTCAAGCAATTTCTTCGAAGGAGGCGTAAGTTTTAGCCTTGAAAAATATCCATTTGTGAAATCCTTCGTGCTTAAACCAACAGATCGAACACAGGGATACTATTCAGGGTTTCAGCAATAATTATGCTTTTCAGGAGAGGATTGAGCATTCTGGAGGTAAGCACGATCCGCTTCGATTTACCAATTTTAAATTTAACCTATGATACTCAGAATCATTACCCTGATCGCCATTTTTCTCGCGGGCGTTCAATTCAATGCCCATGCAGTAGTAATCGTTCAGCCGGACGCCCAATCGGAAATCCTAAAAGAAAAGGGACTCTCCAAAGAAACCCTGAAGGATAAATTGCAGCAGTTTTCTGCCAAAAAGCGGGCAAAACTGGAGAAGAAGTTTAAAAAGATCAAAAAGAAACTGGACCGCAAGCGATCTGCGGATGGTACAAACGAGCGATCCGGTGTAAGGACAGGGCTGGTCATTGTATTGATTGGCTTGCTGGTCGCCATACTTGGCTTTGCCGGGATAGCAGATCTCCTGGTTACCATAGGTATTGTAGTGTTGGTGGTAGGTTTATTCCTGTGGCTACTGGATTTGCTGTAGATAGAGATAATGCTTTAATGTGAAAGGAGAGCCTGACTTCGCTCTTCGAGCTACGATGAGTTGAAATGCAGTAATGGGCGCGTTGCTCGTTTCTGCATTTCCGGATAGGGGTACCTCCTTGAAAAAGGTTTTGCCACCAAAACCAACTCCCGGCACTATCCTGGATTTAACAAAAAGACAGGGCGACTAATTCATATAGTCCAATATTTAGAATATGTGGCAAGAGTTCATTAAGTCTTTTGAGGAATTTCAAAACTCCATCATTGATCAATCACCGGAGATAGCCGTGGGCATACTGATGTTGATTGTATTTACGTTTTTGGGGGTATTCCTGCGTTCGGTTACCCAGAAAAGGCTTTCCAGGCGGGTGGAAGACCGGTTGTTGGTGAATTTTATCGGGAGGATGATTTTCTTGGTTTTCCTGATTTGCGGGATCACCATTTTCTTAAATCAAATAGGCCTTGGCAAAACAGCAAGCGGACTACTTGCTGGCGCCGGTGTATCGGCTATAATTTTAGGTTTCGCTTTTAAAGATATCGGAGAGAACTTTCTTGCCGGCTTTTTCCTGGCTTTCAGCAGGCCTTTTGGAACCGGCGACTACATTGAAGTCGAGGGCCTGACAGGCATAGTAAAAGCCTTGAATTTTCGCAACACCCACATCCGGACATTTGAAGGGAAAGATATATTTATCCCCAATGCCATGCTAATCAAAAACCCTTTGATCAATTACACCCGCGATGGGCTGTTGCGGCACGATTTCGTGATTGGCATCGATTACGGCAATGATATCCTGGAAGCCCGTCGGCTTATTCTAAAGTCCATACAGGCTGACCAGCGAATCGAACAGGGAAATGACCTCGAACCCTTTATGCTACTGGAAGAATTCGGTACAAGCACTGTAAATATCCGCGTGTTCTACTGGATCAATTCCTATAATTTCACAGGCCAAATAGCCCGTTTGAAAACAGAAGTCATGAACAGCATTCTTCTGAATTTAACCAAAAACGGCTTTAGCCTCCCCGCTGATATTGTTGAGCTGAAAATCTACCAGGAAGGGAAGCCTATTCCTGTGCAGCTGATGAAAAATTAGAATACGCGCCTCTCGAAAGCTTGCTGTGCTGATGGGATGGTAATCTGCCGCCAACACCCAGTACGCCGGCGGCAGATCACCCACTACCAAAAATACCCCACCACCACCGCCGTAATCAACAGCAGGATAATTGCCAGGTAACGATAGTTTTGGTACCAGGGCAGGCTGCGCAGTTCCTCGGTTTCTTCCCGGAACAAGCGCCGGTTCCAGGTCAGGCTGTTGACCTGCTCTTCAGTTGGCGCGGGAGAAGAAAGGCTCACCAGGGCATGCACGATCAGGCAAAGTATCCACATGATGAAAGCCATGGTCAGGAAGTGGATATCGGTCAGGGCGGCAATCCAGCCGGCCGGGGCTTCACCTTCGGGCAGCCCGCCTACGTAGACCTTTAGTATGAGCATGAATACGGCGAAGACAAAGCCAAACAGCAGGCTCACAATTGACCCTCTGGCACTGGCTCTTTTCCAAAACAGGCCAAGGACAAAGGTGGCTACTGCCGGTGGTGCGGTATAACTGATCACCAGCTGCAGGTACTGCCAAAGCGAATCGGACACCTTCTCAATAAAAGGTACCCAGGCGGCAGCCAGTACCACCAGTATAATCGTTGCAATCTGCCCGGCACGGACCAACTGCTTGCTGGTCATATCAGGCTTGATGTTGCGCACAAAGTCCATGGTGATCAGCGTGGAGGCAGAGTTAAAGGTAGCAGAAACCGAGGACATCATCGCGGCCAGCAAACCAGCGACGACCAGCCCGAGGATACCGGAAGGCAGCAGTTGCATCAGCAGTACCGGATAAGTCAGGTTGGCACACTCAGAAAGGTCCTGGCAGGGGGTGCCATCTGCTGTAATGTAATTCAAGCCGGAAATGTCGAGTTCGTTGTAGACCAGCAGGGCCAGCACACCCGGTACTACCATGATAAAGATGACCGGCAGTTTGAGCAATCCGGCAAAGAGGGCACCCCAGCGGCCGTGGTTGAGGTCGCGCGCACCGAGCACCCGCTGTACCATGAACTGGTTGTTGGCCCAAAAATAGAACCCAAGCAAGGGCACACCGGTAAGCAAGCCGTACCAGGGCATAAACTCATCATTGCCCGGCCGGACCAGGCTGAAGGCTTCCTCGGCAGTACTGGGCGCAAAATGCCCGGCGGCCCGGGCGGCTTCCACACTGGCTACGCTCCCCGATTGCAGGCGCTCCGTGAGGGCAGCCATCATATCGCCCCATCCGCCACCAAATTCCTGAAAGGCAAAGTAGGTCAGCAAACAAGAGCCGATGACCAGAAGAATCGCCTGAATTACTTCAGTCTGAATTACCGAATTGAGTCCCCCTGGTATCGTATAGGCCGCTGCTGCAATGGCCAGCATTAGGATGATCTGCCAGGAGGGCAATGCCGGAAACAACAGTTTCAGCACAATGCTGCCAACGTATAGGCCCGCTGCTGTATCCACCATGACATTACCGACGATGGTAATGAAAGAGAAATAGTACCGTGATTTCCGGTCGTACCGCTTTTCCAGGAACTCGGGCATGGTGTATACACCCGATTTCAGGTAAAACGGCAGGAAGAAGATGGCAAAGAAAATCAGAACCACCACTGCAAACCACTCGTAGTTGTAGACGTGGATATTGGTTTTGTAGGCATCTCCCGCCAGGCCAATGAGGGTGGAACTGGAAATATTGGCAGAAAACAGGGCAATCCCCACAATCGGCCAGGTCATGCCTCTGCCGGCCAGGAAGTAATCTTCAGAACTATCGCGTTTACCATGGTAGATACCGTACCCGATAATCAGTACGGCATAGGCCAGCATGATACCGATGTCGAGCCCACTGAGCTGAAATTGGTCCATAATTTAGTTTGGTTAGTTTAACGTTTGTTTTGGTAAAATTTGGTCACAGAGGCATGGGCTAAAATAGAGCTTTTTTGGTTTCTGCAAGGAATTTACAGTGCCTTTTGGCAAATCCACGGCAGGAACCCTGACCACCGGGCAAAAAAAGAGCGGCGTCATAAAGACCCGCTCTTGTAAGAAATCACCCGACTGTTATTAAGAAGAAGTTGCCTTCTTCGAAATATACATTCTTATATATTTTCAGAGGTTGGCACCTCGATTGTGCGTTTATTGCAAAGCAAAGTTAACGAAAACAAGTTAAATGTTAAAGCAATCTTAACAGATTCGCCAATTTCCTTTAGTTTTTACACTAATATGAAAATAGAGAATATTCGCTGTTGCTTACCTTTAAATACAGATAATGCCCCGGTTTTGTTCCCATTAGACCAAATTTGGATACTAACCCGGATGAATATAGCCTGCCATATCAAGCCGGTTGTCTTTGCCTACCTTATAATATATGCTCCAATATTTGTTTTAGCTGAAAGAGGCGGTAAGGCTACGATACTGAAAAAGACTCCCTGTTGATCAACGAGGCAACAGCCATACATTGTTAAATTCTTCCGGATTTCTTTTTTTGCCTTTTGAAATATGGCGAATCGAATTATCCGTCAGAAGCAACTTGGCTTCCTTTGCAAATTCACGAAATATAAATACTTTTGCAAGTAAAGCGACATTTGTTTAGGTATTCAGACCTACACCGGAATGAGCTAAAAACAAATCATAATCAACATGGCACATATTAAAGCCCAACTGCGGGACTACCTCCTGAATGAATTAAACCTGCCTTTACAGCCTGAGGAATTACAAGACGATACCATGCTGGTTAGCGACCGTATCATGGATTCCATATCCTCCCTCATGCTGGTAGAGTACCTGGAGAAAACCTTCAACATCAGCTTTGAGCCACATGAGGTGACCGCGGAAAATCTTGACTCCCTAAACATTATCGAGGCATTCGTCAATCAGAAACAAGTTAGTGCAAAGGCTGCATAAAGACATTCTTCAGCAAGCTGCAAATAACCCTGGAGGAGTTGCGATTCAATTTCCATTTGAAAAAAGAAACCTCTCTTACAGGCAACTCTATGCTCAGGCACGCGGGATAACCCTTGCGCTTGAGAGACTTTCTCTGCCCAAGGGCAGTATTGTAGCCCTTTATCTGGACAAATCGCCGGAAGCGATCGCTGCCATCCTGGGTATTTTAATGGCAGAACTTGCCTACCTGCCACTGGATGTGGATGCACCCGATTCAAGGAATCAATTCATCATTGAGCAAAGCCAGGCTCAGGTTGTTTTGACCAGAGAAATGGCCGAAAATCCTTTCCCGGTACTGAGTAGTCCTTCTGGTACGGTCGAAGGCCTTGCCCTGTACCGGTCTTCTGCAGAGGCATCCGGCTTAAAATTACCTGAAGGGCTGGCTTATGTGCTTTACACCTCTGGCTCGACCGGCGTACCTAAAGGCGTGATGGTCACGCACACAGCAGCTCTTGCTTTTGTGGATTGGGCTCGTGATACTTTTGTACTACGGCCGGAGGATACGCTCACCTCCATTGCGCCCCTCCACTTTGACCTGTCCATCTTTGATATCTTTGGCGGACTGAGTGCGGGCTGTACGCTTTTGCTCCTTACTCCATCGGAGTCCAAAAACCCCTTGCTCCTCAGCAGCTACATAGCAGAATATGGTGTGACTACAATTTATGCCACTCCTACCCTTCTCCAATTGATGCCCCGGTTCGGGAAAGCAGGTCGTTACAATCACAGTCAACTCCGTCAGGTTCTCTTTGCGGGGGAAGTCTTTCCAATACCTGCGCTTAGAGCCCTGCAGGAGATATGGCATACAGCCAAATTTTACAATCTCTACGGCCCTACAGAAACCAACGTCTGCACCTGGCACCCACTGCCGCCAACCGGCACGGACGACCGGCAGGCCCCCTACCCAATCGGACAGCCCTGCCCCTACGATCAGTGTGCTGTATTGAAGGAGGATGGGAGCATTAGCAGTGAGCTTACTGGTAGTGGCGAGCTTTTGGTGAGTGGTGCTTCTGTAATGGCCGGATACCTTGGTATGCCGGAGCAGACTCGTCAGGCGATGGTAGAACACGAAGAACGGGTGTGGTACAAAACCGGAGACTTGGTGGAAGTAGACTCAAATGGTGACCTCCTGTACCGCGGGCGCCGGGGCAGAATGGTCAAACGACGGGGGTACCGCATAGAACTTGGCGAGATAGAAGCAGCCCTGCACCAGTATGAAGCTATCGCTCAGGCCGCCTGTCTGGCTCTGGAAAAAGAACAATCGGTAAGTGCGATATGGGTGTTTTATGTAGCTCCGGAAGGCCCGCTGCCCCATACCCTATTGACGGAGTTTCTGGCAGGCAGGATACCGGAATACATGCTGCCAGACCGGTTTGTGCATCTGCCGGAAATCCCACAGACTTCCAGCCAGAAAACCGACTATCAGGCCCTAAAGCAATTACTATAATGTACTCTTTTGCACCGTCGGAAAAACAGCAGCAACTTCAAATATCTCTTGCCGAATTTATCAGGCAGGAGCTGGCTCCGCTACTTGATCCCGATGCAAAAACGTTCCCCTCCGAAGCCTGGGCAAAAGCCGGTGAGCAACGGCTACATGGGCTCGCCATCCCGGAGACATACGGTGGGCGCGGGCTGGATGCAATGGACGTTTTCCTCGCGCTTGAAACCCTGGGTTATCATTCCGAAGACAACGGCTTCAACTTTGCCATTAGCGCCCATCTGCTGGCTTGTACAGTGCCGGTCTGGTTGTTTGGGACGGAAGAACTCAAAGCGGAATACCTTCCTGGCTTATCCAATGGGGCACTTACTGCTGCCAATGCGATGACCGAGCCGGCATCAGGCTCCAACGCCTTTAGTATGCAAACGACCGCCCTGCCGCTTGAATCCGGAGGCTTCATGCTGCATGGCAACAAGTGCTTCTCCAGTAATGCTCCGGTTGCTGATGTGCTGGTCGCTTACGCTGCCAATGACCCTGAACGGGCACACATGGGAGGCATTACCGCCTTCCTTATCGATCGCAAAAAACACTCCTTTTCAACCGGAACCCCTCTTGAAAAAGCAGGCTTGCATACCTGCCCGCTCGGAGATGTTTTTTTCGACCGAACCCAGGTGGAAGCTCACTTTGTACTCGGTAAAATGGGCCGTGGCGCATTGGTCTTCAACCGGTCTATGGAGTGGGAACGGAGCTGTCTCGGCGCTACGCATATCGGCAATATGCAGCGATTGCTTGACAAAGCGGCCAAGCTGATTAAGAACACTGATGCAGGCGCCTTCGGCGAAGCCGTCCGGCAGGAAATCGCCTACTGGCAGGCCCAGCTTGACGCAGTAAGGATCAACGGGTACGCTCAGGCGTGGCAACTGAGCCAAAAGAAGGCTAATCCGCGAGGAGCAGCTTCCTCTAAACTACTCATCAGTGAATTGTACAAAAAAATGACAGTAGCCCTTTGCAACTGCTTAGGGGAAAAGCAATATCTTGATGGTGACTTTAACCGGTCGCAGGCAGATGCACTTAGCAGCACCATTTACTCTGGCACGTCCGAAATTCAAAAACAAATCATAGCTCAGTCGATAGGGCTGTAAACCATCTTTATCATGAACACCTCAGCAGACATTATCATTATTGGAGGCGGGCCAAGCGGTTCGTCCACAGCCACTTACCTCGCCCGTCTTGGATATGACGTTCTTGTGCTGGAAAAAGAGCATTTCCCGCGCGAACACGTTGGTGAGTCCATGCTTCCCTTCACTTACGACCTCTTTGAAGAACTGGGTTTGCTGGAAGAAATGAAAGCCCGCTTTACCAGAAAGCCCGGGGTTACGTTTTCCAATGCGGATGCCAGCCAGGAATCACATTGGTGCTTCAACCGGGTCATTGATGGTCCGCAGGCACTTTCCTTTCATGCCCGTCGTGCCCACTTTGACGATCTGTTGCTGAGAAACAGTGAAAAGAATGGCGCCACCGTTATCGAGGGCGCAGCAGTAACGGCCGTGGATTTTGAGCCGCAGGGCGTCAAAGTCACTGCTGAAATTGATCACGGTACTCCGCAAATATTTGAAGCCCGCTTTTTGGTGGATGCCAGTGGGCAGAATGCTTTTGTCGCACGAAAACTCGGCACACAAAAGCCATTTAAGCGGCTCAATGTGCGGCAGGCCCTTTCAGCACACTGGGTAGATACGAAGCTGGACGCCAGTCTGGCTAATGGCAATATCAAAATTGTCCACCTGGGCGGAGAAAAGCTGGGCTGGATTTGGATGATCCCCATCAAAGACAGCCTGAGTATCGGTGTGGCGCTCAATATGAGCTATGCCAAACAGGAGCGCAAACGACTGATGGCCGAGCACGGGCGTGATGGTTGGGAAAAAGCCCTATACCTGCAGGAAGTGCAGTCTTCGCCGGCAGTGATGTCTGTCCTGGAGGGTGCCAAAATGATTGACGAAGTGGCCAGTAATGGTGATTTCTCCTATTACAGTGAGAAAAAGTTTGATGATCAGTTTGCCATCGTTGGTGATGCCAGTGGCTTCCTCGATCCTATCTTCTCCAGCGGCATTTACCTGGGCATGATGAGCGCGAAGCTGGTCTCAGGCGGGATTGATGAAATGCTGAAAGGCAAAGGCAAAGAGCGCCTTGAAGAAGCTTACAAGGATATTTCCGGTGGCTATCAGGTGGTGGAAGAACTCATTTGTACCTTTTATGAGCCTAACTCCATTGCCTTTTCTGATATTACGGTAGACCGGAACTTTGGTTTCAGGAAATTTGAAACCGCCTACTCCATACTGCACCTGATCCTGGCCGGTGATTTCTTTAAGAATCACGAGCGGTACCTCAAAGCAATAGCGACGCTAAAGAGCGCGGAAATGATTGAGAAGTTTAAGAGCCTGACCGGCCACGCTGACGAAGCCAAAATGGAAGAAGTGTGCCTGATGCCTGCTTAGATACACATGCGTAAAAAGAGCATTCCCTTCTACAGTCATGCTAATGGAGCCTAATATTGCAAACGGCCAGGTTGCCGGCCTCAAATACTGAATATGTACGGAAAATACTGGGATGCATTCTACCATAGAACCTATGCCAGTGGTAAAGCGCTTTGGGATGTCCCACCCGAACAGTCAGTGCTCGAAGACCAGCGTATTTTTGGCTCCGCTTTCGAGGGGGTCGGCACCGTAGCGGATATAGGTTGTGGCACCGGAGAGCAATCCAGGTACCTCGCCAGGTTCTACTCCAAAGTAATTGGGATCGATGCGGCCCCCAGGGCTATAGAAATTGCAAAGCAACACACACCTGCTGCCAATACGCTATTTGAAGTGGGGGACCTTGCCTCCCCTGAATTCGCACAGCAGCTGCATCAGGCCCATGGAGATATGAATGTTTACATGCGGGGGGTGCTTCATCAAATCAGAGAAGCTGACCGGGAACAAGCCGCTGCCAACCTGTTACACCTGATTGGCGACAAAGGTGCGTTGTACCTGATCGAAGTGGGTAAAAACATCAGGGACTATTTCCGCTCCGCTACCAATTCCTTTCACGAGCTGCCGGATGCGGTACAGGAAACTTTCATCAGTAATTTGCCGCCCCATGGCGTGGATGAGGAGGAGATACACCGGCTTTTTAACCAAAAACAATATCGGTTAAACCAGCACGGTACCGGGTATTTAAACACCAACCTGCTTTTGAGAGATGGCACGGCTGTAAAAATCCCGGCTGTATTCGGTTTGATTGCTAGGAATTGAGTTATTTTGACGCTCATTTAATCATCCATACAAAACCAACGATAATGAAAAATTCATTTGTCTTGTTTTTTGCATTCATGCTGGGCATTATTTTGGTTTCCTGCTCAGGAGATGCGCCGGACAATAATAGTGAAACAGAAACAACCGCTAAAACGGAAGCACCTGCCTCCCAGGCCAATCCTGATAAATCCAAAGTGGTTATTCCTCAGGGGCAATCTGCGGATGAATTCGTTTTTGCTAAACTCAAGAAAGGTTTAGACAAACGGGGTATCAAATTTTCTGCAGATCAGGACACAGCCTTACGGCAACTGATCAGCGAAAACGACCTTACACCAGAAAACCTTAAAGCAAAAAGAGCGGAGATACTCCGGCAAGTACAGGAAGAAATCCTGACAGACGAACAAAAAGCTATGCTAAAAAAGTAAAGCTAATTCTTCAAAGAGGGAAAGGTCTGGCACAACTGGCTTTTCCCTCCCTATCCTTTTGCCCTGGTCTCATCTAGTTGATTTCAAACAACAAATAACTTCCCCGGTAAACCGTTTCCCCTCTGATGCCTGCCCGTCCGGAAATACGATGCTTACCCAACGGCACCGTTTCACCGGGTTCACCTTTCACCACATTATCGGTAAAAATCAGCCTGACTTTGGGTGACGTGAAGAGCATTTGCGAAAAACGCCGGGTTTTTTCCGTCAGGGTCTTTTCAGGGGTGCGGTCCAGGCTGGCTGTATTCATATCGAATAAGACATAACGGACCCCATCCGCTTTGAGTGCATCAATAAAGGCATCCTCTTCCCCATCCAGTGCCCGCATCATTTCGTCGTATTTACCCAGCTGATTATCCTCCAGTACGCGGCGGTCATTGTAATCAATATGATAATTGAAGAAGGTGCCCACCCGGTAGACTTTATCTTCTTTATTTTGATTGATGTAATCGATGGCTTCTCCTAAATAAGGTTTGAATGAAGACAGGGTCTTACTGGCGCTAAGCCCCTCTCCAAAAGAACGCAGAACCGGTTCCTGATAAATAAGGCCTGCATTTTTGGGAGGCTGCAAAGCAGATATAAAAACTAAAGCATAGCTCATTAAAATATAAACAGCCAGGGTGGCTCCGACTGCCCATGTTCTAATATTTTTGTATTCAAAGCCAGCAGACTGGGCGCCATAAACGAGGAAAACCATTAAGGTAACCAGCATCGGGAAACCATACCAGGAAATACCGCTGCCTATGAGCAACCAAAGCGCACCAAAAGCTACTGTAAACAAGAGCAGATAGCGTACTTTTTCAGTACTGCCTCCCCAGCGGGCTTTAAGTAGCCAGCCGGTAATACCACCCAGCAATAGCAGTGTTGCAAAAACACCAGAGAAAGCCATGCCGGATGCGGCCTCGAATAATGGCGCTAATGGCCTTGCTGCAAGCAATACAGTATCGTTGAGGGAAGCCCATATGCCGGTAACAAAATTTTCGTAAGCAGGCGGAGGGCTCCTCAGCAGTTGCTCCTTCACTACTGCCAGCCCTTCCTGATGGTCTACCGTCCACACCCCAAGCATAAATAAAAGAATGGATAGTACAGAAAGTACCAGGTTTGGAGCTAGACTTTTTTTCCCTCCTGAAAACAACAAGATGGGGAATAAAACCAGAAATAAAATCCCTATATCAATGTACTGTGACTTTAGAATATTGGTATTCATGGTTAAATCATAGGGCAGAGAGGCATAAAGGGGCAGCCCTGATTCATACCCCAGATAGCGTTGTATCTCCTCTCTCTTTGCCAGGGCGCCGGCTGAGAATAAAAGATCATCTTTTGTCTCTTCGGTTGTCTCAGCAATCTCTGGCCTTATGTTGCCCAGGCCCTCTTCGCGGAGGTCAAACGCCATGGCTTTTTCCCGCTGTTCCGGTAAAAGGACCTGATCTGTCACGAACCGCAGAAGCTTGCCACGGTTCAATTTGTCCGCAGCCGTAATTTCTTCCTGCTCCAGGTAGTTGCTAATCTGCTCCAGTTGGACATCGGAAAGCTGTATGTCCAGGCCAGCAGTGCGTTTTTTTATGTTTTCCATGAGCCTTTCCGGATAGTCCACTTCAAGGGCCTGAGCCTGTACCTTAATCACAGGTGTGGGAAAAGGTGCCTCCAGAAGGGCCTGAACGCCTACCTCCCCATTGGCAGCCATATTGCGAATACCCCATGGGGCGAAACACAGTAATGCAGCTCCTCCGGAAAGCAGGTAAGCCATCAGCAGGGATTTGAGGTTTACCCCTTTCATCCAGGCAGGGACTAACAAGGCAACAGCGGCACCAATACCGATCAGCCCTACCACATAAGGTGCTGTTTCCCCAAAGGGAAAATAGCCGAAATTATTCCCCCCAAATAAGAATAGTACTCCGGAGAAACCAGTGACCAGGCTCATCGCCAGCCAATAGTTCCCAAACCGGTAACCGATCACCGTAAAAATGGCTACAATACTGAGTAAGCCCGTGTACTTAATGCCAAAGGCAAAGCCCAGCAGCCACCCTGTAAGCAACAACATCCACTGAGTTGCCGAAAGGCCAAATGGTAGTTTGACAGGAGATTCATACTGAGCGTCAGGCCGGGCAGCCCGCGTCCAAAACTCAATCAGCATAAGGGCTGCTGCCAGCGTGATGAAGGTAAAGCCCAGGTCCACCTTTTCATCGTAAAGGTAGTGGAAACTCAGGCTGGGGTTTAGGGCGACCAGCCAGACTGCCAGCCAGGACCAACTCCGGTTCAACAGCAACCGGGCCAGCCTGAAAGCAGCCAACAGCACGAGTAAAAAAGAAAAGTGGGCAATACCAATTGAGAATACAGCTTTGCCAAAAAGCACTTCTCCAAGACTCAGCAGAAGCTGCCAGAAGTAGGCCTGTCCCCCCTCTGTAAGCCCGTTGTACTCCACAATAAGCTGAGTGGTATTCATGTAGAGGGCCGCACCGTCAAAGCCGGTTGGGAAGGGCTTGATCGCCGCAATCCCATTGACTGCAAGCGTGCTCAACAGGAAGAATACAGGTAACTGCAACCAACGGTTTTTGTATTTGTAGACTTGTTGTTTTAATAAAGTACGCTGCCAAAGATTCCAACTCTCCCGGTAACGCCATCCTAAAACCCCAAGGGCTATAATTCCTGCAACGATTGTATTAAGCTGATGAAAAGCCCCCAGCAAAAATGCCCCTAACCCGATAAAACTGGTACCTGTAGCCACCCGGAGTAAGCTTGCTGTACCTTTTGAATATCGGTTGGCCAGCAAAGCCATCACCGGCTGCCCGGCTACGTAAGCAAGGGTATAGAGTAAAAATAAACAGCCGTGTACCAGAACGTTCATCCCCATGAAGCGCCAAAGGCCGCCCGGGTCATTAAAAATACTGTACCGGTTATTGAAGATAAGTATCGTGACAACCTGAAAGATCAAAAATAATCCGTAAACCTGAAGCCCATTCACTTTCCGGGTCCGCCCTGACTTCCCACTGAAAACCCACCATGCCCAGGCGCCTGCTGCAATAATGGTATTAGCAGCAAAAAGGTCTGCATTGGGCATCATGAGCAGACTGGTGAAGTAATAGGGATGGAACCCAAAGTATGCGATAAGTACTAAAAGCACCCAGAAAATACTAAATGCGCTGATTAGAATGCGGTTGAGGTTTTGTGATACTGGAGTTTTCATACTTGTTTAATGTTAATGAGGCTTTTCGTTGATTTTTATTTACTTACCTGCTGGTAGGTTAAAAAAGTTTCATAGGCCGTCCGCAGCCAGGAAAACGCCCTGGCCCGGCGCAATGCAGCCTTTCCCAGATCAGCTCCATCAGCAATCAAAACCTCTTCCATACCTGCCCGGATTGCCCCTACGCTGCCGGCATCCACGCCGACCCCACCGTCTCTCACTACTTCAGGCATAGAGCTGTTGTTTCCAAAAAGTACAGGGGTGCCACAAAGCATGGCTTCCAAAGGAGGCAGGCCAAAACCTTCATAATGAGCTACATAACACAGGGCTACCGCACCGGAATACACCGTTGCAAGGTCCTCATCTGCCACATAACCTGTGAAGTGAATGGAAGAGGCATAAGGGTGCGCCTTATCGTAAAGGGTGCTTACCTTCCATCCGCGTTTTCCGCACACCACAAAGGTCAGGTCTTCATAGGCTCCTGTAGATTTAAGCTGCAGGAAAGCGGCGAGGGTGTTAGCAAGGTTTTTTCGTGGCTCTATGGTTGAAAGGCTCACCAGGTAGGGCCCTTCAGGGATTTGATAGCGCTCCCGCACCTGATGTAAACGCTGTTCCGTTTTCACGGGGTGGAACAAATCACCATTAGCAGCTTCGTATACAACCTTTATCCTGTCTTGTGGGATGGCATAGCTGGCCTGGACATCCCGACTGGTCGCTTCAGAAACAGCAATCAGGCAAGCCGCTTTTTTCTCCAGAAAGCGCATGCCTGCTTCTGACAGTTTTATGTTGTGTTTTTCGTGAAACGCAGGATAAATAAGATGGGTCAAATCGTGAACTGTACCAATAACCGGCAGTGCATAGGGTTTGATGAAAAAGTAATTCTGGGGTAAAGGGAGATGTATAAGGTCATAGTTCTGCATAATCCGCTGTTGGCTCGCTCTTGCCTTATACCGCCCCACCGCCCCCCTCACCCAGCTCAAAAAAGAACGGGCGGGCAACCGGGTATATATCCGCCTGAGCGGTTGATATATGAAAAGCGGGAGGTTGTCAGCCAGCCATGCTTTAAGCCGCAGCAGGATATGCTCATATCCTGAAGGCTGATCGCTACGGTGCAGAGCCTCATCGGATAGCTTTTTTTCCGATTCACCTTCCCTTTTGGCTTCGGTGTTAATCAGGTCTATAACAGAACGCAGCGGCTTAATGCTATCCCCAATGAGGCAATCGACTAATAGCTTTTCGGGCAATTGCGATTGTAAAGCATTCAAAGCCTGCAAAAGCTCTACCTGATACCTGCGGACCCCATCCATAGTCGTATCCGCTAATTTATTGGCCTCCATAAGTACACGTACCGGCTGCATGGCAGGAGCCTCATTAGCCCCCCTACCGTAGCCAAACTCCTGTAGCGTCGATCCATGCAGTTCGCCAAACAGGGACTGCAGGTCTTCGGGCATTTCCTCCTTCCATGAACCAGCTTTGCCCTTGCGAAAGTTCTTCCGGGCAAGGGCTGCGACCTCCTCTTCCCGGGCCAGGAACGTAGTCCCACTTCCATACTGCGGCTGACCAAACTTCAGCTTCTCAAAGGTTGGCAGTCGCTCCCGGTTGGGGTCAGGAAGGTCCATTACTTTGCGGAGTTTTTCCACTTCGCGAAGCGGGTCTTCGATTAAGTCTTCATAACGAATAACAACATCGGCCTCAGCCGTCCACTGCTGCACATTTTCGGACCAGCCACCGAAGTAACTGCCACCTAGCGCGAGCGTTGCTTCCAGAAGGTTGGTGTAGAAATCCGTGCCTGGTTCAATGATATCTTTTCGGTGGTGGGCCAAAGAAACAAGTGCATCCCGTCCGTCACGAACAAGATATACCTTGGGTGCAGCACGGTGTTCCTCCGGCAACTGATCCGGCAGCAGGTGGGTTTTCACAAAAGGATAGGCGGCATAGTTCTCGTCCATCGGATAGTTGTCTTCCCGATGGAACGTACTTGATTCCAACCCGTAAACTTCAAACAGAATATTTCTAAAAAAGGTATTGCCCGAACGAGGGAATGAAGCCAGCCATATCATATTAAGCAAATCTATTTCTGAGCCCTAAGTTAAAAAAGTTAAATTTATGCCCTGAAAAATCTGATAAATCTATGGCTGACAAACGCAGAGTACTGTTTCACCGGACCTGGACGAAGCCCAATGGCGGCACGAGCGGTGGTCAGATGAAGGTACGTGATGCGTTCGTTCATTTCCAGGCTTCAGAGCGGTTTGAGCCCAAGGTTTACTTTCCGCCCTCAACGCTTTGGGTTGATCACCCTGGCAACGTCTGGCGCCCTTTCCGCCAACGGGGCATCGTAGAGTGGTCTATCCTTCCGGACGATGTACTCTTCTTCTCCGGCCATGATTGGAATATTCTCAGTGAGGCAGAACGGCAACGCCCGCCTGTGCCCATTCTCAACATCGCCCAACCACGGCATACCAACCCCGAAGACAAACGCCATGCGTTTCTAAGGCACCCCGCTATACGCATCGCCAAAAGTTCTGTTGGTAAAAAAATACTGGAAGACCATGGCGTAAACGGACCTGTTTTCCTGATACCCGACAGCATCGACTTTACTTTACTCCCTAAGCCTAACCCCAGCCCGGATCTGGACCTCCTCATCGTAGGGTTAAAAAACCCGGGGCTGGCCAAACGGCTGGAACAGCGCCTCAAACGCAAAAACCGCTGGCGGTGGCGCAAGTGGAAGATCAAAGTGCAAACCCCTCCCCTGCTGCCTACCCGACAGGATTTCCTCCAACTGCTCAACCGGGCAAAGATCGTCGCTTATCTGCCGCTGGATGCCAGCCGGGGCGCAGAGGGGTTCTACCTGCCGGCCCTGGAAGGTATGTACCTGGAGAAACTCGTCATCTGTCCCTATGCTGTTGGGAATATTGATTTTTGCATTCCCGAAAAGACCTGCATACAACCGGATTACAATGAAGAAGCCCTCATGGAAGCCATACTGCGGGCACTCCAAATGCCGGATAGCGAGCGGCAGCCTTTCCTACAGCAAGGCAAAGCCATCACCGCCAACCACGATATCAAAAAGGAGAAACAATCCATGTTGAACCTACTGCATCAGGCCGATGAGCTCTGGGCAGATCAATCGCTTTTCCAATATGGACAATAGCACAGGTAAAAATATCATCCTCACGGGGCCACCACGCTCCGGCACAACGCTAAGCTGCTTCCTGCTTAATCAGTTGCCCAACACTATCGCGCTGCACGAGCCTATGAACCTGGGTATGTTCCAAAGCCAGGAACAGGGACTTGAGGAAACCCAGCAGTTTTTCGCAGCCATGCGGCAGAGCCTGCTCACAGAGGGTAAGGCTTTGTCCAAAGTCAAAGCCGGCGCCATACCTTCTAACCCTTTCGGGAAAGCGGAGGAGGGAAAACGAGCCAGCCTGGTAAAAAAAGATTGGATACACTTTGAGAAACCCCTGCAGGAAGACTTCACGCTGGTGATTAAGCAAAATGCGCACTTTACCTTTTTGCTGGAGCCCCTCAACCTGCTCTATCCGCTGTACACCATCATACGCAATCCGGTCTCCACCATTGCCTCCTGGAATACCATTCAGGCGCCGGTATCCAAAGGCAACCTGACTGTGCTTAAAGGGCTGCGCCCGGCACTATTCGAAGCCTTAGAGCGCATTCCGGACTTGCTGGACCGGCAGGTACGCCTGCTGCACGAACTTTACCTCCCTTACCTCCTGCTTCGGAAAGAACAGCTTATCCGCTATGAGGATATAGTGCAAAGCAATGGGGCGGAACTGGGGAAGATTGTGCCCTCAGCTGCCAATATTGACCACCCCCTTGAGAGTAAAAACCGTAACCAGCTGTACGACGAAAGCTTAAGGTCAGCTATTTTCGAGCGCCTGGTCCGGTTCGGAGGCTGTTATATGGATTACTACCATGAAGAGCAGCTGGCTCAAGCTATTTGAAACTACAATGTGGTGCTAATATAGGGCGCCCTAAGAGAAGAAAGCCTGATATTCTACAGTGGCTAAAGCTGTGTGGTTTTTTCTCTTTACTTTTACCCATGCAAAATCAACTTAACAATTTATTGTGATGCTCAACCGGACAGCAACGTATCTGCGAAAAGCGAACAATACTCTCACGGCAGATATCAACCTTTCTGAGTTTTTGAATATCTTAATACCGCTTGCCGCCGCAGGTGTCGCGGTCCATTTGTTCAAACTGGAGGGCTCAACCGGACTGTCAGCATTAATGCCGTTTATTATTGGTGGGTTCGCTATTCATATCGTTCTTCCCATCCGCTACAAATTGCCGTTTTTCTTTTCTCTCTGCATTGCAGCGCTGTTCATTATACTGGGAGCAGAGACGAGCATTTGGATTTTAGCGCTTGGCATGGGGCTTTTTGGGGTCACGCAGATGCCAGTATCACTGAAAACCAAACAATATACCATCCTGGCGTGCACCGCGATAATCGCAATGCTGTTTTTGAATGGGGTATTTCCTAATAAGGTCATTCCTGTACTTGGTGGTATTTTTATGTTTCGTATGATTGCTTTTCTGCATGAAATGAAGCATCAGAAACAACCCAGAAGCATATGGATGCAGCTCAGTTATTTCTTTTTGCTGCCCAACCTGATCTTCTTTATATTCCCGGTTGTAGACTACAAAGTGTTTACGGACAGTTACTACCGTAAACCAGCATATGCAACTTACCAGAAGGGTATTATATGGATCGCCAACGGGCTCTTGCATTTGTTCCTGTACCGGATTATCTACTATTATTTCATACCGCCCCCCTCTTCCATAGCTACAGTCTATGATTTGCTGCTGTTTTTAGTAGCAAGTTATGCGCTGATTGTACGCCTTGCCGGGATCTTCCACTTTTCAGCAGGTGTGATTTGCCTTTTTGGATTTGACCTGCCTCCGACTTTTCAACACTACTTTTTTGCCCAAAACTTTAGTGATCTTTGGCGCAGGATTAATATTTACTGGCGGGATTTCGTCATGAAAGTTTTTTACTACCCTATTTTTTTTAAAATCAAGCACATAGGGACGGCCCCTGCAATTATTGCAACCATTCTTATTGTTTTCTTTATCAACTGGTTTTTGCACGGATATCAGTGGTTCTGGATTCGGGGCAGTTTCCCCCTTACAATTCAGGATGCTGTTTTCTGGGGGGTATTCGGTATTGTTGTAGCGATCAACGCAGCCATGCAAGTTGCGCGCCGCCCGAAAAGAATAAATCATCTCGTTTTCTCGCCTGTACATGCAGCAAAAGTAGCTCTGTCAGTAATTGGGACTTTTATGTTCATTGCACTGCTGTGGTCTTTTTGGACCACTAATGATATACGGCAGTGGGCAGAAATGATGCTCCTATTCACCACCGTCTCTGTCAGACAGGCTTTAACAATTGTATTGGGAATTGCAGTTTTAACGGGAATTGGCATTGGTATCCAATACCTTTATTTCAAAATTCCGAAGGGTACTTCCTGGTTTTACTGGCCACCCCGATTCAAGCTTCAGTTTATCACGGCAATGCTGGTGCTGGGATGTATATTTGCTTTTCCGGAAATCAATCAGCGCATACAGCGCACGCTAAACTTCGACATGGCGCCCGTGCTGGAAACCAGGCTTAATGCTGCAGACCAGGAAAACATGTTCAAAGGGTATTACGAAACACTACTGCCAAATCAAAGCCTCATGGGAAGCCCGCTGGATGAAATCAACCGGGAGAAACCTGATAACTGGAAAAATCTCTCTGAGACCACTTTTTATACCCCTACTAATGATATTTTCCTGAAGCGAATCACACCCAATCTGGATACTACGCTCAAAATGGCCCCCTTTAAAACGAATAGCGCAGGATTCCGTGATGATGAATTTACCGTGGACCAAAGTCCCGGGAACCTTAGAATAGCTTTGAACGGAGGCTCTATCGAAATGGGGGCAGGCGTACCGAATGAACAGATTTTCGCTTCCATTGTGGAATCCAAACTGAATACTGAAAAGCCATTTGCTGATTTGGGATGGGACACTGCCGACCTTCTTAATTTTTCCATGCCAGATAACCACATGCCCCAGCAAATTGGGACCACAGACCGGCTCATCCCCAGATACCAGCCAGATATTGTGATTTATACGGCTCACCACCGGGAGCGCCTGCGCCTCATACGAAACCTTAAGATTCTGGGAACCAGGAACGTAGAAACCGGATATCCCTACCTGCAAGAAATACTGCAGGAGCTGTCGAATACACCCGAGCCGAAACAGCAACAGGCTCAAGAGTTGGCAGATGCTGTCATCAAATGGGGGCTGGAGAACTTCCGGGACTCCTGCCAGGCAATGGGGGCTATCCCTGTTTGGGTATATATTCCGGTATTAAACCGCAATCTTGACCTGGAGGAGAAAAATGAACTGATGGCAATGGCCAGAGAAGTAGGTATCATCACCCTTGACCTCTCGCAAGTGTTTCAAAATGCAGAAGGCGTCAGTCCCATTGATTTATGCCTGGCGGAATGGGACCGGCACTTTAGCCCGTTGGCACACGGTATGGTTGGTGATGCACTTTATCAGGCACTGGTGGAGTCAGAGCAACTGCGCTCAACGCTGCGTAACCTTGCCGAAGAAAGAAACATCGATTAGTCCTTCCTCCATCTGCTTAACAAATGTGAAGTAGTCTTGGTAGGCGTCCATCCATTTGAGCATAGCTTCGTAAAAAAGCGGCTGTTTGGTAAGATTGTTTTCCATTTGCATATGCTTCCAGGGGTTTTTCTTACCTGAATAATGCACCAGTTTGGCAGTATCCAGCGTGTCTCCCTCGCGCTCCTTAATGATATCCGCCAATCCTAACCTGAAGTTATAAGTGCCGGGCAGCGCATGATAATTCTTTCGGAAATACATGTTGAGCAGGTACTGGTCCGTTGAGGGGCGCTTTAGGCTTTTATACAAATCAGGGTTGACCAGCTTCAGCAATTCTTTATAGGTCTTTTTATTCACCCATTCATCTGTAAAAAACATGATACCGGCATTGAAAGTACGGTACCAGAAGTGGTCTTCCTCCGTTGGAGCCTGCGCTACCTGGAAAGTAGTGCCGTCTTTAGCTTTCCCCAGATAAGTTGCCCGGTCCGGCACACACATCATGGGGTATTCAAGGTCCATAAGCTCCCCAAAATCCCCCTGGATCAGGACATCGCTATCAATATACATGTAGCGTTTATACCCTTCGAGCATAAACAGGTTTAAGGAATAAAAAACCATTTTTTTATGCGCTAAATCTCTCCGAACAGCCACAACTTTGTCAATAGCCTGAAGCAGATCTTCCCTGGGCTCAGCAAATTGCACATTAGGGAAACGCTCCAAAAGGCTTTTTTCTGAATCGGATAAACCATAGCCATAGATGATGATATCTCCGTCGAACCACTTATTGTATTTGAAGAAAGTATACAACATTACCAATGTCCCGGGAATGAAATCTGATGTGGTAATGGTAATCAGACAGTGAGGCTTTTTCTCAGGCTTTGACCAAAATGCCATTTCGATTTAATTTTGAAGAGTTATTCCGACCGGAAAGGATTGGCTACATTTCGAAGTGCCGGATCTTTTTAAGCTTCATCTCCTTGACCCGCTCAGTCATATCATCGCCGACGATATCATTGATGTAATACTCCAGTGCGCCTGTGGTATCCTGAGAGTCCTGTATTAATTTTCCGCTCCGCATGACTAAGACTCGGTTAGCAAGTGCCATTACTTTACGGATACGGTTCGTAACGTAGAGGACGGCACGCTCTTTTTCTTGCACATATTCTCCCAAATGCTCATAACACTTGGTTTTAAAGAGGCTGTCCCCCACTGCCAGGGCTTCATCAATAATAAACAGATCCGGCTCGGTAGCGATAGCAACCGAATAAGAAAGCCGGGCCCGCATACCGGAAGAGTAGTTCCCCACCGGTGTATCAAGTGCATACTCCAATTCAGAAAAGTCGATGATAAAGTCCAGCTTTCGCTTCAGTTCTGCTTCCGTCATACCGAAAATAGCTGCTTTCAGCTTCATATTTTCAAGACCCGTAAACTCATTACGCAAGCCAACATTGAGTGCAAAAATGGGCGTTACTTTTAATCCTTGCCGGTACTTAATCTCTCCGGATGTTGGCTGGTAAATCCCGGCAATCATCCGCATCAGGGTGGTCTTGCCTGAGCCGTTCGCCCCAATTACTGCAATAATCTCACCTGGCTTGACCTTAAAGGAGACCTCATGGGTGGCCCAAAATTCTTCCGGGCGCAACTGCGTCGTTATCGGCAAGCCGACAGTTTGGCGGGCAACATCTTTTATGCCGTAAAAGAGGCTCCGCTTTAGCCTGCGGCAAAACTTTTTAGAGACTTGGTTTATTTCTAACAGATGCTCATCCATAAGTTCTGGTCCGGTTAATTATTGATAAGGCGTTCAAGCACAATGGAGCTTGATTTCAACAGGAACCGGAATGAAACCGCTACCACGATTAAGCTCACCCCGGAGAAAATCAGATAATGCAGGGGCATATAAAAAGTACCGCTGGTGAGCAAGTCCCGGCTAAATCCAATGAGATAGGTTAGTGGGTTGTAATGAACAATTACCTCAAGCCAGCTTGCCGTGATTTTTGGGGTATATACAATTGGAGTTAAGAACATTAGCAATTTCATCCCCTCATCAATAAGGTTGGCCACATCTACCATAATAACCCGAAAAATAGCGACTACCATACCTAAAGACATGCCAAGCAAAAGTAGCGGCGCCAGGGAAAATGGAAAAAGAAGGGCCAGCGCAGAAAAACGCACACCAAATGCCAGTAAAACTATTATATTGACTGCAAAGGGAATGATAAAGTTAATCAGATGCACCACTATTTTTTGCGCGAGCAATGGCTCAAAAGGCACCTCGGACATAATTAGCATACGCCCGTTTTTTGTCAATATAGTGCTTGTTGATTTGTAAGCTTCCAGAAAAAAGCCCCAAATAGAGGTACTGAGCAGTACATAAGCAGGGTACGGAATATCTGTTTCTCCTGGGTTGACAACACCTGCCCCATTGAGGATCACCCAAATTATCACAGCAAGGATGGGCAGAATAAACATCCACGCCATCCCCAGAAAGGACTTTTTGTACATCCCTACGATCTCCACCAGAGTCAGTTGCTTGACCAGGTACCACCAGGATCTTATGCTCCTAAAAAACTTCCACATCGCAATTTGCTTTCCGGTTATTCAACGCGTTAAAGGAAACAGGCTGACTTTACTTCAACAAAGATAGTATAGTTTATTGATCCCTTGTTATGCCATACCCGTATTGCTCCATGAAGAAACCAAAAACTTCCCTTGCGCGTTCCAGTGCCTCAGGGCTGTAAAAAGATTTGAAGCCCTGATTGCTTTTGTGGGTAGCATTCACTTTGGGCAGCTCTATACTTTCTGCCGGGATACCTGTTAGTGCCAAAACTTGCTTCAAGTCAGACTCAAGGGATTCGTACTTGATAATGAAGTCCATATACCTCAGGGTCTGCTCATGAAAGCCTGTTCCATAAGGCTTGGTATAGAACTTCAGAAAATAATCAGAAAAGTCAGCGTTTGTTGTTTCCAAATAGCGATACCGCTCCATTGCTTCGGGGTGAATTGGCCTTCCACCTCTAAGTTGCCCCCGGGAAAACTTCCCGTTATGGTCGTTCTTTTTCTTAAAATACTCGCTAACAGCGGAATCCATAGGGTGCCGAACGCCTGCAAAGGTAAAATACTGCTGCTCTGCCGGTGTGGCGCTTTCCCGGAATGCGGTGTATGAGCTATGCTTCTTACCTCTTTTTTCCCCGCTGAAATGAGTCACTAAAAAACGGGAAATAGCCGTTGATGCCGTACGCGGCACACTAAAAAAACAATATTGGTAAACATGGCTTATTATCATGCCCTAAATTATCTTTTAGTATGGTAAAGGCTATCGTCCTGCCACAGATCATCAGCCTTACCAGCCAGTTCTAAAATCGCTTTTCGTTCCTCCTCCAGGGTATGCCGGTTGGCTATAGCGCGCCCTGCCTCTATAATTTGGTGAAACCTCGCATTGTCCATTTTCAAAGCCTCCAGAATAGCTGAAAAAACAGAAGCAGTGTCGTATGCAGGCAGCAAACAGGTTTCGTTAGGTATACAAAAGTCGGCGTTGCCCACCGCATAAGGACAGATCACGAATTTCTCCATCACCATACCCTCCAGCGGGGGCAGATAAAACCCCTCCGCACCCTGAGATTCCGTAAGCGGCAGGTAGACGACAACTCTGGCCGTATTGACCATGGTCAAAAAATCCTGACGGGTGGGTAGCTTGGGTGGCACCTGTACTTTAAATCTAATCTTATCCCTTCTGAGAAAATTGTGCCACCGTAGCCTTCGCTCAAGGGCTCTGGCCATCCTGGGGTTTTTCAACCCTGCAATGAGTACATCCAGCTCCGGTTGTGGATTGGGTTTGGGAATCAGGCTGAAATCAACGGCATCCGGTATAAAAAACACAGGGCCATTGACACCATAGTCTTCCAGCATTTTTTTTCCCACCGTGCTTTTTGCAATCCGGATAGCGGGGTGCATCAGGTAGTCGCGGCGGGCATCCGGCAACATCATTTGCCGGGGCTGGGCGATATTCAATACAGGAACAGGAGGCTTTTCCCGCTGCTCTGCCGACAGGACTTTCCAGTCCCAGCCCGCAAAGAACAATAAGTCTGAAGGCTGAATATCCCATTGCTGCAGTGCCTGCTCGCGATAGGGGTGCCAAATATTACCAGGGTTGTCGTACCAGACTGTTTCCGGCCCAAAATAAACCCGGGGTTCAAATAACGGTGAAGAACCGAAATGCTCAAATGCGTCGCGCACCTTGAGCTGCCCTCCACTGGTACCACCATTGTACTTTGTCCAGGAGCGATGAAATAATACTCTCCGTGTTCGACCGCTCATGTTAAGTTACTTGTTTTCTCAGGAATACCTGGGCGCTTATTTTTTGCTCCACGCTTCCAGCATTTCCATATAAAGTTGATTCCACAACTGAAAGGCCCGCCAGTATATCCTGTTTTTTAACACCATCGGGATCGCCTGTTCCGCCATCCAGGGGTTTTTTGGCCCAGGAAAATGAAAAATTTTGGCATCCTCGAATTCAAAACCTTCCTGCTTTTGTATATGGCCCGCAATATTGACCCGGTAGTTGTAAATACCAGGCAGTATATGGTAATCGTTCCTAAAAAAGTGGTTAAGCAAAAACTGGTCTGTTGTAGGGCGGCCGAGCCCCTGATAAAGCGCTGGATCAAGAAGGTCCAACAGGGACTTATACACCTCGGCATTGACCAATGCTTTGTCAAGAAAGAAGATGCCGGCATTGAAAGTACGGAACCATAAATTCCCACCCCGGTCCGTATCTCTTACCAACTCAAAGGTATCACCGTCTTTAGCAAAGCCTTTATATGCAGCGAAATCCTTACAACACATCAATCCATGCTTCATTTTGGTAAGCTCTTCGATACTGCCATGGAAGAAGGCATCACTATCTATATAAAAGTACTTATCATATCCCTTCAGGTTGAAGAGATTTAAAGAGTAAAAAACCATCTTTTTATAGGCGAGCCCGGGGCGGACTTTTAGGATCGCTTCCACCCGCTCTACGACCTCTGAAAATGGCTCTATAAACTTTACATTTGGAAACCGCTGCAGGCAGGCACGGTCTTCTTCTGATAAATCATAGGCATAGATGAGGATATCGCCTTTAAACCAGCCGTTATATTTCAGGAAAGAATATAACATGACTAATGTGCCCGGTACAAAATTTGGGCTTGTTATGGTTACCAGGCAGACTTTTGTTTTTTTAGGCCAAAGTCTCATTGGAAATTCGTTTGGTATGGAACCTTATTTTAACGGCTGCTCAGGTTAACCAGGCTGCTGCTCATATAGTTGATACAGCTGCTCTACCTCTTCCTTTTGGTAAAAAGACCAGCAATGGTGATCCTTTGACTTCAAGAGCGCTTCTCCCATCTTCAGCATCTGATCCCGATTATAAACTTTCCCCACGTTTTTGCTCTCCAAAATGGTATGCGCCACGTAGGGCTGTCCTATCATGCCTTCCAACACCTTCCCCTGTGTGTCGATGACAGACTCATATCGGACCACCTGATCAGGCTCAAGCTCCGCATAACGCATAAAATAAAAATCCAGCAAAAACAGCTGTCGCTCCAGCAGATCATCCATTTGGTCCAGCTGCTGTTGCATTTTGGGATTCAACACATCCAGGTGCCGCATCGTCCCTCTGGAAACCGGAATAGTAACGGTACTCCATGACCCCAATACCGCAAGTGGGTTGCGGATAATGGCATAGCAGGGATAAGTCTTCATCAGGTCGGGCAGCAGCTGTGTGAATACAGAATTGTGCTTGACAAACAGCTTAAAGTCAGCGGTCAATGGCTTATCAAAATAGACCTCTGCACGACGGATCACTCTTTTACGAGCCCCTTCGGTCCGTTCAAAGTGATTATCTGTAATCTTCCCGTCTTTCCCTCTTACCGGAGCCTTGCCCTCGGTCAAGAGGGTATGGCGGAATCGACCCAGGCGATCATTTAAACGCTCTAAGCCCTCCTGATAGGTACGCAGCCCGCGCCAGGCGATGGGTTCATTTAATCCAATGATATTCTCTTGCTCGCTTAGCAATTTGCAAGTCAGAGTCGTCCCTGCTCTGGGCAATCCAGTCAGAATCACGGAATTCGGCACTGCTGAGGTTTTATCGCCATCTGCGGTGAACCACTTCTTCAGAAAGGTTTTCAGATTCGTCATCATGAGATCAAATATAGCTTTAATGCAGAAAAACTCAATTCTAACGCAGATATTTATCCCAAACTAAAGTCCTGTGCACTCAGGCTGACTCTATTATTCAAACCTTAACATGATGCTAACCATTCCGAAAAACTGTATCCATTCAGCCGGTCAGGTCATTGATTATCAATCATTTGTAAGTAGAATTAATTTTGGAGAAAAATTATAATTCATTCATTGTCAGGGACTTATTTTTTTAATGAATTATCTTGAATATTAATTCCATTTTATGGTCGTTTTTAGGCGCTGATAATCAATGCTTTGAAAACCAAATAGTGGCTGAATATTTACGAAAAACTTAACTCATCCTAAAGCCCAAGCCTCTAAGTACTTTTTTATTTCCCATCCTAAATCAGGAAGAACATGGATTCGCTACGCCTTGCACCTCTATTTTAATGCTTTGTCGAAAACAGATGATATGGAGACCTTTGTTTTTCGGCTCCCCCGTTTCTTTGGCAGTATTCATTTTACACATTTGGGATATAATCATAAAAGGGAAATCGGCACAGCAGCCCCGGAAGCAATAGTTTCTATTATCCAAAAATTTGAGCAAAAGAAAATTTGCCTTTTCAGAGATGAGCGAGATACTGTTGTTTCTTTTTTTCATCAGCTGTACCATAGGAGAGGCAGTTTCCAAGGCTCCCTTTCAGAATTTATAAAGCATCCGCAGTATGGTATCGAATCCATAATCAGATTCAATTCCACGGTTTATCATACCTTAACCAAAGGTGATCCGAAAAAGTACTACCTGACTACCTATGAAAACTTTATCGATGATGAATGGAACAATTTCATTAAGCTGCTTGAGTTTTTAGAATGGTCTATTGATGAACCACTACTTAAAAAATCTTTGTCGATTGCTTCATTTGATTCCATGAAGCAAAATGAAAACCAATTCCAAAGTAAACGGCTTAAGCCTGCCTCATCAGCCCCCGACAGTTCAAAGATCAGGAAAGGAGTTATTGGGAACTATCGCCTGGAGCTTTCTCGGGCGGATATTGAATGGGTGGACGAGCAATTTGAAAAAGGCTCTGTTCTCAAGCATTTTCATATTTAGCTTGCTATTCATTATGCCTCTTTTTTGCACCTGAATCCAAAAATTATCCTATCATCGCATTACAAACCGCTGTAATGGCCGGTCATCAAACTAACGAAACGAAAAAACCTAGCGTACATGAAAAAGAATCCACATTTAATCCCCTTCATACTGGTCACCAGTCTGTTCTTCCTCTGGGGGCTCGCCAATATTCTTAATTCGGCACTGATTTCGCACTTTCAGCCGGTCTTTGACATCAGCCGGGCGCAGGCTCTGTTGGTAGAGACGGCCTTTTACCTGGGCTACTTTACCATTGCGGTGCCTGCCGGGCTCTACATGGAAAAGTACACTTATAAAAAAGGGATCATTTTGGGCCTGCTGCTGTACGCCATAGGTGCCCTGCTTTTCATACCGGCAGCCAAGATGCTCACTTTTGCCTTCTTCCTGCTGGCACTTTACGTCATTGCCAGTGGGCTGGCATTTTTGGAAACAGCCGCCAATCCTTATGTGACCATCCTGGGGCCCAAAGAAAACGCCACTCAGCGCCTCAACTTTGCACAGTCCTTTAATGGCGTTGCCCTGGTGGTCGGCCCCTATCTGGCGGGCATGCTCATTTTCTCCGGCAATGAAGGCGATATGGCCACGCAGGAAGCTAAAGTACAGGCCGCTAATGCCGTGGTTGTGCCTTACGTAGGAATTGCCATTGCTGTACTCATTGTAGCCTTTCTGATTTGGCGTACTCAAATGCCGGAACCCGACAAGGGCGACAAGCTGAAGTTCGACCCTGTCATTTTCAAGTTTCGCCATCTCATGCTCGCTGTGCTTGCGCAGTTGCTGTATGTTGGGGCACAGGCCGGGCTTTGGGGCATTACCATCGACTTTGTTACAGAAATGATGCCGGGCGTGAGCAAGGAAGTAGCCTCCGGAGCTTACCTGGTAGCAGGCACCCTGCTGTTCGTAATCGGCCGCTTCATTGGTACCTTCCTGATGTCTTACATTAAGGACAGCACCCTGCTGGGTGTTTACGGATTGATTGCTGCCGGCCTTTGCCTGATGGGTATTATGCTGGGTGGCGCAGCGGCAGTTTACGCCATCCTTGCGGTTAACTTCTTTATGTCCATTATGTTCCCCACGATTTTTGGGTTGGGCGTCCGGGATTTGGGCAAACACACCAAGCTGGGCTCATCCTTTATCATTATGGCTATTATGGGCGGAGCGGTGTTCCCTCCAATTATGGGTATCCTTTCTGAGTCCGTTAACATTCAGGCCAGTTTCTGGATTCCTGTGGTGTCCTTCTTGTTTGTAGCCTTTTATGGCTTCCGGGGCTACATGCACCCCAAAGGGTTTGTGGCGGCAGAATAAATCAGGAGCAACCTTTTGACCTCAACAGCGCTATCACAGGACAATACCCTGGGTGGCGCTGTTGTATTTTAGAGCTTTAGCCAATCCAACTACAAACCATGGTCGCCAATCATAGGTACAGGGTTACAGCTTTTGAAGTAAATTTTTCAAAAAAGAACAGGAAAAATAAAAACTTGCAAAAAACAAGCTGTGATATTTACCTTTGGGTAAACTGAATCCATAAATACCTGCCCCTTCAGGTAAGCAAAATGGAGTTATGCGGTTGAAGAGGACGCCTCATTGCTGGAAGCTCTGATGCTATACCTCTTCAATTTGTCAATACGATCAAACAGGAACCCTGGTATGAACAAGCTGTTTCTCACGGAGCAATTCAATGATTCGATAAGCGGCGTCGCCTATAAAACAATCCAGCAAAAAAAACGCCTGCTGGCTTACTTCGCAGAACACGGCCCTACCTCTATTGGCGATCTTCGCCAGGCACTTCACCTTTCGGTCCCCAAGGTCACAGCATTGCTCAACGAGCTCATGGACGAGCAGTTTGTCAAAGACTATGGCAAGGACAACTCCACCGGCGGGCGCCCGCCTAACCTTTATGGCCTGGCTGCTGAATCGGCTTATTTTGTTGGGGTCGACGTTCACCGAACTTTCATGCACATTGCACTGACTGACTTCCAGAAAAATATCGTGGAAATCAAAGAGCAGGTGCCGTACACCCTCGCCAATACCCGCGAAAGCCTAAGTACCCTTTGCCAGCTTATCGAGGGTTTTATAAGTCAGCTTCAAACGCCCCGGGAAAAAATCATGGGGGCGGGCATCAATCTGACCGGTCGCGTGAATTCCGCAACTGGCTACAGCTACAGCTTCTTCCATTTCCAGGATCAGCCCCTGAGCCAAATCATTGGTGATGAAATTGGTATCCCGGTGGTAGTGGAAAACGACTCCCGGGCTATGGCTTACGGGGAGTTCGCAGCCGGAGTGGTGGAAAGGGAGCGCAATGTGCTTTTCCTGAACCTGGATTACGGCATCGGCATGGGCATGGTGCTCGACGGGCAGCTCTATTACGGTAAATCAGGCTACTCCGGTGAGGCCGGGCACATGCCCGTCTTTGACAACAACATCATCTGCCAGTGCGGCAAAAAAGGCTGCCTGGAGACAGAAGCCTCCGGATGGGCACTGCTGGAACGATTTAAAACCCGGGTCCGGAACGGCGCAACTACCCAACTCGTGCAAAATCCGGAGCATCTGGAGGACATTGACCTGGAAGCTATCATTCAGGCAGCACAGTCAGATGATGTGCTTGCCATCGAACTCATCGCGGAGATTGGCGAACAACTTGGCCGTGGCATCGCTGCATTGATCAATGTCTTCAACCCGGAACTTGTGGTACTGGGCGGCAGCCTCGCCGCAACCGGTGATTACATCCGGCTCCCACTGCTTAGCGCGCTTAACAAATACTCCCTTAGCCTGGTGAGTAATGATACCGAACTGAAAGTGTCGGACCTGGGCAACCGGGCTGGTGTGCTGGGGGCTTGCTTACTGGTGCAGCATAAGTTCCTGTCGACAACCGATTGACCCTGCCTGCAATAGTAATCCTGGTATTACAGTACCGAAAGTGATTACCCGTATAGCAACCCACCTCCAACCATTATCAAGCAGGATACGATAGCTTTTCCCCTCCTGTCCTAATCAAGACGGGCCAATAACAATCCGTCATTGGCCCGCCAGGTTTAAGTAAGCAGGAAGGTTCAACAGCAAGGCAAGGGCTACTTCTTCCGCTTTTTCTTTTGCTGCTCCTGAATAGCTTGTTGTTCTTTCAGGGCTTTTTCCAATCGCTGCTGAAAGCCTTTTTTCTTCTTCGGCTTCTGTTTGTAGGCTTCCAGTTCCCGGTTGATCTTCTCATTGTCAATGATGTAATTCTTGGTGACAATGGTCTGCGTAATATTGATCAGGTTACTGAACAGCAGGTAGCAGGTCAGCCCGGCAGCAAAGCTATTGAAGAAGCCCATAAACATGATCGGCATGATGTACTGCATGTACTTCATCGCCGGGTTGGCGCCCATGTCCATGTGGCGGGTATTGTAGTAGGTGTAGATCAGTGTGGTCACCGCCCAGAGCAGCGTAAACAGGCTGATGTGTGCACCGAAGCCGAATGGGATCTCAAAGGGCAGCTTCCAGAAGATGTCATAGGAGGACAAGTCATTGGCCCAAAGGAAGCCTGCCTGCCGGAACTCAATGGAGGCCGGAAAGAAGCGGTACAGGGCGAACCAGATCGGCATCTGAAGCACCATGGGCATACAGCCGCCAAGGGGATTTACTCCGAACTCCCGGTACATCTTCATGGTCTCCATTTGCTGCGCCTGCTGATCATCTTTGAACTTCTCCTTCACGCCTGCCATTCGGGGCTTCAGGGCGGCCATTTTCGACTGGGAGTAAAGCATTTTGTAAGTCAGCGGATACAGTACCAGCTTCACCACAAAGGTCAGCACAAGGATCACAATACCGGCGCTTCCTATAAAGCCAGACAGGAAGTTGAAAACCGGACGGATAATCCAGCGGTTGATGGAACCGAAAATGCTCCAGCCAAAGGGGATCACATCCTGCAGCCCATGCCCCATATTGTAGAGGCGGTCGAACTCATTGGGCCCGACGTACATGTGCATGGCAAAGGACTCACTGCCTGAGCGTCCGTAGGGGATTTCTATTTCTGAGACCAACAGCTTTAGGTCTTCGCCTTCTTCAGGCAGCATTTTCGTTTCAAAGGTGCCGCCATCGAAACCGTTCTCGGCAATCAGGGACGTGTTGAAGAACTGATTGGCATTGGACACCCACTTCAGGCGCTGCCCGTCAATCTCCTCTGTATCGTCTCCGGTACAGCTACAGTAGTCCGGGTCGTCATCCATTGGCTTGAAGTAAACGGTGGAATAACGGCGCTCGTAGTCTTCGTTGTGCTCCAGCTTATCCAGGTAGTTTACCCAGCTCAGCTTAATTTGATCCACGCCCTGAGACACCACGTTATTCAGCTGCTCCAGCTTGATGTCGTAATCAATATTATAGGACCCATCGGCGATGGAATAGGACTGTTCGAAGTAGCCACCGGTAGTCGTTGGCGCACGCAGTACAATGGACTGCTCGTTTTGCTCTGCCACATCGAAATACAAGCCTCCGGTGCTCACACCGCCGGAAGGCAGGTTGGCAATGGGCAGCAAGTATTCAAACTTATTTTTTTCATCTTCCAGAAGGTAGAGCGGCACTTCTTCCGTAGAACCGTCCTCCAGGTAGCGGAGTTTTTTGTGGTTCTTGATGAGCACAGAAGTGATGCGGCCACCCTTTGAAGAAAGATTCACCTTCATCAGGTCATTTTCCAGCACCAGGGTTTGTTCTTCACCATCCGCTGCGGCAGCAAAGGGGCCAAACGCCGCCTGCTGACGAAGGAGCGCCAGGGAGTCATCCACAGTTTCCACCAGTTGTACGGCTTCCACGGTGTCCTTAGCTACTGCTTTGAGGCTGTCTACCCGCGCCTGTACCTGCGCAATAGAGTCCTGACGGGCTTGTTGTTCCTGTATCTCCGCTTCAGTGGGCGCCATAAACTGTTGCCATGCCATCAGCAGGATAAAGATGAGCGTGAGTCCGATTATCGTATTCCTATCCATTCAGATCTTGAACTTTTTTCACCAATGCTGTGCTATTAAATAACTGAAAGTCAAAAAATTAGGCCAAAAAATCATGTTCCGGCATGCGCACAGCGCTTCTAGAGCACCGCAAAAGTACAACTTTCAGGGTGCTTGCGGTAAACACAATAGATGTTTATTCAGAATTGTTCGGCCAGCCCGGCGATTTATGAGGCAGGAGTGGCTTCCATGGCTGCTTCCACAGCTTTGTAAGTTTCCAGCGCCACCTCCAGGCAATCCATCGCTTTTTCGAGGTCTTGCTCATTCAGAATGTAGGCAATCCGGACTTCATCGCGGCCCAGCCCGGGCGTAGCATAGAACCCTTCGCCCGGAGAAAGCATGACCGTTGCCCCTTCGTGCTCAAAGGACTCCAGCAGCCACTGACAGAAATGCTCAGCGCTGCGCAGTGGGAACTTTGCAAAGCAGTAAAAGGCACCACCGGGCAGATAACTCACCACACCGGGCATAGCTTGCAGGCGGTTGTAGACCACCTGCCGGCGGCGATCGTAGGCTTCAGTGACCTGACCGAGATAGCTGTCGTCCATGTCAAGGGTGGCTTCCGCCAAAATCTGTGCCAGCCCCGGAGGGCTCAGGCGAAGTTTGGCATAGCGGGTAGCGGCTTCCAAAACACCCTGATTGCGGGTAACCAATGCTCCGATGCGCGCTCCGCAGGCACTGTAGCGCTTCGAAATAGAGTCGACCACGATAACATGATCTTCCAGCCCCTCCAGGCGAAGGGCCGAATAGAATTCCTTTCCATCGTAACAAAACTCCCGGTACACCTCGTCTACAAACAGGAACAGATCATAGGCTTTGCATAAGCGCCCCAGCTGTGTTAGATCTTCCCGGCTGTAAAAGCAACCGGTAGGATTATTCGGATTGGTGATAAAAATGCCCCGGGTCTTGTCGGTGATAACGGCTTCAAAGGCTTCTACCGGGGGTAAGGCGAAGCCATCTTCAATATCACAGGTAATAGGCCGGATATTCAGGCTGCCAATCTGCGCAAAGCCATTGTAATTGGCATAGAACGGTTCGGGAACGATAACTTCGTCCCCTATGTCAAAACAAGACAGCATAGCGAACTGAATGGCTTCAGAACCTCCGGTCGTCACAATGATATCGTCAGGCGTAAGCGCGATCTCAAATTTACGATAGTACTCCACCAGCTTTTTACGGTAGCTCAATTGCCCCACTGCCGGGCTGTAAGCCAGTACTTTTAGCTGATTTTCACGCACCTTCTGCAGGGCGTACAATGGCGTTTCTATATCGGGCTGACCAATATTCAGGTGGTACACATGCTTACCGGCCTCTTTGGCTTTGTCGGCAAAGGGGACCAGTTTTCGGAAAGGCGACATGGGAACATTTTTGCCCCGGCTGGAAATAGAAGGCATAGCGCTAATGTTTCTGATAAAATTAGCGCCAAATATAGACTAATTTGAGGCAGGGGTAAACCCCAGGTATGTTAAATCCGCCTTTTTGTACGATGCCTACTCCAGGCGGAAGGCTTCGTCAGGCAAGGCACCCAGGACTTCAATGCCGGTAATCTGCCGCTCGCCCCTGTCCCCGCTTAGTTTCAGCCCGTTGTATTCCTGATAATTTTGCCACGGAACTACAAAGCCCGGCGCTTCATCCGCCGCATCGCGGAAGTAAGCCCACTGCCGCACCAGATGCTCGTCCTGATCTACCCATACCAGGTATTTATTCTGTGGGGTATCCCCGACTTCCTCGAAGGTCAGCTGCAGGACATCTGACACCTGTCCAGACTGCGTGGTATCTACGCCCTGATATTTTAAGGTTACGCCAGAGTCCTTGAGCTTGAAAGGCATAAAAACCCAGTAGGCGTCATTGATCCAGATACTTTTGCCTTGTTGCAAGAGATTTTCCAGGCTGTCCGGCTCCGTAACGAGCGCTCCATCCACCCGGGCCTGCCCCTCTCCGGTATTCAGGTTGAAAGCCATGACGGTACTGCTGTCCGGCAGCGTCGTGATCCGAACATTACCGGTTTTCTTATCCCAGAGCAGGGTACGCCGGTTGAAAAAATTCCAGTGGAAGTAGCGGGACTGGTCCCAGGTGCGCCGGCCTCCCATTGCCTCCATTACCGAATCTGCGATGGCTATCGCCTTTTCATCTGAGGCACCTGCATTGAAACCCGGGGCTGCCGGATTAGGGTACACCTGCGGTGCTGTCGTTAGTGTATCGTCCGTTTCTCCGGAAGGAGTGCAGGCTGACAGCCCGGCTAAAATCAGGAGTGAAAGTAAGTAGGCAATTCGCATGATTTTTTGTTTTTCACCACAACAGGCCGGAAAAGTAAGGGTTCATGATTTTCAGCTTTTTAGTCTCCCTCAGCTTTTGTCTATGCCACCCTGCAGCTCATCCTGTAGCTTTTGTAAAGCTTCCCATTCCCCGGCTTCGGCCAATGCGGCCTGCCGGGGCCAGGAATCCGGCTTTGCCAGGCCAAACCGTTTGCCAGCCTCATCCAGGATTTCCTGCAGCCGCTCTACGGTCGTATTTGCTAACTCCTTCCAGGTGTGAATTCCACCGGCATTAAGCAGCCCCTCGATTTTTGGGCCGATGCCCTCGATTTTTGTGAGGTCATCTGGGTTGGACGAGCGCCCCATGCCCACTACTGACGTAGGGCCCGCTGACAGCTCTACCCTTCCCTCTCCTTCACCGGCCTGCGTTAATTTGGATTCCAAGATCCGTTTGTCTGCTTCGCAGCTGTTCAGTTTTGCACGGATTTCCTTAAGGGTACCCTCCAACTGCTCGTGCTGATACTTCAGCCCCATGTAGTCCTTTTCCCAGTTGGTGCTCCGGGCCTGTAGTGCAGCATTGTCAACTTCCAGCTCCCGGAGCTTCTTTTTATTACTACAAAGCAAACAGCCAACGATAGCGCCCAGTATAAAAGCCAGGGCAGATAAAATGAGCCACCATAGCCAGCAAGGCTCAAGCGTGGCAAGAAATAGTGTTCCGAATTCCATGGTTGATTTCGTTTTGCTGAGGTTTTTTATTGCGGTTCAATACGGACTTCCACCCGGCGGTTCTGATAACGCCCCTCCTCCGTAGCGTTAGAGGCAACCGGCTGGGCATCGCCTTTGGAATCCGTGGTAACCTGTGAGGCAGATACGCCGGCTTTCACCAGAAACTGCTTTACCGCTTCTGCTCTGGCCAGACCCAAACCAACATTCTTCTCTGCCGAACCCGTGTTGTCCGTATGTCCGGTAATCCGCACCCGTTGCCCAGACGACCGGAGCTGCGTAGCCAGCTCAATCAGGAAGGAATCTACTTCGGGCGCATAGACCCGGTCAGCAGACCCCGTGGGAAAACGGATGGAAATACGATCGGCAAGCTGATCTACCGCACTTTGGGATTTGGGGTCCACCCACTCAAATAATGCCCCCTCAAAAGGCGCGGATTGGGCGTCTTCCGGGGTCTCCACCTGACGGGCACGCAATTGCAGGCGCGTACTGTCCAGCAAGCCGTCAAATAAGCGGGCGACTTCTCTGGCACGCGCCAGGCCGAGATTTTCAGCACCAGCTACGGCTTTCTCACCCTCGAAGTAAAGCCCTGTGATTACCAGCAATTGCAGGGAATCGCCTTCCGTTACCTGCTTCTGCAAAAAAGCTTCCACACCTTTTCCAATATAGGCTTCTGCATCCGACCATTTGAAATAAACGGGCAGCCCGGCTTCTTCAGGAAGGGTATCAGCTACGGTCACGGACGGAGGCGGGTCGCAAGCCAGGCAAAGCTCCTCCTGACACCCCCGAAAGGTAGCCAGGTAGAAAAGCAGCCAAACAAGGGCAGCGACCAGGAATTTGAAGAAGGTTGACATCGTTCCAGCGTTCGTTTTGTTTAAGTATGCCGGAAGCGCAGCCCTGCGTAAAAAGAGTTTGCGGGCAAAAGATTTATCCCCTGCCAGCTCTTCATCAAACCACAGGCGTACCTGCCGGACTTTCCAGATTGTCTGTGCTTTATTTGTATGGGAATACCATTTCCGAAAGGAAACTTACCCAAAATAAGCTTTTTCAATGAATCCTGCACCTGATTTCCACTTACGACCGACAAATATTTAAGGAAATCTACGGTCAAGTTTTCCCCATCTCCTTCCAACCTCTTATCCTTCGCCGTGTTATCTGATAGGTTGAAGTAAATTTTTGTTACTTTTGCACGATTAAGAGCGTATTGGGATTTTGGCCTTCTAGTCGAAGACTAGCAATTTTCTGGTTAGACGAGACCCGAAAACCGGAGTTTAGCCTAAGCTAAATGAGG
>ENA-UENT01000178-UENT01000178.1-marine-metagenome-genome-assembly--contig:-NODE-178-length-46868-cov-3.892175_pt1 | contig 46868 bp, 33 predicted proteins | sample MGYA00237879_ERZ529330 | MGnify/ENA primary metagenome ERZ529330 (study PRJEB26372, sample SAMN05368345) | marine metagenome | biome: cultured habitat; feature: ocean water; material: water; isolation... | reverse complement strand
ACATACGGCCGGTATGTTAAGAACAAATTGATTCCGAAAAGAATAAATGAAACCAGGGTTTAGGTCAAGGTGCACGTCGGCCAACAAAACGTACACGACCATGCTGCCCTACAACAAATAAGATCTTAATTGTAAATACAGTTGGTAAAGACGACAAAGCATATTGGAATACCCAAAAGGCCGTAGCTCGCCCCTGTGAACTGCTGGCCACAATAGCTGAACAAACATGACGTACCTCGAGGAAGCAAAAGCGTTTATAAAGAAGTATCCTGATATCGAAAAAGATTTCAAAGGATGTACAACGCAAGAGGTTGAACACTTAGAACAGAAGTTCCAACAAAAACTCCCGAACGCATTCAAGGAGTTTCTATTTTGGTTTGGTAGGGGAGGAGGTCAGATAATGAGAGGAACTGATTATTACTATGCGTATTTATCCGATGAAGCGTTTGAGAATTGGAAAGAAGAGGGGATTGTACCTAAGGATTACACCTTCAAGGATCAAGGAATAGATCTGCTGAAAAGAAATAGCTTTGATGGAGAGAAAATACTAGAAAATTCCATTCTTTTCATGTGTCATCAGGGCTATGCAATCGAATATATAAAAACGAATGAAGGCGAAAACCCACCCGTTTACATCTTTGTAGAACAAGGAGACTGGAAAGAAACAGGTCCCACGGTTTGGGTCAATTCCTTTAGCGATTACCTGACGAATATGTTACGGCAACATGTTGAAAGATTCCTGAAAAATGGAAGAGTATAATAAGTAGTGTGACAATAGCTTCTCCTGGTTTTCAAGCGCGTCTATTTAGATTATGCTTCGTTAGTAAAACTCTTCCCACTGCCAAGGAACGGGGCTGGTACTTATCAGATAAGGCTAAATACAGAACCGGTTTTCAAAACGGCTCAATATTACCATTCAAATCGTAAAGTTCGATATACCTTTCAAGATCCCCTGAAATAGGATCAATAGATTTCTGAACTACCTTCGCCCAGTCAATCCATTCTTGGACACTGGGTGAAGATCCTTGTCCTTCACTTGCAGACTCAATACTGTCAATAAACAACCGAAGGTCCTGTGCAACTCTCCATTTTGAAGATTGATGCAGTAATAATTCGATTCTCTTCTTTTCTTGTTCTACTTTGATCTTCTTTTGATCCCTGATTGCCTGCAATTTCTTTTGTTCCGCCCATCTCTTTTCTCTTTCTGTTCTATCGGCCTTTTCTTGTTCGGCTTTCAGTTCCAACGATGCTACTATTTTGGATAGTTGTTGCTCAATTGTTTTTTTACCATCAATCCATTCATAAGTTCGGAAGTGGAACACTATTTTCACTGACAAGCGACCATTCGGGACCAGCAGGTGTCTATTCCAGCTGTCTTCCTCGAAAACCTTGCGATTACATTTTTCACGAAATTTTATAGTAAACAACTCTTCATTTACAATTACCAGAGTATCCCAATCGCGGATCTCGATCACATGCCCCCTTTTCTCCAACAGTTTGATGAAACTATCAATAAAGCGCAGCATTCGACGGACGTTCTTCCTCGCAACGTTAATAGACAGAAGCTCCCCCTTAGTCTTAATGGAATCTTCAAACCCTTTCCATCTTAACGGCCTTTGATTATCCAGATAACTTTTGGCTCTTTGAACCAGTGGGTTAGGATTAGTCAACCTTTGGCGAACGGCCACTTCTTTTGAAAACAGAGACTCTACTTCCTTTACTCTTTGGGCTAGTTTGTATTGGTAGGCATCTTTATATTCAGAATCGAAGGTATCGATATCAATGAGCGTATTATACCACTTCTCACCTTCTGGTAGTTTCTCAAGACTGACAGCCTTTTTGTACCCCAGCTTTTTCCAATATCCGGCCTTGGGCAAAGGAATCTCAAACCTTTTACAAATCTTCCTGATTAAAGCATCCTTTACATTCAGTTCTGCTGCGATCTTGCTGATGGGCTTTGCCCAGACTAGATGGTAGAACTCTTTTCTTGTAAATTTTTGATTGGGCATTTTCTCGAAAGGTAACCTACTATTACTTTTGAAAAGTCAAAATGAAGTCCTGAAACTTGTATACATTCTCAAACCTCCCCTTTTCCTTCAATTCCTCGAATTGTTTTTCCAAAGATTCTTTCTTTAACTTTTGGTCAATCCTATTGTATAATCCTTCAATTTTCAACCCTAATTCAGGATGAATTTTATCATATGATTTTATCGAAATTCTGTAATATAGATTAGACACGTTCTTCAGGGAAGAAGTCAGAGGATTACATCATGGATTGGAGCAAATTGGAATGTCTTTAAGATTGCTCCGTTCTTGAAAATAACCAGAAACTTTAGTGAAGGAGACTTGCACTATGAATAGTTAAGACAAGAAAGTTTAAATTTCGTTTATGTTCATGAATTTACTAGATAGTTAACATTTTCAGGATTTGTCAATTACTATTTACAAACTGAAAAGATTAAGGACGAAACCAAAGCCGAAATAAATTAATAATTGATTGCGTTCATAAGTATTTGAGCTTATCTTACATTTAAAATCTTTAAATCTAAAACCAATAAAATGAACTGGGGAAAATTATTAGGTCAAGCATTGGTCGCAGGAGTAGTATTAAAAGGAGTATCGGATGTTGATGACTGGCTAAACGACCAAATTCGAGCATTAAAGAACGGTAAGTCTGCTTCAGCCTATGTGGAAATGGCTTATGAAATTGCTAAAATGGATAATGATCAATGGCAGTATTTAATCGGTCATCTGAAGATTAAGTCCCTACGGAATGATTATGCAAATCACGTGTACCAATATTGCAACTATGTAGTTGGTCTAGAAAATAACAGTATCAAAGAGTTGATGTCATATTCGATTAGAGACGCTGCTGATGTGCTTGCGCATGGATTAAGAGGTATGGAAACCTATGAGGTAGCGGCACACTATGGGATCTTGAAAGCGCAATCAGAGAGAAGCATGAAAGCGAAGGCCATACTTGGTCAGTTTGACCAATTATTACTTGGTTAAATGATCTTCAGTTCCTGGCACCGAGTCAACATAAGTTTTAGAATATTCATTACAAATTAAAGCGCAATTTCTTATGGAAGGATTTTTTGATGTCATACAGACTTTAATAATTGCCATTGCTGCAGTATTCATCGTTTTTCTAGTTCTAATGGCCATGCCAAAGAGTAAGCTTCGAGATATTGTTCTGGAATATTTAGGGTGGGGAACCGCTGCAGTTTCTGGTGTTTCGGTCATTAGCCCAATTGACATTATTCCCGATTTTATTCCAATCGCAGGTCAATTGGACGATCTAGGCATGATAATCTTTGGAATTATTGGAGCGGTTACTGCGTATCGATTGAGAAAGAAGCGATTAGAGTCTGCCTAAATAGGGTTTTTGCGGTATATCTATATTTAATCTTGTAAAAATTGTCAAAGTATAAGATGATGACTAATATCCAGATCAAAAACATCCTTGAACAAGAATATCCAGTCGAGTATATGACCGTAGGGGAGACTGCTATTGACTATATGCTAGATAGTGAAGGGCAATTTTCTAATGATTCGACAGAATCAGGAGCAAATCTCGATCTTGTTGAGTATGTAACAATAATATCTGGATGTATAGTGACTTTGAAAGAAGGTTACGACTTTATCAAAGGGTTATCGAAAGATATAAGAGCCAAGATTTCACCAGAAGAAATATTGCGTGAAATAGAAGGAGGAACTGAATTGTCAGTGGAAGACAAGAAGAAGCTAATTCGTAAGGTACTAACTATAGTCAGTGATGATTAGAGCTCTTACCTCTGTGCTATTCATAGTATTTAGCTTATTATGGATCTTCCCCATTTTAATTTTAGAAATATTCCGTTTAGGTTTATTTGGTTTCAACACAGAAGGCTCAATCTTGTTACTTGTTGGCCTGATATTTTCGTATTTAATTCTCAATTTACGAAGAGACCGTATTGACGTTTCAAAACATTACGAATTATTGTCGTTCGTGAAAAAATATGAAGATGATGCTTGTTTCGAATTAATAGAAACAAATAGATACATCACCTTGAGCCAGTTTTCAAGCTTCCTAGAAGCATATACAAGAGGTGGAGTTTTATCTGGATTAGTCAATTTAAAAGCAAGAAAATTTGTAACTAGTCGAGTTAGAATTGTCTTGATAAGTCCGAAGTTAGCGAACAAATTTCGATTACCTTCCGGCCTCAAATCTTTTCCATCTGCAATTACACATCAAACAGTAATTTTTACTATAAATCATCCGGATAAATTAAATCCATTACTTCGTTTTGCAATTAACCATGAGCTTGGACATATGCATAAATATGCTTTATCCAATGTCAGCATGAGAGAAATTGGTACATTTCCATTTTTGTGGCTCTTGTTTTGGGCTACCTTTACCGTGGAGTTCAATGTATTGTCAATTGGTATTATGGTAGTAATAGCGTTAATAGTGATAGCCTCTGAATTAAAAAATGAAGACAGTAAATTTAACACCCGTGAAAGAATAGATGCAGAGATAGCATCTGATTTCATTGGATTAAAATTATTGTCTGAAGAAGACTTAAATCATCCAGTGTTTGAAAAGATAAAATTTACTGATCCTGATCTTGATGAAAAAGAGAATGAGTTAAGGAACAAAGGATTCAGACTTATTTTAAGCAAGTTAAAGGAAGATAAAGATTACGAATTACCAGATAATTTTCATTTCAGAAAGCGCGTGATTCTTCTTATTCTGTTTGCCTTTTTATTGGGAATAAATGTAACAGAATCATCTGGGGGCTTGATTAAATTTGCGATATGCTTATGCATTTTTATCCAAGCTCAAAGATTTGTGAATCATCGGGAGATCAATAGGGTATTAGCGAATATTAAAAGCCGAACCGGCGTAGATCTATCTCGATTTAGAGAAAAAAACTCAATTCTTAACTAGTAAGAAGAATCTTCTTCCAACAAAGCGTATGCGATCATGCTACCCTATTTGTCAAATGAGAGTGTGAATGTAGAGGAATTGATCCATATCGAATAGATGCCGATGTCGGAAACCAGATAATTGACCGTACCTCGCCTCCACGTGCTGTTGGCTGCAAGCAGAAAAGAAAAAATACTTGATGAATTAAATGTATTAGGAATAAATGAGACTACTTTATTTCCTGAGTTGGAGAATCAAGTCAGACGGTTGAAAAGTCAGCAACTAAAAAAGCGTGCGCGATCATGCTACAAAATCTTGATTATAAAAGGAGTTTGTTTTCTCCGAATAAACACCGATTTTGAAAAACAGAAAAGGCCAGCACGGCGCATACGCGGACTGTTGCAGGTAATGAAAATAACATCTACAACAGGCCGCTTGTGAAGAGCAGAATGATTTGAAATAAAGTTGTTAATGGTAAACAACAACGTATATTGGAAAATCGAATTTCGGCTATATGTCGCCTCGACGATCTGTTGCACGCCTAAGGAAAGTAAATTAAAATCTATCAGTTAAGAAAATCTTGGAATTTCTCAATTTTTGGTAATTTAGTTTTAGATGCCAATATTTTAATGAAAACCCTATAACCATGGAGAATTTTTTTTCCTTCCTTGAAACTCATATTAATGGATTTTTAATTTTAATTCTACTTGTATTTGCAATAGTGGCTGTGATTAATTGGCTTGCAAGAATTTTTAAGTGGGGAAAGTACAAGGGAGTACAATTGCCTCCTGAAGAATATAGTAACACGAGATATATTATTTCACAATTCTTTGTGAACATTATCAGTGACTTTAAGCACCTTTTAGCGTTAGTGATCGTCATTATATTCGCGTCATTGATAATATATTCGATGAGGACAACTGACGACTTTGAAGAAAAAATGAAGGCTCTTCAATTGGTAATTGCATCATTAGGAGGACTATTAGGTTCTATTATTGGTTATTACTTTGGCGAATCTGCAGCAAGAACTGGAGGCCAAAGTATCTCGGTTGAAAATGAGCTAACTCAGCAAGGTGGCTCAGGAGATGACAGTATTACACCTGCACCTGAAGTCCCAAATAACATTTAATAGAGTAGAGTATGGCAACCAGAAACTATAGCATTGTAGTTCGAGATTCTTTAATTAATCCAAATGAATCTAATAAACAGGATCAAGCTGTTGGTTATTTCAAAAAATACCGGACCAGAAGTAATAAGACCTATTATAAAGTTTGGATTTATTTGGAAGGTAAAGATCTCCCTTTTGTCAGAAGAGTGAGGTATAAATTACATAAGACCTTTAGAAATCGAATCAAATTGATCGAGAGAACGTCTACTAACTTAAATTGTAGTTTAATAATATGGACTTGGGGGATCTTCATGATTAATGTGGAAATCGAAGATATGTCAGGAAATATTATTAGAGTAGATCATTATTTAACTTATGGTGAACAACTAAAGCAAGGGAAAATAATTTTAAAAGAAGAGTCCTATTGATAGGTTATCATTCACATAACAAAATGTATTCGCTGCGATCATACTACCCGATACAGATGAGATCTTGATTGTAAATGGAGTTGAAATTGGGCGAATAGATCCCCGTATTGGAAATCAGAAAAAGTGCAGCACGTCAAATACCCAGCCCCTTCTCAGCAAGCAAAAAACAAGACCAACAGAATAGACAATTGTACTAAGGAGGTTTTACTGAATCAAACAGATAGAGAACCTAAAAAGATATTTGAAACTGATTGTGAATAACTAACCTTTTCCCGAAAAAACGTATCAATTACAAATTAGGAAAAGCGAACGCAACCATTTACCAAATGACTCAAACCACACTTGTATTTCCGAAGCCTCTTCCCCAGAAAGAGGAATTATTGGAAGCCATTCAGAAAGCTTTTCCGGATGCAAAATCAAAACTATCATTTGGTGGCTACATTGACATATATGAGAATGATGTAAAGACGTCTTTAGATTTGATGACACGGAAAATCTACGTCAGATCTGAATTTGATGAACTCTCTACCAAGAATCTGCTACTAGCAGCTATCTCGCCAGCAAGGCGTTACACAAAACCCTATTCAACCGACACCGGAAGGCCGCATCAATTGGTGATTGAATTTTTCAAAAGCGAATATGGAGGCGTTGAGCAAGTGCAAAATGAGTTATCGTTGAAGGATTTATGGAATAAGTTTTTTGGAAAGAAGGCAAAATAGTTACGTACTCAATAGTAAAAGAACCTAACTCAAAGAATCTGATCGTCGGATTATACCTAAATTACTAAGCTAGGATGAAAAAACTACACCTAGTAACTGCTTATGCCTTTTCATGATTTCACTTGCCCAATGGCAGCAAAATTATACCCTACTTGCCAAAATGCTTTACCTGAACAGCGATAGGCAACCAGCAGGTGGAGGTCAAAGGTTGTATTCCAATGATTGCAAGAGGAAAACACCTGTCATGAACAGAAGATTTCAAATCTTGGATTTTCCTCACCAGACAAAAGAATACATCCGAAAAGTTCCGCGATCTCGCTGAGAAAAATAAACGGTTTCTACCTTGGTAAGAGATGAACTCCCTATCCTGAACTCTTGCTGAAAGGGTGCTTTAGCCGCACCGACTTTGATACTGCCGGTACGTGGGCGTACACCGGGAATGTAAGTAGAGAGCGGGATCAATAAGCGATAGGTATATAAATTTGATCCCTCCCCGTTTCTTCTCAAAGGGGTAGAAATAGAGAGGGTATCTCCGCCCATGGAGGGAAAATAAGTGGCCTTCATGATTGTCCCTTCCTGAATCTTACAACTGTCGTCGCGGATGGTACCGTACATGAGGATGCCAGGTTCGGGGATCAGCACTAAACTAAGACTTATTAGAATAACTTGATATAAATACATACTGAACAAGAGATAAGTTCTTCATTGATAAAATTTGATCATTTCAAAAAGCCGAAAGAAAGGAATTTCCCTATTGATCATTTCCCAGTTTCACCTCTATTACTAGAGGTTGATCGGAAAAATCGTATCTCGTCACTTTCTTGTTCTTCATCCAGCTTCTATACTCACCTTGTGCTCGTAACTTTTTTGCAAGACCAGGTTTGTATTCCCAATGCCATGATTCAGATTTTACTGTTCTCACAAAGCCATATTTAGTAGCATTTTCTTTCAACCATGAATAGGTCGCTCCTCTTCCTACACCTTTATCTTCAACTAGTTTTCCCTTTTTGTTTTTCTTGTAGACAATACCTGTTTTCCCTCGTCTGGTCCCTGCAATATCAAATGCGATACCATTTTGATGATTTGAATACCCAGGACGAGCAGCAAGATTGCCCTTACCTTTTTTATACAGCCTCCAAAGTCTGAGTTGTTGAGGATAACTCCTAAACCCACTATTTAACTTGAGACTAATGCCTTCTTTACTTGCTGCTTCACTCATGTCCTGAAATGGACCTTGAGTTTTCTCTGCGATCATGACCTTTGGGTTACTTTTGACTTTCACAGTCCTGATCTGCCCCAAGTATTTTCCTCTGCTCCAGGCAGCATTATTACCTTTCGGATCAGGACTTGGAGGCCCAATAAAGCTAGGATCATTTGGTTGTTTCCCGTCTGAGTCGACGATAGCAATAGGGTTATTTAGACTGTAAGCATAGGGAGATATTTCAAGGAAACTATGTAGCAAAGGATCTACAGAGATGAATTTTCCAGTTATTGCACTATAATACCTGGCTTCAAAATAGAAATTATTAGATTCCTGATCTTGCTCTTTGCCTGTGAACGTATAGGGCGTTTCGAAACCTACATTTTTCGTCAAACGGGTTAGCCCATAAGGATGTTTTGCGATCTGTTCCACCACTTTGGCAGAATCATCTAAGGACAAGGAAGTAGAACCTAAATGGTCATGCAAGAAGAAGGTAGTATCCAGTTTAATTTGGCCAATGCGATTTCTTCCTGCAAAAACGTATTTAATGAACTGAGTATCTCGAATTTCACTGAATTGATCTATGTAGGTAGCTTTAAGAGAGTCATTGGCAAATTTAACCTTACGGGTATCGGCATAATTGTAGATATAAGAGGCATCAATACTATCCTTCTTTATTTGAGTTAGTCGATCTTTCACATCCCAAGTATATCTAGTATGTTGGTCACTAGTCATATTACCATTCGCATCGTAGGTAAATATCATATTCCCCGCTTGAGCGGAAGTCACGGCATTTGGTCCAGCCATATCCTGCGCACTCCTGCCGACTCGATTCCAAGCTCCAGCTTCCCCTCCATTAATCAAGGTTCCTAAACTCATTTGCGGATTGGGAGTAAGCAAATCAGCTTCTTTTTGCACCAGATTTCCAGTACGGTCATAGCGATAGTTAATTGTACCATAAACATCGGGATTAGCAGCTTGCGTGAGTCGATAAAGGTGATCATAAGTGAAGTACTGTGTAGCATTGAATTTTCTGGCTCTATCACTTGATAGCTCTAATTCCGTACCGATGCGATCCAAAGTACCTCCGTCCCTATGATCAGAAATGGTAAGAATGTTGGATACTGCATCAAACTGAAAACGTGAATATTGGAGGTCAAGTTGATCTCTTTGTCTTATGGTTTTAATTTCCTGTAATCTTAGTCGGTGATCGTACTGATAGGAGGCTGTTGTACCACAAGCCAAGGCTAGCAGGGCATTTTGGCCAGCTGGATTATAGTCGTAATGTTGGATAAAGTTGGGGATAGTTTCCAGTAAACCTCGACTATTGTACTCATATCGTATCTGACTTGCATCTGGGTAGGTTAGTACCGTGACCCGATCCATCGCATCATATGCATAGCCAGTATAGAAATTCCGCAGGAACTTTTCTCCAGTGATACGTTTTACCGTCCAAGCTGTCCGTCCTCTTTCATCATAAGAATAGTGCTCTTCTCCCGATTGATCCATAATCCATGAGAGGTATCCCAAGGTGTTATAGGATGTGATCCTGCTACTATCGCCACCCCATAATTCACCTCGTGACAGCATTCCTTCAGGTACATCATAACAATACTGCACATCTGGAACCGTATCAGTATGATCGTAATACTCTGCTATTAGACGATTAAGCCCATCATAGCCATAATTAATGACCTGATTCTTGGCATCTTCGGTGGAGACGAGGTTGCTCGCATCATCATAGTGGTAGAAGGAAATGCCTCGATTGGGATCATTGTTGTAAGTTTTTCGGCTTAGGGCATCATACTTGAAGAACTTGTGATTATTTTGCGCATCAATAAAGTGAACCATATTATCTAGAAGATCATACTCATAGACCGTTTTCCATTCCACGATTTCATTTACTTCCTCTCCCTCATCACTAAGTTTAACAAGTTGGTAGTTTGAGCGCAATCTAGGGGTCCCTTCGCTGTCGGTTAGACCATCCATCACATTTCTGCTACCGCAACCAAAAAATTTGGAGTCAGGATCAGTTTGTTCTTCGTCCTGAGAGAAAGTGACCAGTGGTTGATATTCTATTTGCGAAAAAACGATTCCATTTGGTCCGGCGGGTTGATTAATGCGTATAGGACGCGTAAGTGCATCGTAAAAGTGCTCGGTATATCCCGTATTGAAGGTTGGATCTACAAAATCTAAAGAGCCCGTCTCAAAATAGGGTAGATAGCTCTTATGCGCCCGCTTTCGTTTGTTGAATTGTACAGTATTGGTAACTACGATTTGTCCTTCTCTTTCTCCCTCAGCCCTAGTCATAATTTCTCTTCCTAAGCCATCTACATAAGTTCGAGAATGTAAATAGCCATCCCCTTGACTACCATCCAACTGTCGTGATTCCACCCAATTGAGAATCCTTCCTCCTTCAATAGCTTGTCCCAACATATAATCATATTCCGTCGTATGTTGACTATCTAAAGGTTTTGTGATAGCAATCAATCGAGCAAAAGCATCGTATTTGTAAGTAGTCGTATGACTGTTGAAATTCGTTGAGGTCAAGACAGTTCCATAACCAAGATCATAGGTAGCCTTAAAATTCAAAGTAGCGGGTGAAAGTTTCCCCGTATGTATGATTTCTTCCTCCGGGAAACTATGAAAAAATGGATCATAGCGTAATTCCCGATAATGACCTGCTTGTACACCAAAGAGTGGATCATAGGAAGCAATTACATTCCCATAGGTATCGTAGTCATTTCGTACAGAAACTATATACTTGTTGGAATCTACCCAGTTTTCAACTCGCGTAAGATTTCCCTTACTTATTTGTCCCAGTTCTAGGTTACGATCGTAGTAAGATTGGGAATGGGCCACCAAGGTATCAAGTTCGTCCGTAGTCTTCTGTTCGACGGGCTTGTTGATGACCCATTGGCTTTGTCCATCCTCAAAAGAACCGCTGAAGCGGGTAGTAATCTTTCGTTCATCATCCCAACCCTCCTCAAGGCGTCCATAGTCAAGTTGCTCGGTCATATTACCGAAGTCATCATATTTGAAGGTAGAAAGTAATTCAACTGGTGAACCATTGCCTTTTTCCAGTATTAGTTTCCGGTTTTCGTTCGGATAAGGAAACGTTACGACAATATCTTGTTGCAAATTACTTTGATGGAGAATCTTCGTTTCCCATTTCTGGGATTCTCTAAAGAACATCTCCCCCTGAGCATTCCTAGCTTCAACACTTAGTTGTTTGCCTTTTAAGGCTTCATTCAAAGCTCCGGTATCGAAGCTATAGGCCATGATCAAATCTGGTGCCGAGGCATCTCCTATTTCGCGGCTTTCTACTTTTGCAAAGCCTCTGAATTCTTTTTCTTCCCCATCATAATATCCATCATGGTAAAAGAATTCGGTTTCATAGTCATTGCCCATCCCATCTGCAACAATGGCTTTACGGACAACATTAATTGGAAAGGGGAGGGGATATTGCCAGTCTTTTCCGCTTAGCTTATCCTCCAGTAGGTATTGGGTCGAGGTAGTATATTCAAGTTTGGTTTTCTGACCAATACCATTGTCAATTTCAATCAGCAGATTGGGACTAGGTACTGCCCCAATCAGGCGCCCAAGGTCAATGATTTGTAAGCGGGGAGCAGCAGCTGGATCGGAATAGACTAAATCAGTGGTCCCATTGCCGTTCATATCTGCCCAGCGGATACTTGGAGACAATCCAAGTACATCTGGCAGTCCAGTGATAAAGCGACGCTTATCGAAGCTATAGTTTCCCAGGTTGAGCCAATACCATAGCTGATTGGGAGCTGCTCTTTCGATAACCAGGTCTGACAAGCCGTCGCCATTGATGTCATGCAAGCGAGCTCGATCTATCAAATCGCCACTGAGCAGGAGGTCTGGCATCGGAACAAACATTGGGTCTGCGAATTCTCCATGACCTAATCCAGCCGTGACCTGAATTCCAGTAGGCCGGATCAATAAAAGATCAGGAACACGGTCGCCATTAAAATCGGACAATCTAACCTTTGAATTGGCGAGGTCATATCCTTGCTCTTGAGGTACGGTTATCGCCTGAGAATATTGTTGATTGCCTAGATTGAACCAGATTCGGTAATAGTAGCCGTTCCCAACAGAAATACTTTGGATGATATCGATATGCTTATCAAAGTCGATGTCAGCCGTTTTAACAGCAGCAGCACCGAATGGAGAGGGTGGGGCAGACTGCCCCTGGGCTGTATTCATCAGTTGCCTAGGGCCCCAGCTGTTATCCCCTTTATTCTTGAAATAGTATATTTCCCCGAAGGGTGCTTTATACACCAAGTCAGCAAGTCCGTCTGCATCCATATCAGCCAAATGAGCAATAGCATTTTGACCATCTTGTAGGTTGATCTGCCAAGCCAGACCGTCTTCACTTCCAACCGTTTCAGCGGGCCTCCAAACGATCACATTCCCTTCTGCCCTCTGTTGTTCACCCTCATTCAAGAATACAGAATGAACACCTCCAAATTGATCTGTCTTTAGTAAATCTGGAAGGCCATCAGCATTTAGATCAATGAGATCCACAAGTGGGTTATCTATGAGTTGAATGGGAGCATTTTCTTCGCCAATGATATGGTCTGCTGCATTGAGCGTGTCCTTTGGCGTAGTATCTGTGTATTTAAATTGAATGGGAGGATAAGGCGATTGTCCATCCCCACCAATCCATGTCACATTGCTCAAGAGAGACCAGTGCTCATGCTGTTGATAGTATAGTCGGTAGATCCGATTTAGGTAGTCTGTGGTTCCATCTTCATTAAAATCAACAGCCAGGTGGCCGTCTAATTCTACTCCCTGGGTGCTCACGTAGATATTCCTAACCCGTAGCCCAGTTCTAACCTTAAATCCTGGGCGGCAATCTTCAAACCAGTCAAATCGGTCTTCATATTCAATACGGATGGAGTGAAATGCATCCCAAGGTGGAGCCCCTGGTCCATATTTTATCTCTGTCAGGTACTTTTGATGGAGATCTTTGGGACAATCAAAGGCTGAATAGGAATAGGTAATAGCATTACCATTAGTGTCTGTCTCTCGTTCCAATAACCAACTGAAGACATTTCCCGTTTCTTCGTCGATGATTCTCGCTTGATCCGTCAACCCAAATTCCAGCAGTGTACCATTAGGGAGAGTTCCTCTCCAGTGGTCTTCAACCCGCTCATATCGGATGAAGGCGCCCTCATTCTCACAAAAAAGGTAACCTTCATCCGTTAAGACTAATTCTTCTCGCAGTTCATTAATATAGACATCTACTTCATCTACTTCGTCTGTCTCCCCATCAAAATCATCATCGAGTCCATTAGCACTGTCCACATAGAGCGGAATTCCCTTATCAGACTGTCTTTGGATATGAGGTAGATTCCAGTTCCACCCATAGCCCAAGGGGCTATTCCCATTGCCCCCATTATACACTAGGGCTAGGCTAGGAGCGTGACCTGCCGTCCCAGGTGGAAAGGCAAGTCCTACCTGGTAGTTGGCTTGTCCTGTATTAAGAGACGGTTGAAAAGATTCGCCAAGCCCTTCTATCGATCCAGGACCAGATGGCAAGGATATGGTATTAGTTTTTACCCCGCTCTTATCTACGGATTGAGCATGCAAGGCCAAACAAGCCATCAACAGCCATAATAATATTGCGCCTTTCTTCATATATCTCCATATAAAGTAGTCCATCAAACAAACCCTTAAAAGCCAGGAAAAGCGTAGGTCTCAAAAAACAGCCTAATGTCGGATACTCCATTTCCATTTCTTTGCCCACCAAACAATTGCCCGTCAATAAAGCGATCGATTCCTTCTAGACGATTTGAATGAAGTGTCTCTGCTGGTATAATTAAGAGCCAGCGAGTATTCCATACCGATCGACCGATCAGTCGACTATCCCTTTGTACCTCATTTGGGTTAAATGCCCCACTATCATGAAAGGCTCTAAAGCGAGAAAATCGACGAAGGTCGGCAAAGGAAGTTGTAAGGTTATCGACGGAAGGAATCCAGTCACGGTTTTGTAAATCGCCATTGCTAATACTGTTGAATGGAGCTGGGATAATCTGATCGATGATCTTAAATTCTCTAATGTCACCGAAATTATCCGTAGGAGACCGCTGAATATCTATGCCCACCGGGATTAGATATACCCTCGGCGTATTGGACATACCATTACCAACCAAGGTATTGTAGTTGCTAAACCATACACCCACCGATCTAACTTTGGTGGTAAACAGACTAGGGTCATAAGAGCTATCTCCTCCCTCGTTATCGTTCCCGAAGAAGTTCAGGCCAGAATTAATGGTTGTCGAGAAAGGGATAACAAGAGCGGGTTCAGCAAATTGTGGATTATTGAAAGGACGAGCATATCGCTGAAACTCAGGCAAAGCATAGATATCCTCCACCAAGTAGTTTCTTAAAGTATCTCTCCATCTTTGATTTCCTTGACTCCCTGCCGGAATTCTGAAGAGCTCATTCCTAAGAGAGAAGCGATTTGTTTCCCGCTGTGGATTATTGAAACCCAGCTGGCTTTTGAATACCTGGAAATTTTGCGACATACGTTGCATCGGATCAGATAGTCCCTGGCCAGTCTGGGGGATCCCCCCTTGAACAGTTCCGATAAGCCTTTGTCGAACAATATCAGTTAGAAAGTTTTCGCCAGCGCGATTATCATTCGAGAGCAAAGTAGTCTCATAGTCATAGGCCTTAGCCGCCAAATACACATATCGAGCAGCCAGATCAAATTGCGCTCTATATTTCTGTAAGGCATCATTGCGGAAAATGCGGAAAGCCATATCCTTGTACCGTCTGGACTGCACATTGGCAGCCGTTTGTCGCCTAAAGCGGTTGCGATCCTCTAGCAGTCGCTGCCCTCGAGCCAAGATGGCAAGGTACCTGCCTGCAGACTGCTGAATGGTCTCTACCATAGAATAAAGTTCAAATCGGAAAGTCGCCTCCTGTCGAATCAATTGTTGCAGTTGGAAAACCTGCTGTTGAATGGCCTGTTCCTGCCGGATGGTGGTCAATCGAATATTGGTTTGTGCCTGGTTGATCTGTAAGGTATTTTGATGATCCATCTCCACGATAGACTCACGATCAGCAGATTGAGTCATTACCTCTGAAATGGCTGTGCCCGCCAATCTTATTCCACCACGTACCGCAGAAGTAGCATCTACAGAGAACCCAACTGAGGTAGGGAGGAATTCAGCGACAGCGTTTGCCACTAGCGTGGCCATTCTACCTTTTGTTCTAAAGTTGAGCTGACGAGTTCTGGAGCGAGTAATACTAGCCAACAAAGATTCCTGCTGATTAAGCTGTGCATTCAGCACCTGTACTTCCTCTTCGTTGACCGCAAATTGAGCCTGAAGCAATTCCCACTGCCCCTCTATGTTGCCAAGGAGATTGTCGTATTCTAGTAGAGCACGATCCAGGCGACCTTTGGCTTGAATGAGATCAGAACGAGAGATCTGCAGCTCTCCGGGGGCTCGTCTTTGCCCCGTCCAACTACTGGGTTTAAGCTCTCCAAACGGTCCCCCACCGTTAGGACTCTGAGGGTTGGGTAGATGAAAAATAACTTCCCTTGTTGATTCCGATAATGCACCATCACTATCTACCTGAATCTCTTTGAAATAAGTGGGAACCTCAATGAGTGACGGTGGGGTCTCCAACATTAAATCTGATCGATCGACATAATTAAAGTGGTACAAGTCTGGGCCTTGATATCCACTAGGGTAGGTTTTACCAGCACCAATATCATCCGGATAAGGGTAGCCAAAGATTTCAATTAATCGATTCGTAAAATCTGATTCCCGATCCTCGACAGCTTGGTTGAAATCATTAAGATTATCAGCTTGCCGTCGCAATAATTGGGTGGCATTATTGGCATGATTGAATACGGTAATAGTATTATTCATGGCCGTCACTGCCCGGTCATAAATTTGCTCAAAGTGTGTTTTGCCCTGGTCTATCTCTGTCGGAGATATATCAAAGGGGACCACATTGGTAGCTAAACCCAGCGGATTTAGACCTAGATTCGCTTCATCCATTTTGGCCTGAATTTCAGCTGCCCTGCTAGCCACTTCTCTAAGTTCTAGCACAGTACTTCGGTCAATCTTTTGGATGCCACTATTGATCGTATCCTCCGGAGGAATAATGGCATTACCTGCCACCCAATCCATATAGGAAGCAAGCGAAGCACGAGTTGCCCATTCATCTACGCCCCAAGCTCTTTCTTGGTTCTCATCCTTATATCCCTGCCACTGACCCTCCGGGTCCTCTACGAAAGCAGCCCGATAACTCAAATTCACGATTTCAGCCCCCGTCCGTGCTTTCGCTGCTGCCGCCTTGGCAAATTTTCTTTCATCAAAGTAGTCAACGGTAATAGGTTCTCCTCCAAGCAGAATGCCCTCAGGTCGCGCATTCCAGGTATAATTGGGTTGCCTCAATAACTCATAATATGTTTTCGTAGCCGATAGATAGTGCCCCCAGGCATCTCCATGCCCTTGTGGATAAAAACTTTTAGCGTCAGCCTCATCGATGACACCATCTACAAATCCACTTTGATCTTGAATATCATAGTTAGAGGCATAGGCGACTTCGCCATCGCCATTCGTAAAGTTCCAGTATAAACGGTTGTACACAGGGTGAGCCGCGACTCCTGGCGCATTGGTGTTGTCACGTCCTCGAAGAAGAGATAGCTCCTCTTCTAGTAGATTGGCAGTCTGGTTTTGGAAACAGTGTATTGAAGAGGCTTCCGTGCCATAAACTCCATCTTCAGTTCCATAGGCAATAGTAGGATCTGCAGCATCTGCAAAAGCCTCATTACCCAGTAAGGTATACATATCTGCAATTCTACTAGCCACCAATAACAGCGCACTGTTGGCTGGTGGATAATCTACTGGAGGTATGCCCGCAATACTTAGATCTATTCCCCGTTTTAGAACGGTTTCATAGATTTCAATCAGACCAAAGTCATCAATATTGTTACAATTTAGGGGAATGTTTCCTGTCCAACGTTCCCCAGCTTGGCTGATCATACTTACGATAGTGTTGACAACTCTATCACCAAAATCAAAGAAACTATCCTCTGCTCCTTCAATACCTCCACCTGAGGCCCGTTGGGTAAAAGGATTTATTTCTCCGACAACTCTCTTAATCCAGCCTTCTGCTAGTTGAGGACGTGTCCAAGCACTCCACTGTCCAGACCAGGAGTACGGACCGTCCGGTGTTTTATACCTACAGATGAACCAATTATCACTTAAGGTCAATAGACCTGGGCCTTTAATGGTAGCATCAATTGCCCCAATACCCGTAGGTGGTACCGGAGAAAAACTCAACCAATCTTGCTCAACATTGCTCGTATCAGGGAACTGTCCATTTTCATCGGGAACATATCTCCATTCAAATAGATAATCATCAGAGTTGCCCCCAAAGTCTCCGCGATGCCGTAAGGTGAGGGTCTCATCAAAAGGACAATCAGGAGTGATGACCATGAGACCGTTTGGTTCCAAATCAGGAACGACCTTAATGATTTCAAGGCTTACAGGCAGGGGATCACATTGCGTTCCATTCTGCATGGCCAGGGTAACATAGCCCGTTCCTTCCGCCAAACCTGAAGTCAAAGCGAGGGCCTCATATGGATCTGTATCACTGTCAGCTATGATTATTGGGGAGTTCGCCTGCAGAAATAGGCTGTTGACAGCAGTCTGCCAGCCCGCATCTTGACTCAGTGCCTGAAGTTCCTCCAATTCACGCTGGCTCATAACATTGATCAGACTGTAATCAAATCCAACGACTGGGCTAATTTTTTCACCTTTAAAAGTTAACGTTTGTAGAGATGGGCTGTAGGAAACTCGCCGCCGCAAAGCTAGAGAGAGGTCTGCAAATACAAGATCTACACCTACAACTTCTGTTTTGATATCATCTGGGACACGCTCAAGCGGAGCAGATCTACCCATAATGGGATCAATGAGTAACACGCTATTCCCCGCTCCATTGGCGATGGATTGCTCGTAGATGACATCCACTGAGCACTGGCCATCAATTTGAGGTATGCCAAAAGAGGCTTCCAAAACAGTTTGCCCAATCTTCATGGTAGGCACATCTCTAGGCCAATGAATAGTATAGCTTACTTCAGCAGGAGTACCACTTAGATCATCTAGCCATGGAATATGTGATCCCACGTTTGTACCTTCTGGCAAAGGATCTAGATAGAAGCCTTCTTGCACAGGATAGTAATATCGCAAAGATATATCTGCCGTTTCGCCGTCATTTCCCGCTGCCCTGGCCCAGTGACGTTCATTCCGATCTTCAAAATAAGGGCCAGAAATAGCCTCGGTCTCCTGACAATATTGCAAAAGACTCAGGGGAAAAGGCGCTTGAATAAGTTTCCCGGCATCCCCCTCATAAGGATCTACTTCAGTGTTTGTTGAATCCTGGTAGACTATATGCTCCCAGTTGCGAAGAAAATAGGGCCCTTCTTCTCTTTGCACAGAAAAGACTCTAAATCGCCATTTTTCCTCCGTAGGTTGTTCCCTATACTGCATGAGTACATAGGGTTCTGAGCTAGCCGCTGATCCTAGGTCATCTCTCAATGCAAAGATGGCTTGCCCCTCTTTATATGGGAAGGCCCGGGCATGTTCGTCATTAGGGTTAAACCCTAATTTGCTGGGGTCATTTTCGTAGTAAATACTCCAGCCCGTACCATGGATTTCCGGCCGAATAACATTTGAGCCGTTTTGCCTGGCAATAATGATCTTATTAGAATCTGGTGTTTCTCCCCAGATATGCTGATACCTAGATACTTTGGAAAACCATTGTATCCTTACCTCTTCTGGCCAATCTGGAAATTGAGGGCCCTCTGGGTCTTGCACTCTACTAAGGTTAGCCCACCAAACTTCCATCTTGTCCTCATTAACACCGAAAACCTGTCCTGTCTCCGCATAGATCTCTGGTGGAAATTTATCTCCTTCAGGGACATGAATATAGCCCGGCTTGGGTCCTTGGTGATAGTCATCCAGGACTTCCTTCCCGATATCCCAGTCCTGTTCGGTCAAGTCAAAAAAAGAAGTATCTCGATGATCTATGGTTCTTACTACCTCAAACCCTACCCAATCTAGTCCAGGTAGGTTTTCAGGTCCAGTTTGCAGCTTCATGAGCGACCAACCTACGCCTGTACTATTAAAATCTACTTCGGTTCCTGGTCTAAGCGTAGCCTGCCCTATGTTTGCTTCATATACAATTTCTGGATGTAATTCTGCAGGGATGCTTATGGATGGACCAATCGTATCTGTATCCATGGACCTAACAAAAAGCTGGTACTTAGTGTTATCTTCCGGCCACGAAGGTGATTGATATTCTCGGAATTGAAAAGGCCAAAGAATATCTGCCAGGCCCATACTTCGCCAAATGATTCTGACTCTCGTTTCATCCTCATTCTGTCGGATGGCCCAAAGATGTCCCTCCTGTTGGGCTCCCTCTACATTATGTTGATACAAAAGAGGAGGATCCTCCTCTCCTCTGAATATGCTGGTTTTTGTAAAAACTACTTCATCGATGGGAACAATAGTATCATAAGGAAGTATTCTTGATCCAATATCAACTACCCCTGTAGGGACATCCGCTTCTGGAGGTCTTAACTCCACAATTTCCACGCCTATAAAACCTTGTACATCGTCCTGATATTCGAGCAGAATAAAGGCCGGTTCTTGCAGTGTTGTGCCTCTAGCATTCAGCTCCTTCTGCCCACCATTGGATAAGCTCTGCCAGAAAGGCTTTAATTCCAGATCGTCAGTAGGGTCGAGTGGCGCTGGAACAGTTGTGTTGTAGTGTATAATGACATCGTCAATCCTACTCACATCTACAGGAGGAGCCCCAGTAGTAGTTTGGCTGGTGGCCTGATGAGTATGGTATAAAATGACTGGAGGCCTCACCGGTTCTGGTGAAACATCGTAATCGGCCAATACGGTCGAACCATCATTGAATACCCAATTAATTTGCACAGTAGCCTCTTCCAGGGAATAATCGCTGGTGAGTAGTATTTGTTCCGATTCAATAAAAAGCACATGATTCCTAGGAGAAAAGGTGGTTTGACTCCAATTGACATCCAGCCAATTCTTGTCGTTTGGGATAGGGATAGGCTCACCGAGTTTTAGTGGGCGAATTTCTACCGTATAGGAGCTATCCCGGAATAGTCCTACTTTATTGGTTGCTCGGACAGTAAATACATATTTGCCCGTCGGAAAGAAATCAGTGAAATGAGCAGGAAATTGTGTAGGAAGGAAGTTAACAATAGAATCCGTTTCTGAAAGACTAGTAAACGATTGAAACCTTTCGATATCTGTATCATCACCAAAGGCATATTGGTAATGATCAACTCCGCTTTCCTCATCAATAAAAGCTTTCCATAAATAAGTTAAGGATGAATTTTTTGAGGTGATGGAACCTTGTGTACTATTGACCTCCACTGGGAAGGGAGGTGAACTATCTGCCAACTGGTAGGCCACTTCAGATTGAAAGCCTGCAGATCCACTAAAACTTCGGACCCAGGTAACTACCCATCCACCCGTTTGATTTTGACCCAGCACTGGGAATTGATCCTCTACAATTGGGCTTGAATCCGTACGGCCCTGGCTATTTACCAAGTATCCCTCTTGCCAAGTAGAACCGTTGTCATCAGTATGCGCGATCACGATATCGTAATCCAAACCGCTAGAAGGGATAAAGCTTTGTGAGGCATATACTATCGCCCAATTTCCTTTCGTGTAGGATTCAATTTGCGGATATTTCCCCATTGCTATAGGAGCACTAGAAACTTGCCAGCTATAGGCCTCATCCATAGATAGAGCTTGATAAATCTTATGTCTCAGAAATGGAGATTGGTCCTCCTCCTCTTCTCCCCAAACCAATAGCCAATGCTCTTCCTCATCCGTAGCCAGATCAAGGTTTCTTACATGTTGGCATTCATGAATGACGTCAGCTTGCTCCCATACTATTCCTTCTGACCGCGAAATGACCAGTTGATCCGAAAGTGGAAAATAATCTTCCGTACTTCGGTTCAATACAAATGCCGCTAGCCAATTCCCTTCCTGATCACTTTCAACGCTAACTTTAGAGATCTGATCCACTTGATCAAGCGACTTGGAGTAGGTTGCTACTTCTTCCAAAGAGCCCCAAGAATTCCCATTATCAACGGAGCTAATACTTAGAACCCGTGAGACTCCTTCAAGGGTCTCCGACCAAAGAATACGCCATGTCGCAAGGTCATCGGAAGCTATCATCGGTTCGCTGAGAAAGGCACCATTGCTCTGGTTCAATTGCAGAGGAGTAGACCAACTATTACCCAGATCAGTAGACTGAATCAGATATATTCCAGCATTATCTCTCCAACAGATGATCCAGGTTCCTTGCCGATTAGTTGCTACAGAAGGAGTAACCAGGGATGAAGTTTCCAATATATCTCGTGGAACACTCCATTTTTTGCCAATCGAATCAGAGACTACTAACTGGATATTTCCAGCAGATGGATTCTGGAGATCTAGTACCCCCCATACTGCCATCCAACTCCTTGATTGATCTGAAGCTAGGCTGGGAATACCGCTCAATGTAGTCCCTGGTCCATTTTCATCAAAGCTGTTAGAGTCCAGGTACGGAATCACTTGACTGGTTGCTGAGACACTCAAGATAAGATATAAACTAGCAGTTAGGACAAGTCGATACAATAGGCTTTGGAGCAATGCTCCAATATTATGGTTAATACAGCGCATTAGTTTGAAATCTTAATGAATTGGATAGTTTGGGAGCTGAATCCATCTGAGACCTGTAAGAAATAGGTGCCAGCTTGCAGAGCCTTGGTGTTAATTTGATTTCCACTTGATAGGAAAAGTCGGGAAACCAATTTGCCATTGATATCCGAAATTTTCACCTGGTAGATGCCCTCAGGAAGTCCTTTAATAAAGAGCTTCTGATCTACCGGATTGGGAAAAATGGTCAGATCAGTATCGATCAACGGATGTTCAAAGAATCTTAGAGCTGATTGGGGAGTAGCAATCCCTTCCTCTGGGAAAATAGCATTTGGAGTGGGAGGCTCATCTAAACGATTGATGGTGCTTATTCTCTGCAAGCGGAAAGAACCACTTACTTTTAGAGCTTGCCGATGAATCCCAGCAATCGTTTCGCTGTATAGTCCTCCTACCTGATTATCGCCCCAACCTGGGAGATTTAGGTTCTCCGGATCTTCTTCTGTGAATTGAAGCCGTAAGGAACGAGTGACGGTGTAGGATTCTAGTCCTTCCGGCAACGGTTCTTCAAATCGCTCGTCCAGGTTATTATGATCAGGATGATATTGATGTTTAAATGGGTTTAAGGGATCATCATAGCTAATGACCAAGCTATCCACCGAAAGCTCTTCCTCAAAACCCCCAGATAGTAGGGGAGGAGTATCAAAGCTGAAGAAAGGAGTACTTAGTCGACGACCTACAGGTTTGCCATCTCTCAATGCCGCACCAGCGTATTGCGAGACTAAAGCATCATCGGTGAGCAAGACAAAAGTCCCCGGTTCATCAACAATCATTTGATTTGGATCTTCCGGATCCTCTTTATAAGTGCCCTCCTTCCACATTTGCGTAACCTGATCAAGGAGTCGTGCATTACCATCAGCATCCACATGCAATATCAACCGGAGTTGAAAAGCTGATGCTGCAGGCTGAGGAGAATCATCGAGTCCATTTACATAGTTTACCGCATCAAGATTGGCATATCCTACCCAAAGCCCTGCCCGATCGGTGGGTAGCGAAGCACTTACCGGAACGAAAAGTTGGGTTCCTTCATCATCTTTCACTTCTATTAGGCTTTGATAGGTACCATCTGAGCCATTCTGTAACTGTGTTCGATCTACGCCAATCGTTAACTCCACTACCGAATTGGGTTCGATCTCTACCTGCCATACATCATCAAAAGTTTCCCAAGCTGTTCCAGACGGTTCCTTTCTGATTAAGGCGACCTCACCTAGATTCCCTGCTACCAGTTCCGCTGGATAAGGAGTTAGGTTCACCTGTTTTGCGGAAGTGCTGTAGTTCCTTAATCTGATGGGCTGTTCCACGATGGAGGTACCGAAGATCAAGCAGTTATCCTGTTCTAACTCTAGTTCTAGTGGAGCATTAAAAGTGGTAAAACGATCGCACTTCACCCAATAGGAGACTCCCTTTTCAATTCTATTCTGCTCAAGATCTTGGATCGGCGTCCAGTCTCCCTCACTATCCATCATAAGGACCTCATTGCCTACCAATTCTGGCGCACTGGCAAAATAGTCCGAAAAGGTTGGGGCATTTTCCTTGTCTACATGGAACCCAGCTAAATTAAACGTATCACTTTGCCAACTTAACCGAGGAAGGACGGGTTTCCCTTTTAAGTTTAATTCTACAGCTTCCTCACCTGAAATTTGGACCAAGTAACTTTTGCCCCCTTGTAGCTGATGAAGATCTGTTAAACCAGGTTGACCTGGGTGGTAGATGAGCCAATCCAAACCACTTTCAGCGGTTGTTTCAAACTGTTTGGCCCAAGCCCAAACACTTTGTACAGGCAAATTCTCAAAAATAGCAGCACACTCCTTCGGAACAGGGTCAACTTCCAAATAGATGGAGTTCCAGCCGGGTTCTAGGGTGAAAACTTGGTTTAGCAATTGCCCCTGTAAGACAATGGGGGCATAAGCTAGCAATATGCAAAGCTTAAAATATTTCATAACTTGTTGATTGGCAGATTTTTGTTTACTGATTAAGGACCATTTGCTTGGTATCAATAAGCTGCTGATCCAGAACCAATGTATAGAAGTAGCTTCCATTCGGCATATTGCTTATATCTACTTCTATTTGACCCTCACCGCGATCTCCTATCTTAATTTCCTTCACCAGTTGACCGCCCAAACTATAGATTAGTAGATCTGCCTGTTGGACCGAGGGAGCGATGAAAAAAGGAATGATTGTTTGTTGGCTAAAGGGATTGGGTCTATTTTGGCCTAACTCTGATTTAACTTGATCCTTCGCGCTAGAGTTATCCAAGAGGGTATCGTTTCCCCCTGGAATAGTGCCCTCTATATCTGGGTTCTCAGAGATTTCATCCTCTTCTTCTGGAAGAGCTAGCTCTCTATCTTCGGCTACAGCTGGCAAGTCCTCATCAGCATCTCGGATTACCCGGTAATCTTCATAGCCCTTTCTTACGCCCTTCACCTCCCAATCAAAACTGAAGTTTCCTTTGCCACGATTCTTCATTCCTCCTGTCAACTCTTTTACTAATATGCCCCTGGGTGTTTTCTTGATTACAGCTAAACCAAAAGTCTCTACGGAATGTGGCGTTAGAATTACGGTTAAGGTTTGCGGATTTACGACCAGTTCAAAATGTTCAGAAAACGGTACAAATGCTTCTCCATTCTTGAGTGTACCAGTACCCCTCTCATAAGCTGCTGCCTCGGGGCCTTCAATACAAGCATACCAGATATCTTTGCCCGGCTGAGTTGGGTGTTCCATTCTGAAATTCTTCACGTCGGCGAACATTTGACCATTCCCACTTGAATTCACATAGATCCCTGCTTCAGTCGTTCCTCCACCATCAATTACCGCTACAAATCCCTTATTGGCATCTCCACTTATTGTCGTTAAACGTACATTATCTCGACCATTGTGACCGGTAGTTTCTATATATCCGGCCCCACTCGACAGGATATCAATACCAGCTCTTGAAGTTCCACCAGAATTGTAGACATAAGCCCAGCCAGTGTTCCCCCCTCCAACATAAAAATTAGTATTCCCATTGCTTCCGTAGGTTCTTAGATATCCAGCGCCATTAGATTGAATTCCTGCATTTGTTCTGATCCTAGCATCTTCGTCATAAATACCCATATAGCCTGAGTTGCTTCCTCCAATAAGGAAATTCCTTCTACCATTTCCACCGAGGGTTTCGATATATCCAGTTCCACTATTGAAAATACTACTGTTTACTCTTGAATTACCAGAAGAATTATATATCGCCAAAAAGCCGTTATTTGCATTGCCAGAAACAGAAGTAAGTCTGATGTTATAGCTGTTATTGGCCCCTCTAAGCGCCATTTCACCAGCCCCAGACAAGACATACATTTCTGCACGGGTGGAACCATTGTTATCAGATACTCGGGCAAAACCTGAGCTTGAACCACCAGCATAAAAGGCTCTGTTGCCACTAGAGCTTAACGTGCTTAGATATCCAGCACCAGATAAGACATTCATTTCTGCACGGCTAGAACCACTGCTATTATATACTCGAGCAAAGCCTGAGCTTGTACCACCAGCAAGGAAGGTATTCTCGCCACCAGATCCCAAGGTGTTGAGATATCCGGCCCCAATAGTAGTCGCATACATCCGAGCACTACTTGCACCAGCAGAATTGTATACCCCGGCAAATCCTTGATTGGCTCCGTTCGTAGTCACCCTAAAATTGGGATTTCCATTAGCCCCACGCGTCTCAAGCAATCCCGCAGCACCACTGTTTGTTGTGCCAATGAAGGTTTTTACTTCTTCATTTTGATTGACACTACTGAAAGTCGTCTTCACACTTAGCGAAGTACTAGGAATTAGAGTTCCAACCCCTACATTCCCATTTTGTAAAATGCTTAGCCGAACATTGCTTTCCGGATTCTGGTTGAGAACAGAGTCAATTCCGGTATGGAAGAAGATGGAATTCGGGGTTTGTAGTCTAAGATTAAATCCAACGTTGCTCACTCCGATCGTTTCATAATCAAAAGGATAGGCAATGGCAGGCACCTGACTCCCAATAATGATCCCGTTGGTACGTAATGCATTTGCTCTAATATTTCCAGAGACGGTCAAACGTTCCTCTGGGAAAAGCGTTCCAATCCCTACGTTGCCTTGTAAATTGGAATTGTAGATGTTATCAATCATGTACCGCCATAGAATTCCGTTTTCTTGTGCATCTAAACTGATAGTAGATATAACTGCGATACAAAACGCAATGATTTTCTTCATTTTCTATGAATTTAAAATAGAATAAGCAGGGCAAATGACAAACCACTTACCTAAATAAAATAGATATTACGAGAGAGACTATTCTAGCATGCTATACAGCCGTATAGCTAATTTTCTCACAGCATTGGACTAAGGAAAGATCAATGACTCCGTTGGTCTTGAGGGCAAGTTTCAAGGTACTCTGAATTAGCTCAAGACTTTATTTCGGAATAAGGGATGTAACTGATGACTTAGAGAGACTTTAGTGTATGTTAATTTTACAAAGTCCAATTTAGCTTTTATTACTTGATCTTGCAAATTTGCAATAAATGAATTACAAAATATTTGAATATGCTCAAAAGTAGTATCTCCCCCGGGATTGATAAGCGGCTTTCCTTGTGGCTATCAGTTAGAACCAGGCAAGTAGTTCCTATAGATCGATAAGAGGAGACAATGAATTAAACCGTTACTTTCACCGCACCAAACAATACATCTGGAAAAATCACTATTATAGTAAGTACAGGTTGAATACGAATCTACCAAGAGAAAGCAATCACCTCCACACCGACAATCATAGATAGAGTAAAGCGCAAAGAAACAATATGTATCAGCTACTGGAAGAAGAGAGCATTGTTGACTTTAAAAAAGAGTATTTACTCGGGATATTGAATTTCTTATCCAATGAAACTGCGTTTTATGTCAAAAATACAGCGCAAGAGACAGTCATCGACTTGCAAGAGAGCTATGCAGTCATCGACATCAATTTGGTAACAAATAAGGGAATAATTGCAATAGCAGATATTGACGAAAGCAGCCATAAATGCACATTATATTTTGGGTGTGCCTTTTTACTGTACATCTACAAACTCGTAACCGCTTACTATTGGTCGCATAGTCAGCAAGGTGACGATGAGTACGTTATCTTTTCAAAAGCTCACATTTTGGAGATGATTGAAAATCAATCGCCCTATCATACTGATAATTGGAACGAATATGGGGATCAACTGGCGGACGATCACTATCTGATAGCAAAGGAAAACATATTATATATCATCTTATTTGTATTGTATCATGAATTGTCCCATCTATCCTACAACCATCTAGGCTTTCTACGAGATAAGAGAATCATCGTCGACAAGAAATTAAAAGCATCCACTTGGCTGAGGAAATTTGTAGAACTTGATGCAGATATAGGTGCAAGCTACTTTTACATTAGAAGATTATTTTCCTATCCCTTATCCATTTTACCCAATGGTCAACCTTTAGATTATCCTAAAGAGCAAGCCATATACTTTACCTTAAGTGGAATCGGGTTATTATTTGCTCTTGAAGACCTAATTGCCAATAAGAAGATTTCCAGTTTGGATTACTATACCATAGAAGAATATAGAAGAAATAGCTATCCACATCCGCTGGTACGATGTAATATTGTAAGAATGCAAATGCATATTACAATTGATAAGTTGAATATCGATACGCAGTACGCACAAAGTCTTTCCGAGTTAATGCGCAGCAGTGGAAGATCCCTATTGCTGAGTATGTCTAAGGCTGTGGGATTTACCGATGACCGGTGGGATATGCATGCTGAAGATGGGACCCTTGAAAAACATTGTACCCAAACATGGAATTGGTATTTTGATCATAGAGATTTACTTTTGAAGAAACTCAAAGAGATTTATGATGAATAGTTCCATTACCGTATATATGGATTTACGACTGCACAACAAATTCATGGACGCAGCAGAGGAGCAAGGTATCGAATGTGCTCCGGCAGAAAACCATGATGGTGGGCTAAACTTTGCGGAAGACCTTTTAACGGGAGCAACAATTGTAGGCCTAACTTCTGCTGTGTTGACATCCATAGTGGCGATAATCAAACGGATAATTCCTGAAAACAAAAGCGCAGAGATCAAAATTGGCGAGGATATCTATAAGTTTGACAACTATAGCATTGATGAAATAGAAAAAATCATAAAGCTAACAGATAAACAAGCGGTAATTAAGATCATTGATCAAGACCCCTCAGCATTAGATAGCAAAGAATAGGGAATAAGTCAGGTGGCCCATGACAATAGGCAAGGGCGTCCAGGTTTAGCTAAAAAGTGTTATATTCCAGAGAGATAGACATAACAAACCTATAACATACCACAGTCGTAGAAATGGAAAGTACTCCCAGTCAGCCTACCGATCCAGTATCCACAAGCGAAGCGCCCAAGCAAAGTTTTTGGAAAAGAGCCTGGATCAAAACAAAAGAATTTATCGAACGCATCAACATCGTCCATCGCATATCTGCCATCGTTGGGCAGGTGGGACGATTCATCAACAGCAGTCAGGGCAGTCTATTCCTGTTCTTACTCGTGCCCACCGTCATCAGTGCCGTTGGCTTAATTTGGCACAATGTGCACGTATTGGGTACAGCAGGTATCATTTGGATGTGCATCTGGCTGACGCTCTTCGCCGTAGCCATATGGATAAGTGAAAACTTAGAAAAGTGGAGTGAGTGGACGACGGCAGGCACCCAGTTACTAGAACAGACCAAAGGTCAATGGCCGGCCTTAGCAGCCAACTGGCTGATGAAGAAAATGAGCGAGTATTGTTTCACTTTCGCCGGCATTGCCATAACCGTTGGCTTCATCTTCACCCAAATACATCTTTGGTTTATCCGTGGATTTTCCAGTGGATTTTTCTCCCACAACTTGGTGGGTTGGATTATCTTCGGACTACTACCTACCATTATAGGACGTTTGAGTGATGCGGCTCGCAAGCTGGATGAGGCCAAGAAAACCGGACAAAATGTAATCTTGATTGGAATCGCGCAATTTTACATCTCTTTCGTCCTACTAATAACTGGAGCAATCGGGGGAGCACAGGCCTTCGAGCCCTTGTATTACATCAAAAGGCGGCCCTGGGAGATCATTCAGCACGACCTACTATCAGTTCCCTATGCAGACTCTTACAGCTATGCCATCAAAGACGGCATGGGTTCCGTCACATTCTTGATCTTCTACTTTTTCATTCCAGCCTATTTGGTTTTGACCAGCTGGTTGGGTATACAAGCGCTGAAAGCCGGAGAAGCCATCAAAAGCTATAGCAAAGGAACATTCTATTGGATCATAGCCCTTAATGTACCCTTAGTCATCATCGGCCTAATCGCAGGATGGAATGAAGGCTGGGTACAGACCGTGCTGGGTGTATTGTTACTAATCATCATCTGGATGGTAGAGCAATTAGGACATCTATACCATTGGATCGTTGGATTATTCAGTTAGAAAATAATTCCGATCGAGAGCTTATCAATCCCAATGACTAGGTTGTAAAGTCGTATAACATCAAACCGTATCCAAAAGAATCAGCAGGAAATGGAAAAAAAGAAAATGACGATTAACTGTCCATGTGAGAAAAAATGTGCATTTGAATTAGAATTCAGTCAATCCAGTAAAAAGGGAGAAACAACGTTAGAAGTAGAATGTGAATGTTGTGAGGAATTGCTGGAAATCACACTACCAGGAACCAGCAATGATACAGGGGATGTATACCGGGAAATCTAAAAAGTGAAAGGAGACAGCCCACATACCACCCTTCAACTTACCCTTGACGAGCAAGAGCTGGGAGCCTTAAGTAAGCTGAAAGCAGACATCAATTGGCGCATCGAACATGGCACTCCACTGAGTCAATCCCTGTTTGATGAGCTAATTCAACAGATGCAGCAAGTCATCCAGCATCAGAATCTACCATCAGCACCGTTAACGGGCAGTATTCATCTCACACATGCCCGCAACGACATACTCAACCTACCTTGGCAGCTCGCTTTTAGAGCTAGCAGCAGTAACGATCTGCTGATATCAAAGGGGTTAACCGCTTCGCTGCCCTTATCTCCCCACGTACCCACCAACCCCTTACCCCTGAAGGTACTCATCATGATCTCTTCACCTGAAGATCAGCAGGTCAAGGGACGCTTGAATTACGAGGAAGAAGAAGCCAACATTATTCAAGCCTTTCATGAACTCAAGATGGGCAATTCGGTAGAAATAGACTTCACGGACAATGGGTCACTAGCAGCATTAGAAAGAAAGCTCGCGCAAAAGCACTATCACATATTACACATCATTGCGCATGGGACTTACGACGAGCCCTTACGGACCGGCTATCTGATGTTGGAAGATGATTTGACACTAATAGGGAAAAAAGAAAAGGGAAGGGAAGTGGCGCGGCTACTAGAAAAGTATGCACAACATCGTCCCACCTTAGTACTCTTAGCCTCCTGTCAGACAGCCGCAGGGAGCTCCGGTGATGAATTCCGAGGAATCACCAACCACATCCTCCAGGCCAAGATTCCAGCCGTTATAGCAATGAGTATAAGCATTCTGGACTCGTACGCCTGCGCATTCACCGCTCAACTGTACGAGCAACTCGCTGGGCAGCAGACCTTACCACAAGCCTTTCAAGCCGCGGTACTTCATATCAAGGAAAAAGAGCAAACAGAAAATCAAGACCACCCCCCAGTACAATGGATTATCCCTCAACTCTACTTTAACGAAGGCTGCGAACATATCATCCCATGGGCAATGCAGGTGGAAAAGCCGTTGACCGAACCAACAGCACTAGAACAAAGTACACCCACTACTACCTTTATTGGTCGACGAAAAGAAATAGCCCAGCTGCTTCCCCGACTATTAAAAAACGAGTCCATTTTCATTTATGGAGCCGGCGGTTTCGGAAAGACAGCTCTAGCAGAGCAGCTTATATACAAGTACAGACTGCAGCAATCCGACACTTCGCTCATTACCATAAGCTGTAAAAACCGAGAAGTAGGCTCAATCGTACAGGAACTAGCTCAGCTTAGTACAGCGAAAGGAGAACCAAAACCGCTGTCAATAGAGCAATCAACCAGCTCACAGAAGCAGATCAAGCAAGGTGTAGAATTGGTAAAGCAACTACAACCATCCGCCGCCCTTATCTTCCTCCTCGATGGACTTGAAGAAGCGCAGGACTTCCCGGGTGGCCCCTTTAAAATCAGGGATCAGGAAATCCTCGCATTTCTAAGCGCCATTAGAGAGTGTCAGCTAGCCCCCGTAATCATAACTGGTCGCTACTATCATCCAGCCTTAGCGCAATACCACACCTATAGCTTAGGAGGTTTAAACTATCAAGACTTTTGGAAAAAGTGCAGCATCTTAGAACTACGAAACCTACATCGGGAGCCGATGCAGATTCGCCAAGTCGGCAAAAAGCAAGAGGGCCTTACCTTTAACAGGGTTACCGAGTTACTGTACCTTGGTATCGAAGGACATGTATGGTTGCTGGAAACTTTAGACCTAATCTATCGCAAACAGGAAGGAGAGTATTACCAAACTGAAGAGAAATTAGTAGACTTCCTAGATGAACAAGAAGGCGAATTAACCCGTCGCTACGAAGACTATCTAGGTTTTGCTAGTATCTGGTCTGCCTTAAGCGATGAGCAGAAAGGAATTCTCATGGTGCTATTCAACTATCGTTATGCTGTGAGAACACATGCCATCCGGATACAGCTTCGCAAGAAGAGAAAAAGAAAGAAAATCGCGCAAGTCCTGCAGCAACTCGTCCATCTTGGCCTGGTAGAACAGCACTATCTAGAGCACGACAAAAAGAAAAAAAGGCCCTTTTATATCATTCCAAACTCTATCAAATTAATCATAGAAGACCGGAATGCAGATCATGTCAACTTCTCGCATTCCAAAGCAGGATTCCACTTCTTCTACGTAGCTTATCTTCAACGGCGACTAGACCTAACAAGCTGGGTTTGGTCCTTCTGGCACTACCACAAAGCAGAACGCAAATCATATGTAAAACTCCTTAGCCGGAGGTTACTCTATCATTACGTAATCAACCAAGCCTATGAACCCATATTACAAGTAGGAGAGATGACAGAATCCTTTCTTCAAGAAGAAACCCCAGCGGAAGTATTAGACGCGTTGGGTCAATATTGGCTGACAAAAGGGGATCATGACAAAGCGCTTAACTATTTTGAAAAAGCCCTTGGAAAACGATCCTACTTCGATTCTTTATTTAGAATCAGAGTACAGAGTAACCTTGGGCTGCTACATTACCAACTCAGCAACTTTGAATTAGCCGAGGATATGTTACTGAAGGTATACCGAAAACGTTGGCTAAACATCGGCCTCTATTCTTTGATTCACAACAACCTAGCCTTGGTCAAAGCAGAACTAGGAAAAAATGAAGAAGCCCTTGAGCTATTCAAAACAAGTTTAAAAATTAATCGATTCACTAGCAGATACCTAGAACATCCGGACCAATCAGAAATGATTACTAGTAGTATGGGGCAGATACTAGTAAACATGAATAGGGAAGAGGAAGGAGCAGCCTTACTAGAGAAAGCTATGGCTGATCGTAAAAGAAACAACTCGGATCCCTCGAACAACCCGCTAGTGAATAATTTAGCTACCTCACTAATTGGAAAAAGTCCACACAAAGCGTTATACTATCAGGAGAAAGCCCTTAAACAGGCTCAAAAAACAGGAAATCTGGCAGGAGAAGCAACGGCCCTCAACAATCTGGGTTATATCTACATCGAGGAAGGGAAACTGGCTCGCAGTAAGGCCTATCTAAAGCGAGCAATAAGCATCAGTCAGCAACTCAAGAATAAATCCATCGAAGGCCTGTGTCTGCATAATCTAGGCCTTTATCATTACCGAAAAGGCCAATTAGAAGTTGCCATTGAACATTACAAACAATCCCTAGAACTTCTACAGGAAGTTCATCCAGCAGATCATACAAAGGTTATAGAAGGCAATCATGTCGTTGGGGAAATCTATGCACAATCCAAGCAATACAGGGAGGCCATCAGCTATTTGGAGGCAGCCTGGCAGCAAATCGCCCGTATCACAAATGTAGAGCAATTAGAATTAGCCTCCTCATTAGCCTACTGCTATTCTATGAACGGGCGCTACCAATCAGCCATTGCGCTATATGAAACCCTAGTAGCGAGCTATCCCCAAGTGGATAAAGCTGGTGTTGACGACCTATACGTAGACCTTCTCTACCTAAGTGATGCTTATAGCCTTCAGCAGCAGGACAAAAAAGCCCTAACTGCACTTCTATCTGCTCAAAAGCTAGTCAAAGAGGAGCACAAATTGGCAGGCACTAATTTAGGTCCGTTACTAAATCGACTTGGAGGTGTATATACAAGTCTCGGTGAAAATGAGCAGGCTATTGCCGCCTACAAGCAGATACTGGAAGGGGAAATTCCAGCAGAATGGCTAGAGCAGAACAAGAGCACGATACTATTCAACCTGGGTTACACTTATGCAAGTGCAAAAAAGGATGACATAGCCTTTCGATACCTCAAGCAAGCCTTAAAGCAATCTCAACAGGATAAAGAACCTTATCTCTATATTCGGGAGAAGATACATGTTGAACTTGGGCGTCTTTGGAGGCAAAAAAAAGAATATGAAAAAGCAGGACTGCACTATCTAGCCGCGCTTCAAATTGCTGAAGGATTAAATCAGCAAGTAAGCCAAGCCATTGTATATGATAACATGGGTTGGCTTGCATTTGATCAGGCAGATCTAGAGGGTGCACGCCAAGCCTTCCAGCAAGCCATTGCCTTGAATGCCCATAAACATCCATTATGGATGACCTTACATTGGAGGGGCCTAGCTTCTGTTGAACTAGACGCTAGAAATTTTTCATTATTTGTTAAAAGTATTCAGGAAGCAATTAGTGTTTCAGTAGAATATCAAGAAGTTGGTAACTTAGAAGAGATATGTCGCTATTTACTTGCCCAGATTCAAAAAGCCGTTATTGCAAAGGATCAAAGGGAAGAGTGGCTCAAGCAAACCCGGCAACTCCTCCTTCCCACCTATACTGAATACGCAGCATTGTATCAGACCGCCTTATCCAACAACACTAATCCATCAGGAGATGACAGACAAGACTAAACCGGAAGAACAGCCACCGATCATTCAGGCCCGGAAAGCCGATTCTGAGGCAAAGGCCTGGCATGCATACCAAAGAGAAACGATCCAGAAGACGCCGGAGCGGCTGGAGGATGCTGCGAAGTTTCTCTCCGGTATGATCTCTATCTCGCTTACCGTCTACCTGAAGCTATCTCCGGATCTCACTAAGGCCGCCGAAGACAACTATTTGAACTTAGCCATCATGATCAGTTGGCTGTTGTCCTTAACCCTGTCCTTCTTCGTCTTGTTTCCCTTTCGCTATCGATATACGCAGAAGTCTTCCAAGAGTATTCAGGAGACACATGCTCGCACGATTAAGATCAAACTGCGCTTCTTGTTGGCGAGTGTATTGCTATTTCTTAGTGCGTTGGTGCTGCTGTCGGTTCAGCAAGTGGGGTGATGGGGTGGGGGATTGCAGGTGGAAAACACCTGCAATGGACAGTGGAAAACACCTGCAATGAAAGTGGAAAGCAGCAGCAATGGAATCTTTGAATTATGATTTGGCATTCAGTCGCAGAAATCGATCAGCCTTATTGAAGATAGCTTTCTAAGTACTCTTTTACATCTAAGACCTAATATTCAACATTAGTATCAAAATACAGATTCAGAAGTATGAAAAATGTTTTCTCTACCCTTATGCCCCTTGTCGTATTCTTGGGCTATTTCGTTTTATTTTCGGTAGCCAAGTATTATCTAACTGAAGTTGAATTTGCAGGCTTCAAGGAGACCGATTCAGATTTACTATTTGAATACTTTTTAAAGCCTAGCATCATTGGTCTATTTACAGTGATAGGCATATTCTCGAAGATATTATTTGATGAGGTAGAAAAATCTCGAAAATACAGATTCAGTTTTAAGCGGATATTTCGGGAATCTGCGAGTTCAAGAAGTCTATGGATAGTAATACTCGCCTGTCCGATCGTCATTCTAGCGATCTACCAATCGGTCGAAGAGATAGAGAACTTGCTCCTAATCGGCTTGCTTTCCTATCAAAACGGCTTCTTCTTTAAGACAATAATCAAAGATGACGATGAAGAATAGATATATCTTACCCATCGGGTTTATCCTATTGATTTTGGCTCTTAGTTTACTATTTCCCAAAGGGCAAGGAGGGAAAGACCGGCGCAGCTATCTCAGTGATCTAGCAGAAAGGGAATTCTTGGACGACAGGTTTAATCCATTTTTGGAATACATCGTCAAAAAATCCCTAGGATTAATGGATAATGAAACTCCATTTCAGATCAACGCAGCATACAGTGAGGATCACATCAATTTCTATGTATTCAATGGGCGGTTAGTAGATTCCATCGGAAAAGAAGACAACTTCACTATAGGGAATATTAACTCCAAGTTCTTTCATCAATCCTGTTTAAACAACTTAATAGCCCTTCATCCAAACGTAGTATTGATAGATTCGTACTACTTAGCCTTCCTCTTTTTTGAATGTTCCAATGAAATTGGGGTGTGGCGACAAGTACAATTGGCGAATTTTAATGCTGAAGATTTTGAAGGCCTACAAGACCCCTATTTATCGAACTACAATCTAATCTCCCTACATAGAGCCAGTAACTACCAGGATCTCTACAAAGGGAAACAGGCATTTTTCGACTTTCTAATACCTACAACTTCCGAAGCGTCTGAAGACAGTTATCTGACTATAGATGAGGACGTAGCCTGTCAGCTAGAATTCATAGAATCTCTAGATGACATCTATGCCTCACCTACCGTCGAAGAACTAGGATGTTCAGGTGGAATGATGAGGGTAGCCATTAACACGGGACTAGTATATGCCGACCGCTTTGGTAAGAGTGCTTTAGTAGGAGGAGACTCACTGATTACCATTTTCAACTTAGCAAGGGACTTTTATGCCTTAAAGAAAACCATGGGGGACGATAAATTCAGCATTTTTGCAAACTCTATTGATTTTCCAGTCAATTCCCTTGGCGAACGTTTGTCAGAGGCTTTATACGATCTATATTTTCCTTTCTTCTCCTTTATCATTATGCATGAGCTAGCACACATTGAGCAATTTCAAAAGGGGAACAAGATCAAGGGTTTAAGTTGGATCAGCACGAAAGATCTACTACTCAAGAAGATCAATCAAAAGCAATTCCGTTTAGAATTGGAAGCAGATTCCGTCGCGGTCAAGGCCATAACCAAGTTTGCAGAAGAACAAAATCCATATGATGAAGACTATATGTTGTTGCCCCAATTGATGGCTCTGTATCGAATATTTCGGGATATCACTATTGTGGATGCTTTACAAGGCTTTAGAGGGATCAACACGCCGGACCTATTAGTCCAGCTACATCAGAAATTGACAAATGATACAACCATAATTCAGAATTATAAGCCCCATAGTTTCAATAGACTACAGATGGTCACTTTCAACGGGATGCCATTAATGACTGAAAAAGAATTCACGACCTTTCAAGACAACCTGTTGAAAACCGGGGCATCCTTCACCCATCAACACATCTTCACGAGAACACTAGATCTGATGAACCCTTTGTTTGAAAGGTATGAAGATATCGAAAGGTTAGGGCAAATCTTAGCAGGAGGTTATTCCAGACTTATCCGGTTCGTCGGGGAGGATTCCATTTCCTTAGATCCATTATTCCAGTTAGATACATCCACGCAAAATTTGATCCACTACAGTTTAATCAAGGACAGGATTCCCGTCCTATTTAAGGATTTTGAACAGGCTTACAAACACGACCTTAATCTCACAGAGATTGCTTTGGCAAAATCAGGAGAGGGTTATCTAGAATTAAGGCGCAACGGATCTGATTCCATTAAGTATTTCAAGATTGTATTGCCGATTAAAGAAGAATTCGCACCATCTAGTGATGTTACAGAAGTAACAAAGTGGGTGAGCGAACTATTGAAAGATTTCTTCTTCAACAGAGACTCCAAGGAGGTAGATCTAGCCATTGGGACCACCTTTGGGCAACTCATGATTTATGAACAGTCGATTATCCAATTGAAAACAGACCTTGCTAATTTTCGACTAACCACTTTGAATGGAAACTATCTCGCGATCGAATTGATTTCGACTTTTAGCGAAGCCATTCCAGTAATATCTACTGAAGATTTCGATTAGTGGATTCTAGTATTTAAGAACTTGATATGGACTGCAGAGAATACAGATGGAAAGCACCATAGGGGAATTGCAGGTGGAAAACACCTGCAATGGAGGGAGTAGGATAATATTAGGAGCTACACCGGAATGAGGCCTTTCGCACAGCTAGAAAAAATTGTAAATTAAAGATGGTGCGAAGAAAATAAGTCAACAAATGCGAAAACTAAGAATCTACTGGAGTAGAATATGGCTCCCCATTGTACTGACTCTACTGGCTGTAGCTTCGATTGGAGCAGCCTTATGGATTTACCGAGTATACCCAGGAGAGCAATTGACTAAAGTCAGAGAAGAGATAGCCAAAAGCCTCATGAACCTAGGAGCAGGGGTCATCGTAGGAGGGCTAGTTAAGATACTCCTAGACAACTTCAGAAATGAGCAAGAAAGAAGCGCAGCACGAAAAGCCTGGGCACAAGACTTACTAAACCGTCTAAGAGGCGTCTTTGATGAAATAGAACTATCACAAACAATACCACCTCAGCTATCATTGGTCTGGAACGAATTCGAAAAGCTACCAGTCTTACAAGATTTTCTAGCTGCTGCTGACAGTCGATATTATCACCTTTTTCTAGATCACTATGAATACTGCAAAGCCTTGTTGAAAAGTGCTGGCAAAGCAAGGCAATGGCCGGAGGTACGCCCTCCAAACTTTAAAGAATCTTACCTAAGTGAGCTGAAGAATATAGACCAGAAGAAGCGGGATGAGCAGCTGCAGGCTAGCGATAGTTTATTGCTCAAAATATTGGAGGAACATATGGAGTAGGGGAGGGGTGGGATTGCAGGTGGAAAACACCTGCAATAGACGTGGAAAATATCTGCAAGGGGCGTACCCGGATATAAGTTGTGATTGTTTACGAAAATCCTCCAGCTATTAACAAGCTACGTTCGGCACTTTAATCTCCAGCTTAGGAAGTCGTAGAAGCAACAGGGAAGTCCAGCTTAGTAAAGCTCTAGCAGATTAAGCACTTATCATTTGAACCCTTTATTGAATAAAGCATCCAGAAGCCGGATGGCCTAGCCATCGCCATTGATCAATTACGCAAAAGCACCTATACCTACCATCTAAGTAGCTCCGAGATGCCGCAGAGCAGCAGAAAGTAATAGACCAGATGATTAGAAGCACTCAAATACAATACATTAGAAGTAGAGGCATTGCATAAGATGATTCAGGGAGAAATATACACAGGCATTCATGCCACCCGCGACAACCCTTGTCAGCAAGCTCCCAATTACCAGATGAACCTTTAGCTACCCATGGAAAAGCCAACGATAGGGTAGGAGACTATGCCTACTTAGCCTTTACCCAAAAAGAGGACTCTTTGGAATCCTCCTTGGTCTATAACAGAGAACTATACAACCTCAAACTCAATACTGAGCTCACAGTACTTAGCGCCTGCGAAAATGGCATAGGAGAATTGCAGCAAGGAGAAGGAATGATCAGCCTAGCCTACAGCTTCTCCTACGCCGCCGCAAAATCCATTATTACCACTTTGCGGCGTGTCGATGACCAAAAGACCAAAAATCTGATGAAGGGATTCTACCACTACATCAAAAAGGTGATCGCAAGAGTGCCGCTCTACGTAGAGCCAAGTTAGATTTTATCGAACGGTACTCCCACGACGCCCATCCCTTTTACTGATCCACCTTTGTAGCGATAGGGATAGAGCTCCTGTGCCACCTGAAAAAGGTCAATGGTGGACATGGGTCATGGTACTGTTGTTGATCAGCCTTTCAATATGGATATTGAAGAAGCGCGTTTGAATCTATCCGGCAGTTGTTGAATGGGGGTATACATACTTTTCGTCGAAAAGGTCCCTCACAGCTGCTCCCAGGTACCTGGAGATCACTAAGGGAACAAGAACCTTGACTGACTATCCCTGCCTTTAATAGTGACAGTACAAAGTTCAAAAAACTACATTTATTGCTATTTTAAATGGGTAACCATGGAATCCAACGTCTAATTATCAGGCGGAATATCCAATTCATAAATGGTTCAGAAAGTTTGATGAATTCTAAGATTACGATCCAATTCTTCATCCATTCTAGGATTACCTCACAATAATTGGCAAGTGTAGTCATTACTAGTTGTAGTTTACTTTTGCAATTAACAAGAAATTTATTAGTCTTTCGTCCCATGTTATAGATGGTAAATTTGGTTGTGGTTGAATTATACAGCTTTAAAGAATAAGGCTCTTCAGTACAACCAGGGTTAAAAAATTAGTTAATAAATCAGGCCCTTTGTTTGCCGATAAAAATCGGATTTCAAGCGCCTCTTGGACAAGAAAAAGCTTGTAAACACAAGAACCTTTGTTGTCTTATTCAAAATATAAATGCCTACAGTTGGGTATGCTATCTGTTAAGCATTCATGGTTATGGCGACTTCTTCATTGAGACTTGCATTCGTTCAGAACGTACTTTTTTCACGTAACCACAATGGGTACATCTATAAAGCGTTTTCTCAACCGTCACCATATAAAGTTTGTCACCGTAAACATCTTGCTGTTTATCAATGTCCTTTCTTACAACTTTTAAATTTGAATGATCACAAGCAGGATCAGCCAGTGTTCTCTGATTTCTACATTCCATAATGTATCTTTTATGTTATGATTTAGTTAGAGAGTGACCTCTTCTGGTTTAGTCTTTCCAGTAAGTCACATTTAGGCCTACTAAGTGGTGATCTGTTGGATTGTTGGAAATATGAAGTGCTACAAATTACAAGTAGCCATGCTAGGTAAGATGGGAAATGAAAAATTGGGAATAGGTCAATGCTGTTCTATATCACTACTAATATTTTTTGGCGGCTTAAAGGCAAAATGAAACAAGAGCTATTCTATTGTAGGCGTATCAAAATCAAGGTCATAATCTCTACCTATATTGATTTTTACGTAGAAAAACCGTATCTTGTATACAGGAAGCATTCCCTTGTAGAAACTCTTTTAGAGTTAGTTCGTAATATTCTGGTTCCTATGTTAAAGTAAGAGGCCGGTTGATCATCCCGACCTCCCCCTAACTAGCATCTCACCTAGTAACCTCTTTTAATACACAAATGAATTGTTGTATTTAATAGAGGTGCCTAACTCCTTAAGTTCTTTTGCATATCTAAGCATTAAAATATGTTTGATTGCCTTGTCAAAAGTCTTCAATCGTAGTTATCTCTGTGTTACGTAGAAGCACCTGAAGAATGAAAGAACAACCTAACATATTTCCTGATCCAGGTCTGTATTCTCCTTAGGAGAGATTCTGGTTCTACTTCATCATGATCCTTTACAATTCTTCTTATAAAGGCATAAGCATCCTTGTACCAACCTGAGTGTACCAACTGGTTACACGATGGACAGTGGATAGTTTCTTGTGCCAAGAAAGTATGGGGATCATTGCTTTCAATGATACAGTAGGTGAATTCATGTCCACAAGTACATGTATGATCCTGTTTCATAGTCTTTCATCTAAATGGTTAAAAAATCAATTAATCCTCAATCAAGTAAAGAGAAAGGCTATCCAGGCGAGATAAGATTAAACAGTTATGGGTTATAGTGAATGATTGGTGAGAAATAGAAAAGCAGTACCGTAACACTTGTTTTCTATGTCAAGACCAACCTTTGCCATTTTAGTAGTACAAAAACCAACCCTGCTAGTTTGATCGGTTTTGATTTGGCATGTTTAAATTTTGTTTCGCTATAATCTGCTGTTTTGGTGAGATGTCTAGGCTTAAATTTGCAAAACAACTTGTTTATTAAAATAATATTCTGTTCAAAGATACACAATATTAATTACTCACGCAAGCTGAAATTGTAAAATATTTTACCCTTAAACATAGTGCATAGCCAACAAAAGCTACTTTGTATTTTTTTTCGTAAAATTTTTTACAAAAAATAAATTTAGTTTCTTAAATTTGATTGCACACACCTTTAATTACACTAAAAACGTAAACTTATATACAATTCATACTCTCCCCCCAGCGGAGCTGCATATGAAAGAAGACGAATAGTTTTTTCCATTTTTTTTGATTTTTTGTTTATGAGTGACGAAAAACAGGATGAATTACACGAGCATGCTAAATTATTGAGGGCTGCTTTGGAAGAGCATAATATAAGTAAGACATATTATGCAGACTGGGTTGGCATTTCCAGGCCAACGCTTAATAAAATGTTGGAACTAAAAAAAATGACTGATCAAGGACAGCCAAACAAGGGATTTAGCCGAACCAATCTTCTGTTGGCTTCACTGTATTTCGGGTTGAATTATTTCAAATTGCCTGCCAGTTTTTTTGATAGGAAATTGCTGTATTCAGAAAACTATACGGAACCTGATAGAATTGTAATGCTGGCTGGTGCTGGATTCTCCAATCAATGGGTCAAGAAAGAATTAGAAAGTATTCCACATGCCTTAAAGGGGAGAGACATTAAAGAACAGGAAAGACCTATCGTAGATGCAATTGAGGATATCGCTGCTAGTCTGAATAGATCTAAGGATTACAAAAACTCTCATAGTAGAGATCTTCTCAATCAGCTCCATTATTATTGGAGACTTTCCAAGTCCATAGAATTAGATCCAGTTATCAAATCAAACTCTCATAAAAAAGTATTATCTCATGAGGCTAAAGCTGCTTCTGACTTCTGGAAAAATTCATTATTGTATTGTATCAATATACTTCAGGAATATTATGGAGTAGAAAACCTTAAGTCACTATCAGATAATGTTTCTCCTCGGGGATCGTCTTTGTCTATTCAAGATTTAGAACAGGTGTTATCTAATATCTGTAGTGTTTCTGGTAATGATAGAATCTTTGTCTATTTAGCAAATTATTATTGCCCCTTGCAAATACTAGCAAACGATACTTTGATCGGGGCAAATTTTTATACTCTCTTTAATAAAGAAGGAAAGTTCACCTCAAAGTGGTTTAGTACGACCAAGAAAGAAGGTGCTCCTAATATCTATTTCACTAGCCTTTTTGGTAGTATCAAGTGGAAATTAAACGAAGATAAAAGTTTAGAACAGCTATCGACAGGGAAAATGATGAATGATGGTAAAGGATCAAAAATTGAACGCTTAGGAATTGCAGTAAAAACGATGCACCAAACAGAACCAAGTATAGCTTTTTCTTCGATAATGGAAGGATTCAATACGAAAGTACTGTCTTGTCAAACGTTACTGTTCTGGGGGCATAATCTCAATGATAGATTATTACTGTTTCGCGTACTAGCTTTATGGTTCCGTAGAAAACATAATCCCTTCAAAATAATTTTCATAGACACTGAATACTCGGAATATATTGGAAACCAAAGTTTAGAAAAAAAATTTTTAGCGTTTGAGGAATCATTTGGTATCCCTCCCTCTGAGCGAAAGAAAAACCTTGATCTATTCAGAAAAAATATTAGTTGGATTGATAGTTCAATACTGAGAGACGGTAAGATACCAATGAAGTGGTATCGATAACAAAGTTAGACAAACCTGAACTTAAGCTAAAGTATTTCCGTTTTGATTAAACAAAAGTTTTATTTATCCCCTCATCTTATCACTCCTAAAGCAAAAAGTCTAAGAAAGTTAGCTGGCGTGTATTTTAAGATAATCCTCGCTGAGTGTGTCATGGGGCTGAAGGAGATGAGATTTTCACCAAATCGACTATAATACCAGCCCTCTCCATTTTTGCCTTTTCTTGCAAGAATTTATCATGCTTTTTTTCGAACAATTCAATATCTTTTTTTGATCCTTTTGGTGCGATAGGTTCATTCGTTACAACAATTGCTAACTCTGTGTCATCCAATAATTGTTCTACAGAGCTCCCAAAGGCATAGGCATCTACGGTTCCTATTTTGTCCCAATGAGCTGCTATAATTCTTGTTTCTGTTGGCTTACTCCACAAGATTTTTTTCACTTCTGAGTCTAGCAAACCATGACAAAAAACCCCATGATCAAACTTTAATCCACTAAGTCCAATTATAGTAACATTAGGTGTAAATCCTTGAATCGCTTCAATGGTATTCCTCCCAAATAATGCTTCGTATGCGGGATCATAGCTACCCCCTGGTATTTGAAGCTCGAAATTGTGGGGTTCATCATTTCGGTTCTTTTTTGCTAGAGTTCTATCATATGCCCATAATACTCTAATATTATTGGTCATGATTGTCAAAAAACTCTTATCCAGAAATAATTCCTCTGCTACCTTTTCAACCGTACTTCCAGCATCCAGCAAGATGGCATCAAGGTTCTGTATGTATTTCTTATTAATATGTTTAGCAATAGCCGCTTTAGCAGCTGGAGCCTGTCTCATTTTCTCCACAATGTATGGGCTATTTATTTGCCCCGTATTATCCTGGACATCTATGGCATTTTCAGTATTTTCTTTCTTAATTGAACTCATAAATAAAAATTTCTATGTAACCTACTACCAATAACCATCTAATTTACGGAAATCCTGTCTAACTTCTAACTTGGAGAGCGTTAAAATCAGCTCAAAATAAGGTACCAAAGTGTATATATTCCTAACTGGATACAGTTTAGTTAGAAGTATTTTCACCTACTATTAGGTATAGATGGTAGAACTTCCTTTTCTCTCTGGTAAAAGACGAAATATTTTCCATATTTCCTCATCCTACTAAGTAGTCACTACTTGTTTTGGATGAAGTTACTTTCATTTAACAAATCGCAAGACCTGGGTTCAGGGCATAGATGACACTCTCTCCCTTACCATTTTCTATTGAGTCTCAAATTCGGTGGAAATCATTGGCTACCAATCGAGGCCGAAGCCTTGATCTATCCTCAATGAAAACAAGGATGGAGTATCAACAAAAAGGGGGTTATCAGACAGGAGATGGAGGAAACACCTGGATGGAAGGCAACAACCAGATCAAAGAAGAACTGCAATCGGTGGTCTACTATGATGAAATATCAGCTTGGGCCGTCGGAAAAGACGGTACGATCATCAAACATAGATGGGATATCACCCATACAACGAATTCCGTTCCAGCTCCGTCCATAGTATTATTTCCAAATCCAGCACAAAGGCAAGTCCAAATAAGAGTTTCGGATGGCCAGCCCCTGACTCAAGTGCAGGTGTATGACATAGCTGGTCGATTAGTAGCGACCAAAAACGTCAATAATGAAAATGAAATCACTCTATCGCTACAGAACTATTCACCTGGCACCTACTTCATTCGGTCGCAGCTCGGCGAACAGTTCATAGTCAAGCAATTTATAAAAGAGTAACTTATAGTGACTTCATTCAACCATCATTAAGCAAATGGACATGTGACGATTAAAGACGAAAGGATCGTGAATAATCCTAGATGGAAATTTGGCATCAGCTAGCATTTACACTTCACCCACAATTAATTATCAAAGCCTTGGCCTGGCGCGAAATCTTATGCATGCGCAGTTTGAAACCAAGGCATAAGGTCATTGTTTTCCACTCCCATGGCAGGCCCAGCAAGTACCTGCTTCTCCGCGCATCGAGCCAGCCCCACCACATCGGAAACAATCCTTTCCTTCAGCGCGTGTTGGGCCTTCCAAGATGCCATTCAAAAATTTAGAAAAAGGGCTGCGATAAGGTTCCTTCACCAATTTATTCGTTGGGAACACAAAATCATCGCTTCGGGTCAAGGTTACCGAATCATTAGATTTCTCTTTAGTAAAATCGTTAAAAACCAACATACGATCTGGCCCCATATCTGCAGTGCTAATAAGGTACTTACGAACAGTAGCATGTTCGAATTTCCGCATGATCACGAAATAACGCTTCTCTCCATCCGGATTATCATCCAGTGCAATCATCCATTCGCCAGCATCGGTGCCCTTTCGAAATTCATCAGCATATAGAACCGTATTATCTTCTTGGAATTTGTAGTAGTGCATGGAGTATTTCATTTGCTGGGACCAAGTGCCGAGCACTGCGTGCTTGATCTTTTTGACCATTTCGTCCTGGGGAGATACAACCCCCAGGCGGAAAAAAGAGTAGTAATGTTTCCCATCTTTGATTTCCAGCAGGCCATTTTTCTCAAAGTCTCGAGTCCTTAGGTATCGATATCTAGGTTTAGTATCTGTAAAGAGTTGAATATCATCATCGCCTTGATATGGACTGAAATTAGACAATTCAAGGCGATTATATTTAGCTACTTCAATCACACTATCTCTTCTAGCAAAGGCATCTTCAATTCCTCCTTCGATAGCCCAATTCCCATCTACAGTAGAATTATCGGACAAACGCATGCTGAAGGTGCCATCTTTGCGAAAATTAAGTAATCGATCATCTTTAATCCCGATATAGAGACCTGGAAATTCATCCAGAGTGAAGTCTGGGCTTTGCGGGAATGCCGTATATTCAACAGGTCCATCCTTTAAGGCCACTACCTCCGTACTCAGGGTGCGTCTATAATCATCTAAAAAGCCGAGCTCGATCGAGATATTGGCTTCCGGCTTGCTTAGGTCTGAGGAGTCTCGCCGAAACCGGAATAAGTAGGCGGGGTTTTCCTCCTGAGGTTCCAATGGCTCATGAAAAAGGTGATTTGGTTTTCCGATCACTTCAAAATTATCTGTACTAAAAGTAGGAAAGAAGTTAATCCATTTAGGAATATTGAAAGTGTTACCCACATTCTTCACGGCATAATAAAGATAGCCTTGCTCCCCAGGGTTGAAGGATCCGTCTTCATTTACATCCCCCACATTAAATTTGGCAATCTCAATATCATTCAAATCAAAACCAGCAGATTTAAGAATTTCATTAGATTTTCTCTCCGTAGTCACCCCATTGAAGTAGCCAGTAATAGAGTTTCCATAACGGCTACTTAAGCTTTTCCCAGTAAGTTTCCCCTTTCTAGAAGTAAAGATATAAGACCCACCAGCACTGAGAAAACCAACAGGGTCTTCCTCTTCATTAGGTCGAATCGTATACTTATTGGTTTGGGGATCAAATTCACCACCCACAAAAAGTAGGGCACTTTTCCCAATCTTATCCTTATAGTACTTGACACTCTTCTCTGATCTCGTATTAGGTTTCTTAACAGTCCAACTCATCACCCCCCAGACTCCATTTTCCTTGTCTTTAACAAGGTGCATTTCAATGCCAAATTCAAGGGTGCCTCCTTTCTGTTTCCAGGTACCACTCCAACTTTGGCCAAAGGACAAATAAGCAATGGAAATCAAAATGACTATGAAAAGTAGTTTAGATAAAATTCGATGCGGATTCATGCAGGTTTTTAATTAGGTAGTAGGAAAATAAAATGTAATTAACACCTGTAGCCTAATATCGAGATATAAATAGAGATATCAAAAATTACGAGATATAGTTTGATGATGAGCCTAGAAGCCATCTGCCATGGAAGCTGCCACTAAAATAGGGATAGCTGGGCACGACCAGGTAGGTGCTAGCAGCCAGCCCTGCTGAGCACAATCACCTGCCTGCCACTGAAAATAAGGCGCCAATG
>ENA-UENT01000177-UENT01000177.1-marine-metagenome-genome-assembly--contig:-NODE-177-length-46968-cov-3.712816_pt1 | contig 46968 bp, 29 predicted proteins | sample MGYA00237879_ERZ529330 | MGnify/ENA primary metagenome ERZ529330 (study PRJEB26372, sample SAMN05368345) | marine metagenome | biome: cultured habitat; feature: ocean water; material: water; isolation... | reverse complement strand
ATATGGATCAGACCCTAGTTTTGCAAAGAGGGGAGGTTCCACAGGTGACTAATATCAAAGCTACGCATGAAGATGCTCCACTGTTTTTAGTGGATACTAACCAATCCAGGAAAACGGCCCCTTTCGTAGAGCACTTCCTAAGCCAATATGAGAAAACAGCCTTTCGATCTGTTTTGGAAGAACAACTCTTGCCGGCTAATGAAGCAGCTATCAATGCACTTTTAAGTGTGGATAAAGTAAGCTTGCAAGTCTCTTTTCGTCAGATAAGTCAGTTTCAGTTTGAGCATTTTCAACGCATGATCCCCGCCAGCGTGGCGCCCCTTTGGCAAGAAGGTTTAGAGGCTGGAGATTTTAGCCTCAAATTGTGCGGAGCGGGGGGAGGAGGATTTATGCTTGGCCTAGCAAAAGATGCTCAAACCTTAGAGCGACTTCAATTAGGCCCTTCCGTCTTATAAAAAGAGCGACCTACCAATATGAAATTGGCACATCGCTCTCCTGATCTATGATCATATGCTGATAAGGTGGCTACCCTAGTCTCCCATCAAGGTATTATCATATACCTGAACTTTGGTCCAATGGTCGGCCAGTTTCTCTACGAATGCCGTGTGAATTGGATCCACCTGATAGGCGTCTTGCGCAGCCTTATCTTTGAAATGGATAGACAAAGCGTAATCGTAGGAATTATCAACTACGTCTCGAGGGGTACCTGCCGGTGGGCCGTAGTAAAATTGGCCAATGGATGCTATATCCTTTAGGCTTACTAATCCTTCCAAGAAGGCCTTTTCTTCCTCCTCCGTAATTCCATCTTTCAACCAGAAATAGACATTGTGGACAAAAGTTAAGTCCGTAGGTCCCGCCTTATCCAGTTGATTCTTTACTTCTGCTAGTTCCGCTTCTAGGCTAGCGATTTTCTGTAATGATTCGTCAAGGGCCGCTGTATCAGCACAGCCAGCTAGGCATATCAATGCCACTAAAGAAAAAAGTACTTTCTTCATATGAATATTTGATGCTAATGTCACACTACTTATCTAACTATGAGCGACGTGAAAGATCCTATTCGTCGTCATCAAAGCGACCGGGTTCTGCCTCATGTACAATGTGGAAGGCCGTATTGTAAACATCTTCTGCATTGGGTTTTGAGAAATAATCCCCGTCGGTTCCATAAGGTGGGCGATGCTCCCTTGCAGGTAGCGTAGTTGGTGCTGAATCTAGATATTGATAACCCTTTTGTTTTTCGAGCACTTCCTGCATCATGTAGGCAGTGGCTCCACCGGGAACATCCTCATCTAGAAATAGGATTCGGTTGGTCTTCTTCAAAGACTCAACTATGGTATGGTTAAGGTCGAAAGGCAATAAGGTTTGAACATCGATTAGCTCCGCAGAGATTCCATCCTGCTCCAATTGCTTACGATGGTGATATCATCTCCTTGTCGGAGAACCTCGGGCACCCCTAAAGGAACATTGAATTCGCCAATGTTTTCAGGCAAACGCTCTTTTAGTCGGTAAGCATTCAAGCATTCTATTAAAACACAAGGATCATCCGACTGGAGCATCGTGTTGTACATGCCCGCCGCTTGCGTCATATTGCGTGGCACCAGAATATACATGCCTCGCAAGCCACCGAGTAGTACGCTCATCGGAGAGCCTGAATGCCAAACACCTTCGAGACGATGACCCCGGGTTCGCATGATCACCGGTGCTGCCTGCTGGTTGTTGCTTCTCCAGCGCAGTGTAGCCACATCATCTGTTAGCGGAGAAAATCCGTAGATCAAATAATCCAAATATTGGATCTCGGCAATTGGTCTAAGTCCTCTCATGGCCATGCCTAGTGCTTGCCCCACGATGGTCCACTCCCGTATGCCGGTATCGAAAATACGTTTTACCCCATGTTTTTCCTGTAGGCCCGCAAACGCCTGATTCACGTCTCCGATTTTACCCACATCCTCACCAAAGGCAAAAAGGTTATCGTATTGCTTGAATAAATGATCGAAGTTAAGGTTAAGGATTTCATAGCCACTCTTCAAGGGAGCGTCATCTGCATACACCGCTGGGATGTTTGGTACCTTCAAGGCGGATTGCTCCGTTTCGCTATACAAATGAGTGTGATAGCGATCGTGCATGATCTCCTTTACTTCCTTGATGAAGGCCTTTAGTGCAGCTATTTCTGGATAAGCTTTTCCGCGAGTAGCATATAATACCCGGCGTACACATCGCACCAATTCGGCGCGAAATGGATTCACCAGATGTTTGAATTCGTCGTAGATCCCTTCCAATCGAGGATTGTTCCCTTCTTTGGTTTTAATGGCTAAGAAAAGTTGATCTAATTCCTTGTATTTGGCAGTAATGGGTTCAGAATAGGCTTTCCACGCTTTACTTCGGGCCTCTCGCACCTGCTTTCTCGCCTGCTGAACAATTCCCTCTAACTCCTCTTCCGTAGCCACATCATTTTCTAGAATCCATTCTTTGAACTTCTGATTGCAGTCAAACTCCGCTTCCCAACTCAGGCGCTTTTTCGACTTATATCTTTCGTGGGAACCAGAAGTCGAATGGCCTTGCGGTTGAGTCAATTCGTCTACGTGAATCAGAGCACCGATATGGGTCTTTCTCGTTTTTTCGATACTTCGTTGGTAAGTTTCCACCAAGTCTATATAGTCCCAGCCTTTAACCTGGTAGATATCAATCCCGTTGCTTTGGTCACTTTGTTGGAATCCTTGCAACACCTCGGAGACACTCTCCTTAGTGGTCTGAATCGACTTAGGCACCGAAATGCCGTAACCATCATCCATGATCGTAATGGCCAGCGGAACCTGCATTACACCGATCGCATTGATAGTTTCCCAGAAAGCACCTTCAGAGGTACTGGCATCTCCAATGTTACAAAAGCATACCTCAGATCCTTGGTTGGATAGAGGCGAGTTTTGCAGCTCATCGCTTTCGCGATATTTCTTGGAGGCAAATGCCAAGCCTACTCCGCGGGCCATCTGCCCAGCAGTGGTAGAAATATCTGAAGATAAGTTGTAGTGATCTTTATGCGGTAAGAATTGACCTTGCGCATCTATGAAGGGCGTGGCGTGGTGATTGTTCATTTGACGTCCCCCGGAGAAGGGATCGTGGTTGCCATCTGCATATAATTGAGCAAAAAGATCCTCAATTTTGCATAGATCTAAGGCTAAGAGTAAGGTATGACCTCGATAATAATCGGAGCGAAAATCTCCTTTTTGAAATACCTTAGCCATGGCAATCTGAACTAATTCTTTGCCATCGTCTGAGACCCCGAATTTAGCTCGTCCCGTCAATACATCCTTGCGGATGAAAAGACTAATTTCTCGACTGACGGAACAAATGTAAAAATCGTGTAGTATCTCTTCTCTTTCAATAGAGATGGATGTAGTTGTCAACGGATTTTCCAAAATGGACGGACTCACTTTAGTTTCCTAATTTCTCAATTTCACTGCGAATATACGATCTTTCAAGCTCTCATAATAGTGTAAGCTCTTTTATATCATGACATAATGTATATCGTAAATGTTTAGCCAGTGTATTGATTGATATAGGATTTTATGATGGGGAGGAGTCGTTCAACCCCCTCTTTCAATGGCCGAACAACGGGGATTCCCAGCCTTTGTTCCAGCTCTTTTTGATGGCTCTGCATCTCTTCTTCTGTCTGGTGCTCCTCATTAAGCGTTATAGCTAATACTTGGGACCCATATAATCGAACTAATTCTATTTCTGTCTGAATATCAGGAATCTGACATCCAATTTCTTCGGTTCCTTCATAGCATTCTCTCCCAGGGGCATGCTGCAATATTACGCCTTTTGCTACCCCAGAAAGTAGGAATTCACTACCGCACGGGCCGGTGGGATTTCGCAGAGCAGATTGCCCTTCTAGCAATATAAGCTCGGGCTGTTCTTGTTCATCACAATTGACAATTGCTCGCTCCAACTCTCCACTGATAAAGTCATTTAGGGTAGAATCAAAAATAAAACCATGAGGGTATCCTTGCATCCAACCCGTTTGACCCGTATAGATCATTTCTGCTTGAACTCCATTTTCGCGACACATTTCCATTAAGAATCGACAAGTGGTCCGCTTACCGATAGCGCAATCCATTCCCATAACGGCAAGTCGTGGGGCTTTTACCTGATAAATGGAGCCATTCCAAAATTGCAGCTCGCTTCTCGGGCGCGGCTTGCGAATATCTAGGAGCTGGATGCCATTTTCTCGCGCTTTTGCGTTTAGCTCAGGATCATCTTGCAGGAAGGAATGTAAGCCATTCACAATGGATAATTGATGACCTATTGCTTTAGAGATGTTATCGCGCAATCCGTCGGGCAGATAACCACCAGGCGTGGCCACTCCTACCACACCATAAGCAGGTTTGTCGTCAATCTTAGCTAGGCACTCCTCTACGGATTCATAGATAGGTATATCTAGGGCTTGGCCATCCATGATGACTCCTGCATCTTGACCGGCGAACTTAGGATCAATAACAGCTATAACGTCGAATCGATCACTACCTCGCAAAAGCCCATGGCAGGTTTTGGCGAAGGCGGTGTCAAGCATCCCATCAGTGAAAACAATGGCTGAACTTTTTTGCATGCGTATTACGTGTTTTAAAGCTGGGTAACCCCTAGACCTGGTTTGTCATTTGGGTACATAATTCCATTTTCTAATACAAAACCTTCTGCTACTACATCTCGAGCTAGGTCGAGACTTCCGTCTAGGTCTATGTAGCGCGTAGCTGGACAGGCTAAAGCTGCATGTAAAGCTGCGGTAATGCTAACAATACTTTCATCATTACATCCCCACATTAAGTGCCGACCGCTATGGTTTGCCATATCAGCAATGGAAAGGGCAGGTTGGATCCCTCCACATTTCATTAGTTTAATGTTGAAAATACCGTAAGGCATCGGTGAGGCTAGAAGTGGAATGGCGTCTTTGGGGTCGTGCAAGTCTTCATCAGCAGCACATTGCTGTCGAATATCTTCGTCTGCTGTTTGAAGTATGTCGAATTTCCCTCTTGGTAAGGGTTGTTCTACAAACTCGAGATTGTACGCACTCACACCATTTAGGAATTGGGTTAGACCAGCCAGGTCATATCCTTGGTTGGCATCTACTCGGATACCGAAGTCCTGGCCAAATCGCTCCCGAAGTTTACGTACTACCTCAATGTCACGTTCTACATCATTACCCGTTTTAACCTTTAGGATCTTGAACCCTTGATCTAGCCATTCCTTGGCCGCTTCCAAGCTTTCTTCAACGGACATAATGCCAATCGTCACGGAAGTAGGCAAGCCCTTATGACATTGTCCGAGATACTTTACGAGCGGAACTTTCAAATATTGAGTAAATAAATCATAGAGTGCAATATCTGCTGCAGCTAGGGCAGCTGGATGGCCAGCCAACTTGGCTTGCACGGTTCTCAGAATTGCAGATAAATGACGGATATCTTTCCCCTCACAGCAAGCCGGCAACTCAGTTTGAAGAAGCTGCAGACTATCTTCAAATACCTCACCGGTCACATACACGGCTGGAGAAGCAGCACCAATCCCCTGCATGCCATTCGTTCCTTCAATGGTGACAAAAATGTTTTCGACTTTGTCAATTGTTCTGTAGGCAATCGTATAGGGACGGGTTAGTTCGAGATTCTCTTTCCATATCTTGACCGCAGTAATTTTCATGGCAAATGCTTATAATAATTGAAGAGGAATTTGTAGTTGGTTCCAGGTCATAAACTTTGACCTGTAGGGCTTGTTGGCGCAGGAAGGTACAAATTGATTGTGCAGTAAGAAAAAATATCCTTAAGAAGTTGAAATGGGAACCTTCACAATGACTTTTTACATTAGAATATAGTTACAAGAGGTTTCATAAAATCAGAAAGATGGAAATTATTACAGGCTTGCAGAAAACGCAGTTGCAGACGCTTTCTTACTTTGAGTTGAGTGCAGACGAACTGGCTAAAACTTATGCTCCCGGAAAATGGACTGTACGTCAGCTGTTACATCATATTACAGATGCAGATACCGTTCTATATGATCGAATCCGCCGCACTATTTCAAATCCGGGTCAAGTAATCTGGGCTTTTGATCAAGACCTTTGGGCGCAAGGCCTGGATTATGGCACCTTCCCTTTAGACCTGAACAAAGCGGTCTATAAGGCTACCAGAGCCGCTGTGATCCATCTTGCCCAGCAGCACTATGCTGGGGCTGCTGAAAAGGAGTTTGTACATAGTGCTACTGGGCTGCGGACGCTGAAGGACGAATTTGATAAAGTAGTATGGCACAATCAGCGCCATTTAGATCAGATTACGCAGGCGCTGGAGAGCTAGCACCTCACCCGGTGCGTATTCACCGGGTGAGGTGCACCTAGTTCGCTAGACGCTGTTTAATTCCTTGCTTTAACCAATTTAGGCTATTGTTTAGAATAGTTTGATAGGGGGGCAATCCATGCGCATCCTGATCATGTCCCAAGGTATTGCAAACGATCTTCGTTTTAGCATGTTTGACTGTCCAGACAACGGGATACTCTTCACCGGATTCTAAGCCTCGACCGACAGCCAGCACTTCAATGCCTGGGCCATTGGGGTCTTCTTCCCAACGATATAGCTCATCTGTAATTCGGAATCTAGCGGGAACTCCCTTCATGATGGGGTGATTGGGTTTGACCACTCGTACTTCAAACTCCTGTAGCTTTTCGTGTGAACGGGATCCTCCACTAACAAGGGCCCTATTGTAATCTGGCCAATCCTTCCAGTTGTACCAGGTACTAGGATGGTAGATCATCATAGGCATACCTTCATTCACTCGATCAAAAATGACTTCTTTAGTAGAGGCATCAAAAGCTTTATTATTGGAGATAACGAGTAGGTCAGCCGTGTTGAGCAGTTTTTCCAGCTGCTTGGAGTTTTCCGTGTAGGAGAAGGTATTTGCTCCGTTTTGGTGCATAATCTTGCCATCGGCTACTGCGAAGAACTTTAGGAAATCATGTGATCCCCCTCCTCCCATAGCCGCAATCTGCAAAGCGGTGGGGTCTTCAGCTGCATAGGACCCACGAGGACTCACTTTTAGTACGCCTTGCATCATTCGCCAGTGACCAGGAAAAGTACAAATGAACGGATAGTCACCAGGCTTATCTGGTAACTTGAGACGAATGGTACCTTTCTCTCCAGGGTTAAGCATCTTGGTCGCTCCAAGGACATAGCGCGATTCTGGAATGTATTCCATGTCAGCAGCATCAGGGGTCTCCAGGAATTTATCTACCAGCTTTCCAAATGCATCTAAGCTCCCCGTTTCAATCAGGACCAAATTATGAGGCATCTCATCAATGTTTTCGAGATTGATCTCAATCTGTTCTCCAGCCATGGCATGCAGGATGGTTTTGTCGTATGCCATTTCTTGCGATACTGTCTTGAGATTCAGGACTCGATCTGCCACGATCTCTCCGATGCGCCCGATTCCCACATCAATGAACTGATTACCATTTTCGTTATGGCAGTACACGGCGATGAGGTTTTTTCCTGGCTTGAAGAGTTTTGCCTTTTCGGGGTCTAAGCCGATGTATTTGTAGTTTCTACCCCAACCTGTATTGGCAAAAAGTAAGCTTCCGTTAATGTAGACCTCATATTTCTCATCATGTAATACCTTTAGCACCGCTTGATCAAAACTGTCTTCTAGATCGACTTCTCTCCGAAGCCAGATATCAGCGGAAGACCAAGTTGTTCTTATGCCCTCATCCAGGTCAGCGGTTCCAAATACAGAAGTTCCCTGCTCCCAGGACGAGGCATCATAATCTTGAGCATACCAATTCGAACCCGGATCTGATGTTGTATAGGACCAGGTCGCCGGTTCTTCTTCGGCGGAAGGAATGACCATGACTACATTTTGTGGATCAACCGTTTCGAGATTGGGTTCTCGGGTGTAGATCTTTAGCGCAGCCGATAACCACTTGTCATTTTGATTGACAGGATCATCTTCAATTTTCTTCATTAAGTCCGCCATTGCCTTGGTTTCTGGCATTTCGGAGGCTCGTAGAATGGCAGCAAGGCGAAGGTGTAGATTCTTATGCTGCAAAAGATCAGAGGCCAGTAGCATTTCACTACCACCAGTGGTTTCAGGGATCAGAGCCAAAGCTGACCGAACGAGTCCATCCGTCTTTGCACTTAGTGCTTTTTCTAAAACATCACCAGCTTCAGGTACCCCGTCTTCGATCACTCCCAAGCCTGCCAAGGCCCATAGGGCATGACTTGCGGCAGGTGAATCCTTTAAGGCTAGCTGACCTAGCTCAGGAATTAGTTCTGTTACTTGATTTTCCACGATTAGACGTTGGGCTGTCGTTCTCCAGAACATATTGGTACTTGATAAACCTCTTAACAAGCCTTTACTATCTGCTGGATCAAGGGATTTTATTTTGTTATTTGTCTTTCCCTTGTATTTGATGATATAGATCCGACCATGTTTTTTATCCCTTAAGGGATTTAGGTGAGCATTACCCTCTCCTTTATCTGCATTCCAAATCTGATTGTCCATGCCCCTTTTGTCGGGATTGTGTTGAATAACGGGGTTGTACCAATCAGCAACCCAAAGATTCCCGTCAGGCCCTGTTTCAGTGTAGACGGGAGCGGTCCAGGCGTCAGTACTGGCGAAAATATTCCCACCATCTTCCTCTTTATAGCCGGCCCCAGCTTCTACGATTTTCGCAAGATGTACCAGGTGTCCGGTCGGTTCGTTGACGTACATCTGGTTGCGGTATTGGGTAGGGTAGTTTTCTGCGGTATAAAAGTTAGCTCCAGCTGCTGCCGTATACCCTCCTCTAACGTCCACTTGCTGAAGGGGCACTGTAGTTGCAGGGGTAATTTCATAGTGTCCCTGAATGAAGTCGGCGTTGATGGCCCAAGAAGGTAAGGCACTTAGGTATTCATAATGCCGAAGGGGAATTCCGACATAGCAACAGTGGTTGTTATTGGCAGTAGATCCGAAAATCTCAAAGTCTTCTCTGATACCCAATCCCCAAGTATTATTATTGAACTGCCCGATCGGTTCAAAACTTTGACCACCCCGGTCGAAACGGAATACTCCACGGGTAAAGCTTACAGATTCTCCTGCAAAATCATTTTCAAAGCCGGAATAACCTACAGAGCCCCATATCTTATTATCGTAACCATATTTCAGGTTAGCCGGGCCCGCATGGGTATCCCAGGTGCCAAATCCATCGAACAAAACAGTTCGTTTATCCATCTTATCATCGCCGTCTGAATCTTCCAGAAAGACAATCTCAGGGGCTTGTGCCACTAGTGCTCCTCCCTTAACAATTACAATGCCTGTGCTGAGGCCTTGCTCGGTGGCAAAATCAGTGAATTTATCTGCCTTACCATCTCCATTGGTATCCTCGCAAATGGTAATTCGATCTCCTCCCACATCATTGGCCAGATTGTGCGGGTAATCCTGTGATTGAATAACCCAGAGTCGTCCCCTTTCATCCCAAGCAAATGCAATGGGGTTAATGATTTCAGGCTCAGCTGCAAAAAGGGTAGCACTGAATCCATCTGGCAGCTGGATGTGTCGCTGTGATTCCTCTGGACTCAAAGGGTTCTGCACTCGAGGTTCTTCCCCAAAGTAAGTCAGTTCAGGGAGAGGAGCTTTTTCAGTACTGCAAGACGTTAATAGAAGGGTTAGCACAAAGCAAAAGGCTTGGCTGATCGGAAGGTTTTTCATGATCTGCTTGTTTTAAGTGTGTTGGATTTGGTCGATCTCTTGCGCACCAATTAGCTCGACCCGCTTTGGCTTAGGGGGCTACGGATTATTATTTTAGGGTCAAAGCCTTAAAGGCTCTGGTAAGGTCAGTTAGAGACTGTTCTACCCCCATTCTTTCTATCGATGATGCCCCCACAAACCCCTGTGCTTCGGTTTGATCGAGAACGATTCTTACATCTTCTGGAGTGTTGATCGGGCCGCCATGCGTTAGAAAGAAGGTGTCTGGATTAGCTACTTTTACCGCATCAATTATGGCCTGAGTTCGTTCAATGGCGTAGTCCATAGTGCAGGTGGCATCTACGACTCCAATGGATCCACCAATGGTGGTTCCTACATGAGCTATGACGGCATCTGCGCCGGCATCCGCCATTTGGACTGCTTCCTCAGGCGTTGCCACGTACACGATGGAGAATAAGTCCATCTTGGTAGCGAGCCCTACCATCTCTACTTCCTTTTGGAAACTCATACCGGTTTCTTCCAATATATTCCTGAACTTCCCATCCACAATAGAGTGTGTTGGGAAATTATTGACACCTGAGAACCCCATATCTTTTACCTGTAGAAGAAAATGCCACATCCTTCTGCGTGGATCACTCCCGTGCACCCCGCAGATTACCGGAATTTCTTCTACCACCGGAAGCACCTCAAATTCTCCTATTTCCATTGCAACGGCATTTGCATCCCCATAGGCCATTAGGCCAGCGGTAGAGCCATGTCCGGACATCCTAAAGCGACCTGAGTTGTAAATGATTATCAGGTCAGCTCCTCCTTTCTCAATGAATTTGGCACTGATACCAGTACCGGCGCCGGCAGCAATAATTGCTTTATTTTTATCAAGAGTAGCCTGTAATCTGTCTCTCACTTCTTGCTTTGTATAAGGGTTTCCTTTCCCTGTCCAAGGATTTGGCATAATGGTAATTTTTCGGTTTGTATCAATCAATATTTTTGTAATAGGAATTGTCTACTTTAGAAGGATTAAGTTTCCTGACGCTTAGGTACATCTAGCATCTCCAGTAGCCTATCGACAGCCCTTTTTGCAAAAACAGGATCGTTGATTTCTACATCTAGTTCTTCGACTGGAATATCAGGTCTGAGTGATGATTTGATGCTTTCAAATAAGATTCGATCTGTTTCTGGGGCATGAAAAACTCCACCCTTACTGCTAACAATAGAGATGCCTTGCAGAGGGATCAATAGCCTAGCTTTGCCTTTCGAGGCATTGACTTTGTTGGCTAGGGAGTTTCCTAGGGTTCGATTTTCAGCTTCATTGGTGCGCATGAGTGTGACATCAGGCGCCCAACTATATAACTGCCTCGACTGAAAACGTTTTGGAACCGTGTCGAGGTGGCCATAGTTGACCATATCTAAACAGCCGGGAGCAACTACTTGTGGTATGCCCATATGGGCCGCTGCCGTTAGTCGATCAGGACCAGCACTGCAGATGCCATCGCAGAGGTCATCTGCCAACTCTGTAGTCGTTAGGTCTAAGACCCCATCGAAAAAGCCCTCGTGGATCAGGTTTTCCATTGCTTTTCCGCCACTACCCACTGCATGAAAGGCCAATACTTCATAGCCTTCCTCCTTAAGAAGCCTCGTGCACTCTTGTACACAGGCGGTAGTATTCCCAAACATGCTAATGGCTATGGTTCCCTTGACTGCCGTATCTTGTACGCTAGGCGCATTCATCATGCCTACTACCGCGCCCGCTGCCTGTGCTATCAAGATGCTACTGATCTTATTAAGCCCGGCTACGTCTACTATCGAAGGGACAAGGACAATATCTTTGGTTCCAACTTGTCGAGATAGATCCTTGGTAGCTACTGTGCTCAGGCAAACCTTTGGGATGCCAATGGGAATGGACTGCATTGCCGAGAGGGCGATATAAGTGCCACCACCACCACCCATGCCGATGGCAGCATCGATCTTATGTGCCGCAATCAATTGTGCGATGATTTGAAAGGAGCCTTCTCCCATCTTTTCCACAACCAGTCCGCGGTCATTTTTTGATCTAAGGTCAACAAGTGAGATTCCCGCCTGTTGCGCTGTCTCTTCTGCGGAGATATCTATCGGGAAACTGGTGTGGGCCTCGAATACTCCAGTATTCAAAGAGAGTACCTTGACACCCAGGGAGGTGAGGCAGGAATGGAGGTAATTGAAGTCTTCTGTTTTGCTATCAAAACAGCCTAGCATTAGTACGGTTTTCACCTTCTGCTTTCCTTGTTGGTTTTCCATTGTTCTGATTGATAATCCAAGCCCTAGCTCCCGCCAAATGGTCAGGCGAAAGGGCTGAATCCAGATTTGTAGTTAAAATAAACAAATCTGTCTATCTGATAATAGAAAAGATAGGATTTTCGATGGTTGAACCAACAAGAAAGAACAAATGAGCAAAAGCTTATTCCAGGATCTTCATTTCGATGCGCTGGTTCTTGCGACGTCCTTCCAAGGTGTCATTTGAGGCTAGTGGTTTTATCTTTCCGTATCCTCTGTGGCTTACCCGTTGCTCGTCAATACCATGGCCAATCAAATAGTTGGCTACAGCTTGAGCTCTTTGCTTGGAAAGCTGCATGGATTGGGAGTGGCTCAACCATCCATTGGTATGACCACCGATCTCCACTTTTATTTTGGCATTTTCTTGAAGGAATAAAACTATTCGCTCTAATTCCGTGTAGGCTTTCGATTTGAATTGAGCTGTATTAGGATTGAACTGAATCTGGTACAAGGTAATAGTCTGGCCTATGTTGGCAGGCACTAAGAACAGATCCTGCTGCACTTCTTTATAGATTGGGGTGCGATTGGGCCGCGTAGGATTATCGTATGAAGATGGAATATCCATGCTTCGCTCTGTTTGTCTTTCTTCCTCCTTGATCTGTTGCAAAATCCGTTTTTGTAGGGCGATTTCCACTTCCTCTGCCCGCTTCTTCTTGGCAAAGTAGTTAGCTTCGGTTCTTAGGGCTTCTTTGATATCCCCTTCCATGTTTTTCCGGAGCCCATTCTCCATTTCAGGGCTTAAAGCGGATTTAACCTCTATTTCCAATTGTCTTTCCCAATTTGCCTTTTCCTTCAAGGTTGGGCTGGGAATTCCCTTGGGGGTGATATCTTTACCACGGAGATTATTTTGCAGGTGCTTTTCCCACTCTTGACTTTCTTCAGATAAGTACTTCTTGCTAGGTAGATCTACCTCCGCCTCTACTTCATTTCGAACCTGATCCTCCCATTTTTGCTTAAGTTCATCTTGTACTTTTGGTTTCAGAGCAGTTTTCAAATCTAGCGCAATCGAATCCTTGATTCTTCTGAATTTTTCATCGGCTTTGGAGTTTCGGAATTGATTTTTCCGCTGATTAGTCGTCGTTTCTTCTGTGCCATGGTGTGCCTTAAAGCGTTTTCTCAATTCCTCTAGTTCCTTATCTGATTGCTTTTTTTGCGCCGGAGACTTGATCGGGAGTGTGTCAGGGAGGCCACTCAATTGAGCCGTAAACTTATTTCTAATGGCTTGCAGTCCTGGAGTCATTTCCGGAGTTATGCCTTGCTCATAATTGGGGCTTTCCGCTATTTTGGCTCGGATTTCTCTCCTATTATTATCAATTTCCCGCAGCTCATTATCTAACTGATTAAATTGAGTACTGAGGGCTGTAATTTCATCTTCTCTTTGATAATAGTTTAGGCTGAAATTGCTGGAGCCTAGGATGTTTCGACTATCGTAGTCAATGGCTCGACTTTGTTCCGCTTCTCCAAAGGCTAGCGAAGGACTCATCGGGTAGTACCCATCCATTTGTGCATGCAAATTTGCCTCTTCCCCATAAGGGATGACCATCTGGAAGCTTTGACTTCTTTGTTCAAGTGGGCTGCTGGCCTGTGGGAAATTGAGATTGATCACTTCTTGCGGCCCATCTAATACTTGCGACAGATCATCTCCAAGTTTGACCAGTCTTCCATGCACTAAAACGACTGGATCAGGACGAAAGGCTTCTGGTAGGCTTATGGTAAAGATATCTCCTTTCTGATCCCCGTTTTGCGTACTAAGATAAGCTACTTCTCCTTCCGCAGCTACTGAGATGAACTGGTTATCACTTCTATCATTGATATTATCGCCCAGATTTTGAGGTGTGCTCCAGCTTTGCCAGCTTTCGTCTAAGCGTTTGCTCATAAAGAGATCCATTCCTCCTTTACCTCGATGTCCATTAGAAGAGAAATAAAGTGTTTTCCCATCCAAGGCAATAAAGACGTAACCTTCGTCTCCTCTGCTATTCAAAACATCCCCCATATGCTTTGGCTTCGACCAGGTGCCATCTTGTTTCTTGATGCTAACATACAGATCTCGTCTTCCAATTGCATCTTGACGCGCCATAGAAACGACCATAATGTTACCCCAACTGTTCAGGTGAAAATCTACGTTCTCTTCATTGGCTGAAAGACTGTCAATTACGACCTTGCTAGGGTAGGACCAGGTTCTACCGACCCGCTCACTAATGGCGAGCTGCGAATTCCCTTTGCGATAAGTGTTAATCAGATACAGTTGGTACCCGTTCGGGACTATTCCCACCACTCTGTTGGCAAAGCGATTATTTAGTGGTGCGCCTGCATTGACTGCTCGACTCCAACTGCCGTCTGGCATCTTTTGACTGAGCCAAATATCTGCGGCATCTTCTCGCCCATTATTTTTAGGATCTCCAATTCTAACAAAGTATAGGCTATTAGCATCAGGACTTATGATCGGGGCCGTCTCCTCATAAGGAGTGTTGATGAAGGACCCAACAGAGGTGAGCGTGTCCTGAGCGAAGCCGCACAGAACGAAGGCTGAAAAAAGGACGGAAATGAATATGTACCTTTTCATAATCAGAAGATTTAGGAGATAGAGGCTCTGTTGAGACGCAGAAAGCTCAAAAAGGATACATTTCTAGGGATACACGAGTTGTGTAGGATAGCTAAATTAGCTATTGCTTAACAATTATGGAAGTGAAAGGCGAGCTTAAAGAGCTGAAAGTGCCCTCACAATCCCAGAGACCTGAATCTCCAAAGGAATTGTGAGGGCACTATAGGCTATACGTCGAAGGTGACTTCTAAATCATCACTTGTTGGATGGGCTTGGCAGGTCAGGATAAATCCTTCGGCAATTTCATCATCATCTAAGGCATAGCACACGTCCATCTTCACGGACCCTTTGGTCACCTTGGCCATGCAAGTAGAGCAGGCACCTGATGTACAAGAGTATGGAGGGTCGTGCTTGGCTGCCAGCATGACATCCAGCACTGTTTTACCTTCTGGCACACTTAACTCGATCGTTTGGCCATTCAGATGCACAGTCAATTGAGCACCATCTGTTCCTTTAACCTTGTTTTCTTCCTTAGGAAGAACAGTAGTGAAACGCTCCGTATGGATCGACTTTTTGTCTATTCCGCGATTGGCTAGGGTGTTTTCTACTACATCAATCATTTCCCCAGGGCCACAGATGAAATATTCCACTTCCTTGGAAGCTGCGGGGTTCTCAGATAAGAAGTTGGCGACTTGCTGCGCGTCAATTCTTCCTACTAACCCCTGCCAACTTAAAGTGCCCTTAGACAGTAGCCCCAAAACCCCCTTACTCTTTTGTCTTTTGGGCTGGCTCAGGATATGTGTTACGGCTAATTGTCCTGCATAACGCTTTTCCAATTGCCCCAATTCCTCACGATAGATGATGCTTTCTTCACTACGGTTGCCGTAAAGCAAGTGAATATTACTCTTGGGCTCTTTCTCAACGATAGTACGGGCAATTGACATTAAAGGAGTAATTCCACTACCTGCCCCAAATAGGTAATAGGTCTTCTTATTTTCTTCAGCTAAGGGAGTGAAGAATCTGCCATCAGGTGGCATTACCTCAATCACGTCGCCGCCCTTAATGTTACTATTGATATGAGTAGACACTAATCCACCTTGAACCTTCTTCACCGTTACGGAGATATCAGGATCAAGTGGGCTACTGCACATAGAATAGGATCTACGGACCTCTTGGCCGTTTAAGTTGAACTTCAGGGTAAGATATTGCCCTTGTGTATACTGGAAGGTTTTCTTTAATTCCGTCGGTATATCGAATGTGAGTGTTACAGCATCCTCGGTTTCATTTCGTACGCTCTTTACACTCAAAGAATAAAAGTTATGGTCCATTTCTCTACGGTGTTTTCTGATCTAAGAACATGCTCTTAACAGTCGCATTTTAGCTATTGTTTATCCAAAATGAATAAAGGCGCGACTTCAAGCGTTTTAGAATGCGTGCAAATGTACGTAATTGCTATTGTTTCTGTATATTACATGCGTCGATTTGGCAAATATGGAACCTAAAAAAGATTGAAAATGTGGAAGGATAGCAAGTACTTGATTGCCTACCTCGCACCCCTAGCTGGATACTTAGGCTTATACTACGGAGGTTGGTGGTCTTTAGGGAGTATTTACGTAGGATTTGTTGCCATTCCCATACTGGAAACTTTCTTACCTGGAACGCCTGAAAATCTTACATCCGAAGAGGAATCGACTAAGCTTAAAAATCGTTTTTTTGACCTATTATTGTATTTGAATATTCCCATTCTCTGGGGGTTGGTTGCTTATTACTTTTATATCCTTGGTTCTAGGTCATTGGAAACTTATGAACTCGTTTGTATGACCTTGAATGTTGGTCTAGTTGTTGGCACAATTGGCATCAATGTAGGCCATGAACTGGGACATCGCTCCAACAAAGTCGAGCAATTCCTTTCTAAGTTTTTACTGCTCTCTGCTTTATATATGCACTTTTTCATCGAGCATAATCGTGGTCATCATAAAAATGTGGCCACAAAGGAGGATCCAGCTTCAGCTAGAAGAGGGGAGATGATCTATGCCTTCTGGTTTCGCTCCGTCATCGGAGGGTATATCAATGCCTGGAAGTTAGAAAAGGTTAGATTGCAGAAATTGGGGCGTTCAGCATTGAGCTGGCAGAATGAAATGTTGAGATTTCAATTGATTCAATTGGCTTACCTGCTAAGTATCGGTTTGTTATTGGGTTGGAATATGGTAGGGTATGCTGTTGGTATTGCTGTGGTAGGTTTCTTGATGCTGGAAAGTGTAAACTATATAGAGCATTATGGTTTGCGACGAAAGAAATTACCATCGGGGCGTTATGAACCCGTACAGCCACATCACTCCTGGAATTCAGACCATGAATTAGGAAGGATTTTCCTATACGAATTGACACGTCATTCAGATCATCATTTTAAAGCAAGTAGAAAGTATCAAATACTACGGCACTTCGAAGAAAGCCCGCAACTACCGATGGGGTATCCGGTGGCGATCCTGATGTCATTCGTACCGCCCTTGTGGTTTTCGGTAATGAACAAAAGAGTAGAGGTAAGCCCGAGCCTATAATTGGGCAACACCTGTAAATAAATGACTTTTCCCGCTGTTTCATGAACCTCTTCAACCCTTCACGGGTTGACTAGAAGATTACCGCCTATCCTGAGACTACCAAGTGAGATCATTGCACTAATGATAATGCTTTGCCCTTTTTCTATACGATCAATTAAATAAGTAAAAATGGAATTGAATATTAACGGAAAAACGGTCAACGTTGATGTCGAAGAGACCATGCCATTGCTATGGGTACTTCGAGACGAACTCAACATGACTGGAACCAAATATGGCTGTGGTGTATCTGCTTGCGGTGCATGTTCGGTTATGCTCGATGGAGTAGCCACTAGAACGTGCATTCTTCCAGTTGCTGCTGCTGCTGGTAAATCGATCAAGACCATCGAAGGTGTATCAAGTGATGGAAGTCAGCTTTCTGCTGTGCAACGCGCTTGGATTGAGCATCAAGTTCCGCAGTGTGGTTATTGTCAGTCCGGGATGATCATCGCAGCTGAAGCGCTTCTCGATCAAAACCCTGACCCCTCTGACGAAGACATTGAGAAGGCCATGACCAACATCTGCCGATGTGGAACCTATCAACGTGTCCGAGCAGCCATTAAATCGGCGGCCAAATTAAGAGCAGGAGAAAATTCATTGTTAAGTAGCCTATAAATTTCCAATAATGACAAAAGAGAATAGCAAACGGAAAAAATGGACCCGCCGGGCTTTTATCATTACTGGAGGCTTGGCAGGCACTGGCTTGGTTGTAGGCGTTGCCGGGATGATGCACGTCAATAAAGCCATCAAGAAATATTCGGGGATTGGCATGGGAGAAGGGGCGTCCATGAACGCTTGGATCACCATTGCTCCAGATAATACGGTAACCCTAGCCATCCCAAGGGCTGAAATGGGTCAGGGGGTGTATACTTCCCTACCACAGCTGATTGCGGAAGAATTAGAGATAGATATGAACAGTATTAGGGTTGTTCATCCACAACCGGATCGACCCTATGCCAATACTTTCATGTTAACTCAAAAAGAACCTAATGCCTTTAAGGGATATTCCGTAATGGAAAAGATGTTCGCTTACATCGGCATTGTAGGTACGGGAGGGAGTACTTCTATCCCGGATGGATTCAATAACATGAGATATGCGGGAGCAACAGCTCGCGAAATGTTGAAAAAGGCGGCGGCAGATCAATGGGGCGTTTCGGTGGCTTCTTGCAAGGCTGAAAATGGTTATATCATCAATGATAAGAATGAGCGACTCTCCTACGGAGAGCTGGCTGATGCGGCCTCAAAAATCAAGATTAAGGACCTGCCTGAATTGAAGAAGAAGGAGGAATGGACCAAAATCCGTAAACCGGTCCAGCGCCTGGATATTCCTGAAAAGGTCACTGGGGATGCCGAATTTAGTCTTGATGTTCGCTTGGATAACATGCTTTATGCGGCTATGCGCCATCCAGCGACAATCGGTGGAAAGATTACGGCGATCAAGAACCAGGCTGATATTGAAGGGATGAAGGGGGTGAAAAAGGTGGTCTTGACGGATTTTGGTGCAGCGGTTATTGCAGACAATACTTGGAGAGCCAAGAATGCTGCTCTAGCATTAGATCTAGCCGAGGATGATATGGGCAATTCTTCCATATCCTCAGAAAGTATCAATCAGCAATTAACGGAGATTTTAAAGGCTAAGCCGATTGCAACGCCTGAAGAGGAAGGAGATGTAGACGGTGCCTTGAGTACAGGAGGGAAGACTATCGAGGCGCGCTATGATGTGCCTTATCTGGCGCATGCGACGATGGAGCCGTTAAACTGTACCGTATTAGTAGAGGAAGATCAAGCGCAAGTTTGGGTAGGACATCAGGCCTCTTTTGTAGTTAGAAATGCAGTAAATGAGGTTTGTGATATCGATAAAGATAAGATCATTGTACACACCACCTACTTGGGTGGCGGTTTTGGCCGAAGAGGAGAACCTGATTATGTCAAAAAAGCTGCTGCGGTAGCCAAGGTGATGTCTGGTACGCCGATCCAGACGGTCTTTACCCGAGAGGAGGATATGCGAAATGATATGTACCGACCTGCTGTAGCCAGCCAATTCAAAGCGGCGGTAAATGATCAGGGAGAGATTGATGCATGGGATAATATGATCGCCTTGCAATCGGTAAGTCATAGTTCGATGACCCGTTTGATGCCTTCCATGGCCGTTAAGCCAGAAGATGATGAAGCGACTACGGAAGGAGCAATGCATTTGCCTTATGACATGAATAGCCGTCGTGTGGCTTTCGGTCAATTGGATCTTCCTATTGAGGTCGGATTTTGGAGAAGTGTAGGTAGTTCACAGAATGCTTTCTTTACAGAGTGTTTTATGGATGAATGTGCGGAGGCAGCAGGGCAGGATCCATTTGAATTCCGCCGAGCCAAACTAGATGCGCATCCTCGCTTCAAAGCCGTTTTGGAGAAAGTAGCGGAGATGAGCAACTGGAAAACGCCACTTCCAGAGAATAAATTCCGTGGGATTGCTCTCCATAAATCCTTTGGTTCTATCGTTGGGGAAGTGGCAGAAATCACTAAGATCGGCGATAAGGAGTTCTCCATTGATAAGTATTATTGTGCTATTGATTGTGGAGAGTACGTCAATCCAAATACCATCGAGGCCCAAATGCAAGGTGGAATCATCTTTGGCTTATCGGCAGCTCTATATGGAGAGATAACCTGGAACAATGGGCAAGTGGAACAATACAACTTCCCCCAGTACGATATGGTCCGAATGAATGTGTCTCCAATCGTTGATGTACACATCATGGATGTAGACGAATACCCTGGTGGAGTTGGAGAGCCTGGAACCCCTCCTGCTGCTCCAGCACTAGTAAATGCCATCTCGGCTGCTATAGGAACGAGAGTACGTTCTCTTCCGCTAGCTAAGCAAGGCTACCGCTTCGTCTAGAAGAAACTTTTATTTTCTTCCTTCTGTTGTAAGGACAAGGATAGCTCCCGTTATTTCATCGTAAGATTAGCGGGAGCTTCCTTTTTTCGGCGTTATCCTCTACCATTGAAATGATAGCCATGGAAAGTAAAAAAGGTCAATCTGAAGAAATGCATCCGCTATTCCCTAGTGGTGACTGGGAAGGGTTCTACAAGTATCCATCCGCTGGCATGCAACAAGGGAAAATGGAGTTCTTCTTAAATTTTAAAGATGGAGTCGTTACTGGCGGCGGCAGCGATCCTGTAGGTGCCTTTACCTGGAAAGGGACATACGATACGAAAGCCTTAAGCTGTCAGATGACTAAATATTACACCTCACATACGGTTTCCTACAATGGGCATGTTGATGAAAATGGCATTTGGGGAACTTGGCAGATTCGTACTTACACTAGAGGCGGATTTCATATTTGGCCAAAGAAGGAGGGAAATGAAGAGGAACAAGTAGAAGCTGTTGAGGAGGTGGAAGAAAAGGAAGTAGAGGCCTTGCAAACTTTGGAAGTCGTTGAGTAATTTGCTAGGACATATCAAGAATAGCTATGTATAGTTTCCAGCCCTTTCCAGTACTGACCTCCCATCGTCTCCAACTCAAATCCTTTGAAAAGGATGATTTACCCCGGATTTTTTCCCTTCGATCTAGTAAGGAAGTAGCTAAATACCTGGACCGTCCATTAATGGCTCATCAGCAAGAAGCAACCTCCTATCTCCATAAAATGCAATCTGGAGTATCCGAGGGAGAGTGGATTATCTGGGGCATTCATTTCAAGGAAGAGGGCTTTGTAGGGAGCATTTGTTTATGGAATTTATCTAAAGAAAAATCAACAGCAGATATCGGCTATGAAATGCTACCCTCCTTTCAGGGGAGAGGCATCATGAGTGAAGCAATACCCTTGGTTTTGCAGTATGGGTTTGAGGAAATGGGGCTTCATAGAATTGAAGCAGAGGTGGTAGCTCAAAATTTACCTTCCATTCATTTGTTGGAAAAGTTTGACTTTATTTATAATGATAAAGCCGGAAAGTGGGAAAGGGACATACCTCTCTAATTATTGCTATGTCTATAATAGATGCCCGCTATTTTAATTTTTGAATTTGCTATCTTGGCTTAGAGTACTCAAAACCCAAATTCGAAATGCTTAAGCCTCCCATCATCTTCCTTGCCTTTGCTAATGACCTAGGGAACTACCTGCACAAGCTATCTGATGAAAAAGATGCCATTCGTGACGCCTTAGAACAAATGCAGGATGAGGAAATTTGTGAGATCATTTATGAGACCAACACAAGTTTGGAAAAGATATGGGAGGTATTCGATAAACACCAGGAGCGTATCGCGATCTTTCACTATGGGGGCCATGCAGAAGATTACGCTCTTTTATTGCAGAATTCTTTAGGAGAACAACAGTTAGTTAATGGGGAAGGCTTGGTCTCTTTTTTGGCGCGCCAGAAGGGGCTGCAGCTCGTTTTTCTGAATGGCTGCAGTTCGAAACGACAGGCTGAAGAACTACGTGATAAGGGCATACCCGCCGTCATTGGCACGTCGGAACCCATAGATGATTCGGCGGCGAAGATACTTGCGGAGACTTTTTATAAAAGCTTAGCCAATGGTCGCTCCATTAAGCAAGCCTGGATGGGAGCGAAGGAAAGACTCATCGCCGATCAGGTGAAAAATGAGCAAGGGTACTACCGCAGTGTTGGACGAAGATCCAGGAAGCGAGAAGCCATGCAACAGTTTCCTTGGGAGCTCTATATCCGGCCGGGCGCAGAACTGGTAGAGGACTGGAATCTTCCCAAGGCAGCCAGCAATCCACTTTTTGGATTGCCCTTGCCTGATGAAGCTTTTCGCAACATGCCGCTAGCCCCTTTTGTAGGCCTTCATTATTTCACTAGAAAAGATGCAGCTATTTTTCATGGGCGAGGCGCTCAGATCAGGGAGTTGTACAATCACTTGGAAGGTATACATCCCATTATCTTGGTCTACGGGAAATCAGGGGTAGGCAAATCCTCTATGCTCGACGCAGGCTTTCGTCCTCGCATTGAGGATCGGTACGGGATCACCTACATTCGGCGAATTCAGGAAAGAGGGCTACTGGGTACCCTGGACTTGGCCTTGGACCAATTGCTGGATACAAGCACCGACACCAATACGGAAGACCAGGAGTTTCCACTCCAAAAGATCCAGGATTACCTAAGGTCGGCGACTAGAAACATGTCCGATCAGCGCATCCGACAACTGATCGAATCCTTCATTGATCAGTTGGAACAAAATCCACCCATAGAGTCAGAAGACCTAACAGCTGTGCTGAAGAAATGGCTGGTGGTGGAGGAACAGTCTGGAAAGCCGCTAGTGGTAATCCTTGATCAGGTAGAAGAGAAATTCACCCGTCCCATGCCCATGCTAAAGGGCCATCAACAAGATGAACTAGAGGCCTTCCTCCTGGCCCTACAGCCTTTATTTAGCCAGGAAAGCAGCGGGATAAATGGGAAGATCATACTAAGTTATCGAAAAGAATACCATCCAGAAATCAGTGATGCCTTGCAATCTTTGGCCTTACCCTTTTCTAAGCTATTTCTCAAACGTTTGGATCGGGCAGGTATTATTGAAGCCATATCCGGTAGCACAAGCCATGATAAAAAAGAAAATGGCCTAATTCTGCACAATCCCAAGTACAACCCTTATCACCTGGAACTGGAAGATGGCCAAGATGGATACCTCCCCGAAATTATAGCCGAAGACTTGATGGAAGACCCTGAATCCCCTATCGCTCCCGTACTACAAATTATCCTGGAAAAACTCTGGGAAACGGCACCGAAAGTAGCTGGCCAAAGGGTGAAACTGACCATCGACCAATACCAGGAATTGAGCAAGCAGGGGACGACCATGCATGAATTCTTTCAGGAGCAAATGGCCAAGATAGCTGAAAAGCATCCACAAGCCTTCTCCTCTGGCCTCATCCTGGATATCCTGCTGGCGCACACTACCGATGTAGGTACGGCGGGAAGCTGCCTGCGAGAAGAACTCCTGCAACAGTATGCTATTGAACGCGGCGAATTCACCCAGATCCTACAAAGTCTGGAAAGCTTGACCCTGCTAGTCCGTATCGATAAAGGAAAAGAAGAGACGGAAGCCAGTGAAGATCTCTACACCACTTTGTTGGCCCACGATACGCTAGCCCCTGTAGTCATTCGAGAACACAATCTCTCCGATGCCCCCGGGCAACGTGCTGACCGCATCCTAGGCAATAAACTGGCGGATGTTGGCTGCCAATTGCCCGCCTCCTATCTAGAGAAATTGCGCATCACGGGAATACCGGATACCGTTTTGCAGGAACTGGCTAAGCCACAGGTTGGCTGGGATAAATTCCAGGGTTTCCTGCGTCATAAGCTAGGAGAAGAGGATTATCAAAAGCAAGCCAATCTACTGCTGGATGAGGTAAACTTCAATTTGAACCCCAATGGACAAGCCGTCTATCTAGAGGAGATCGATCTGAGAATCGTTGAAGAGGGCTGTGGCCTCGACCCTGGGCATTCTCCGGGAAGGAGGAAACTCTTTAAAGGAGAGCAACTACTCTTGGAAGAGAGTAAGCGCCGAAGAGCACAACGGATCGAAGCCGAACAGCGGATGCAAGTGGAAAGGCAGGCTTTGCAAGACAAGGTTACGAGGCGTCAGCGGATATTTATTGCTGTGGTTAGTATTGCCTTTCTCCTAGCGGCTTATTCGGCATTTTTCGCTAATAAGCAAGCGCATAAAGCTCGAATAGCAGCATTGCCTGGATTAGCCTTGGAAGCTTTGGAATATGACCAGACTAAGGCTTTGAATTTTGCTATGGCCTATCAAGCTGCTCAAGTTGATCGATTGGAAGATGGTCTTACACCCCCTCTGAATCGTATTCTAAAGATTCCTAACCAGAAATTCTATACGATGAAATTTCTAGGGCAGGGCAGCAGTGTCTCTACTATTGCATTTTCACCTAATGGTGAAAAGTTTGTTACTGGTAGTGTTGATGGTAAAGTTATCCTTTGGTCAATCGAAGGGGAACAAGTATCAGAACTTTCTGGCGGAGGGGAAGAGGTTGCCAAATTGGCCTTTGCTCCCAATGGTAAATCTTTAATAGTCGAAAGGGGGGAATTACGAGAAGATCACTCTGTTAGATGGGAAACATCAATATATGATGTAGGAGAAGAAAATTATGATCTTAAGGTTGTGAAAGGAGCTATGAGATATGGTGCTTTCTCTGAAAGTTCTCAATATTTATACATGGTAGAAGTGGATGGTTCTGAAAATTATCGGCATGTAGTAAGATTGGATCAAGAAACAGCGAGGGTAGACACAATATTGGAAGATATTCTAGCTGATACTATAATGTTTTCTCCCTCTAGAAATTATATTTTGACTATTACGGAGAAAAAAATACCAAGTCGATCCAAGAACAGTGAAAATCTGCAGGAACGATTGATGCAACTACTAAATTCCGAGACGACATACCAAATTAGCGTGTGGGATATTTTTGGGAAGTCAATTCTTGTGGATTCTTCTATTATTAGTCAGGACAGTTTTCATTTCCGGCCTACATCTTTTTCTCCTGATGAAAACTATCTTGTTGGTTTAATGACTAAGCGTCATCCTAAGAAGAAAGAAGACTTTCTTGTTAAAATTGGCCACTGGGGGTTAGAAAATCTAGAATTTCAGAAGTTCACTAAGGAGTTTGTCTTGGGTTCTTTGAGTACAAAGAGGTTATCTTTAGATGGCCGCTTTCTCTTTGAAATAGATAATCTAGATCAAAGTGTCAGATATATGGATACTGAAATAGGGAGAAAGGTCGCTCTCGATAAAGAATTTTCATTTCTTGACTTTAACAGTCGTGATAATTCTGTTATTGGTCGGAGGTATGGGCAGTTAGTAACCTTTTATTTATACCCCAATGGGAACCGACACTCGAGTTATGAAGTATTGATAGGTCAGAGGTTCTCTTCTTATGCATTCTCGCCAGATAATCTATGGATAGTAAGCGGCAACAAAAGTGGAGATATATATTCATGGAATATATCGAAACAACCTTCACTTCCCGCCTTTGGGGAATTTCGTCCAACAAGCTTGGCTTTTTCACCATTTGATGATAAAATCATTACAGGACATGAGAATGGAATAGTCAAACTATGGGGAGGAAATAGCAGCATGCCATTAGATAGTTTCGGAGCGCATGATGCTAGGGTAACATCCATTGCTATATCTCCAGATGGAAGTTGTTTTTTAACTGGAAGTGAAGACTCAACTGTGAAACTTTGGAATAGGTCAGGTGGTTTGAAGCAAGAATTGACGGAACACGGAGGTATGATAACTGGCGTTGAGTTTTCTCCAAATGGCAGCACCTTTCTTACCAAAGAGGAGGATAGCCAGATAAAGCTATGGCGCACTTCAAATGGAAAGCAATTTTCGAAGACTATTGGAGACCCACGGTACTATTGCTTTTCTCCCGATGGAGAGTTGTTCTTATTCACTACATCTAACATTATGCAAGTAGAAACCGTAATAATAGACTTAGCCAATGAGACATTTAAATCTACTGGATATTCTTCGAGTGTATTTGTGCGAAATCCATCTAATGACAAAGAAAAGGAGAATTTTTTAGCAGAAGAGCAAGACTCTGTACGAGTAGGAAAGATGCTATTACTAGCAAATGGATCCATAGGACAGGAATTGACTTTCCGGGATGTTTTCGGAGATTACACTATCGGGTCGATTAATGATAATAGAGGCTTCTCAAAAATTGTCGCAAGTTCAGATGGAAGATGGTTAATTGCGAGGGATGACCAGTGGGTGATCAAGGCTTGGAATATGCAGAGCGTAGACTTATCTGGGAAAAAGATTAATACTCCATTATTATTGGAATCTCCTCGTGAAGTAAAGAGAGGCAAAATTAATTCTTTCTTTGACAACCTTTTGGTATCTGCTGACAATAATTACATAGTTAACGCTTATTGGTCTTACGGGCAAGGTTATAAAATAGAATTATGGAACCTACCTAAGGCGCAGCTTTTGCAGACCTTTAATTATTCTAATGTACTTAAGCACCTAAACCTCTCACCAGATAATAAATTCCTATATAGTAATGACGGAGGCCAGATCCAAATCTGGCCCACCTACCTCTGGGAATTGCAAGAAGGTCGCATCTGGAACAAGGCCTACAAATTCAGCAAAGAAGAGCAAAAGAAATATGGTATAACTTGGGATTATTGACGGGACGCCATTGCTCAGACATCCGAAGTTTCCTCCAGCCTTGGCGTTGGAAAACTTCGGATGTCTAGAGCGGCCATGGCAGAACCTTCCTCCACACCTATTGTTAAGTTGATATAGCTTATCACTACCCAAAGGTGTCTTTGGGTTTGAATGGCCATGTGGTAAGAGAGATATGAATAATGGAATTCATCAACCACAACGTGCAAATTTGGATTAGTATGAAATTTGATCGAACACTCCTCTTAGGGCTATTCCTTTGTCTAGCCGCTACTTTAGTTGCCCAACCCATCCAGTTTCAAATTCTCGATGCCAATACCCAAGAACCCATTTCTGATGCTTTTGTTTTTGTGGCTAGTACTTCCATTGGAAGCAGCAGTGATGAGCAAGGAAGAGTAGAATTGGATATTCAGGGACTTGGCCAAGTGGAATTAGTAATTAGTCATCTTAACTATCAGCTAAAGAGTGTAATCATAAAACCAGGGGCTGTCATTCCTACAACAATCTATTTGCAAGCTCAAACTTTGGACATGGATGAGGTGGTCGTCAAGTCGAGTGCATCCAAAAAACGAGCCCAATGGATGAGGCACTTCGAGTTTGCATTCCTCGGACCATTAGATCTTAGAAATAAAGTCAAGATTCAGAATCCGAAAGTGATTCTGTTTAGCGAGGACCAAGAAGGCTTGAAGGCGCAAGCCATGGACTACATTGATGTGGCCAATGAGTCCCTGGGGTATCGCTTGCGTTTCTACCTCGACACCTTTCTGATAGATACTTTAGGGGATGTGCGTTATGCGGGTAAGGTCTTTTTCCAGGAGGCTTCGGGGAAAAAAGGCAACCGGAGGATCAGTAAATCTAGAGGTAGAGCCTTTCGAAACGGCAAGGAGTACTTTTTTCGATGGTTGAATCAAGATGCCCAGGACCGGAATCGCAAATCCTTTATTATCGGTCAGGCAAAGCTGAATACGGAAACTAGACAGCTCGATTATCAAAAGATAGATCATAGTGAGCTATCCCTTAAGCAAGGCTTATGGGTGGATACTCTGATGATTCAGGATTATTTAGTAGTAACTGATCCTCGATTGAGATCACGTGCTCCGATTGGGGCGCTTCCCTTTCGCCTTCGCAAATGGGCGACTTCGATGCTGAGATCTAGGACTGGCCAAATCCTGATCAATCGTTCTGGAGGAATCCTAAATCCACAGGATATTGAAGAGTATGGCCATTGGACCATGCAAAGGGTGGGTGAATTAATGCCATTGGACTTTGATTATACCTTTGATGTGGCTCAATTTGATGCCGCACTGGCCACCGTGACCAATAGACGCTTAGCGCAGTATATGGATACGGTGCCCCAAGAAAAGATCTTTATACATCTCAATAAACCCTACTACAGCAATCGGGAAATCATTCACTATAAAGGCTATTTGGTGGATGCACTGACCCACCTCCCTCAAACCCAGAGTAAAGTAATTTATGTAGAACTGATCAACCCCGCTGGCGAGGTACTAGTCAGCCAACAACTACACCTCGCTAAAGGCCTGGAAGGTAGCATTCCGCTTGACAAAGGGTATAAACCCGGTCAATATCAGGTCAGAGCTTACACGGAATACATGCGCAATTTTGATCCTGGGTTCTTTTATCAGCAGGTGGTAGGTATTTTTGATCCATTCCTCCCGCATACCGCTACCGTCTCGAATGATTCGATTGAAATAGCGGAAGTAGAAGAGATTCAAGATGAGCCTCCAGCTCTATCCATTGATTTTTTCCCAGAAGGAGGGGATTTGGTAAATGGCTTACGGTCTAAGGTTAGTTTCAAAGTGAGGGATCGGCAAGGGAAAGCCGTGAATGTGGAGATTCAATTGTTGGATGATCTACAACAGGAACTACTGAAAACGACTACCCTTCATCAAGGGATAGGTGTGTTTAGTCTGCAGCCGGAAGTTGGGCGTACTTATTGGGTGAAAACACATTATGAAGGAGAAGATCTTCAGTTTTCATTACCGGAAGCCAAGGCCTCCGGCTATGTGATGAAGATTAACAATAACCGGGGAGATCGATTATATATTGAGCTGGCGGCTAGTAGACAACTTTCATTAGAAGGCGCGTTCTTGCTAGGTCATGTGAGAGGGCAGACTTTTTGTCTAGTGGATGATCTTTTGGCGGAAGAGGCTGTGGTACTAGATAAAACCAAACTCCCGGAGGGGCTAGCACATTTCACCTTATTTAATGCGCAAGGTGTGCCTGTAGCGGAACGCCTCGTCTTTAACGCTAATCCCCAACGCAAGCCAACACTAGGGATCAAACAGCCATATTCACATTTTTTCCCACGTCAAAAAGTGGAATTGGAACTGACGTTGAAAGGAGATCAGTTCGCAGATCTATCAGCTACAGTGGTAGACCAAGGAATCGTAAAATATGGTCACAACGTTCCCAATAGTAAGAGTTGGTTGTTGTTGAATGCTGATCTTGGTGGTCAGCTCCCCAATGCTTCTTATTACCTGGAGGAGCCGATGGGTTTGAGACAATTGGATCTAATGTTGATGACTTACGGCTGGCGTCGGTTCAAATGGGCAGACTTGGAGCATCTTCCTACGCTAGCGCATCAAGCTGAGCAAGGATTCCGTGTACAAGGCTATACGACGAAGAAAGACAAAGAAGAAGAACGCATAAGAGCGGATGTAATGTTAAGCTCATTGAGTGATGAGTTTTATGCCAATAAAATAACTACGGATGCTTCCGGCAATTTTAGTTTCCTTAACCTGCCACAGCTTGATAGCACAGATTTTATCATCCAGGGGCAGATTTACAACCCAAAGCGTAGTACCAAGGAGCTTAAAATGACGGGTAAGCGGCAAGTCGATTTTCATTTTGTCGAAAGAGAAAAGCCCAATATCGTAGCGCTACCTCCAGTAGATCCGATTCTCCCAAGCCAAGCTTGGAATGATTATGCTATCAGTGAAATGGAACGAGATTCCCTGCGAAATACGGATTGGGTAATCGATTTAGAAGAAGTTACGGTTCGGGAAAACCGTGGAACAGACCTCCGGGTATTTGATGTATTTAATATTAATGACATGGATTGGATTCCACCGGAGCGTCCCGCTTTTTCCTTGTTGAGTGTCTTGAAGCCAGGAACTCGGTTTCGTCGGGATATAAGTACAGGCGTGCTGTCTTATTTTCTGCATACCCCTCGAGGTTATGTACAGGTTCCACTAAGGTTTATCGTTGACGGGATTGTGGTATCACCTGATGTGTTTCAAATGTTGACCGCAGATCTAATCAATTACATTAGTATCAATCCGCCTATTATTTCAGTATATACCCGCCGTAATGGTCCTCGCTCTTGGCAAACTCGGTTTCTGGATGGAATTTTGAACTTTACACATCCGACCTATCATGAAGCTCGTGAATTTTATCAACCTTCCTATGGGGAGAGCCGCTCTGCCCTGGATAAGGCCGACCTTCGTACTGCCATCCACTGGGAGCCACAGATTCAATTCAACGGGGAAGGAAAGGCTGTTTTATCCTTTTATACCGCAGACACCCCCAGTACCTATGAGGTGAGGATTGAAGGGGTTCAGCTAGATGGAGCGCCCGTGAGCCAGGTGTATACCTTTCAGGTGAAAGAATGATTGTATTGAATAATGTTGAAGGTAGAATTTTGCTTAGCTAGACATCCGACGCTTTACTAAGGTTGGCTTACTGGAAACTTCGGATGTCTGCTGCAGTGCCATTTGATCTAGGAGAAATGAGTTTTATAAAGACTATCTTAGATCCATTCATTTTTAATTCAACGTTATTCATTACCACGTTATGTCCTCGAAACATCTACCAGGCTGGCAAACCCGCGCCGTCCACGCCGGAGAAACACCTGATCCCGCCACCGGCGCCACCACCCCCAATATCGTAATGTCTACCACTTATGCAGCTGATCCTAGCGTACAGTTTTCCATAGCTGACCAGGAAGGCGCTGCTGCTGCGGGGTACGTCTATACCCGCTGGGGTAATCCGACGATTCAGCAATTGGCTAAGAAACTGGCAGCGCTAGAAGGGGCACGGAGGTGTGTTCTGTTCGGGAGTGGAATGGCAGCAATTAGTGCACTTTTCTTACACTTGTTGAAGTCTGGAGATCATGTGCTGATGAGTGATGTGACCTACGCAGGGGCATCAGAGTTGGCCAATGAAATATTACCCAAAATGGGAATCCATATCGATAGAGTGGATATGAGCGACCTTGAAGCCGTTGAAAAAGCGATCCAGCCAGAAACGCGCCTAGTCTACCTGGAGACGCCTTGTAATCCGCTTTGCCGTTTGACGGATATAGCCGAGGTGAGTCGATTGGCGAAAAGGGTAGGGGCTTGGGTTGCCGTAGATTCCACTTTTGCCACTCCTTTAGCGACTCGTCCAATAGAGTTGGGAGCTGATTTTGTCATTCATTCGCTAACCAAGTTTTTAGGGGGGCATGGGGATGCGATCGGTGGGGCTCTGTTAGGGCCAAAGCAAGAATTATTGGCTTTACAGCAAAATGCCCTGGTGCGCTTGGGGGGAATCATTAGTCCCTTCAATGCCTGGCTGATTTTGCGTGGCTTGGCCACTTTCCCGCTTCGTATGAAGGCGCATGAGACCAATGCGCTGATCGTAGCACAATGGCTGGAGGCCCATCCTAAGGTGAAACGTGTCATCTACCCGGGCTTGGTCAGCCACCCGCAGCACGAACTAGCAAAGCGCCAGATGTCGAATTTCTCAGGAATGCTAACATTTCAAGTCGAGGATGGCCCAGGAACGGCTCAGGTGCTAGCAAAACACTTACAGGTGTTTCATTATGCGGTTTCCTTGGGGCACCATAAGAGTTTATTGTTTTATATGGATACGGCCAGTTTACTACAATCTTCCTTTTGGCTTACTGAGATACAAGAGGCATCCTATCGAGTATTCGCGGGAGAAGGAATTTTTCGGGTGTCAATAGGCATTGAAGACGCTTCGGATCTCTGTGCTGACCTTGAGCAGGCGCTTTCTAACGTTTAACAGGAGGTTCGTACTCAAAGTCGCCTGGCAATAGAAGCCCTCTTGTTTTGCTATATTTAGGGTACTCTATACAAAACTCACTAAGCTACTAGTATGAAAACCACTCAAAGCCTACTCTCAGTAGCACTCATAATCTTCTTTACTTTTTTGGCCTTTTTTACACAACGACCTATCTCAGTCCACACGGCAAATGATGGCGGATACTCGGCAGAGAATGTACGAAGGCACATTGAAGTCATGGCTACTGAGCCTCATTTTATCGGATCTCGAGAAAATGAAAAAGTTCGAGATTACATCTTAGCTCAATTTCGGGAATTGGGAATTGACGCGAAAGTTGAAGCCCAGTTCGTTCAGCAAAGACGCCAAGGCAATTCTTTCATGCGCTTGGCCAAGCCTGAAAACATCATTGCTCGATTAAGAGGAACGGGGACTGGCAAAGCCGTAATGGTCATGGGCCACTATGATAGTGTCTTGAACTCTCCGGGTGCAGGCGATGATGTACATGCTGTGGCCAATATCTTGGAAGTGGCCCGTATTCTTGCAGCAGAGGAGCGAGAGAATGATATTATCTTTTTGGTTACAGATGGAGAGGAACGGGGATTATTTGGGGCGGAAGCTTATGCTGAGAACCATGATCTTTCGGAGATTGGTGTATTGTTAAATTATGAAGCGAGGGGGAATAGTGGTCAGAGCATATCCTTTGAATGGTCAGATGGGAATGCATGGCTAGTGAAGCAACTGCGGAAGGTGGGCAAACGACCGATTGCTAACTCAATGTCCTACGAGATTTATGACCGCATGCCCAATGGTTCGGACTTTACCATTTTCAAAGATGAAGGGGTAGCAGGGATCAATAATGCCTTTATAGGTGGCTTTTCCTACTATCATAGCCCGGATGACTCACCAGAACGACTCAACTATCGCAGTGTCCAGCATTCTGGTGAGAATATGCTGCGTTTGACTCGGCACTTTGCTAATCTGGATTTATCCAATGTTAAAAGTCAGAATGCTTCCTTTTTTAATCTATTTGGATTGCTAATTATCTATCCAGTTTGGTTAGATACCGTGCTGATTCTTTTGAGTGTGGTGGCTTGGTTAGTTCTCTTGATGGGGTGGATAAAGAGTAAGAAAATGACAGTAGGGCAATGGCTGTTGTCCTTTGTAGGTATCATCGTTTCCATAGGCTTGACCGTTGGTGCCGCTATGGGATTGGGTAGCTTGCTATACGCCTTATATCCTCAATATGCCCTATTCTACGCCGCTCAGTACTATAATCATGAGTGGTACTTATTGGCTGTAGTAGGATTATCCACTGTTTTGTTGTGGTTGCCCCTAAGTAGACTACAGAGCCGATTAGGCATACCTAGCCTTCAAATGGCCTACGTTACCTTAATTCAAATTTTGCTGTTCAGCGTTTACTTCTTGGCACCTACTGCAACTTATATAATGGCGATCCCGCTATTGGGATTATATCTGGCACTATTCTTATCCAATGGAACTCAAGCCAATGGGGAAGGAGGAGAACTAATCTGGAAAGGAATACTCACCATGCTGTTGCCCATCGGATTTTGGACGGTTGCTACTTTTTTGATCTATTTGGCCTTTAGTCTTAGTCTTTTACCTGGCCCAGTTTTGTTCTGTGGACTGTTCCTATTAGCCTCTTCCATAGCCTTCCCATCCTGGTGGCAGATATCTAGCCGTGTATTACCTTATACCGGAATTATCTTGTTTGTGGGAGCTATGTTGATCGCTCATTTGCAATCTACACCGACGGAAGCCAAGCCTTTGCCTTCTGATCTTTTCCACTTTTCTGATATAGATGCTGGTGAGGCCTTTTGGGCTACCAATGATGGCAAAATCAATATTGGTAATGCAGAAATGTTGGAAGATGCTGAAGAAGTAGATTTGGAGATTCCGTGGCCGATCCGCCGTTGGGCGGTTCCTGCGAATGGGGTTGGAGCGCAACGGGTCCCGCAATTACAGTTAGATAGCACCGGGACTATGGCTGTACTTAGGAGTCAACAATCTCCACTTTGGACGACCCTAATGATCGAAAATCCTCACATTCTTTCCAGATTCAGCCTACAGGGACAAGCCATTCAAAACATGACAGAAGAAGGGGTGGAAAGTTCTTTTATCATCAGCACTTATGGTACGGGACTGGATGAGCTTGAGCTGACTTGGGAAAAAAAAGACACCTCCGCCACCTTGGACATTATCGTGAGTACGAGACTCCCTGGCTTACCAGCAGAAGATAAAATTCCGGAGAACAGCTTGCGGCGGGGTGGATATAGTTTAATTAAGCAGAAGATTAGCCTGTAGCTGCCCGAAAATGTAGTTTGAAACTGCTGTTTGTAGTTTCAAACTACGAACAGCAGTTTCAAATGAACAGCAGTGATTTGAGTTAGAAGTTAGCTCTTCCAGTCATGTGCCAGCCACCTTTTTTGCGCTGGATGACCATGCCGTTCTCTAGGTTTTGTGTGAGGATTTCACGGCCTTTGTCTGAGATATTTCCTGGGATACCCTTCCCAAAAAATATGTTTTGCTCGTCGCCTTCATTTTCTAAGACGAAGATGATAGGCTCGAATAACCCGTCTTCCCCCTCTTCTTCAACAGTGGTGGCTTTGTAGCGATTCGGAATCTCCATTTGTACTCGGATAGAGCTTAATTGCCCGTCATTGTAGTTTTTGTTTTTCACGCGAAAATAGATGGCGTGCTGTGCTAGCTTCCGAGAGATATCCTCTAAGGTTCGTTGTTTGATGTCTGGGGTGATTAGGATATAGATATTATCCTCTGAGGCCAAAGCAATTTTCTTTTCTCCTGGATCTAGGGAAGAGGCAATAGCTTCAGTGGATTGTGCCTGTGTAAATTGTGGGTGTACAAACATATACAGCCCAAGTAGTACAGGAAGAATAAAAGCATATTTAAGTAATCCAGCGTTGGATGATTTATTAGAATTCATCATTTTAATTCGAAGTTTGATCGGTGAAGAATTAAACATATTGCTCAACCGATAACTGGGAACATTCGCACTGGTGAATAGGAGGTGATACTGGTAAGCCTTTTTGTTGATACCGGTATCCAGCACCGCCTCATCAGCTATGTACTCGAGATTCAGTTTCACATACCGTTTGAAGACCCAAATAACCGGATTGAACCAACAGGTCATCGACATTAATTCTATTAGGATAATATCCAACGTATGCCACTGTTTGATGTGGATGCGCTCATGTTTAATAATCTGTTCTAGTTTTTGATCATCATACTGCGTGGGGTTAATCACCAGCAGTTTGAAAAAGGAAAATGGTGGTATGTCACGGTCATGTTGGACGCGAACAAAACCATCATCTGGAATGTGATCTCGCTCGTATTGTATGGCAAAGAGCTTGATCAGTTGAAATAGAAAACTAAAGAAAAGAAGGCTAAGTATGCCCAGGTAAACCCAGCGGGCTAACCCAAGCCAATCGATAGACAAAGCAGTCGTCGTGGTCGTTTCTTGCGGAAGCTGTTTGGCTTTATCCGCTTCCTGGTCACTACTCGCTGTTGCAGGTGCTTCCTGTGATATCGTTGCCTCAAAAGGACTAATATCTGCTATGTTTTGGCTAAGCCGCTGCACAAGCTGATTATCGTTAAGAGCTCCTTGCCATTGTGGCAAGATGGGCATCAATAGTGACAGAAATACAATTCCTAGTAAGAAGAGGCGATTCAGCTGAAAGAATTGCTCATTGCGGATTAATAACCAGTAGGTGCCAAATAATGTGGCAAGCACAATATTGACCTTCAACAGGTACATCACAACTTCCATATTGTCTACTTTTATTCTTCGGTGTATTCCTTGTTTGAAAACACATAAAAATGAAACTCAAGACTTCGCAGACGAATATGCCAGTGCAAGCCTGAAACTCATTTTATAAGTATCCTCGAATCTATCGAAGGAGATCTATTCTTTATCGTTTTCGATCATATCAATGATCTCCTTTAACTCTTCCGGAGATATCTCTTTTTCTTCTGCAAAAAAGGCAACGACATTCTTGATGGAATTGCCGAAGAGACCTTTCAAGACAGGTTTGATAAAACTCTTAGTATAGGCTTGTTTTGAGATAGCCGGATAGTATCGATGAGTCGTTCCAAAATCTTCGTATTTGAGGTAACCCTGTTGTACCAACCGCCGCATCGTAGTCGAAACCGTGTTGATATGCGGCTTAGGTTCTGGCAATTGCTCAAGTACCTCCTTTACGAAGGCCTTTTCAAGTTGCCAAATGATAGTCATGATTGCCTCTTCTTTTTCAGTTAATCTTTTCATGCCTTCTATTTCTGATACAAGTATAAAACTATTTTTATCGTTAGTCAACTATTTTTGTAGTTGATGTGGTTTTTTAACATTTCACTCCTTCTATTTTACATTCCCGTTTGGGCTTCTCGTATCTTGTTTGAATGAACCAATTTCTATTGATAAAGCTGAGAACGCAGTACAAAGAGATAGAAGATCTGCTAGCAGATCTCTCTTCTGAGCAGGTATTGAAGCGGCCCACAACTGATAAATGGTCTATTCTCGAAAATATGGCACATTTGGCTCGATACCAGGAAGTTTTTCTCCAGCGTTTGCTGCTGATTCTCTCGCAAGAAAATCCTACGTTAGAAAGATACAAGGCGGAGAATGATCCTTCTTTTTTGTCTTGGCAAAATCTATCACAATCAGAAGTGATCCAGAAACTGGAGCGAAGCAGACTAGACCTAATCGATTTTTTTGAAAACCTTCCTGCTGGTGAATGGGATAAGGTAGGAACTCATCCTGTATTGGGAGCCTTAAGCATCCAGGAATGGATGCGATTTTTCTTATTGCATGAAAGCCATCACCTGTATACTATTTTTAAGAATAGGCATAGCTATTAAAACCGATGGAGACATTTTTTCTGGAAACTAAAGACAAAATACGACTTGAGTTCGTCCTTTATCAAGCGGAGGCCCCCACAACGGTCCAGGCTTTTCTTGATAGCTTGCCCTTTACCCGGAACTGGATTCATGCAAGTGTATCAGGCCAAGAGATTTGGATTGACGATGCTCCTTCTTTACTGGTTCCTCAGGAGAATGCCTCGGTTTTTGTCCTTCCGGGAGAAGTGGTCATCGGACCAGCGGAGCCAAAACGTAATCGAGTGGCCGGTTGCATGGGCATCTACTACGGAGAAGGCAGAGGTTTGGATGCTGGGAATATTATCGCTAAGGTGGTGGATCAAGATTTTGAAAAGCTAAAAAGACTTGGCAAAGAGATTTGGCACAATGGGGCACAAAGACTCCGACTTTTTAATGAATAGGGTATAGTTGATAATGTAGAATGGAATGAAAAATGTATAGTGGAATGGGTAATTGTGATTCTTTTTTTCATTCTTCATTCAACATTAATTTACATCTCGTGTAACCTTTTTTCTCTTCCTGCGACTATCCCTTCGAAAACAGTTATTTCCATGGTATGGTAGATCAAAAACAGGCCCAGTTCATGAAGGCATATTCAAGCTGCCACGAGCCCTTTATCCGCTATTGCTCAGCGCTGGCATATGGTAAAATGGATACGGAGGATTTGGTGCAGGACGTACTGCTTTCTGCCTTTCAGCATTTTGATCGGATCGAGAAAAAAGATCAATTGTTACACTATCTGATTCGGACCGCAAGGAATCGCTCCATTAGTCATTGGCGAAAACGTAGATTTAAAACAGAATGGGTTGAAAAACATCAGGATAAGTTAACAGCACAAGGCATTTCCCCTGAGCTACAACTGGATATTGACCTCTTATATCGACAATTGGATCGCCTGCCTGGCCATCAGCGCGACGCCCTGATTCTTTTCGAGATTAGTGGGTTTAGTATGAAGGAGATTGCTTTGATGCAAAAGAGCTCAGTTGGAGCTGTGAAAACTAAAATTAGCCGTGGACGGAAGCTATTGCGGCAGTTCATGGAGGAAAAAGGCCAAGGACGGCCTTTAGCAAATGTTTTGAAAACTGTTCAATGTATCACCTTATGAGATCCGGACATCAGATAGAAGAGGTATTCCAAACCCTAAGAACGAGGCCGACTGACCTCAGTCTGGAACAGGTAGAACACTTGATTACCACTTTACCAGCCATACCTTGGTGGAAAAACTGGCTCCATTACTTCAACTTAAATTCGATTTTAATGAGTGCCATAGCTATCTGCATTGCAGTCGCAAGTATATTTCTTCCTACAAAGGCCGAGCAAGAGGTCTTGACTGCTATTCCCGTATTAGACCCTATTGAGTATACAGTTGCTCCTTCTGCTGCTCAATCACTTCCCGGGGCAGAACCAGAGCAGCCACAGGTAGCCATTTTAGTGGCTTCTAAGGAGAGTGAAGAGGATATCTTCGTAGAGCTTAATACTTCAGAAGAAGCGGAAACCAATACAGAGGAAGCATATAGGCCAAGAGCCATCGAATTCACGCCAACTTTGGACCTACTAGAATTGCCGAAGGTCCTGCCTCAGCCCCAGCCTGAGCCCGAACTTACGGCCCCAGGCTGTGCTCCCATCCCACATCAGAATAGTAAAGAGATTCGCCAGTTTAAGCGGGATTTACTTCAATCCTTGCAGGAAGATCACTTAATCCATAGTATTAAGCAGAATGTTTTAGTGGAAGTCCCTGATGGTGAGATTCGGGTGAATGGCCAAAAGCTGGACCAATATCTATATTCAAAGTATGCTGACTTTCTTTATGCTAGTATCCCACCCTGTCAAGGGCGCTATTTGGTGATCAGTCGTCAGTTTTTTGGAGCGGGCCACTATACCAAGGATGGCTACTTCAAAGGATTAAGTATAAACGCGGAGCACCTGCCAAGCCTAACGGCCTTTAAGGCTTCTATCTTTCCAGATGCGGAGGTTTCTAAAGAGATGACTTTAGGTCAAGCTTTGATTCGTAGTAAAGCCGCTGCAAATGGACATGTGAGAAGTGTTGTCATGCTTGAGCAAGAAGCGTTGAAGGCTAACAGCGCTTTACCTCTAATAGAATGGCCAAAGATGAAACGCCTGAAAAGGAAATTAGTGACAAAACTTCTAAAGGATAAATTAATGTCCAAGCTACATAAAAAGGCTATTGTTGGCCTTTATGAGAATCAGGTGGTGGTAAACGGGAAAACTTTGGACCAGACATTGGCAGCCTCCTATCGGAATCTACTGGTGACTAATTACGGTATTAATAGTGGACCCCAACGCGAGATTCACGTGGCACCAAAATTTATCATGATTGGTGATTTCGGTGATTACGGAGAAATGCTACGGGGGCAATCACACGGTAGAAATATGATTGTGAATAAAAAACAACTTAGTGGCTTGTATGCAGATCAGAGTTTTCGTAAGCGTCATGATGTGAAGAGATGGGAGTAGTTTGAAACTGTTGTACGTAGTTTGAAACTACGTACAACAGTTCCAGGACCTACCAGCCAGGGATGATGTTGAGGCCAAAGACTCCTTTCGTTTCCTTGACCAATGGAACCGCATAGTAGGGCTCCAATACCAAGGCACCGAAAAGATTGACACGTACCGAAGCACCTGCCGTGAAAATCGGTTTTGCTCTTTGGAATCTAATATCCCGACTATCCTCAAAAAGTTCGTTGAAGGTGTCAAAAGCCACCCCTCCATCTACGAAGAAGTTCAGGTCTGAGAAGAGGAACTTGGATTTAACCAAAGCCAGCTGTTCAGGACCAGAAAATGGAATTCTAACTTCAAAATTGGTTACCAAAAGCTTGCTTCCTAGTAGATCATTGAATGATCTTCCATTCTGCACAAATATGTCTTGAGCTGCGGCTGAGTTTAATCCTCTGAGATACCAGGGACTGCCCGCGTACAATGGGAAAAGCCCTTCACTATTGCCACCATAACGCCCGTAATGGAATGCCCGGAAAGCGAGGCCTACAGGCTTGTAATATCGATAGATCCGATAATCAGCAGTAGCAGCCGTGTAATTGAACTCACCAAAGAATTGCTCTACACCGAATCTATACCGGTGCCCCGAGAGGGGAGCGGTCAGCCCAAAGTTGGCATTATCAGCTACGAGAGCTAGTTGAACATTGCCTAGGTTGAAAGCAGGCGGTGCATTGTCCAGTTTTTGACGATCCTGAGCAATGAGATTGCCAAAAGCGTCATAATAGTTATCCAGTCGATCTACTCGGAAGCTATATCTAGAGAATGATGCTCCTGCCTCCAATCGTAAAGTTGTACTGAAAGGATACTGGGCGAAAAGCGTGGCTTTATCTTCAAAAATCCGAGTCACATCAAACAAGTATCGGTCCGCCAATCGGAAAGCATCATCTCCGAAAAACAGGGTATCTACCCCAAGATATCCTCCTTGGATACTTCGGAAGGGCGTATGAGATAGTGCCCCACCCCAATTGATCCGGCTATTGCGATTGATATAAGCTACGGTCCCTCCCAAGTCGGTGATCTCACCATTTAGTGAAAGACTGCTAAATAATTGATTGTTGCCAAGGATATCACTGAAAAGCAGATCCACACCGCCCGCTAAGCCCGTCGTAGTTCCAAAGGCTGGGCTATTGCCAATCCCTGCTCCAGCACTTCCTCCCACGTAATCCAATTGGAATTGAGGTCGGTAATCTTTTTGCACCAGGGTAGGAGTGGGCTGAGCTTCCAGTTGATCCAGACTCGCAAGCTGCCGATCTACGACTCTCTGCACCTTATTATTCAATTTGGGTAATTCGGCAGCGGTAAAGTCTACTGCTGCTGGATCGACGGACTTTGCTTCCATGTTTTCCAGCTTGGTTTGGTAAATCTGATACCTGTTGCCAGAGAAGTAGGTGTAAACTAGCCGATTGCGCTTGCGATCCAAACTAATCGCTGGAGCTAGGTGCGTGATCCCACTGACACCCGTCAACAAATCCGTAACCTGAAATACCTCTCCGGTAGAGGGATGATATTTGTAGATGTTGCGGTATCCATCACGATTCGATAGGAAAATGATATTGCCTTCTGTATCCTGCTCCGGATTAAGGTTGTCAGCCCCCGGGAAAATATTGACATGACTCTTCAAACCACTAACCACATCTAACTCTGCTAGGTTGAAGGTCCATTTTCCATTGGTGCGACCATTCTTCATACTTTGTTCATCCGTTGAAAAGAAGATAAAGTTCCCGTCTACGGACCAAGCAGGGTGAATTTCAGCATAGCGATCATCTGTTAACTGAGTCACCTTGCCCGAGGAAACACGGATAGAGTACAAATCGGTCTGGCCATTTACTAAGCCCGTTACTACAATACTTTTCTTATCTGGAGACCAAGCAGGATTGCTAAAGGCAGGTAGCCCTTTAGGTCTAATTTCCTTTACCGTTTTACCGGTAGCTGCTTCCTTAATGATCAACACATTATCCCCCTTACTCACCCCTACAAAGGCAAACTCTTTGCTGTTGGGAGACCAGGTTCCTGAGGATTCGATATAGTTGAAGTCATCGATATGTCCTTCACGACTAGCACTAGCTACTTTTCGAATGATCTTGCCGTTTTTGGCATCGGCAAGGAATAGATCGGTAGAGAAGAGATCCTTTTCCGAAAGGAAAATCAGATACTGCCCGTTGGGACTAATTTCAGGAGCGATGTTTAGTCGGCCGCCGTTTTCGGAGGTAATTAGGGCCTTGCCCACTAGCTTTTCCTTTTTATCACCTAGGTCTTTTCCAAAGTGTCGGCGAAAAGCCTCTACCCATAGCTTGGAAAGATCCTTTTTCTTCATACCCAAAACCATGATACTAGCTCGATCTAAGCCAAACATCGCCGTAGCCTTAAAGAAGGGAGCAATGATCTCATCTCCTCGCAAGCCCGTTAGGAAGGCCCAGAATACTTGACCATATCGATACGGAAAGTATTTGCCTAGGTTGTTCAATTGATCCAAAGTAGGGATGTCATCACGAAGTACGGCATCACGCATCCACATCGCCGTATGGGCATCCACACCACCGATGGACATGTATTCCGCCATACCCTCTACCATCCATAAAGGAAGGTTCCTTAAGCTTCGGAGGTTAGTGGAATCGCCATTTAATATCATATTGTATTGAAAGGCATGTACCATTTCATGTCCCAATACGTGATGGGTTTGCTGATTAGACATGGCTAAGGGCATGATAACCCGATTCTTGAAAGCTTCGGTTACCCCACCGGTTCCAACTCCAATGCTACCCCCAATGGTATTTGTTTGTTGGAAATCAGCGTGGTTGTTGTAAAAGATCAGCGGGTTCTTTTGCTCAATAGTATCATGTAAAATAGATTGGTGCAGATGGTGCCAATGCTCACACTGCGCAGCTAGTTCTTTTAGATATTCTGGGTTGTCAAGGTAATGGTAGATATCAAAATGCTCACTTTGATGGATTTTGAAATCAAACTTTTCATAATTAGGCTTGTTCCGGCCGAAATATTGGGCGGAGGCCATTGTAATGGTTAGCAGAAGTACTACTGGGGTTAAGATGAAATTTTTAGCTCTCATTACACTCTTTTTAAAAAAGGTTCGATGGGATAGTATTTAGTCAAAAATGATTTTGTGCTCTATATCTATCTAACATCATCATAATGCCCGGCTTTTGTTAAAAAGTGTTGCCCCCTTGTTAAACAATTCTTAATGCTTGGAAATCAGTGAAGTAATTGACATTCGGCTGACAATTGTTGACCCCAAAAAACCTTTCTGAGTCCTATCCTTCGAGGAAAAATTGACTTGAATAGTTTCGGCGATTCGCCAGGAGCCTTGACTTCTTCTCGGCAAACTGAATATTTTTTGATGGCACAATAGGTTGAGCTAGAATCTTATATTTGTCAAGGATAGTATGAAAGTAAAGGATTGCCTTTAACTTGATTTTCTTTCGACCTAATGTACTGGAAACGAAAAATTCAACCCATGAAATTCAACCCCTCTTATTGCCTACTTTGCCTTGTTATGTGTCTAAGTTCAGTTGTACTAGCGCAAGATCCAATCAGCAAACTACAATTATGTCAAGGCAACTTTTTTACCGAACAGGAGGCTCGAGAAGCTTTAGCTTCCTGGGCGAACAGTTATACTACCCTGGATCAATGGAAAGATAGAGCTACAAGTATTCGAAACGGCATCCGTGTTGCTGCGGAATTGCCAAAGCGATTGCCTAGAGTCTCCTCTAAACCCCTTCGTCATAGTAAGCGAGAAATGGATGGGTATACGGTCGAGAATGTGGCTTTCGAAAGCCTACCGGGCCTTTTTGTTACAGGCAATCTGTATATGCCGCTTGGGTATAAAGGAAGGCGCCCCGCTATTTTGAGTCCGCATGGTCATTGGAAGAAGATGGGAGACTATGGTCGTTTTAGGGAAGATGTGCAAAAAAGATGTGCTACGCTCGCCAGGATGGGAGCCGTCGTATTTGCCTATGATATGCTGGGCTACGGTGATTCCCAGCAGTGTAGTCATGAACACCCCAAGGCCTTAAAGCTGCAATTGATCAACAGTATGCGAGTTATTGATTTCTTGCAGAGTCTGAATGTAGTAGACGACATGCGTATTGGTATTACTGGTGCATCAGGAGGAGGAACTCAAACCTTTTTGTTAACTGCTTTGGATCAAAGGATCAGAGTCTCGGCGCCAGTGGTGCAAGTATCTGCTCACTTCTTTGGTGGTTGTTCCTGCGAAAGCGGGATGCCGATCCATACCGCTGCAGGCTTTCAGACGAATAATGTAGAAATTGCTGCCTTGGCTGCTCCTCGTCCGATGATGTTGGTGTCTGACGGCGAAGATTGGACTAAGAATACACCGGAGGTCGAGTATCCTCATGTGCAACTCATTTATAAGCTGTATGAAGCCGAGGATAAAGTCCAGCACACGCATTTCGGGAAGGAGGGGCATGACTATGGCGAGAGCAAAAGGAAGGCGGTCTATCCCTTCTTAGCCAAACACCTTAAACTATCTCTTGATCGCGTTCTGGGGGATGATAAGCAAGTTTCTGAAGCGGGAATTAAATTACTTACTCGCAGGGATCTGAGCGTATTCAATGCGGCTTACCCCATGCCGTCTAACGCAGTACAGGGCGATGTGCAGATGGCAATTTTGGCTAATCGATATAAGCGATAGGTGGAGGAACGTTCACCGTAGCTCACCAAGACCGGAGCTAGGGTGCCTTAAAATTGGCGGTTTACCGCTAAGTCTGCTACGCTTATATAACGTAACTTTGGATCATACAATATCTCACTCCAGTTCTAGACTCGATACCTCGACTTCGGGGCTAAAGACATGCTGGAGCTCATTTGATCCTACACATGCTGTACAAGAAACTTATCCTGGCCTTTGCCGTGGTGAGCCTATTGATTCCTACTCAAACCTGGGCTGCTTCGGATACGACCCTGGTGGATTGTTCAATCCTCTCACCGGATTCCCTTCGCATCGAATGCCTGATCGAACAAGGACAATATTGGTGGAATAAGAGCGATAGTGCAAAAGCAATGCCGTTAGGTAGAGCGGCTTATCGTGCTAGTATAGCTACAGGAGATATTCGCCAACAAGGCCAAGCCCTAAGAGTAATTGCCTATAGTTTCTATATGGCCGGGCGTTACGATTCCGCGGCAGTTTATGCGGAGCGGGCTGTCCACACTTTTTTATCCGAAGATTATTTCAGCGAAGCCAGCCGATTGTACAATGACTGGGGAAACTCGCTCCGAGATCAGGGACAATTGAAAGAGTCCTCAGAACTTTACTTTAAAGCCATCGCTTTGAATGAATCCTTAGGACGAGATAGTTTGAATACGGCACCTTATTTCAACATCGCTACGGTTTTTCTTTTGCTAGATGACCATGAAAAGCATGATTTCTATGTGAAGAAGGCTAATCGACTAGCGAAGCAATACAAACAGGCCCGCTTGTCTGTAATTTCTGACTTAGCCCTTTCCAGCGTCTATGTGAAAAACGACCAATTAGATTCGGCCAACTATCATGCGAGGGCGGCCTTGGAAGGTGGCTGGGAGATGAAAAATAATGTGCTGATTGCCTATGCTTATACCAACCTAGCCAATGTAGCTGAAGCAGCCAAAGCCTTTGAAGAAGCTGAAGGGTATTTTAAGGAAGCCATAGAAATGGATGATATCCCCGTCTTTGATAATACGCGATTTAAGTTTTTTCTAGGCAGCTTTTATCAACGCCAAGAACGCTTTGATGAAGCGAATGCAATACTGCTAGAAGGCGTACGGGCAGCAGAACAGATCGGTGCGAAAAACCTAGTAAGCTCATTTCTTAGCATCCTCCCTGAGACGCTGTCTGCTAGAAGGGAGTATAAGTTAGCCTATGAATATCTAGATCGTCTGTTCAAAGAAAATGAACAGAAACACGAAGATCAGTTGAAGGAGAAGGTGAATGAAATGGATATTCAATACGAAACGCTTCAAAAGGAAAAGGAGAATCTAGCTCTTCGTACCCAAAATGCAGAACAAAGTGTCACCCTAGCGGAGGAGAAAGCAAGGGGCCGGCAGCGATTATTGATAGCCTCCCTCTTAGGTTTTTTCCTGCTTGGGACCATTCTCGCCTTTGTTTTTTATCAAAGACAGATTCAGCAGAAAGAAGCCATATTAGTGCAAGAAGCTCTGATCAAGGACCAAATACTTACCCAATTACAACAAGAACAAAAAATTGTGGCCTTCAAGTCCATGATCACCGGAGAAGAGTCTGAGCGAAAGCGCTTGGCAAAAGAACTACATGACGGCCTGGGCGGCATGTTGTCCAATTTAAAACTAGCCTTGAGCCCCCCAGAAAACAAAACGAACGTAGACACAGGTGATCAAGAAAGGATCGTTACTCATGCTTTGCATATGGCTGATCGAGCCAGTGAGGAGTTGAGGAGAATTGCACACAATATGATGCCGCAATCCTTAGCTAAGTTTGGGCTTATTACCGCTCTGGAGGATCTCTGTGACGATATCAACTTTGCGGGTACAATGGAAGTAACTTTCCAGCATTTTAATGTTGATGATAGCCAAGTAGCCGCGATCAACTTGGCTGTTTATCGTCTTGTACAAGAACTCTTGAACAATATTGTGAAACATGCTGATGCGTCGGAAGTGACGGTGCAATTGAGCCAAAATGCCACCACCTTACTGGTTACGGTCGAGGACAATGGTAAGGGCTTTGACTTAGAAAAGGCTATGGCCGAAAAAGGTCATGGTTTGAGCAATCTTCAATCTCGAGTGGAGTCTCTTACCGGAGAACTAGAGATCGACACTCAACCAGACGAAGGAACTAGTGTACAGATTCAATTACCCATAAATCGTGAAGACTGATATTGCTCCTCATATTCCTTGAGGAGCTTCTCTAGTTGTTTAGGGCTAATATCCCAGCTACTAATTTCGGTTCGAAACTTTGAGGTCTTGTGTCCCAGTGAATAACCATATTCTAGATAGTAATAGGTACTATCGCCTTTTCTAATATATTGAACCTCTGCATAGGAGATATCCTTCCAGGAACGATAAAACTCCTGCTCATTTTGAAGTCCTTCTTTGGAGAGGACTAATTGCGCCTTGCGAGGACCAAAGTAGTAATTCGCCACACCGATAATGGCGACGATACTCCCCACAAGATAAACATAACCTCCCCAGTAGCTGGGATCGTTAAGGATCTGTTGAATACCAAACCCAGCCCCTGCCAACAGTATTAATAGCATAAAAAAACCTTTGGGTCTGGATTTATATATCCGTGTTTCATCTGCAGCAGAAGGTGAGGCTTGTTCAGCGTGGATTCGGTTGGGCATGATGGTTACAAGCTTAATGGAGCATTCCCAAACGCGATAAAGAAGGGGTTGAGTAAGTTCTCTTTATTGTATTGCATAGGTTGATGATTTTCGTGCTGGACTACCTGTCCGCCGGCTTCTTCCAAGATAATTTGGGCGGCACCAGTGTCCCATTCCATGGTTGGGCCCAATCTTGGATACACATGTGCTTCACCTTTGGCCATGATCAAGAATTTCAACGAACTGCCAGTTGCCACAGTTTCGGCTTGATTCAGTTTTTCGATAAAGGCGCGCGTATCATCGTTTAAATGTGAACGACTACACACCACTTTCAGGCCTGGATCTGTCCAATCAAAGGTAGGCGCACTTAAACGCTCTACTTTCCCCTCTTTTTCCAGAAAGGCCCCTTTCCCTTTTTCAGCCCAATACAATTCATCTAAGACTGGAGCATAAACTATCCCCAGAACTACTCTCTGCTCCTCAATCAAAGCGATATTGACGGTAAATTCTCCATTTCTTTTGATGAATTCTTTGGTTCCGTCGAGTGGATCTACTAACCAGTGTTGAGTGAAACTCTTTCTTTCCTCAAAGGGGATTTCCTTATTCTCTTCTGAGATAATAGGAATTTGTGGAGCTAACTTTTCCAAACCATCACAAATCAGGCGATTGGCCTTCTGGTCTGCAATAGTTAGGGGGGAATCATCAGATTTTAGGTTTACTTCAAAGGCGCTGGGACTATTGTAAACTTCTAGGATTACTGCTCCCGCGGCTCTGGCAATTTCTTTTAGGGTATCTATCATTTTAGCTTTGTCTAGATGGTGTAAGTAGTGCGACAATAGATTCTCCTGTTTTTCTGCTGTGACTTTTCTGCCTTGCCTAGCCATAAAACTCACTACCAGAAAC